>Ga0187892_10009131_pt1 | contig 13190 bp, 14 predicted proteins | sample MA1701073metaG_FD_139345 | JGI IMG/M metagenome (GOLD analysis project Ga0187892, IMG submission 139345) | Bio-ooze microbial communities from a basaltic lava cave in the Kipuka Kanohina Cave System on the Island of Hawaii, USA - MA170107-3 metaG ...
GACGACCAACCGCTGGTTCGAGACGCTCGACGAGATCTGGGACACCGTGCAGCGAACAACCGGTGCTTGGACGCCCGAAAAGCTCCAGCGACTTTGTAACGTCACTTAGCACGTTTGTATTAGATGGGCCCCTCGAGGCAGGCCGAGAGCGTCACCACCACGTCCGCGCTGTCGGACCAGAAGGAGCCGTCGCTGAGCGCGGCGATCGCGACGACCTTCTGGGTATCGGCGAGCCGGACGCGGGTGGTGATGCCGGCGCGGCCCGCGCGCGCGCCGAGATAGACGCTCACGACGTTCGGCTGGGGGTTGCGCTCGGTGAAGACGTGGATCGACTTCACGTGGTCGGCCGGCGTCATCGGGCTCTCGACCGCGACCGAGAGCGGCACCGCATTGCCGTTGTCGATCAGCGGCGGGACATCGAGCTTCACCTTGCCGGGGCGGACCTGCGCCCCGCCGACCACCTTGCGGATCGCCTCCTGCATCGCGGCCGGCGTGCCGCGCGCCTGGCCCGCGGCGGACGCGAGGCCGACGCCGGCGGCGGCGATGAGGAAATCGCGGCGTGAGGTCATCTAGTCACGCAAGCTCGCGAGAAAAGCGACGACGTCCTCGATCTCGCCCGCGGTCAGCACCGGCCGGTCGCGGAAGGCGGGCGCGACCCGCGTGAGTCCCGCGGTTCTGAAGTACGCCGGCATGATGGTCGCCGGATTGACCCGACCCGGGTCGATGATTCTGAGCCTGATCTGGCCCTCCGACAATCGCTTGCCGGTCCCGCCGAGGTCCGGGCCGATCGTGCCCTGGAACCGCTCCTCCGGGAACGGGCCGCTGTGGCAGAGCAGGCACAAGCCGACCTGCCGGTTGACGATGATCGCCCGGCCGCGGGCAGGGTCGCCCTTGGCGCCGGTGACCGGCGACGGGATCGCATCGCCGACGATCGTGTAGGCGGGCACCTGCCCGTGCGCCAGACCGGCGGGGCCCGCGGCGACGGCGGCGGCCAAAGCCGCCGCCGCGGTCGAGGGCCACCGCGTCATGCCATCTGAATGCCGTGGTTCTTCAGCGGGACCGAGCGGATGCGCCTGCCGGTCGCGCTGAAGAACGCGTTGAGCACCGCCGGCGCGGCGACGCAGATCGTCGGCTCGCCGATGCCGCCCCAGATCGTGCCGCCGGTCGGCATGATGATCGTCTCCACCTTGGGCATCTGCGCGATCCGCATCGAGTCGTAGGTGTGGAAGTTCTCCTGCTCGATGCGGCCGCCCTTCACCGTGCACTCCTGGAGGAAGAGCGCAGACAGGCCGTAGACGAACGAGCCGGCGACCTGCCGCTCGATCTGCGCCGGATTGACCGCATAGCCGGGGTCGGTCGCGGCGACGAGCCGGTGCACCTTGATCTTGTTGCCGCCCTCGACCGAGATCTCCGCCGCCGCCGCGACGAAACTGTTGAACGACTTCATCTGCGCGAGCCCGCGATGGATCCCCCGCGGCGCGGGCTTCCCCCAGCCGATGCGGTCGGCCACGGCGTTCAGCACTCCCAGGTTCCGCGGATGATTCGCCATGAGCTTGCGGCGGAACTCGAGCGGGTCCTGGCCGACCGCGTGCGCGAGCTCGTCCATGAAGCACTCGAGGAAGACCGCGTTCTGGTTGATGTTGACCCCGCGCCAGAAGCCGGGCGGGACGTGGGTGTTGCGCATCGCGTGGTCGATCAGCAGGTTCGGGACGCCGTAGCCGAACGAGTGCTCGCCGGCGTCGGCCAGCCCCTGGAAGGCGAGCGGGTCGCGGCCTTTCTGCTGCTCCAGGATGTGCGGGCGAACCGCGGCGAGGATCGACTGGCCCGAGAGCCGCACGTGCAGGCCGGTCAGGTTGTTGTTCGCGTCGAATCCGCCGACCAGCTTGCACTGCATGACCGGGTGGTACCGGCCGTGCAGCATGTCCTCCTCGCGCGACCACAGCAGCTTCACCGGCGTGCCGGGCAGCTGCTTGGCGATGAGGACGGCCTGGGTCACGTAGTCCTGGAACGCGCCGCGCCGCCCGAAGCCGCCGCCGAGGTGGATCTTGTACACCTCGCACTTGTCGGCCGGCAGCCCGGAGGCCGCCAGCACCGCCGCGAACGATCCTTCGCCGTCCTGCGTCGGCACCCACACCTCGCACCGGTCGGGCGTGTAGCGCGCCGTCGCGTTCATCGGCTCCATCGGCGCGTGGTTCTGGAACGGATAGGCGTAGACCGCCTCGACCTTCTTCGCCGCCGCCGCGAGCGCGGCCCTGGCGTCGCCGTTCTGGTTGCCGACGAACGCCTGCGGGGCGTCGAGGCCGGCTTTCAGGATGTCGGCAATCGAAGCGCTCGACACTTTGGCGTTCTCGCCTTCGTCCCAGACGATCGGCAGCGCGTCGAGCGCGGTCTTGGCCTGCCACCACGTGTCGGCCACCACCGCGACCGCGGAGTCGCCGACCGGAACCACTCGTCGCACCCCTTTCATGCCGGCGACCTTGGCGGCGTCGAAGCTCTTCACTTTGCCGCCGAACACCGGGCAGTCCTTGATGGCGGCGTTGAGCATCCCGGGCAGCTTGAGGTCGAACCCGTAGACCTGCTTGCCGGTCACCTTGTCCATGGTGTCGAGCCGCTTCACCGGCTTCCCGGCGATCTTCCAGTCCTTCGGGTCCTTCAGCTTCACGTCCTTCGGCGGCTCGAGCTTGGCCGCGGCTTCCGCGACCTTGCCGTAGGTCGTGGTGCGCCCCGACGGCTTGTGCGTGATGACGCTCGCCGCCACGCTGCACTCGGAGGGCGACACCTTCCACTGGCTCGCGGCAGCGGCGACGAGCATCTCGCGCGCCGCCGCCCCGCCCTTGCGCACGTACTCGTGCGACATGCGGATGCCGCGGCTGCCGCCGGTCGAGAAGTCGCCCCACACGCGCTTGCGCGCGACGCTCTGGCCGGGCGTCGGGTACTCGGTCGTCACTTTCGACCAGTCGCACTCGAGCTCCTCGGCGACGAGCTGCGCGAGGCCGGTGAGCGTGCCCTGGCCCATCTCGGAGCGCGCGACCCGGATGACCACGGTGTCGTCGGGCCGGATCACGACCCAAGCGTTGATCTCGGGCGAGCCGTCCTGGGCGCGCACGACCGCGGGACCGAACGGAATCCGCAGGCCGAGCGCGAGCCCGCCGCCGACCGCGGCGCTGCTGATGAGGAAGGAGCGGCGATCGATTTTCGGCATGAATGTCATGGCGGCCTCCCTCAGGCCTTCGCGGCGGCGTGGATCGCTTCGCGCACCTGCTGGAAGGTGCCGCAGCGGCAGATGTTGGTGATGCCCGCGTCGATGTCGGCGTCGGTCGGCCGCGGCTTCTCGCGGAGGAGCGCCGCGACGGCCATGATCATGCCGGTCTGGCAGTAGCCGCACTGCGGCACGTCGAGATCGACCCAGGCCTTCTGCACCTTGTGCAGGACGCCGCCGGTGGCGAGGCCTTCGATGGTGGTGATCCGCTTGCCGGCGACGGCGCTGACGGGCATCGCGCACGAGCGCACGGCCGCGCCGTCGATGTGCACCGTGCAGGCCCCGCACTGGGCGATCCCGCAACCGTACTTGGTGCCGGTGAGGCCGACCTGCTCCCGAATCACCCAGAGGAGCGGCGTGTTAGGGTCGGCGTCGACCTCGTGGGTTTTGCCGTTGATCGACAGGCGGATCATCGTCTGGTCTCCTGATGGTTATCGCGACGTACGCGAAGTCGCTAACATGCCGCGGACGCACTCTAGTCCTCGAACGGTGGCCGCGGCAACTGCGGCCGCGCGTGTTGCGGCGCGGCAACGCGCGCCGACTTGAAAATCCAAGGAAAGCGCGGCGCGGCCTAAGCCGCCAGCGAGATCACCGAGTCCTCGTACCGACCGGCGCCCATGGTGCCCGCGGCGAAGATCCCGCGCTGGGCGATCCAGCGGAAGGACTCCTCGAACACCTCCTTCGTGTAGGGCTCGAACACGATGCGCTCGCCGGGGCCCCACCGTCGGGTGTCCATCGCGTCGAGGAACCGTGCCGGGAACTCCTTGCGGTAGTAGTGCGTGTAGAGCTCCGGCCGGAGGTCGATGTCGCGTTGCGCCCGGCGCAGCGCCCGGAAGAACTTCCGGAGGTCCTCGGGGTCCGGTTGGCCGGTGATCATCGTGGCCATCATGAACGTGGTGTCGATCACCTTCCGGAAACCGAGCTGCTCGAGGAAGTAGTACGGGCCGCTGAAGAGCGACGCCGCGGGGACTTTGCGGTCGACGAGCTTCTCCATGCGGCTGAAGAGCAGCCCGTCGGCGAACGAGAGCTTGATGTCCGCGAGCGGCATGTACTGCTCGAGCGCCTGGATCGTCGCGTAGTGGCTGCCCGACTGGAAGCCGACCGAGATCGGCACGCCCTCGAGATCGGCCGGGGCCGCGATGTCCGACTCCGGCGGCACGAAGACCGCGGCGGGCGACACCGAGTAGGCGTCCGCATAGAGCTTCCCGTGCCCGGACGAGGCCGCGACGTTCACCGTCCAGTGGCAGGCGCCGCTCACGTCGCACGCGCGGCCCTGCTCGAAGCTTTGGTACGCGCCCACCTTGTCGGCGGTCGCGTGCTTGACCGCGGCGTCGCCGGGGCCGTAGTTGTCGCGGAACTCGTACTCGAGCCCCTCGGCGCGGAAGTAGCCCTTCTCCTCGGCCACCCATTCCTGCAGCCGGAAGTGCGGCGAGATCACGAACTTCGACATGGCGGTCTCCTGATGGTGATGGGCCGGTACCCCGGACGGTGGATCAGCAGCACGCGGCGGCGCTCTTCTGACGGCTCCGGCGCTCCCCGCGCTCGGCGACGCGCCGGGCGCGGATCATCCTGACGTGCTCGTCCATGAGCCGCCGCGCCGCGCCGGCGTCGCGCGCCTCGATGAGGTCGGCGAGCTCGCGGTGGACGGCGAGGATGTGCTTCGCGACCGCCCGGGTGAGGGTCCGGTTGCGCGCCGGCCACGACACGTGCTGGAGCGAGGCGAGCTGGAACACGAGCACGCGGTTGTGCGAGGCCTCGGCCACCGCGAGATGGAACTGCAGGCACGAGCGCGTATAGGCGTCGACGTCGTCGAGCTTCGCCTCGGCATCGGCGAGCAGGCCTCTGAGCCGCGTGAGATCGGCCGCGCTCGCATGCTCGGCCGCGAGCTCCGCGGCGAGGCATTCGATCGCGCGTTGGGCGTCCAGGATCTCGCGGACGCTGATGTCGGCGAGCTCGAGCTGCACCGCCAGCGCCTCGGCGAAGAGCTGCGGGTTGCCGCGCGTGATGCGCGCCCCGCCGCCGGCGCCGGGGCGGATCTCGACGATGCCCATCGCCTCGAGCGTCCGCAGCGCGTCGCGCGCGACGATGCGGCTCGCGCCGGAGCGCGCGGCGATCTCCTTCTCGCTGCCGAGGAAGTCGCCCGGCTTGAGCCGTTTCTCGAACAGCGCGTCGCGCACCTCGGCGACGATCTTCGCGGACAGCGTCGCGAGGCGGCGGCCCGGCATCGGCCGCCGGTCGGCGCCCGGGGGGAACAGCGGATGGACGTCCATGGCTCCGCTCTTCCAAAGATACTAAAGATGCTATCTTTAGCCGTCAAGCAGCCTCGCGCCGTCCCTGGAGCGCCGCGGCGGGATGGTATTCTTGCGCGGCGCGGCAAAGAGCCGAGCGAAAACAACCTCATGCGCCAGCCCGATCTCCCCGCCTCCATCGACGCCACCGCCGCCCTCCTCGCGCAGGCCGACTACGTCGCCGAGCGCAGCCTCGCCACCGCGGTGTTCCTCGCGCTGCGCATGCAGCGCCCGCTCTTCCTCGAGGGGGAGGCCGGGGTCGGCAAGACCGAGGTCGCGAAGGTGCTCGCGGCGACGCTCGCGCGCAAGCTCGTTCGGCTGCAGTGCTACGAAGGCCTGGACGTCGCTTCGGCGGTGTACGAGTGGAACTACTCGCGCCAGATGATCGAGATCCGGCTCGCCGAGGCCGAGGGCACGCGCGACCGCGAGGCGATCGCGCAGGACATCTTCTCCGAGCGCTTCCTCATCCGCCGCCCGATCCTCCAGGCGCTCGAGGGCGATCTCGCCGGGGCGCCGGTGCTGCTCATCGACGAGCTCGACCGGACCGACGAGCCGTTCGAGGCCTATCTGCTCGAAGTGCTCGCCGACTTCCAGGTGACGATCCCCGAGATCGGCACGGTCAGGGCCGGCGAGCCGCCGATCGTCGTGATCACGTCCAACCGCACGCGCGAGATCCACGACGCGGTGAAGCGCCGCTGCCTCTACCACTGGGTCGACTACCCGAACGCCGAGCGCGAGCTCGACATCCTGCGGCGCAAGGCGCCCGGCGCGTCGGCGGCGCTCGCCCGCGAGGTCGTGGCGTTCGTCCAGCGGTTGCGCCGGATGGACCTCTTCAAGCTTCCGGGCGTCGCCGAGACCATCGACTGGTCGCAGGCGCTCGTGGCGCTGGATGCGCTCGCGCTCGACCCGGAGACGATCAACAACACGCTCGGCGCGCTGCTGAAGTACCAGGACGACATCGCCCGCGTGCAGGGCAGCGAAGCGGCGCGGATCCTGTCCGAAGTCACGGCCGAGCTCGCCACGGCTTGAGCGTCCGCCGCCGCGCCGCGCGAGCGGGGTGCCGAAGATCGCCGACACCCTGATCCCTCACGACAAGCTCACCGCGTTCGCCACCGCGTGCTTCGAGCGGCTCGGGCTCGCGCCCGCCGACGCGCGGCTCGTCGGCGCGACCCTGGTCGAAGCCAACCTCCGCGGGGTCGACAGCCACGGCGTGGTCCGGCTGCCGCACTACGCGACGCGGCTCCGCAACGGCTCCATCAAGCCGCGCCCGAACATCACGGTGCGGCGCACCGGCCCCGCCACCGCGATGGTCGAGGGCGACGCCGGCATGGGGCAGCTCGTGGCGGTGCGCGCGATGCGGGAGGCGATCGCGCTCGCGCGCGCGGCCGGCGTCGGCGCGGTCGGCGCGCGGAACAGCTCGCACTGCGGCGCGATGGCGCATTTCGTCGAGCTGGCGGCGAAGGAAGGGATGATCGGCATCGCCCTCACGCACACCGACCCGATCATGGCGCCCACCGGGATGAAGCGGAACTTTCTCGGCTCGAACCCGATCGCGTTCGCCGCGCCCGGCGGGGACGCGCCGCCGATCGTGGTCGACCTCGCGACGACGAACGTCGCCTGGGGCAAGGTCATCGTCGCCCGCCAGGAAGGCAAGACCATCCCGGCCGACTGGGGGGTCGACGGCGAGGGCCGGCCCGCGACCGACCCGAACCGGGTCACCGGGCTTGCGCCGATGGCCGGCGCGAAGGGCTACGCGCTCGCGGCGATGGTCGAGGTGCTGTGCGCGCACCTCGTCGGCGTGCCGTTCGGCACCCACGTCGTGCGCATGTACGGCGACCTCGACAAGCCGCGCAATCTCGGCCATTTCATGCTCGCCATCGACGTCGCGCGCTTCACCGAGCCGGCGGCATTCAAGGCGGCGATCGATCTGTTCGTGCGCGAGATCCACGGCGCCGAGCCGGTCGACCCCGCCCGGCCGCCGCTCGCTCCCGGCGAGCCCGAGCGCCTCACCGCCGACGAGCGGCGGCGGACCGGCGTGCCGCTGGGCGAAGGCGTGCTCGCGGACCTGAACCGGCTCGCGCGCGAGCTGGGCGTGGCGGAGCTCTGAAAAGAAAACGCAAAGGCGCAGAGGACCGCGAAGGACGCAGCGCAGATCTCTTAAAAGGATCCTTTGCGATCTTTGCGATTCTCTGCGCCTTTGCGTTCTCTTTTTCAACCCCGGGCGAGCCGCTCGATCGCGCCGGCCGCGAGCTTGAGCTTCTCGCCGGCCGTCAGGATCTCCCGCCACGTCGCCGCGTCGATCGCGATCCCGTCCCGCTCCCGCCGGACGCGCGCCTCGCGCTCGGGCTCGCCCGCGATCCGCACCCTGTCGAAGCCCGGCGCCGCCGGCGACCGGCGCAGCCAATCGACGAAAGCGAGCGCCTCGCGCGCGAATGCCTCCGCGGTGCCGAGCCGCTGCGCGTCGAGGAGGACCGTGAGCATGCTGTTCCAGACGCGCCGCTGCCCGGTCTCGCGCTGGTGCCAGGTGCCGCCGCCGGTGAGCGCGCCGCCGAGCAACTCGCAGGCGACCGCGAGCCCATAGCCCTTGTGCAGCCCGAACGTCAGCATCGCGCCGAGCGGCGGGATCACGCCGTAGCGCGGGTCGGTGGTCGGCTCGCCCTTGTCGTCGATCAACAGCCCGGGCGCGAGCGGCTCGCCCTTGTTGTGCGCCACCCGGAGCTTCCCCTGCGCGACCGCGCTGGTGGCGAAGTCGAGGATGAACGGCGGCTCGCCGCCGAGCGGCACGCCGATACAGCACGGGTTCGTCCCGAACCGCGCGTCCGACCCCCCGTACGGCGCCACCCGCGGGAACGAGATCACGTTCACGAAGTGCATCGACACCAGCCCCTCCGCAACGGCCATCTCGGCGAAATGGCCGATGCGCCCGAGGTGATGGGCGCTCGCGAGCGTCACCGCGCAGACGCCGTGCCGGCGCGCGCGCTCGATGCCGAGCGCGAGCGCCTCCCGCCCGATCACCTGGCCGTAGCCGCGCCGGCCGTCGAGGCGCAACAGCGCGCCGGTGTCGAGCACGACCTCCGGGTGCTGGTTCGCGGCGAGGCCGCCCTCGAGCAGCGATTCGACGTAGCGGGGGATCATGCCGACGCCGTGCGAGTCGTGGCCGGTGAGGTTGGCCTCGACCAGGTTGGCCGCGACGAGGTCCGCCTCGCGCGGCTCGGATCCGCCCGCCGCGACGATGGCCTCGATCGCCGCCTTCAGGCGCGGCGCCGCGATCACGATGTCCTGTGCCACCCGGCTCTCCCTTCGACAGCGGCGTACTCTCGCACAGACCGCGCGGCCCCGCCATCCGCGGAGGCGGTGGGATAATCCCGACCCCATGGTCCGCGTCGAAGTTCCTGCGGTGCAGTCGAGCGGCAAGCTCGCCGAGAACGTCATGCACTTCGCGCGCGTGCTGCGCGCCGCCGGGCTTCCCGTCGGGCCCGACAAGGTGATCGACGCGCTCAAGGCGCTGCGGATCGCCGGCGTCGAGCGGCGCGACGACTTCTACTGGACGCTCGCCGCGGTGTTCCTCGACCGGCGCGAGCAGTTCGAGGTCTTCGACCAGGCGTTCCACATCTTCTGGCGCGATCCGAAGATGCTCGAGCGGGTGATGGCGCTCCTCCTCCCCCAGGTGATCGGCCGCGCGCCGGAGAACGAGCCCGAGCTCGGAGCCCGAGTCGCCGAGGCGCTCGCGCCGCAGCCCAAGCCGGGCGCGGGCCCCGAGGAGCCGCCCCAGCAAATCGAGCTCGACGCGGCGTTCACGGTGTCGGAGCGCGAAGTGCTGCAGCGCGCGGACTTCGAGACCATGACCAAGGAGGAGCTCGTCCAGGCGAAGCGGCTGATCTCCTCTCTCCGGCTCCCCATCCCCGAGGTGAGGACCCGGCGCCTCGTCGCCGATCCGCGCGGGGCGCTGGTCGACATGCGGGCATCGTTGCGGGCGTCGCTGCGTGCCGGGGCCGGCATCATCACGCTCAAGCGCCGGTCCCCGGAGGAGCGTCACCCGCCGCTCGTGGTGCTGTGCGACATCTCGGGCTCGATGAGCCGGTACTCGCGCATGTTCCTGCACTTCCTGCACGCGATCACGAACGACCGCGATCGCGTGCACACCTTCGTGTTCGGCACGCGGCTCACCAACATCACGCGCCACCTCCGGCACCGCGACGTCGACGTCGCCCTGGCGGGGGTCGCGCAGGCGGTGGCCGACTGGTCGGGCGGCACCCGCATCGGCACGAGCCTCAAGGAATTCAATCTGCGCTGGTCGCGGCGCGTGCTCGCGCAGAACGCGGTCGTGCTGCTCATCACCGACGGGCTCGACCGCGATCTCGGCCACGACCTCGGTCCGGAGATGGAGCGCCTGCGCAAGAGCTGCCGGAAGCTGATCTGGCTGAACCCGCTGCTGCGCTACGAGGGGTTCGAGCCGCGGCCGCTGGGGGTGCGGGTGATGCTCCCGCATGTCGACGAGTTCCTGCCGGCGCACAATATCGACAGCCTGATCACGCTCGGGAAGGCGCTCTCCGTCCACGCTTCGCGCTCGCGCGCCGAGCTCGCGCGCGGCCTGAAGCAGGCGCCGGCGGCCGCCTGAAACACGCTGCCAGCGTGCCGGAACCGGCCCGGCCGCTGCGGGTCTCACGAATCGCCGGAAAACGATAAGGAGGAGCCCATGAGAGCCAGCTTGATCGTCGTCGCAATGCTCGCCGCCGGCATGGCGTTCGCCCAGGCGCCCGCCGAATATCTCAAGCGCGTCCTGGACAGCTACCGTGCCGCTTTCAACGCCCACCAGCGCAACGGCGTGGTCACGCGCGACGCGGTGCGCGGGGACCTGTTCTTCGAGCCCCGGTTCGACGACATCGACATCAACCGCGACGGCGTGATCACCCGCGAGGAGCTCGAGCGCTACCTCGCCAACCTGCCCCCCTCGGCCGCCTGAGGGGCGCGGCACGATAGGGTTTCGGTCAGACGGAGGAAACAAGCATGGAAATGACCGGCGAGCAGCTCATCGCGCTCCCGCAGGCGCGCGTCTGGGAAGGGCTGAACGACCCCGAGGTGCTGAAGGCCTGTATCCCGGGCTGCGAATCGATCGAGCGCGTGTCCGACACCGAGTACCGGGTGGCGCTGACCGCGTCGGTGGGCCCGGTGAGAGCGAAGTTCACCGGCAAGCTCCTGCTCGCCGACGTGAACCCGCCGACCTCCTATCGGCTGTCGTTCGAAGGCTCGGGCGGCGCGGCGGGCTTCGGCAAGGGCGGCGCGCAGGTGACGCTCGCCCCGGCCGGCACGGAGACGAAGCTCGCCTACACCGCGAACGCGCAGGTCGGCGGCAAGCTCGCGCAGGTCGGCTCGCGGCTCATCGACGGCGTCGCCAAGAAGATGGCCGACGAGTTCTTTCAGCGGTTCAACGAGAAGCTGGTGGGCCCGGCGCCCGCCGCTCGAAAGGAGGCCGTCATGGCAGCCGACCGGGGCCCGTGGCTTGCGGGAACCTACGCGTTCGTCATCGCGTCGATCGTGATCTTCCTCCTCATCTGGGTGCTGGGATGATCACGGTTCGCCCGGCGCGGATGCGCCGGCGAACACGACGTTCCCCTCTCCCGCGCGAAGCGTGGGAGAGGGGTGAGGGGAAGGAGGCGGCATGGCGCTGATCCCGCGCGAGCGCGTCGCGTACTCCGCGATCGTCGACCGCCCGCCGCTCGCGCTGCCGGGCGGCGCGCGGGTCGTGGTGTGGACCATCGTCAACCTCGAGGTCTGGGACATCGCCGGTCCCATGGCGCGGCAGGTGCTCCCCGCGCCGACCGGCGTGCCGCTGCTCCCCGACGTGCCGAACTGGAGCTGGCACGAGTACGGCATGCGGGTCGGGTTCTGGCGCTTCTACGATCTCTATCAGCGCCTCGGCATCCGCCCCACGCTCGCGATCAACGCCCGGGTGTGCGTCGACTACCCGCGCGTCGCCGAGGCCTGCCGCGACGCCGGGTGGGAGTTCATGGGCCACAGCTACCAGCAGGGTCCGATCCACAAGGAGGAGGACCAGCCGGGGATGATCAAGCGGTCGCTCGAGACGATCGAGCGCTTCACCGGCAAGCGCCCGGTCGGCTGGCTGGGGCCGGGGCTCACGCAGACACACGAAACGCCCGACCACCTCGCCGCCTCCGGCGTGAGGTACATCGGCGACTGGGTGTACGACGACGAGCCGACCGAGATCCGGACCGCCCACGGACCGCTCGTCACGCTGCCCTACTCCGTGGAATGCAACGACATTCCGATGATGATCGTGCAGCACCACGAGGCCGCGTACTGGACGCGCAAGTGCAGCGACGCGTTCGACCGCTACTACCTCGAAGGGGCGCAGCGCGCGAAGATCATGGCGATCGCGATCCACCCCTACATCAGCGGCCAGCCGTTCCGGATCAAGTACCTCGAGCAGGTCTACGACCACGTGAACCGGCAACCGGGCGTGCTGCACTGGAACGGCGAGCAGATCCTCGAGTGGTATCTGCGGTCGCGCGCCAAGGCGTGACCGGCCACGCGGCGCGCAGGCCTGCGAGCCGCAGCCGCGCGCGCACCGCGTGCGCGACCGCCGCGATCAGGAGGGCGCGGCCGCCGCGGCGTGCCGCTGGTAGACCAGTCGGGCCGCGCACAGGTCCTCGAGCGCCGTCCCGACCGACTTGAACACCGTGATCTCCGCGGCCGCGCGACGGCCGGCGTGGCGTCCGGCGACGAGATCCGCCAGCTCGGCGCGCACGTGCGTCCGCGCGATCGCGCCGGCGCCGATCGGCTGCACGAGGTCGCCGGCCTCCTGCAACGCGCCGGCGAACGTGTCGACGAAGACCTCGGCCCGCCGCACCAGCTCGTCGTCGCTTTCGCGCATCTCGGGGGTGAATGCGCCGACGAGATCGACGTGGGTTCCGGGACGCACCAGGCGTCCGTGGACGACGGCCGCGCGCGCGGTCGTCGCGCAGGTGACGATGTCGGCGTCGGCAAGCCCTGCCGCGAGGTCGGTGCAGACCTCGGCCCGAAGCCCCGCCGCTTCCACCCGGGAGACGACCGCCGCGCTGCGCGCGGGCGTGCGGCTCCACACGCGCACCTTCTCGAGCGGGCGGACCGCGCAGTGGGCGAGCGCCATGTACGGCGCGAGCGCGCCCGCCCCGACGACCAGCAGCCGCCGCGAGTCGGGTCGCGAGAGATAGGTCGACGCGAGCGCCGACGCGGCGGCCGTGCGCCGCTGCGTCAGCGCCTCGCCGTCGATCAGCGCGAGCGGATGGCCGGTCGCGCCGTCCATGAGGAGAAAGACCGCGCTGACACTCGCGCGCCCCTGCGCCAGATTTCCCGGGAAGACCGACACGATTTTCACGCCGAGGCTCGCGGCGTCCCACGCCGGCATGACGAGCAGGCGGTCGCCGGCGGGAGTGACGGGGTGGCTCGCGCGGAGTGGCGCAGTCGCGCCGGCGCGAAAGCCGGCGCGCAGCGCGTCGATCAGCGCCGGCCACTCGAGAGCGGCGTGCACTTCCGCGGCGGAGATGAACCCGAGGCTCGCGGACATCGGCCGACGGACCGCTGCCGCTCGCGCTGTCAGCCGCGTCGGACCGCGGCCAGAGTCGGGCCCGCGGCGCCCCCCTAGC
>Ga0187892_10009132_pt1 | contig 13190 bp, 10 predicted proteins | sample MA1701073metaG_FD_139345 | JGI IMG/M metagenome (GOLD analysis project Ga0187892, IMG submission 139345) | Bio-ooze microbial communities from a basaltic lava cave in the Kipuka Kanohina Cave System on the Island of Hawaii, USA - MA170107-3 metaG ...
GCATGTCTATGGACAGCAGCCTAACGGAGAGTGGGGAGAACAGGCACAGCTCAAAGTGGCCGATGAGCAGAAATGGCGCAATTATAAAGTTCGTGCTCTTTCTGTCGATAAAGGACAGGGGGGAATAATTGTCGCTAATTATGCGGGTGAAAATGGCGGCGGGTCAATAATGGCATGGATATGGCGGTAAGTTTGCCAGAGGCATTCCCCTTGACAAGCTCAGAAGACCGGACTAGTGAAACCAGGGAACGGTGGGGTATATCGTCGGAATGATGCGCAGGATGGCATTTGCGGTTGGCCTTCTTCTCATGCTAGCATCCGCGTGTGGAGGAAAATCGGCGAGTTTGGAAGAGCGAGTAGCAGCGTATTGGCAGGCACGTCTGCAAAAACAAGCGGAGAAAGCGTTCGAGTTCGAGGCACCTGGGAGTATTGAGAAAGCAAAATACTTGCAGCAGATGTTTACGTCTCCTATCTCTTTCACTGGTAGTTCTATTATGTCTATTCGCGAAAATGGTGACGAAGCAACGGTGAATTTGCAGATGCAATACCTGCTACCAGGACTGACGCGACCTGTCACTTCCCCGCTGGCAGAAAAATGGACCAAGATCCGTGGGCAATGGTATCGTCAGTCGCCGAAGCAGGAAGCGGGAGCGAGCGAGGCAAACACGGAAAGGAGGTGATCTGGGCAATGCGAAAAGAGCCCGGACCAAATGTGGGGGGATAAACAGTGGACAGAGGAACACAAAGAGTGTAGAGTAGGCGAGGAAAATAGCTGTCACGTAAAAAGTACAGGCAGGGATGGTAACCGTTCTTGTTAGGAAAGGAGACGTGCGATGGAAAAGTTTAGAGTTGTGGTAGCGATGCTGTTGACGGCGGGGCTACTGCTAGTGAGTGGGGGCAAGGCTCAGGCCGTGATCGGGATACCGGACGATGTGCCGGGGGCGACATTATTGTATCCCTTCTTTAAGGTTGATCCGACGCCGACGGCAAACAGTCGGCAAGATAGTTTGATTGTCGTCACCAATACCGCCAATTTGGCCACGGTCGTGCATGTGACGATCTGGAGTGTGAAGTCACAGCACGTGTATGATTTTAGTGTGAATTTGACGCATCATGATGTGTGGTCGTGCAGTTTGTTGAACCTGTTGGTGAATCCCGAGAATTTTGTACGGCCCTGTGATCAGGTGTTACAAGCGCCGACCGGGGTCATCGGGCAGTTGGAGGTGGGGACGGCCCCGGCAGTTATTTTGGCGGGATACGTGACAGTAGATGTGGTGACGACTGCGACCTCGTTATTTCCTGGGCAGGTGGGGTATCCGTTTGCGAACTGGAACACGCTGATTGGGCATTTGTATATTGTGAACCTGCCGGCAGGGTCGGCGACGGGGTTCAATGCGGTGAGCATTGAGAGTGAGATATTGTCGAACGGGGCTACCACTGGTGCACCGAGTCCAGGCAGAGGGCAGCCAGCACTGGCGCTCGATCCGAGCCAGATCGGGTTTTATTTGACGCGGTGTATTGAGGAGCAGAGTACGAATATAGGCAACTGTGAGCCGTTTGGGACCTATGGGAACCGCGAGCGGATTGACGGGCCGAGTGGGGACCTTCTCCAGACCCTCACGGCGTTCCCACTTGCGGTTCAGGATTCTCCTCTCAGTCTGCTAATGCGGTATTTTTCGTCGGATGTGTTGAATGGGAGGAGTGAGGCGTGGCTATGGAAGGATCGCAACACGAGCGGGCCGGCAGCGAGTGCGACGTTGGCGGTGTATGATGAGGACGAGAATGTGCATTCGATTACGTTTAGTATACCCGATGAGGTAAATTTCACCTCGACGGCACAGATTATTACGCCGGGGGCACCGGGGGGGTGGTTCCGTCTCACCTTTGCGTGTGGGCCGTTTGGGTTCTGTGGGTATGATCCTCCTAATAATCTGGACCCGATTGGGACGCTCCCTGCGTCGACCGGGGCGACGCCGATTCAGTCGGTGGCGTACTCGTTACAGTTTGCCAGCGAGGAGGCTAGAGAGTTACGGTGGGATGCGACATTCCCAGCGCATCGGCAGTACACCAGCTACATTGGTGGGACTAACGCTCAATAATAAAGTTAGGCATTTGATTAACCGGCTGACAACCGGAGACAGGGCGGCGGTTCTTCCGTTCTGTCTCCGGCTCCGCATTGTTCGCTAAGAGTGCCTCACTCTCTTCTGACTGCGACCAATCTCAGTAAGTGTTACCGTCTGTACGCCCGTCCGGCTGATCGCCTCAAAGAACTGTTTCTTGGTAAACGTTTCCACCAGGAATTCTGGGCACTGAAAGATGTGAGCTTGAGCTTGCCGCGTGGAGTCTCGCTTGGCATTTTGGGCGAGAACGGCGCTGGAAAGTCAACCCTTCTCAAGATCCTCACTGGTGCCTTGACCCCAACTTCCGGCAGTGTCAGCGTTCACGGCCGTGTTGCTTCCATTATTGAACTCGGCATGGGGTTTCATCCCGAATTTAGCGGGATTGATAATCTCTTTGTCGGTGGGGCGCTGCTAGGGTTCTCCCATAAGCAGATGGAGGCCAAGCTCCCAGAGATCGAGGCTTTTTCCGAACTCGGTGAATTTCTCCACCGTCCACTCAAGAGTTATTCGACCGGCATGGGCATGCGCTTGTCGTTTTCACTTGCTGTGAGTGTTGAGCCGAACCTCCTGATTATCGACGAGGCGTTGGCAGTCGGAGACGGCTATTTTCAGAAGAAGTGTGTTGATCGTATTCGTACGTTTCAGGAACGAGGCGGGAGTCTGCTGTTATGCTCGCACTCGCTGTATACGGTGAATCTGCTCTGCCAAGAGGCTCTGTGGCTACGTACCGGCCAAGTCGAAGCGTATGGTCCTGCTTCGCAAGTAAGTGCTGCGTATGAAGCTTATCTCAATGCGCGAGAAAGTAAATTGCCAGAGCAACCGTGGCAAGAACGCCATCCTGGAGGGGAGTTACGTATCGTACGATTAGTGAGAGGGCCAGAGTCGGGTGAACCCGGTCGTGTCTCGCGCGGAGCTGAAGTGGGCGTTGAGGTGCAATGGACGAGTGATCGCTCAGATCGCTCTTTTCATCTTGGCGTAGCTGTCGATCGCGTGGACAATTTAACTTGTTTCGCGTCGAGTACCCTCAAAGATGGACTACCGCTGTTTACCGGCCAGACGACTTATCGTGCGACGCTGCGGTTTCCTGCCGTGCCGCTCACCAATGGCTCCTTCCGCGTGATGATCTTCTTGCTCGACGAGCATGGAGTACATGTCTACGATCATCGCGCGGCAGACCCTGTCCTCACCATCGCCAACGACGAAAAAGAATGGGGTATTTGTTATTTGGAGCATACGTGGGAGCGGGGATGAGACATTCGCTTCTGGATTGCTGCATAGAAACGGACGAAACGCTTCTTCGTCATTCCGGGCAAGGCCGTAGGCCGCGACCCGGAATCCAGTCTTCAGCTTCTGGATTCCGGCTTTCGCCGGAATGACGGCCAGGGGTTAGCAAACCACCGCTTCAGCGTAGTCAACCATGACCTGGTTGGAGGCTGTGGAGGTGGTGATGAAACAGGTAGTTCCGTCAGTATCGGTGAGGCTGCAGTTGCAGGTTGGAAATTTGATTGTTCTTGGCGATCCTGCGGCCGCTCTTGGAACAAGGTGTCATGTCCCCCTGACGCTCTCAGTTCATCGGCAGGACGTCCGTTGGTATAGTAATACATGGCGATAGATTTGCGGACGCGATGTTCCGGACAGGTCAGAGGCTCCGGATGGCCGTGGAAACTAAAATCGTCGGTGAGAAAGACAACCATCCGGTTAAAGATCGGCAGAATGCGCTGGACGCAAGTCTGCATGGTGCGGTCCCAGAGTTCTAAGTGTCCGCCGTACGATTCGTGCCAATCCTGATTGAGATAGATCAGGAGATTGAGTCGGCGATCGACGTTCATGATTGGGTGTTTGTTAAAATCGGCGTGAATGGCTAACTTCCCGCCACGCATGATCAGGTGCATGCCAGCGCCGAGTAAGTACGGGTCAGGAATCAGGCCGGGAATGCCGGTGAGGGCACTCATCTGGACGAGAAACTGTTCGGCGTTGAGTTCGCGGATGAACTGTTGAACGACCGAGGGTAAGTGCATCTCGCTGGTACTGGCGAGCTTGGTTTCGCGCTGCGGGTCGGCAAAGCGGTGCCAGCGTGGGTCCTCAGTCGGATAAAAAGCGTCGGCAACGTGGTGTAACGTCACATCGTCAAATAGATTGTCGATCACAATATGGGGGAAGGGCTGGGCTTTCTGAAACGCCTCGGTCAAAATTGGCAAAGTGGCTAACACTTCTTGGCGATAGATCATTTCCAAGAATCCTCCACTGGTGGTGCTGAAGAACGGTTTACCACCTCCATGCTTTTCAAGAAACGACCCGGCCTTGGCAGGGAGGGAAAAGCCTGGCTATAGTCTTTTCAGCGTTCAGCTCTCAGCCGTCAGCTTTCAGCAAGAAGAATAAACTGACTGCTGATCACTAGATGCTTCTTCTGCTGGCTGACTGCTGAATGCTGACAGCTGAACGCTATACAGGGGACTGTGTATGCGGATCTGTTATGTGCAAGAAGAGAATTCGTTATGGGGAGGGGTCAAGGTTGTTTTTGAACAAGCTGAAGCCCTCCAAGCGCGTGGCCATCAGGTGGTGATCGTCTCGAAAGATCAGCCTCCAACCTGGTACAAGACGCGTGTTCCCCTACGCCAAGTCGCGGCATTCACTTCTGCCGCTATTCCGGAAAGTGATTTTGTGATTGGAACTTTTTGGACAACTCTTCGCCCGGTGCTTGAGGCGGGAAAGGGGTGTCCAGTCCATCTGTGTCAAGGGTATGAAGGCGATTATTCCGCTTATGTCGAGCGACAACCTCAGATAGAAGAGATATACCGGCTTCCCCTATTGACCCTTACCGTCCATGAACCACTGACTCGTCTTTTATGGGCGCGATTTCACAAGAAGGCGTATACCGTTGGACAAGGGATTAACCCGGAACTGTTTGTTCCTCAAGGAATCCGAACACCGACAGAACACTGGCGGGTATTGGTCGTTGGGCCTTATGAGGTGGATTGGAAAGGGGTGAGGGAGGGGTTATTAGCACTCAAAACACTGAAAGCAGAAATACCTCTTCAAGTAGTCCGGGTCTCGCAATTTCCCTGTCATCCCGAAGAAAAGCGCCTGGGGGTCACGGATGAGTACCACTGTCACCTTCGGGCTGATGAAATGCCAGCCTTGTATCGCTCGTGTGATGTCATGTTGGCACCGTCATGGGCGCAGGAAGGCTTTGGTCTTCCTGCACTAGAGGCGATGGCCTGTGGTGTCCCAGTCGTAATGAGTGATATTCCCGCCTTTCGCGGATTTGCTGACGGCGAAGACTGGGCCTGCTTCTTTGCCGAACATGATCTTGCTGGGATGCAGTATGCGCTTCGTGCCTTGCTGGGTGATGCTGCGTTACGATTGCGTCTCCGTCGGCGAGCGCTTGAGATTGCCCAGACATACACTTTCGCACGAGTCGCTGAGCGCATTGAGCGGGTACTCATGGCTCAGGGAGTCCGGTGAGTACTGTGGGTGCAAACGTCACTGTGTTGCTGTGCCGAGAACATCGACTCGTTGCTCCAGAATGGGCGTGGGGACAACGGCTGAGCGAAGAGTTCCTCCGCGAGGGTTCGCCAACATCCTCGATCGTGCTGCTTGAGGGTAAAGAAAGATTCACCGTTGATGAAGCTCTTGCGCGTACAGACAGTGAATTCGTTGGAATCGTGCTTGATGATGTTGTTTTTTGGGACCCGATTGGTTGGCAAGGGCTGTGTCGGGTGCTCGATTCTGCCCCACAAGTTGCGTTGGTTGCTCCGGTTAGTAATGAAGCGGCAGTTGCCGAACAACGCGCAGCTGCCCCGTTTGTCTACCACACACCATCGCTCTTTCGTCTCGCCTGTCATGCCCGTCGCCAACCACATCTCGGACAATGGCAGGAAGTTGACACGGTAGACCCCTTTGCCTTTCTTTGTCGCCGGGCGGACCTGGTGCGAGTCGATCCTCGCCTGCCGCTCGCGCAACTTCCGACTTTCTTCTCTGCCCAAGGGTGGGCGCTGGCAGTCACCTACGACACCTACGTCCATCGTTACGGGCAGATGTATGAGCAGCCGCGAGCTGATTTGCAAGCATGGGTACCGTTGGATGCTCAGCGTATTCTCGATATTGGTTGTGCTACAGGGGTTTTGGGTGCCGCTTTGCAAGAGCGTCACCCGTGCCACGTTGTCGGAATTGAGTTGAACTCCGCACTTGCCAAACATGCGGCACAACGGCTCGACCGGGTGTTGCAGCAGAGTGTCGAGGAGCTGCCAGCGACCACTTTCACGGAGGAGTTTGACTGCATCGTCTGCGGAGATGTGCTTGAACACTTGCGTGATCCCTGGACGGTCCTCGGGAAACTGGCAGGCTGGCTCAAGCCGCAAGGGCGGTTTATTGCTACAGTCCCCAATGTTGGACATTGGTCGATCGCTTCTGATCTTATACATGGACGCTGGGATTTGGTGCCCTTCAGCCTCCTGTGTTGGGGCCATTTGCGATTCTTTACGAGGACGGGGGTCGAGCAACTCGTGCGAGGACATGGCCTCCGCATTGAACATGTACAGGGGATAGAGGAAACCTTGCCAGCAGTGGGAGAGGCGTTTGTTCAGCAGGTAGCGACTGTGATTCCCGATGCAGACTTGGCGAGCCTGCACACGAGTGAGTTCCTCATCGTTGCGAGCAAAGAGGTTGCCTAACGGCAGTGTGCGATGTCTGCTGTGACAGCTGAAGTCAGCGCCGTCATTGTGACCTACAACTCTGCCGGCTACCTCCCCGCGTGTTTGGCGTCGCTGCGGCAGCAAGGACAACAACTGCGAGTGATCGTGGTCGATAACGCGTCGCGTGACGGAGAACGTCCACAGTTAGATGCACGTGATGAGGGGGAAGTCATTCTGAATGCCTGGAATCGTGGCTTTGCTCCGGCCGTCAACCAGGGGTTGGCACGCGTGCAAACTCCCTATGTGCTAGTGCTGAATCCCGATGTGCGATTGTTCCCGAACGCGCTCGCTCGGATGCAGTCTTTTCTCGAACGGACGCCAGAGGCGGCGGCCGTGTCTCCACGGTTTTGGTGGGACGCTGAGCGGGTGGCGTTACTGCCATTGACCGCCGAACCAACCCTGCCACGGTTGGTGTTGCACACACTCGCGGCGCGTTCTGCTTTTGTCCGCCGAGCGGTTGATCGCCGGTCGATCTCTGATGCGCGACGGTGGTGGTTCGCGCAGCGAGAGCTGAGCGTGCGGGCGATTTCGTATGGCTGTGTATTGCTGCCTCGTGCGGTGCTGACGCAGATTGGTCCGTTGGATAGCCGTTTCCCCTTCTATTATGAAGAGGTGGAATGGAGCCAGCGTGCTCGACGTCACAGCTACCGGCTGTTCATGCTGCCCACGGCTGAGGCCGTCCATGCCTTCGGGCATAGTTCGCGCAGTGGCTCGCGTCGGGTGCAACGGTGGGCGAGTGTATCAAGTCGTCGCTACTGGAGAGGCCGATACGGACGGACCGGAGCGAAGCTCGCGGCAGCACTCTCGACCGTTGCTGTGAATTCAGCCACGACTCCGGACCATGATCTTGGTGAGCTAATGGACCCTCCACAGTTCTCTTGGTCTCCTGCTGCGCAGTCCCAAGTCTTAGAGGTAGCATTTGATCCCCTCTTCGAGAGTGCGGTGGCGATCTTCCCGTCAGGAAACACCTTCAGGTGGCCCAACTCGTTGTGGGAAGAGATGCCAGCCGCGACGTATCATGCACGACTCTTGAGCGGTCCATCGTTACAACTAGTGACAAGTTGGCGATGGCGACGTTTGAGGGAGGAGTAACGTGTATGCCGCTGCTGAGAGTGGTAGCTCAGAAAATTTCCTCTCCCGGATGGGAGAGGGCTAGGGTGAGGGTGATGTAGTATGCTCTCCTCTCCCCTCCTCTCAGCACTCATTGTTAACTACAACACCGCCGCCCTGACACGTGACTGTGTGGCGTCTCTGCGCACGCAGCGGCTGACCCAACCTGATGGCACTCAGGCGGAGATCGAGATTATTATTATCGACAATGCGTCTCGACCCGAGGACCGTGCACTGCTGGAGGGGATCGAGGCGACAGTCTGTTACAGCGAGGAGAATCGGGGCTATGGGGCGGCATTGAATACTGCCTGTGCTCATGCCCGTGGAGAATTCCTCCTGTTTTCCAACCCCGACACGTGGTACTTTCCCGGCACTTTGCAAGAACTTGTGCATGCTTCTTTGTCATTACCGCGGTGTGGTGCAGTTGGGCCACGCCTATGGTGGGATCGGAACCGTGAATTTTTGTTGCCACCCAGTGACCCCGTGACGCTCGCGACGTATTTACAAGAGGCGATGGCCCAGGCGTGGTCTTGGTGGGGGCAGCGCTGGCAATCCCGCTGGCTGTGGAATGCCGTCCGCTACTGGCAATCCCAGCAGTCAACGCCTCAGGCGATGCTTTCTGGCGCTTGCATTCTGACACGTCGCGCGGTGGTTGCCACCTGTGGCGGATTCGATGAGCGCTTCCACCTCTACTATGAAGATACGGATTGGTGCCGTCGGGTACGACAGCAGGGGTATCGTTTATACTATGTGCCAAGCGCTGAAGTCGCTCACCTCTATAATCAAAGCGCCCGACAAGAGAGTGCCGCTGCCCAACAGAAGTTTGCCGAATCAGCGGCCCGCTATTTCCATAAATACGATGGTGAATGGCGTTGGCAACTGGTGTCTACCGTCGCAGCGGTGATGCGTGCACGACACAATCCGTCTCCGGCCATGAGTGAGTATCAACATCTCGGACTACTTGCCGAACCCCCGCAATTTTCACTGGCAACAATGGAAATGGGCAATTCTCTTTTTTTATTATCCCCCATGTCGTCCTGTACCCCAGCTATTGCTCGCTTTGCTTCGACCCCACAACTTTCCTTATCTTCCTCAGTCTGGCAACAATTAGGCGATGGGGAATTTTTTACCCGAATGGTTGCGCTTTCCGATCTACGTGTGCTGAAACAATGGCGCTGGGAAAAGCGGCAGGGGAGATGACAATCAAAAATCAAAAGTCAAAAAGCAAACATAAGACACTTTAGGCTTTCGTTAACTCGAAACTTGAAACTCGGAACTCGGAACTTCTTGACTTTGGACCTTGGACTTGAGATGTGGAACCTTACCCTTGACGATCACGCCGGCAGTCGATACCACCTAACCACGAAGTTGTTCAGCCACGAGAAATTTATACGTGCCAACAATTCGTTCCTATCAACCTGGAGATGAAGCCGGCATCGTCAGCCTGTTCGCCACTGTTTTCCAACACGAACTCCCACTGACGGTCTGGCAATGGAAGTATTTGCGTGATGGCGAGTCGCCTCCTGTCTATGTAGCAGCAGAAGAAGGGCAGATTGTCTGCCATTATGGAGCACTTTGTCAACGATTGTCATGGGAAGGAAAAGTGGTGTTGGGATGGGACATCGTGGACGTGATGTGTCATCCACGTCACCAGGGTCGCGGTCTGTTTCGACGTGCGGCCCAAGCGTTTATTGCCCAGCTCTGTGAGCGACAGGGGGCGCTGATCTACGGATTTCCCGGTGAACGTCATCGTCGTTTAGGAGAGCGACTCATTGGTTATGAACCTGTTGCTGCGGTCTATAAAGTGCAAAAGATGCTCGCGCCGACTTCGGTGCCCTTTCCTGCTGGGGTGGTCGTCCTGAGAACGATACCTTACGAGTGGGATCAGCATTGGCATTTGCTGGAAAGACGGTTTGGGTTCGTGGCGCGTCGTGATCGACAGATGCTCTCCTGGCGGTACGAAGAGCGACCAGGTAAACGTTATCGTTTCCTGACCATCCCTGGTGTCCCGGCACTTGCCGTGGTCGGTCTTGAGTTCGAGAAGGCGTATTTGATGGAATTCGTACTTGAGAAAGGGAACACGGCTGCTGCACAGCTTCTCCTATTGGCGGTCGAATCTCTGTGTGGTGCTGAGGGGACAGAAACAATTGAAGGCTGGTTCCCACGCTTTGCTTGGGAGTGTGGCTTTCTTACCGGGACGGGTGGCTTTACTGGAGCCGCAACGGATAACTATGTTGAATGCCGCGTATTCGATTCGCGCTTGCGAGCCTCCTGGCTGGCTGAGCATTTCTATTACTCGCTTGGCGATTACGACGTATTCTAAATGATCAACGAACAACACGTGATCCCCTACCATGCTACCAACCTCTGTGGCCACCGGGTCCTGGTCCTTGCTCCGCACCCCGACGATGAAACCTTTGGGTGTGGTGGAGCGTTGCGTTTGCACCGGCACCATCAGGACCCCGTGCGGGTGATTTTTGTGACGAGTGGTGAAGCAGGGGACTGGCAAGGAGGAAACGACCAGGACGTGTTTCGCGCGCGTCGTGAAGCGGAGGCTGCAAAAGCACTGACCTGCTTAGGAGTGACCGAGTGGGAATTCTGGCGGTATCCTGACCGAGGGGTAGAAGTCAATGGACAATTGATCAATCGTCTAACTGAAGCGTTGCGTGCTTTTGGGGCAACCCTTGTGTATGCTCCGAGTCCGCTTGAACAACATCCTGATCATCGTGCTATTGCTCAGACACTGCGTGCCGCCCTCCGTGGCTGGGCAGGAGACCTCCAAATTGGATTTTATGAGGTCGGATACGCATTGCCGCCGAATATGCTGGTGGACATTTCAACCGTGTGGGACGCCAAAGCAGCGGCGATTCAGACGTATGAGAGTCAACTCCACGGACCCAATTATTTTGCCGTGACTCAAGGCCTCAGTCGCTTTCGTGCGCTCACACTCGGCTCTCAGGTGACTGCCGCCGAGGCATTTCGGGTGCTCCCGGTCGCAACGTTGGAGAACGATGCCATCTGGCAGTGGCACGCATCGCAAACACCGCGGACATCTATTGCGGAGCCTCCAGCGGTTTCCGTTATCGTGCGGACAAAAGATCGTCCGACTCTTTTACGGGAAGCCCTGGGAAGTCTGGCCGCGCAAACCTTCCAGGATTTCGAGGTGGTGGTGGTAAATGATGGCGGGCGAGACGTGAGCGACGTGGTGGCTGAGTATCCTCACCTTCGCCGTACCCTTCTCCAATTGCCACATAACCAGGGGCGCGGGGCAGCTACGAATGCGGGGGTTGAGGTGGCGCGCGGAACGTTCATTGCCTATCTGGACGACGATGATCTCTATTATCCTTCTCATCTTGCGACCCTCTACCCTTTTCTTGCCGCCCAGAGCCACCTTGGAGCGGCCTACACCGATGCTGCGTATGCCCAGTATCGCTTTGAGGTGGAACATCAGCGCTTTGAACTAATGCACCGGTGGATACAGTCGAGTGAAGATTTCGACCCTGACCGACTTTTGTTCCACAATACCATTCCCAACCTTTGTCTGATGCACCGCCGGGACGCCTGGGAGCGAGTTGGCAAGTTTGATGGGCGATTGAATCATTATGAGGATTGGGACTTTTTTCTCCGACTGGCACGCGAGTATCCGTTTCGTCACTTGCCGCAATGTACGGCGGAGTATCGCCTTCGAGATGATGGCACCAATATCTCGCTGCAAAAGCCGTGGATGAGTGCTGAAGAGATTAATGCTCGCTCCTCCCTGTACCGACGCTATCGTGACTACCAGACTCCAGAAGCTCAGGCGCGGGTGGTTGGGCAACTCGTCCGTGAGGTCCTAAGGCGTCGCCAGGACGTAGAAGAGCACGATCGTCTCCAGCATCAGGTCACAGAATTGGCAGGCAAGCTCAGCCGTTTAGAAGTGCCAGAACGGGTGCCACTAGTCTCAGTCTTGATCCCAACAAAGAATGGCGAACGGTATCTTGACGAACTCCTTTCTGCGATTGCTGCTCAACAGGGGGATATACATCCGCTTGAAGTGATCGCGGTCGATTCCGGCTCGCGCGATCGTACCTTGGGGATTCTCCTGCGGCATAATGTCCGTATCATGCAGATTGCGCCGGAAGAATTTGGTCATGGAAAAACCCGCAATTTGTTAGCCGCACAGGCACGGGGAGAATTCCTCGTGTTCCTGACTCAGGATGCGACTCCCGCAAACGAGCAGTGGTTGCAAAGCCTGCTTGCGCCATTGCGGGCCGACCCTCTCGTTGCTGGTGCGTATAGTCGCCATGTGCCACGTCCACAGTGTCACCCGATGGAATGGCACCGGATCGTTGAATATGAGTTACATGGACGATTGGAAGCGCGCATTCATTCGGCAGTGGACAACCCTGATGACTACGAGCGGAATCCGTGGCTGTACCACTTCTTTGCCAATACGAGTTCTGTTGTACGGCGGTCGGTGTGGGAACAGATCCCTCTGCCGGAAATTGAATTTGCCGAAGATCATGCGTGGGCGGAACGAGTGCTCAAAGCCGGATATAAAACAGCCTATGCGGCGGATTCAGTGGTCTCTCACTCCCATGGTTACGGGTCATGGGTAAATTTTTGTCGCCATTTTGACCACGCTGTAGCGATGCACCAGTTGTTTTCACTCCCCTCTCAGCGCAGATTCAAAGACTGTATCCCTGCGGCATTGCACGTGGCGAAAGCGGACTTAGTGTTTTGGCGACGGTACACGAAAAAAAGCAAAGTGCAGGTGCTCAGTCGCTGGGCATTGCCAGCGGTTGGATGGCATGTGGCAGCCAATTTCGGCACCTGGCTTGGTGAACGAGTGGAGCTTTTACCGGCGAAACTGGTGCGGATGCTCTCGCTCCAAGAGCGCGTGAAACGGAGATAAGCGCACCATGCGCCTCGTGCAAATCGTCCATGGGTTTCCACCAAGCGAGTGGGCGGGAACTGAACTGATCGCCCTTCATCTCTCACAAGCGCTGCGCGAGCGTGGGCACGAGGTGACAGTCCTCGCCCGGGTGTATGATGCAAACTCGCCAGAAGGAACCATTCATGAAGATACTTTCGCGGGTGTTCCAGTTGCACGGATCGTCAATAACTATGCTTTTGGGTCAACCTTCCGGCTCTCGTATGATAATCCCCTCATGAACCGTCCAGTGGTACAGTGGCTTGAACAGGTGCAGCCGGATGTCGTGCACATCCAGCATCTTCAGCATCTCTCTGTGAGTCTTCTCCGTCTTATTCCCGCGCTAGGATATCC
>Ga0187892_10009133_pt1 | contig 13190 bp, 10 predicted proteins | sample MA1701073metaG_FD_139345 | JGI IMG/M metagenome (GOLD analysis project Ga0187892, IMG submission 139345) | Bio-ooze microbial communities from a basaltic lava cave in the Kipuka Kanohina Cave System on the Island of Hawaii, USA - MA170107-3 metaG ...
ACGAAGCGCTCGTCGCCTGGCTCTGTGCCGAGGCGAAGCAGCAGGCTGTGACGTATGCGTGGGAAGATCTGCACTGGGCCGATCCGTCCACTCTCGAATTGCTCACGCTCTTTCTGGAACAAGTGCCGACGACCCGAGTGCTTGCTGTACTAACATTTCGGCCTGAGTTTACGCCGCCGTGGGGGTCCCATTCTTATGTCAGTCAGATTCTCCTCAGTCGGCTGAGTCGAGCACAGGTGGGACTGATGGTGGAGAAGGTCACCGGTGGCAAGACGCTGCCCGCCGAAGTCGTGCAACAGATCGTGAGTAAGACCGATGGCGTTCCCCTGTTTGTCGAAGAACTCACCAAAAGTGTACTGGAATCCGTTGGAGTACCTGGGAGTGTACCGTTACAATCCCTCGCTATTCCCTCTACGCTCCACGATTCTTTGATGGCTCGACTCGATCGTCTCGGCGCAGCTAAAGAGATCGCGCAAGTCGGAGCTACGATCGGGCGCGAGTTCAACTACGAGTTACTTCAGGCTGTCTCCCCACTCACCGAGGACACGTTGCAGCAGGGGTTGCGGCAATTAGTTGAAGCGGAGCTGGTCTACCAGAGTGGGCGACCGCCACAGGCAACGTATCTCTTCAAGCATGCGTTGATTCAAGACACGGCCTATCAGTCCTTGCTCAAGAGTCGTCGCCAGCAGTTGCATCTACAAGTCGCGCACGTATTAGTGGAGAAGTTTCCACAGACTGTCGAGACTCAACCGGAGTTAGCCGCGTATCATTACACCGAAGCTGGCCTTATCGCCCAAGCTATTTCCTATTGGCAGCAGGCGGGCGAACTGGCCAACAAGCGCTTGGCGAATCTGGAAGCGGTACGGCACTTGAGCACGGCCTTGGAGCTATTAGCCACTCTCCCAGAAACCACGGCACGGGCTCAGCAGGAGCTGAACCTGCAGATCGCCTTGGGGCCGGCGTTGAGTGCCACCAAGGGTGTGGCGGCCCTGGTGGTGGAGCAGACTTATGCTCGCGCGCGGGCGTTATGTGCACAAGTAGGCGAGACACCACAACTTTTCCCGACCCTCTTGGGATTATATGGTTTCTATCTGAACCGGGGAGCGTTGCCGACAACGCAAGAGCTGGGGGAACAGCTCTTGCGGTTGGCCGAGCGTACAGCCGACCCGACGCATCGCTTCTATGCGCGTGAAATCCTCGGGCTGACCCTGTTCTTCCTGGGCGACTATGCTGAGGCCCGGACGCATATCGAACAAGGGATTGCCCTTATCGACCCAACTGTGGAACGGACCCTGGCGCTCCGCTATGGTGGGGCGCCAGGGGTACGGTGTCTGGGCGTAGCGGCCCACATACTGTGGTGTCTGGGCTATCCCGCACGGGCCGCGCAGCGGATTCAGGAGGCCTTGGCCTTGGCACGAGAGCTTGCCCATCCCTATAGTCTGGTGATGGCTCAGTTCTATGCAGTTTGGCTGCATTATCGTCGCCGCGAAGTGCCGGCGGTCCAGGCGTGGTCCGATGCCCTCCTGGCCCTGGCAAGTGCGCAGGGGTTTCCGCTCTTGGTGGGGCTTGGCACATGCTGGAACGGATGGGCGCTGACTATGCAGGGCAAGGGCGAGACAGGTCTGGCGCAGCTCCGTCAGGGTCTGGTGGACGTCTTGGCCATGGGGGAGAATCTGCAGCGGCCACTCTGTCTAGTCCTTCTTGCTGAAGCCACAGGGAATAACGGACAGGTCGAGGAAGGGCTGCATCGGCTAGCCGAGGCCCTAACCGTGCTGGAGACTAACGGACTGGGTGACGTGCTCACGGAGACGTATCGGCTGAAAGGCGAGCTGACGCTGCAAAAGTTCCAAGTCGAAAATCCGCAATCTGCATTCCGCAATCCGCAATCGGAGGCTGAAGTGTGTTTCCTCAAAGCCATTGAGATTGCTCGTAAACAACAAGCAAAATCGTGGGAGCTGCGTGCCAGCACGAGCCTCGCACGCCTCTGGCAGCAACAGGGCAAACAAAAAGAAGCGCACGAGATGTTATCCGATATCTACAACTGGTTTACGGAGGGGTTTGATACCAAAGACTTGCAAGAGGCGAAAGGGCTGTTGGAAGAGCTAAAATAGCTCTAGATTCCGCGTTTCAGCCGTTAGCCCCAGCTACGGAATGTAAACCCTGCCAACCCCAAGATAATTCTCGATAAAGAGGATAACCTCGACTAACTTGTGTACGGCCCGTTGGCGGTAGTTGGCACTGGTCAGCTTTTCGATGCTTGCAATCGTTAGCACTGGAAGTGAGCTCGGCTCAGTCTCGTTTTCGATGGTCGCTTGCAGCGACGTTTCATCCTCTCGATTGCGGTTGTGGGTGATGAGCAGCAATCGGTCTTTCTGGGTACGTCTCCAGATTTCCTGATCGCTCTGTGCATCAGAGAGGCCAAGATCACGGAGACGCAGAAATTCGATAGTGATATGTTGATCCCACCCTGTTTCCCGTAGGCCAGCCTCGAAGAAGACGGCGTATCCTTCGATGTCATGGTCAAGCAGGATTCTGATGGTCATCGCGCAGAGCCGCTGGCTTTTTCTTGCTCGTAAGGTCACGACGCAGAAGCGCGACTCGTTCCTCAATCGGCAAGTTCGGATCGTACGGGGAACGCTCTTGATACAGTTTTTCGTAGCGTTCCTGTCTCTCCTCTGAGCAACGGAGGATTTCCGCGTAGTCTCTTTCGACCTCTTTACGATGGAGGTCGATGTACTCGATTGCCGCGTCGAGTTGCTCATCTGACAGGAGAAGACGTTCCTTGATGAACTCCCGATCACAGCCGCTATTGAGATGATCGAGAATGACATAGATGGTAGTTCTTCTCCCAGCGATACACGGCCCCCGGCGGGTTTCCACAATCAGGGAGGGTGTCGTTGTCCTGTTGCGCATGGCTTGTTTCCTGAATCTGCTACGACCGTGTTGAGAAACGTAAAGGGAAAGAAAACATTTTCTTGAGGCGAGACATGTGGCTTTTCTAGCACGATACCTCGCAGACTACTACTGACTACTGATTACTGGCTACTGACTACTTTATTTCATCCGCACCGTCTGCCGTTGGAGCAACTCTGGCACGGTTTCTTCCGCAACGCTGAGACCGGTAGCGAATTCCAATTCATTCATTGTCTTCTCGGTTTGTACCATGCTGGTGACCACTTGATCGACTTGCGCAGACACGAAATCCGGTTCCTGGCGATTAATGGCCAGTTCGCTGAGCGACTGAATCTTGTTCTCTAATCGATCAATTTCCAGGCGCACGAGTTCGTAGGTATCTCGGGCTTTTTTCAGGTTCACTACCCGCGCACGACTGGTTTCGAGATTGTCTTCCAGCGTCTTGCGAATCTTCTGTTGCTGTGGATCTTCACTGTTCGCTGGGACACCTTGGAGTTGGGTTTCAACGCGCGTGATGTCACGCTGCATCTGGCTTTCGCTGGTGCGTTGCAGAAAACGGTCGAGTGAATACTGGGTAAAGAGGAGGCGCATATAAATCCATAAGAGGCGGTCGAGTCCAGCGAGTTGCATCTCTTCTAACGGGTTGTCTGTGCGCCATACCGTTGTGGTTCCAGAAGACTTTACGAGACTGGGATCTTTGAGTTCTAGGGCAATCTGGCGCAGTTCCAGACATCGCGCTTGGAGATTCCTGAAGCGCTGACGTAACGCATCGGGTAAAGCATTCAGCATGCGTTGAAAGTTCTGCTCGGCGGATGAAGCCCCCTGTTCGCGAGTAACTTTGGCAGCTTGGGCGTCAACATACTTCTGAAATTTAGGATGCGTGCCGAGCAGCCCGACATAGGCGAGTTCTCCTGCCAGCACGAGGGGCGCAAAGACATCGGGACGACCGCTCAACAGCGCAAAGCCCATTGAACCAAAGAACGCCAACAGGTTCCACTGGTTGGTGAACGCGGCCTTTATGTACCGTGCGAATCCCACACTGTCCTCTCGTCTTATGTTCCTGCCCGTCGACTTTCTTCGAGTCGGCTAATGACATCACGGAGATGATACACAGTTTCCTGAAACGAGGAATCACGCTGCATCTCTTTGGATGGACGGTCTGAGGGTTGTAAAGCGAGTTCCTCCAGAATTGTTCCAGGTGAATTGCTCATCACATATACGCGATCACCGAGAAAGACCGCTTCTTCGATCGAATGGGTAATGAAAAACACTGTCGCATGCACATCTCGCCATAGCGCCAGCAGCAAATCCTGCATACTCATTCGCGTCTGGGGATCGAGTGCGCCAAACGGTTCGTCCATTAAAATGATCCGTGGTTGCAGAATCAATGTCCGGGCAATGGCTACCCGCTGACGCATACCACCGGAGAGTTCATGCGGATACTTGTGTTGATCGGTGGTGACATTGAGGCCGACGCGTTGAACCCACTCGCGTCCCAGCTCCTGCCGCTGTTGACGTGAGACTCCTTGGCACTCCAACCCAAAGGTTACGTTGTCGAGCACTGTCCGATGGTCGAAGCTGGTATAGTCTTGAAATACCATGCCACGATCGGCACTAGGGCCAAAAACTGGTTTTCCTAAGACCAACACCTCTCCAACGGTAGCAGGATGCTGCGGTTCCAAGCCGGCAATCAAGCGGAGAATGGTGCTCTTCCCACAGCCGCTGGGACCCAGCACACAGACAAACTCGCCGTTGTTCGCCAGATCCTCAACGACAAAACTAACATCCTTAATTGCGGTGTATGCGTTCGGCTGGCCGAGGTTATAGGTCTTGGTGACCTGACGAAACTCGACGACCGGCGGACCGGCTAACTCTGCAGCGGTCCGCACGTGGGAGAGGATACGTCCAATGCCGATCGACGTAGTTTCAGCAGACACTGGTGTCGTGCTCGTCTCAGGACCCCTTTGGTTCATGGTGGGATGTCGGAGTGGCGGCTGGTTGAGAGACTGCTGTTGGTACTTGCACAGGCCGTCGCCAGAGAGCGCAGGCAAGATCTTCCCACGCATAGAGGAGTGCTTGCATGCCCTTATGTAAGATGCCAGTTCCACCATAGCGGTAGGGAAAGAGTTCACGTTGAATCCAGAACAGCAGCCGGTCGATCGCTAAGGCGACGATCGGAATAATCAAGAGCACTAACAGAATGTGTTCGCGTGGACCACGGCGCATGGAGACATTGATGATATGTCCAAGTCCACCGGTATCGCCGATGGTCACCAATTCACCCAGCATGATGTAGCCAAAGGCCAAGCCGAACAGCAGCCGTAAGGAGTTGAACACGCTCGGCATGGCTAAGGGGACTAGCACTTTCATGATGACTTGCCGACGATTGGCGCCGAGAGTGTAGGCGGTGTCGATGTATTGATTGCTTACGTCGCTAATTGCCCGTGCCGTGTCGGAGAAAACGAAGGCGACCGAAGCGATGAAGAGAAACATTATTTTTTGAAACTCACCGATGCCAAATAATGAAAAAGTGAGAGGGATCAAGGCCGCGACGGGAATGTTGCGGCCGAAAATAGACAGAGGGGCGAAAAAGGCCTGCACCCGTGGGAAACAACCGCAGAGGACGCCGAGTGGAATGCCAATGACCGCTGCCAGGCCAAACCCCAGCACAACGCGCCAGAGGGTAGCGAAGATGTTGCGTGTCAGCGCGCGGTCGAACCACAAACTGGAGAACTCTGTGAGTGTTTCTCCAGGACTCGGCAGTACCGTATAGCTCAAGAGGCGTTGTTCCGGCTCGCCCCGCGTGACAAACCACCACACCCCCACACAGAGGACAATGCACAGCACGCCGTAGAGCAATGCCTGCCACTGTGGGACTTCTTTCCGTAAGGCGAGGAAACGAGGCATAGGGAAAGTCTAGGAGTCTCGGAGTCTGAGAGTCTTGGAGTCGCTCAGTTCGGAGTCAGAAGACAGTTCGGAGTGCGGAGTTGCATAACGTCCATGAGCTTTCTCCTGGCTACTGGCTCCTTTTTAACTGACAACTGATAACTGTTCTCTTACGCTTCACGCTCGACGCTCCACGTTTCCCGTCTTGCGCTCCACGCTCTACGCTCGACGCTCCACGTTTCCCGTTACTGCTTCTCCGCCGAAAACACCCTTACCTCCACTCGGCGGTTCTTGGCGTTGTTCATGGGATCGTTCGGATCTGCTGGCCGGTCCCACCCTGCTCCTTCCACTGCGAATTGGTTGGGACTGAGATTGAATTTGCGCACCACTGCTTCTTTCACCGCATTAGCACGGTTCAACGACAGCTCTTTCACCAGGGTAGCGGGAACCTGGCCTTTCATCGAACCGTCAGTGTGTCCTTCGATGATGACTCGTGCAGCACCAAACTGTCCGACCAGTTTGCCTATCTCTTCGATAACAAATTCCACTTTCGGGTCGTACAATTCTTCCACCGTCTTGTTATTGACGTTCTTGGTGATCTTCTTACGAATGTCCCAACTGTTGGGATAGAAGTGGATGAACACCGTATTGGTCAGAATTTCTTCCGACTCGCCGCGAATCTCACTAATCGTCGCTGGTGCCAGTTGGATAGCATACTCATCTTTCTGTGAGGCATACTTGGGCTCTTTCCCCAGTTTTTCGATAATCGAGAAATCCATCACCTGGTCAAACGGGACTGGCTGATGACGAATCGAGCCGACGCGGCGGTACAGGTAGTACGCCTGATTCCACACCCGCTCGAAGTTGGCGGGGTTGTTCTGATTGAGAAAGAATTGGTAGTTCTCCGCCCAGTTCGTACTGTGGGCATCGCCTAACATGCCCAGTGCGTCAGTGGCAGGAATGTTGTAGCCCTGCGCCATCCATTCCGCTAAGTGTTGCTTGTTGGGTTCCTCTTTCAGATCCACCATTGCATCGAAGATGCCGCGCACCAAGGCTTCAACAATCCCCGGATTGTCCTTGGCAAAATCGGCACGCGCGAACCACACATCAGCAATCAACTTATTGGCGGTGGCGGTGTTCACCAGCATGCGGTTGCCTTTGACCTTCTCCAGATTGTAAATGTCTGGGGCCCACGAGACTGCGCCAGCAATATCTTTCTGCGCGTTGAAGGCGGCAGCGGCTTGAAAGGCATCATCGGTGAAAATCATGTTGACCTCGGCAGGTTGCACCCCGCCGAACACCAACATATTGAGCGCAAAATAGTGTGACGGTGAGTTTTGTGCGAGGACCAGTTTCTTACCGCGCAGGTCGGTGACCGTCTTAATATTCTCCCTCACGACGATGCCATCACCACCGTTGGACCAGTCCACTTGCTGGTAGATACGGGGCATCACCCGGCTATCCTTGGGTTTCCCGGTTGCATCGACAAAACCTTCGAGGAACAGCGGGACCATATCGAGCGTCGCCCAGCCGATGTGGACTTCACCGGCAGCATAGGCGTCCCGCATGGCGACCGGATTGTCGATCAACACCAATTCAACCTTGAACTCCTTGCCATCCGGTGTTTTCCACACCTTCCCTGGCTTGAACCCATTGTTGGCAAAGATAATCGGACCCCATCCGGCCCAGACATTCAGGGCAAAACGGAGAGTGTTGTTTTCGAGTGCCTTATACGCGGAGATGCCTTTGACTTCCGGGAGTCGTTCCGCTGGACGGAAGGCATATTCCTTGACCGTGGTGACGCCACCCGTATCTGCGGCTTCGACGGCGGCTTGTTCTTGTTGCGGTTGGGCTTGATCGGTTTTGGTTGTTGTAACCGGTTGGTCCTCTTGCGTTCCTTTTGGGGCAACCAAGTCGCTGCGGTTGAGCGCAAACACGACCAAGCCCCCGATGACCAACAGGAGGGCAATATAGAACGGCACTTTTGGTCTTCCACCCATACGTCAGCCTCCTCATCCCTGGAACGTCGCCTGCGGCCGTGCCTGCTGCATCGTATGCAGGATTTGCATGATGTCATAGGCAGTGAGCTCACACAGGAGTTGAGTGATTTTCGCGTGCATCGCATCGTCCAGTTGCGGCTCGACCTCTCGCATCAACTGCACCAGCCGGGCTTCCTGGCTCTGCACTTCCTGTTCGTCCACGTTGCCGTCGGCCACCGCCGCGATGAAAGAATCCAACTGCTGGGCGTAGAGGTCAATCACCGGGGTGCGCGCTTCGGCATCCAACCAACTCATACGGTTAGGTGAAATTTTCGGTAGCCGGGCAGCAACTTTCTGTGGTGCTGGTTTTCTCGCCATCGCTCGTTTTGCCGTCACTGTCTTTGCCGGTACCTTCTTAACAGCCACTTTTTTGGCGACTGGTTTCTTTGCGGCAGCTCTTTTAGCGACTGCTTTCTTTCGTGGTGCTGGTTTCTTGACTCCAGCCGGACGTGCCGCACGAGTCGGTTTCTTCCCTTTACTTGTCTTTGTTGCCATGCCTTCTCCTCTTCCGTGAGCAGTTCTATTGTTCGTTCAGTAATTGTCGCAACGCGACAAAACGTTCCTGGATTTGCATACGACCACCAGGCTGCGCGACTTTCTCTCGCAGATCAGATGGGAGAAAGTTCAGTTGGGTGCATTCTAACACTGCGGCCAATTCTTGCAGCTCTTTTTCTAATCCTTGAGCTGAAGGGATGAAATCATGCACCGCCTCTTCGAGGTCAGCCTTGTGCACCTCGGGGCGTCCAGCCGCAAGCACTCGTCGTTTCGCTGCGAGGACGATGCTCTCAATGTCCGCCCCGCTCAAATGACGGTCTACTTGCACCGGCGGGAGATCGTCTGGCGTGAGCTTTATTTTGTTCTTGCGTGCCATCGTCAAAAACATCTCGCGGATTTCGGCTTCATTATCAGGATAGAACAACGGCAGGTGCACTTCAGCACGACCTTGACGTTTCAGGTCAATCGGTAACAGGTCTGGGCGCGAGGTGAGTAACATCCACACGATCTTGCCACGGTAACGTGTATCACCCATCTGACTGGCAATCATCGAAAAGACACGGCTGGAGGTGCCAGAGTCCCCGTCACTTTGGCGGTTGCCAAGGGCCGCATCGGCTTCATCAATCAATACCACCACCGGACCAAGAGACCGGAGAACAGTGAGCACGTGCTCCAGGTTCCCTTCCGTCTCTCCAACATATTTGGAGCGGAAGTTGCGTAGTTTGACACAGGGAATACCGATCGAACCCGCGTAGCATTCGGCGAGAAACGACTTACCAGTGCCGACCGGACCACACAGCAGATACCCCATCGGTGCAGCATCCAGTTGCCCGCGCGAGATGAGAGTCGCGTCTTCCCGCAAGCGGTCTTTGGCCGCCTGCTGGCCAACCACAAGATCAAGGGTGTGTGACGGTTCAATGAATTCGAGCAGGTCCTGACACTGGCGTTCGATGAGGGTCTTTTTGAGTTGACGAAAGCGGCGATCATCAACCCGCCGGTCCGTCTGTGCCGCTTGTGAGAGCAAGACATTAAGGTTGACGAGACTCAGGCCATTGGACATCTCGGCGAGCTGTTCTGACGTAAAGTCAGTCATCTGCGTGAGGTCGCGTGAGCGGCTGACCCAACGGGCAAAACGCTCACGTTCACTTTTGTCGGGGAGAGGAAGCTCAATCGCGGCGACGTGCGGGTTTTGTACCAAGCGAGTGTTGATTTCGGAGAGCTTATCGGCGATCAAGCAGAAGGCGATGTTGACCCGTTTGATATAAGGATTTTGTGCCCAGCCAAGAAAACGCACTAAGTTAGTTCCTGGTCCACGGCCAAGCATGCTCAGATCAGCGGCTGGCACTAAATGTTGGGCGTAATCGAAGATGAGCCCGACACTCTTACGTTGCGCTGGGTCGGTCTCAAGTAGACTGCGTTCGAGAAAGCGGTCCAATAACAAGAGGACATTGTCCGGGTCACGCGGCCATGCTCCGGCTTCACCCAGGCGAGTAGACAGATATTGCATCATCGCCTGCAAGCGTTGTGGACTAGTTCCTGCTGTGGAACGCAAGCCTCGTCCCAAGTCATATTGCAAGACGATGTCCCACGAGCCGAAAACTTGTGACGCCAAAAACTCAGTGAGTGTGGCATAGGTGTCGGTGTTTCCGTCGGAATCGTCTGAGCACCGAATGAAATCATGGACGTTCCCATGCAGAATAAACACACAGGTTGTGCCGGAGAAATACAGGTCTGCGAGCTCCCGTGCCCAGGCTGGATGCCACGTCGGCAGCGGAGCCGTTCGCCCTGACCGCGATAGGGGTTGTTGGATGGTAGGGGTGTTTTGTGTCACAGCAAATGCTCTAGAAACGTGTTGCGTGTTGTGCTGCCGATGTGTTCTTAACTTGTAAGCGCTCAGCTATCAGCGTTCAGTAGTCAGCCAGACAGAGGAATACAGCAGATTTTGCCTAACTTCTGACATGAGGCAGAGTCCTCAGGAAGTGCCTCTCTTTGTTTTTGCTGAAAGCTGACAGCTAGCTGCTGAACGCTTACCTTAACTTTGCTTCACCGTTGCCGGTCCCAGTTCTTTCTCCGCTTGGGTCACTCCAACCGTTTCTGGTGTCACCATCCCGGCCTGAATTTCAAACTCACGCAGCGCCTGGTCTGCGAGGTTCTTTTCCATTGCCTGTTCGCGCGCAATATCGGCGATTCCCTCACCAGAAAGGTCGGCGGTGACACGCGCTTTGGCGCGGTTGAGGCCGATCTTCTCTTGGATCACTTGTTCGATTTGGCCGAAATCAGTGGTGACAGAGAAATCGAAAGTTTGGGCGAGTTCGGCCATTTCTGCCTCTGCCCGACTCATCTTCAGTTCGGCGTCGTATTTGGTGATCTTGTCGCGGATGTCGGACAGTTTTTTCCCGGCGTGCTTAATTTTCGTGAGGTTATTGTTGTAGGCGTCTTCATGCATCTTCAATTGGCCTTCGTTCTCGGTCAATTCGGTTTTCGCCTTCTGTAGTTCGAGTGCGAACCGGGCTGCGGTCTCACGGTCGCCAGCCTGTAGGTAGGCCTTGATCTTGGCTTCGAGAGATGAGACGTGCGCTTTATCAGTAGCGACCTGGCGCATCACCCGTTCGACAAGGGCGCGGTATTGCGCCAATCCCTCACGTCCACCTTTCAATTCTTCGACCGCCTGGTCGTACTCATACTGCATCTGTGCAATCGGATCGGACGTCCAGAAGAAGTTAGCTAATTTGTTTATTTGCGCCTGAAACGTATACCAAAATTTTGCCAAGATCATCGTTGCACCTCCCCTCCTTAAAAATAGTTATTGAGAGACTGTCTAAAAATTTATCTCGCGGTCATCCCCCACTTATGGTTTCGCAGTGTATCACAGACGGACAGGGAGATGCACGGGTGTTCTACGCCCAGGTTTCCAAATCAGCCCGGAAAATCCGGATCCGTTGCAGAATTTGCTCTCGTTGCCAGGAAAACCACACGCTGATCCCAGTGAGGGCTGCGCCGAGGGCTAAGAGAACAATAGCTCGCCCTAGCTTGTGCTCTGGCATGTGCACGAGCAACTGACCAAGTACATTGAGCACCAGAAACGCTGTGCCACTGTAGAGAAAGGCACGGGTGCGTAACGCGATACCGACGAAGATGCCGGTCAGGCTCAGCGCTACCATCGTGGCAAATACGGCCAGGCTCTCCTGTTGAAAGACATCGTAGGTCGCGCAGGCATACAGCACACTCATGGCTGCCAGGCGCGCACTATTAAGTATATGTGAAGGCACGTCTTCACGATGGAGGTGGAGGAGTACGAGGACACTGAGGGTTGCCGGGATCACATACATCTGCACTGCATCATAACGAGTGGCCCAGTCTGGGACCCAGAGATAAGTGGCGGCGTTGAAGGCGACGAACGCCAAATACAGCGGGAGTGAGCGGTTGGTTTCCTGATGCACCAGGAAATACAACACGCTCGTGGTGAGAAAAGTCAGGCTGGCATGGGGAGAGACTAGTTGCAGCGGTACGGTCAGCAGCGTGAACAGGGGGAGCACCATCACCGCGTAGAGCAAGGGTTCTGCTTGCGTCCAACGATATAAGATGAACAGACCATAGGTGACCACCATCATCACGGTAGTATCCCAAACCGACGCCGGTGCGAGACCAACCAGCAGCAGTCGGAGGTAGAGACCGATGGCACCAGCAAAGATGAGCATCGCGTACAGCCAGACTGCCTGCCGTGTTTCGCGTACCTGACGGAACCCAAGGGTGAGCAGCAACGTGGCTGCACCGAGCGCGGCGAACGCATCGCTGGTGCCAAGGAACCATTGGGGGTGCCCGATGGTAACTAAGGAGTGATAGAGAAACCCTGCGTGCAAACTCCATTCGAGAACAGCAAGCGTGGCGATTACTTGCCATGCCTCTGACAGTAGCGTAGCGAGCAGGGTGAGTTGTGTCTGGTCTCTCTTGATCGAGTCTGAAGAATCACTGTGGGTGCTCTGTATGATCGTTCGCTGACGCACCGTGTCATACGCTCGGAGCGAGAGCCAAGAAAGGCCAGCCAACAGCAATGCGTACCACGGCAACAACAGAAGAGCCTGCGAGAATGGGACCCATAACGGCGGCCAACCGTGCAGCAAAAGCAGGAACAAGACGAATGCGGTCACGAGCCAGCTTCGCTCTTGTCGTAGCCAGCCATATATTCCTGTGAGGGTAGTGAGCAGAGTCAAGGTCAGTATCCGCTCCACAAACGTCACTTCTGGCACCGAAACCAAGACAGCAAAGGCAACAATGAGGCTAGGAGCGATCCAATGTGAGACTGCTTCTCTGAGCGATTGTACCCTCGCCGGACGTTGCTGGTTCCGTTGCCAGCCCTCATGAGCAAAGAGCAACATTGCACTCCAGAGCGTGAGCAAAAGCGGCAGATGAAAGAGCGAAGACAGGGAAGTCAGCCAGACGGCCAATACCAGACACAGACAAGCAGCGAGAACTGCATGACTCGTCCAGCGAGTTTGGTGTATCCACCATAAGTGCAAGAACGAGAGGAAGAGCATGCCAGTTTCGAGAGAAAATAAGAGAGGTCGATGGATTTCCCTTGCTACTCCGTCTAGGAGCAAGCTTGCTTCATTACCAAAGGCAAGCAATAAGGTTGCGAGTAAGAATGTAGACGGCCAGAAAAGCAGTGGTCTGATGCTCTCGTGTTGTGACCATCCCCATTGTGTTGCCCACTTCGTTCCGTGTCGTTGCCACCATGCGATACATCAGAACACAATGTTCACTCACAGCAAGTTTGCGAGGTTCACCACTTACTTGAGAGTTACATACAGCGGATCATCAACAAGATGACACTATGGGAATGCCAGTTGGGTAAAAGCT
>Ga0187892_10009134_pt1 | contig 13188 bp, 9 predicted proteins | sample MA1701073metaG_FD_139345 | JGI IMG/M metagenome (GOLD analysis project Ga0187892, IMG submission 139345) | Bio-ooze microbial communities from a basaltic lava cave in the Kipuka Kanohina Cave System on the Island of Hawaii, USA - MA170107-3 metaG ...
CACGGACGAGCAACTCGCCCGGATCAAGCTCGAACGCCACACGTTTCACGGCGACTGGAACTATACGATCAGCCCCGGCCGATCTCGGTCATATTAATCACTTATTATGTCACGCCTCCTTAGTCCTCGAGCGGTCGGCCGCTGGTATCCGGCACGGCCAGGATCAGGATCGCGCCGAGCAGGAAGAAGGCGGAGGTGAGCGCGAGCGCGGAGCCGATGCCAATGCGCGGCAGGGTGGCGATCACGCCGATTGTGTAGGGTGCGAGTGCGCCCAGGCCGCGCCCGGCATTGTACGTGAGTCCCTGCCCCGTTGCGCGGACGGCCGTGGGAAACAATTCGGCCAGGAACGAGCCGAACATGCTGAAATAGCCGTGTCCCACGAACCCGAGAACCGGCCCGATCGCCATCAGCACGGCCGGGCTCCTGGCCATGCCACCATAGAGCGGAACCAGAAACGCCGCAGTTAGCAGGAACGCAATGAACGTGCGGCGCCGGCCGAAGCGATCCGCGAGGAACCCGAAGGAGAGGTAGCCGAAATAGGCGCCGATCTGCATGGGAATGATCCAGCCCATGGAGCGGACCAGGCTCATGCCGGCGCCGCCCTGTTCGACGGGTGTGGCGAGGAAGCCGGGCAGCCAGAAGAAGAGCCCCCAGTAGGCGAACTGCACTGCGGCCGTGATCAGTGCGGCGAGGACCGTTCGCTTCCAGAGGCGCGGGCCAAAAAGGATGCGGAACGGATTGGCGCTGAGCGTGCCGGCCGCGCGGCGCTGCGTCCAGACTTCGGGTTCGCGTACGCTGCGGCGGATCCAGAGCACGAAGAAAGCGGGCAGCACGCCGACGACGAAGAGCCAGCGCCAGGCCTCCTCACCCAGAGAAAGCACATCGAGCATGAGGGCGGCGATCACGGCGGCGAGGATGTAACCGAGCGCCCAGCCGGACTGCATGATGCTGACGGCCTTCGTGCGGTGCTCGGCGGGCCAGGTCTCGCTGACGAGCACGGCACCGGAGGCCCATTCGCCGCCCATGCCAATGCCGAGCAGGGCTCGCCAGATCATCAGCTGCAGCAGCGACTGCGACGTAGCGGCACCTAGCGAACACAGCGAGAAGATGAGGATCGTGCCCATGAGCGCGCGGGTTCGCCCGATGCGATCGGCGATCAGTCCGAAAAGCAGGCCGCCGGCTGCCGAAACGAGGAGCGTGATCGTGCCGAGAAGACCGGCCGTCGCACTGTCGAAGCCGAAATAGGCCTGGAGCTGGCGGATCGCCATGACGTAGATGAGGAAATCCATGGCGTCGAGCATCCAGCCCAGCTTCGCGGCGAGCAGCGCGCGCCACTGCTCGCGCGTGATGGTGCGATACCATGGCAGAGCCGCAGCACTCGGTGCGCCGGCCATGGTCGATGCCTGCGGCGTTTCGGTCATGCGCGTCCGCACTCGCTGTTCACGGAAGTTCGGCTGTCGAGTCCAGCGAGGATACGGGCGCTGCCGCTCCCGGACAAGCGCGCCGTCTTACTCGTTGCGGAGCGCGAGGGCGGGCTCGATCCGGGCGGCTCGGCGCGCGGGCCACCACGAGGCAAACAGGGCGAGGGCAATGAGGAGCACAACCGCCAGCGCGAGCGTCAGCGGATCGCGCGCGCTGACGCCATACAACAGTCCCTGCAGGAGGCGGGAGCCGTTGATGGCGAGGAACAGGCCCACGGCCGCGCCGACGAGCGCGATGACTGCGCCGCGTCGCAGCACGAGCGTGACCACATCCGGCGCAGGCAGCCCGAGCGCAACGCGGATCGCGAACTCGCGAACGCGTTCGGACACGGCCCAGGACATCACGCCGTAGAGACCGACAGCGGCCAGTGTCACGGCAATCAGCGCAAGCGTCGAGATCAGCAGCAGCGCGAACCGCTGTTCGGCCGTCGACTCGCCGAGCAGGCGCTCGGAAGACAGGACATTGACGGGGATCTGCGGATCGATGGCGTGCACGGCGTCTCGCAGTGCAGTGACCAGCCGTTCGCTCGCGCCGCGCGCGCGAGTCACGAGGAAGATCGTGCCGGTCTCGCCGCTGAACGGCACGTACAGTTCCGGCGCCGCCGCGTCACCCAGCCAGGCGTACTTCACACTGCCAACGATTCCAGCAACCTGTGTCGTGTCCTCATTGACGACCACGACCTGACCCACGGCGTCACGATCCGGGAAGAAGCGACGCGCATACTCCTCATTGACCAGCGCGGTCCGCGAAGGCGCCGAGAAGTCGCTGGTCTCGAATGCGGGGCCGCGCAGCACCGGAATGCCCATCGCCTCGAAGTAGCCGCGGCCCACGCCGCGGTAGTGCGCCCAGGCCGGTTCGGCATCGTCGGGCCGCCCGAGCACGGGCGTCGTGATCGAGAAGTTGTTGAGCCCGTGCTGCGGCAGTGTCGTGACGAACGATACGCTCTCGACCTCGGGCGATGCGCGCAACGCGGCGGTCGCCTGCTCCGCGAATCGCAGCCGGGCCTGCGAGTCCGCGTAACGTGACGCCGGCAGATCGATCTGGGTTGCGAACAACCGCTCCGCGCGATAGCCCGGATCCACGCGCATGAGCTGGAGGAAGCTGCGCGCGAGAAGCGCAGCACCGGACAGCACGGCGAGCGCCAGCGCCATCTGCGTCACGGCAAATGCGCTCTGCGCCCGGTGCTGGCTGCGGCCGGCCGTGCCTCCGCGCAGCCGGCTGGCGAGCAGACTGGAGCCCTCGCCTCGTGGACGCAGCCGCAGCAGCGGGAACAGGCTGGCCAGGCCCGCAACGCCGAGCGACAGCAGGAACGCGGCCAGCACGACACGCAGATCGATGGCAATGCTGTCCAACCGTGGCAGGTCAGCCGGCGCAGCGCGGACCAGCGCCTCGAGCGCGAAGGTTGCGAGGAGCAGGCCGCCGACGGCGCCCAACAGGCCAAGCACCAGGATCTCGGCGATCATGGGACGGACCGCGGCGGATGACGTAGCGCCCAGCGCAACGCGCACACCCACCTCGCCGACGCGGCCGAGCCCGCGGGCCAGCACCATGTTCGCCAGATTCGCACAGCCAATGAGCAGCACGAGGAGTGCGGCCGCGAGCAGCAGCAGCAGCACGGGCCGTGCATCGCGCGTCACGTGGTCCTGCAGCGGCATCGCCACGATCCGGTTCGCCTGCGCCCACTCCGCGAACGGGTCGCCAATGCGCGCGCGTAGCGCGTCCAGCTCGGCATCAAGCTGTGAGTGCGTCACGCCGCTCCGTAGTCGCGCAATGCCGCGCAGGTAGCGACTGCCCGGCTGGCTGCCCGTGTACGTCGTCGCTCGCCAGATGTCCGCCGGCCGCGCGCCGAAAATGTAGTCGTCCGGTGAGCGGAAATCCGGAGGCATGATACCGATCACTTCATGCGGCGACCCCGACAGTTCGATGGTCTGGCCGATCAGTGCGGGATCCGCGTTGAATCGCTGGCGCCAGAGCGCATCGCTGATCACGACCCGGCCGGGACTGCCGGGCACGCCATCCGCCGGCTCGAAGGTTCGCCCGAGCGCCGCCGTGCGCCGAAGTGCCTGGAAGTAGTTCCACGTGACGGCAGCACCCGCGTACTGCGCCGGCTCGCCCGGCTGAGTCAGCACCGCCTGCATGATGTTGAACGTGGCCACGTCTTCGAGCGACTGCGCATGCTCGGCCAGCGTGCTCAGTACCAGCGCGGATGTGACGTGCGACGCACCGACGCCAAGGATGCCATCGCCTCGCGGATCGTCCGCCGCGGCTTCACCGATGAACAGCAGCGAGCGCGAGTCCGGATAGGGCAGCGGATCGAGCAGTACGGCCCTGGCCGCGCCGAAAATGCCGGCCGCCGCGCCAATAACGAGCGCAAACGTCGCCAGACACACCGCAGCAAAGGTCGGTGTGCGGCTCAGCGACCGGATCGCCTGGCGAAGCTCGCGTCCCAGAAGCCCCCCTCGAAGCAGAACGCCGCCCTCGCACGGTAGGGCCGTCGTGCCGCGGCGGCAAGCGCGCGGATTCCACCGGGCGGCCGGCACGGGACCAAATGCTCGACGGTGTGGGACGGACGCAGGGTCTCTGGACGTGCCGCCTCAGGAGGCCGACCGGTCGCGTCGCGAGCCAGCGCGGAGCCAGCGCTGCCGCTCCGGCTCGGGAAAACGCTCGATCGCGTAGCGCAGCATCGTGCGGGGCATGGCATGCGCGTGGCGGCGGAGGAAAATGCGCAATGCCTCGATATCCCGCTTTCCGACTTCCCGCAGCATCCAGCCGGTCGCCTTGTGCATCAGGTCCTCGCGGTCACCGAGCAGGCGCTCGGCCAGAGCGAGCGTGTCCGCAAAGTCGTCCCGTCGGATCGCATCGAACGTGGCGATGATCGCGATGCGCCGCTCCCAGAGCGAAGGCGACCGCACCAGCCGATAGAGGAGCCGGCGTTCGCCCTCGCGCAGATGCCGGCCCACGATGTGCGCGGCGGACGTATCGACAAGGTCCCAGTTGTTCACCCAGCGCGTCTCCTCCAGATACAGCGAGAAGATCGCGTAGCGTTCGGCCGGACCGCCCCGGTTGTACCGGCGGACCAGCACGAGCAGCGCGAGCAGGCGCTCCTCGTGCCAGGGCGAATGCAGCAGCTTGCGCACGTCCGCCAGGCTGAGCGACTCGAATCGGCGGGCCAGTCCGCGGACCGCGGGCACGGTCAAACCGAGAAAGCGATCGCCCTCGCCGTACTCGCCGGGGCCCGTCCTGAAGAATCGCCGCAGGCTGGACGCACGCTCCGGGTTCGCTAACGCGCGTGTTGCGCTGCGCGCCTGCGCGGCGGTCAGGCGTGCGGATCGCGGCCGCGTCACGGCCGGGCCGTCCCGCCGAGCGCGCGACTTGCCCCGTCTGCCCTGCTCCGGCGCCATCAGCGGATCACCACGCGGTCACCCACCTTGAAGCCGCGTTCCGCTAAGAAGCCACGGTTCACTTCGAGCGCCGAGAAGTACGGCCGCGCCGACTTGTATGCGCGGCACCATTCCGGGTTCGGGCTGGTGCACGGTTCCATCGAGTGGATGTCGATGATCGTGCCCAGGCTGTCGATGAACGCGATATCGAGAGGGATGAGCGTGCGGAACATCCAGAAGCCGTCGCTTGTGTCCTGGCGAGCTTCGTGGAGGAAGAGCATGCCGGCTTCGGTCGCGAGGCTGGGCCGGGTCATCAGCCCGAACGACCGCTGTTCCTGTGTGCGCGCGACCTCGACGCGCAGCAGGAGCGAATCGCTCCCGCCGACGAGCACGGCGACCGCAGTGTCGAACGGGACGGGCGAGGTCCAGGCGGCGTCCGCGGATTCTCCCGGCGAACAGGCAACGAACAGGACGGCCAGCAGTGCAAGACGCATGTTCACCCGTTGATGCGATAGGCCTGAACCACAAATCCACGGCGCATGTCGATGCGCTTTTCGACCAGGGCCCAGGCCATGTCATCGTGAATCTGAACCAGCCGGAGCGCCATGGGAAAGCGGATGTGCCGAAGCGTGCCAGCGCGATCGAAGACGTCCCAGGTCTGCGCGATGTGCCCGGGCGTGGCGGCGTTGAAGCCGCTCAGCCAGATTCGGCCGCGATCATCGAGCAAGGCTGCGGTGATGCCAGGCCGCTGCGATGCGAATCGGCCTTCGACGTGCAGTGAGATCCGGATGTTGGGCGGATAACCGGCAGTGACGGCATCCGCCCACGCTGCGCGATCCTCCGCTGTAACCGTGGCGGCGTGTTTCAATGTAAGGAGCTTCAGCAGGATCTGTCCGCTTCGAGTGTCGAGGACATCGATTACGGAGGCACCCGGGCGCACCAGCAGCGCTTCATGATGGCGCGTGTTCCAGATGGGTGCGGCCGAGAAGACGGGTGGCGTCTCGGCGTAATCGATATGACGGATCGTGTCTGTCCGCCATGCGAGATCATGCACCGGGTACGGCCCCGCGATGGTGTCGCTGACGACACCGTCCGGCCCGTGTCGCAGCAGCAAACCGATGGCCGGCACAGGATCCTCCAAGTGACCGCTTTCGACCGCTACAACGAAGCCGCCCGGCACCGCTTCGACGCCAAATCCAGCCACTCGCTGGGCCAGCGGGAATGAGCGCACGAACTGGCCGGCCGTTGTGAACACGAGAAGCCGGCCGAGTGTGGCATCGGACACGAACAGCGAATCACCGAGCACGGACACGCGGCCGGGCGCGACGAACTCGCCAGCGCCGGTGCCCAGCCGTCCAATGTCGCCGAGCCAGCGGCCATCCGTGGAAAACAGGGCCACGCGCACATCCCGCTGAGCCACCACGACGATGCGGCCGTCGCGCAGAACACAGAAATCGTCACTCGACTGGAACGTGTCGCTGGAACGGCCGGTCCGGCCGAGTCGTCCCAGCTCGATCACGGCGGTATTCGTGATGAACGTGTCCGGCGCAGCGCTCAGCTGTTCGAGGATATGGATACCCGCACTGTCCCTGCGGAGCGTGTGGACGGGTGCGCCCGCATTGGCGCAGGCGGCGGCCAACAGCAGCGTTAGCAGAGCGGTCACCGGGTCATCCAGCCCGGAAGCGTGCCCGGCAGCATGCGCGAGAACGTGACGATCAGGCCGGCGCTCCGGCTGTAATCGGCGATACCGTGACGCACGCGGTTGGCGCGGAGGTACCGGTTGTTGACGCCGCTGGCAATGGCCCAGACGAAGCTGCTGTATTGATCGAAGAAGCGGGCGACGTCAGTGCGATCGCGGGTGATGCCGGGCACGAGCTGGCCCGCGAAGCGCCGCGCGTCATCCGGGGATTGCGCGACGAGCAGGCCGAGCAGCTGGCGAGCGGCGAAGACGGCCGCCGAGTACTGCGCGACGGGGTCGGGCGCGAGCGATGCCGCGATGAAGCCGAGGAAGTTGGCTTCGGCCTCACTGGTCGTGCCGCGCTGATGCGCTTTTTCGTGAGCCATGGTGTGCGGCAGCGCGAGCGCCGGCAGGCCGCGCGGCAGGTTGGGCTCCGCGGTCCAGGGCGCGTACATGCCGCTCATGCCGAGCCGCACGATGACGTTGGTCAGCGGCCATTTCGCGTGGCCGTAGCGGGCGGCGGCCGCCGGTGGCAGGCCGAGCAGCCGCGCTGCGCGGATCCAGCCCGTGTCAATCGCGGCCTCGAGCGCACGCCGGTCAGCGATCGTAGTCGGCTGGCCGGCATCGGTCGTGTCATGGATTTCGAGGTACGCGCGATTCGCCGCGGTGACGGCAGCCTGCGCGAGCGCGATCAGCTCGGCAGCCGGCGCCGGCTGGTACTCGTTCCAGCCCATGCGCTGCTCGAACGCGGGCCGTGCGTAATTGAAGCCCCAGAGCACGTAGAACGCGAAGACAGCGAACCCGGCATGTCGCAGGATTCGCTGTGCGCCGCGGACCAGCACGTTACGCCAGCTGCGGCGCCGCTGAAACGCGGCGTACCCGGCCAGGCCGAGTGCGGCCATGAGCCAGAGCGCGTAGCCCGCGATCAGCAGCTCCGCGACGGCCAGCGGCACAGCGCCGGTCACGCGTGAGAGCGGTCGTGACAGGAGCGGCCAGAGGCCTCGCGCGTAGATGCGCTCGACCCATTCGGGCGCGGCCGCAAGGGCGAAGAAGAGGAGGACGGCCAGCAGCCCGGCCGAGGCGCCCACGAGCGTCCACCGCCACCGAACCGGCCGGTCTTCTGCGCTGCGAATCGGCTCGGACACTTCAGCCGTGCTAACTCTTGCGTTTCGATGCCGGGCCGGGCATCACGCCAATGCGCGCGCCGCGCGCGGATTCCTGGATCAGCTGGGCGAGGCGCCGCTGGCGCGTCTCGTCCTTCTTTGCCGTGATGATCCACCACTTCATGGTACGCTGGTAGCCGGGTGGTTGCGCCTCGAAGAAGGTCCATGCCTTGCGGTTGGCGCGGAACTGCTTCTCGAGAGGCGCGGGCAGCGAACCACCGGATTGCTCGTACGAGTAGCGGTCCATCCTGTCTTCGGTGCGCGCCTCATACGCCGCGAGACCGGGCGGCGCCATGCGCCCCTGCTCGAGGAGCCTGCGCACGTGCTCGATGTTGACGCGGCTCCAGATGCTCTTCGGTGTGCGCGGCGAGAATCGGTTCGTGTAGCTCGATTCATCGACGGTCTTCCGCACGCCATCGATCCAGCCAAAGCACAGCGCTTCTTCCAGCGCCTCGGCATAGGTGATGCCCTTCCGCGCGGCCGTCTTCTTGTAGAAACCCAGCCACAGCTCGGAGGCCTTGTCATGGTTCTTTCCCAACCAGGTCCGGAATTCCGCGGGCGAGCGGAAATAGCGGATGTTCGTGGGTGTCGGGCTCATGGCTGTGGTTCATCCTCCCGGAAAGAACCGGTACCAGGACATCGGCGTGGAATCTGGCGCAGGGCCGTGCCTCTGCACCATTGTACTGGAACGGTGGAGTCGAACCCGTTCAGGGGCAAGTCGTCCATTACGAATCAATGGCTGAAGGTCGCGCTGCTGGCCGGCGCGTCCGCCGGGCTGCCCGACGCGGTGCAGGCGCAGCAGCAAATGGCCGATCGCATGATCCGGCGTGACATCCCGCTGACGAATCAGATCCGACGTGCGCTGGCGGCCGGAACGCGGGACTCCACGGGGCGGCCCGGCCGCAACTAATGGCAACTGTGGATCGATTACACGATTCAGGCAAGGATCGATCCGGCCACATCTGTGCTCACCGGCCGTGAGACCGCGGTGATCCAGAAACGTTTGCCATGTGGGCCATCGCCCAGGAAGTCTCGGCTCTATCAGAATAATCGCCACCAAGGACAACGCCGTGCTGTTTCTCGCGCAGCCGTTGGCGCGCCGCTTGTGTCCGTGTCATCCAGCGAGGGAAGCCTCATGGAGCTGGTATCGGGAGCAAGGGCTGATGCAGGAGATCCGGGGGAACGCTGCTGAGGCCGGCGCCCGGCATGCCGCCCGCCAGTCCGAAGATCGGCGATTCGAACAATGGTTCCCCAGCAGCCAGGCCGCCTGCGTCAAGGGAAGAACATTGTTCATGATCAGGCTACAAGGTCTCGGCGCCCGCGGGGAGGGACGCAGCCAACTCCCTAAGTCGGCAGAACGCGCTCGCCAGGCGCATCTGCCCCGGCGTGCGGCACTCCGGGCTGAACAGCGCCGGGCTCGCAACAACGATGGCGAGACATTTGGCGCGTGAGGTGGCGACGTTGAGCCGGTTCGGATTGTAGAGGAAGCTCATTCCGCGAGGTGCATCCTCGGCACTCGAGGAAGTCATCGAGTAAATCACGATCGGCGCCTGCTGGCCCTGGAACTTGTCGACGGTGCCCACGCGAGCGCCGTCTGGCAGCCGCGCCGCGAGGGCGGCAACCTGTGCGTTGTAGGGTGCCACGATCAGGATGTCGTGGAGCCCGACCTCGTGCTCCGCCCCGTCGACATCGATCCACTTGCATCCGCTCAGCGCCAACGCCACCAGCATTGCGATCGCCTCCACTTCTTCGGGCGACTCGCTGTCGTTCCCTGTGTGGTCGACATAGATGATCCGCATCCCGCTCCCGGCGAGCGGCTCCGTGCCACGCACCGTTTGCCGATCCAGTCCGTCGCGCGAGTGGAGCCGTCCTTCGTAGAACGCCTCGGACGTGAAGAGACAGATCGACGGATGGAGGCGATACGTGTGCTCCAGGAACAGGCCGCGCTCCGCCGTCACCGTTGCGGCGTCCAGACCGAGTAGATGCTGAAGCGCCGAAGCATCTGAGCCGGGCGGGTGGACTCCCTGCTGCGGCTGCTCGAGCTGCCGTGGGTCGCCGAGCAGAATGAGGCTCTCCCCCGCCGGAGCGACCGCGAGCGCGTTCGCCAGCGAGAACTGCCCTGCCTCATCGACGAACAGCATGTCGACAGACCCGGCCATGTCAGGCCGACTCCAAAGCCAAGCCGTGCCGGCGGCGAGAGCAGTTTCACCCTTGCCCAGCGCGTCGCGGACTGCCTCGTTCCTGTCGGTGCATGAGATGGCATCGAGAGCGCAGCACTGGTCCTCATCCGCTTTCTGCATTCCCGTAACTGCGAACCCTTCCTCTGCGCCCGCCTCCACGATCTCGCGGAGAAGATTGCCGATAACCTTGTGGCTCGTCGCCGTCACACCGACGCGCTTCCCGGCCCGGAGGGCGGCTACGATCATCCGCGCTGCCGTGTACGTCTTGCCCGCGCCCGGCGGTCCCTGAATCGGAAGCACGGTCTGATCGAGCTGGAGAACCAACCGGCGAGCAGCGTCGAGTGGAGTCTCGCCGCCGTGCATCAGCGGTGCGCCGACGGTCTGGCCCACGCATGGGACGTTCCGCAGAAGGAGGTCCACCGCGGCGCGATATGGATTCGAATTACCGAGCCCGTGCTCGACCGCGGCGTGTGCGATGCGGATGAGGCTGTCGCGCATGACGCTGTCCCCAACTCGCTCGAACGGGATCAATGCGCGCGGGTGGGGGACCGTGCTGTTCCTGCCCCGCTTGAGATCGATCGTGCCGCGTGCATCGTCCACGGCCCAGACTTCCCCGGGCGAGCCCTCTGTCGCGGGGTCTCTGACGTCATCGCCCGCATCGATTTCGTGCTCCTGATGCGGGAAGCGGTATCGGTGGATCAGTGATCTCTTCACGGAATCCACAACACCCACGTACTCCAGCCCTCCCAAGGTGACCCGATCCTCGATCAGTTCCTGGTCGTCCAGCTCCAGCTGCCGGTAATACTCCCACCAGAACGACTTCGCCTCGCGCCGATGAAATCCCAGGAGTTGCGCGAGGAGCCAGCGGGCATGCTGCTCGACTGTGCGCTCGACGGGATCGGCCGGGACGTCATGCGTGAGTAGCGTCGTCAGGCGTGTGACTTCGTCAAGGTGCTCCGCCAGGTCCTGACCCGGCTCGGGATTCCCGGGCGTGGGACGGAAGAGCGCCTGCCCCGTCGCATGCTCAAGCTCTGGGCGGCGCTCCTCGAGCCAGTTGCGCAACCGGAGCGCAGATACGCAGTCGTCCCGGTTGTAGCCCTCGATCTGTCGGACGAGCTGATGGTCCGGTTCGCCGCCCAGCTCGAGCCACGCCTCGAAATGCGCGCGCGCATTGTTGGCCACTCTCAGATCCACGTCCCGGCGGTAGCCGTAGAACTGCTCGAGGCTCTTGATCGAGTACCGCTCGACCGATGCACGAATGCCCTGCTTCACCACCCGATGCAGGTCGACGAAAACGTTGCCGCGGAGCAGACGGTCCAGCTCGTCCTCGCGGGTCGCGTGATATCCCATGAGTCTCTTGAGCGCGCTCGCCTCGTACGCGCCGAAATGGAAGATGTGAAGGTCCGGATGCTCCCCGAGCCGATCGGTGACAAGATCGATGAACCACTCGAACGCCTGCTTCTCTTCTTCGCGCGTGAGGGCCCACTGGCAGGTGTAGGTGCCTTCACGATCCGAGAAGCCGAACAGGTACTCGATGCCGTGCGTGAACGCGTACGCATCGGCTTCGAGATCGAAGAACAGGTCTCCTCCGGACGGCTCTGGAAGGGCGGCGAGTCCTTGTTCCGGCAGCACGGGTTGAAGGAGTTCGTAACGAGGTGCCTTCGCCTCCCGACCCTCGAGTTGAATACGCGCCTGCTCGCGAACGCGCTCGAGCGAGGCGTCGCTCACGCCATCGAGCGGTGGGCGTATGGGCAGGGCGAGCTGTCCCAGGGCCGCGAGCGTGGTAACGTCCCGCTGCCGAAGCGCCTCACGCTGGCGACGGGTTATCCCGGCGACGAGCGACAGGTGATCGGCTTCCCGCCGTTCCGCATCGCAGCGGTCCGCCCAGGCACAGGTGCGGCAGTGCTCGACGGGGTCGGGTGCCCGCGGCAGCGTATCAGGAGCAGACGCCACATGGTCGAGGAACCGCGCCTTGATCGATCGGAAGTACGCGGCGTAATCGGTAATGCGGAAGCTCTCCGTCCTCGCGTCGGGGCCGCCTAGAGCGAGGTGTACGTACTCGGGCGCCACGCCCTGCGCGCGTTCCAGCAGGTCCGCGTAGAGCAGCACCTGAAGCAGCGCGCCGCCCTTCGCCTCCCGCGCCAGCTTCGTGTCGACTACCTGATATGACCACCCGCCGAATGCGCTCGGCCGCTCAACGCGCGTCAGGAAGTCAGGCCTGCCGATCCAACTCCCATCGTGAAGCCCGCCCTGGTAGATCACGTCCGCGCCCTCCCGCATCGCGGCGAGTGTCGCCCCGGCCTGCAGTGGCATTGCCTCGGCAGCGGAGATCCCGTCCGCCGGCGCTTCGATCTCGACCACGTGCCGTCCCTCATGATCGCGCAGGCGGGCAAGGTACGATCGCTCGTGCTCGAGGCCGCGCCGGCGGAGCGCCTCGACCGTGGGATCATCGAAATACGGCGGCCCTTCGCCGCCACGCCGCCAGGCCAGCTGCAACAGCGTGAGATGCGGGCAGGCGAGGAAGCCGCTGAGATCCGTGGCCGAGTAGATCGGCCGGCCGTCGTGGATGTACATTGCGTGAAACGTAGGCCGTGACTCTGACAGTCGGGCCACGGCGCCTCACAGCCAGGGCGCCTCGATGGTCAAACGGATCTATTCCGCGAGCGCCTTCAACGCCGCTTGGGAGGGCTCGCTGTAGAACTCGATCCGCAGTTTGTCCAGGACCTCGGCCGGCAGAGCCGCGAAGTCCCGGCTGTTTTCGGTGGGGATCAGGACGCGCCGCGCACCCGCATCCATCGCGACTCGCAGCTTGTCCCCCAGTCCGTCGACTCGCGAGAGGACGCCATGGAGGCTCATCTGCCCGAGCACGACGAGCTGGGCGCCGATGGCCCGCCCGAGGGTCGCCGACAGAAGCGCGATGTAGAACGCCATCCCCAGATCGTTCGCGTCCCGGCCCTGCATCGGGCTGATGACCTGGAGGTTCACGTCGTACTGCCCGAGATCCCGATCGAGACCGATATGCTTGCCCGTGGCCCGCAGGTAATCGTAAGCCACGCGTGCCGACTCGCGGATGCCCTTCGATGTGACGCCCACCACATTGAACCGACCGCCGGGCGATACCGAGCACTGGATGCGGAACAGCGCACAGCGGCCTTCACCTGGATCATTGCCAACCGTGAACACATCACCGGGGGCGAGCGGAGCGTCGGGGATGACATGCGTCGAGCCCAGCTCCTTGCAGGTCACGAACGTTTCCTTGCGCGTGTCCTTGTCGATGTACGACAGGTTCACGCGGGCATACTCGA
>Ga0187892_10009135_pt1 | contig 13187 bp, 11 predicted proteins | sample MA1701073metaG_FD_139345 | JGI IMG/M metagenome (GOLD analysis project Ga0187892, IMG submission 139345) | Bio-ooze microbial communities from a basaltic lava cave in the Kipuka Kanohina Cave System on the Island of Hawaii, USA - MA170107-3 metaG ...
GCTCTGTCAGCAGGGACTTCACCTTCTGGGCTGGGTGGGCCACGAGGGAACGCATCTGAATCTGCACCGGAACAAGTACGTGAGCGCCGTTGCTGGCACGCTGCTGTCTTCCGCCATACCAGGATTCATCAACTTCGGAGCCGCGCTCTCTCATTGGGTTCACCATCGTTACACGAATCAGCCTTCCGACCCGCATACCGTCATGTTCCCCCAGTTCAAGAGGTTCTGGAGCAGGGCGATATTCGCCAGGCCGCTGGCGACCCGAATGTACTCAAGGGACGCCTTTCGGGTCGCGTTGAACCGTGAGCTTTCCTATAGGACAGGCCTTTCCTTCTCTCCACGCATGTTGCGCGTGCTTGCCTGGACCAACATTGTCTGTACAGGGTTCTTTCTGATCGTTTACGTGACGCTGACAGTCGCGATGCCGCTGGAGATGATCGTCGCCCTGTGGATCCCCTATCTCTTGACGGTCGTTCACTCAGGGCTTCGGATCTACATCGAGCACGCGGGAACCGGGATCGGAGCGTTTCGAGACTCGCGCACCTACTCCTCTCCTCTCTTCACGGCTCTCTACTTCGGGAACAACTATCACCTCGAGCATCACCTGTATCCGGTGGTGCCTTGCTATCACCTGCCCGCGGTTCACCGTCACCTGCGAGAGCTCGGAATCTTCGATCGCATGGATTCGCCCATCGACCGGCGAGCCTCGCAATACCTGGCGCCTACGACGGCGCTCATGCCCTACCCAACTGCCCGAGGCGCGGACAGCAACGACGACCCCTATCAGGTCACGGCGTTGGTAGCGGAGGGCTGATGGCATTCCTCGAGGTCGAGCGTCGGACGCTCGAAGAGATCATTCCCAAGCTGGACGCCGAGCTCGTCGAGATCCCGCTACCGGAGTTGGAAAAGCCGGGGGGGCCGGCGATCGAGCTGTTCCGCAAGCAGGGAGGCGCCGGGATGCTCGTTCCCAAGGCGCTCGGGGGACGCGGAGCGAGTCCATTGCAGGCGACCCGGGTCCACCGGGCAATCGCGAGCCGATCGCCTTCGCTCGGGGTCGCGATGATGATGCACAACTTCTCGGTGGCGACGCTCGTCGAAAACAGTCTCTACGGTGAGGAGGGAAACGAGCTGCTGCGCGCCATCGTCGACAGTCGGCTTCTCATGGCCTCCGGCTTCGCGGAGGGACGCACGGGAGCCGGGATTCTGGACGCCTCGATGCGCGCGGACCCCGTTCCGGGCGGCTACCGCATTACTGGAGCGAAGAAGCCTTGCTCGCTGTCGCGCTCGATGGACATCTTTTCGGCGGGAGTAGTCGTGCCCGGCGCCAACGGCGACCAGCGCCGGGCGATCGCGATCGTACCGGCAAGCGCCGAGGGGCTGAAACGAAGGCCATTCTGGCGAAGCTGGGTACTGGCCGGCGCCGAGAGCGACGAGGTGATCCTCGAAGGTGTCTTCATCCCCAGCGAACTTCTCTTTTTCCCGAACTGCGAGGCGGGTCTAGATCGAGTCGAAATCGGCGGCTTCTGCTGGTTCGAGCTGCTATGTGCCGCCACCTACCTGGGCGTCGCCAGTCGGCTTGCCGAACTTGCTCTGGTCGCGGGCAAGGGATCGCACGCGGATCGGGCCCTGCTCGGAATCGAGCTCGAGGGCGGGATGGCGGCGGTCGAAGGCATCGCCCGCGCCATGGGCGAGGAGACACGCGACGAGAATGCGCTCGCGCGTGCGCTGTTCGCTCGCTTCGCGGCGCAGCTCGCCGTCGAGCGCGCCGCCGCGCACGCCACCGAGCTTCTCGGCGGCATGGCATTCGTGGGCTCCTCGGACGTCGCCTACCTGCTGGCCGCATCGCGGGCACTCGCCTTTCACCCTCCCTCACGCATCAGCGCGTCGAAGACCCTTGCCGAGTACTTGATCGGCGGCGCGCTTAAGCTCTGCTGAGTCGCCCGACGGCTCGGCAAGATCGACGATCATCGCCGCGTGATCGCTCAGCCCATGTCGCCGACCGCCGGGCCATTCGTACGCGGCACGTCGCAAGCGCGGTAGAAGCGACGGATTGACGAACGCCTGATCGAGGCGAAAACCGTTGTTGCCGTTCGGGGAATACCAGGTAAACGCGATCTTCTGACCGTGAACGTGGCGATAGGCGTCGACCCAATCTGCCCGCGCAAGCGTATCCAGAAAGCGCGTCTCACCAGGGCCGAAGACGCGCGTTTCCTCGTCGATCCCGGGATATCCGCTGTTGGTGTCTCCTATCAGAAGCGCCGGGCCACCGCGCCAACGGCTGGCCAGCTCTCCCACGGACTCGTGGAAGACGCCCTTTCGGCCGGTGGCATGGTTGGGGATGTGCATCGCACCGAGGGTGAATGGTTCGGCAGCCGCCACCCGGACCAGGAGCCATCTGACGTGCTCTGACGGAGCGTGCCGGACGTGCAAGCGGCGAACGGGTAAACGGGAAGCCACGAGAATCCCGTTTCGAGCGGGATGCTCGGCGGAAGTCGTGGCCCTTTGGTGAACGAAGCCTGCCCCGCCGAGAAGTCGGGCGAGCTCACAACTTGGCGGCGTCGCCCGAAACTCGCACAGGACCGCAATGGCTGGCCGCCACTTTTTCAGCTGCCTGGCGATCCGGCCGACACGCACGCCGCCGCCAGCGCGAATGTTCCAGAACACGATCCGCATCGGCCTGCCTGGCAAAATACCGCGCGACGGTGTCCCTGGTCAGCCCGCGGCCAGCCACGCGTCGAAGTCCGACCATTGCTCGTTTGTCAATCCTGAGGCGTCCCGGCGCGGTAACGGCAGGCGTCCGGAGAGAAAGTCCGCGCGGATCTCGGGATCTGCGTCGACCCCGGCAGCGACGACGATCGGAATCATCTGAGAAAACTGGCGCGCAATCAGCAGGCGCAGCTCCTTGAACCACTCCTCGCCGTATGGGAGTTCGGGCTTCACGAAGTCCAGATGAAGCACGAGCCGCTCGTCAGTCTCGTGGCGGTTCCATGCTTCGTGCTCGTTCGTATCGTCGAACACCAGGATCCGTCCGTCGCGCTCCTCGCGAACCTCGCGTCCTACCCTCAGAGCGCAGCCGTCGGGACATCGGAGACCAACATGCGTGCGGAGCACGCGGTCCGTATAACCTTCGTGCGGGGTGATGTGGGAGTTGGGGCCAAGGATGTATACGGCGGCCTGCATCAACCGGGGAACCTCCCCGAGGAGCTTTCGTGTGCCGGGCAGCAAGGCGAGGTTCTTTCGTACGGGGAGGCCCCAGGCGTGGAGCTCGAACTTCTGCCAGGTCGAGCCCGGTGCGAGGATGTTGCCTTGTGGATCCGGAAAGATCACCGCTCGTTCGCGGCTCGCAAGGACCTCGTCCCGGATCTCCACCCAATTGGCCGCAAACGGCGCGAGAAAAGAAAACTCGGTCGCCTCGTAGAAGCTGCGCTTCTCCGGCATCTCAAGCCGCCCATTCCTTCGCGGAAGCCACTGCCCCGATCTGTTCCAGCATTCCGTGCTCGTCGTAGCTGCGCCAGTGCTCGACGGTCTTGCCGTCGACCATCCGGTTCATTCCGAATCCGGTGACGACCACCCGTTTCCCGCTTGGAGGGATTCCCATCAGTGATCCCGTGTGCGTCCCCCGGGCCGTCCAGCGAAGCACCACCAAGTCGCCTTCCGCAACCATCTCGTCGATCGACCACTCGATGTCCGGGGCCGCGAGTCGAAAGGCTCCAATCAGCGACGTGAACGCATCGAGCCCGACGATCGGTTCGGGGCCGTAGTCCACCACGTTTTCCGCGAAGTAGCGACTTGCCTGGTCCAGTCTCCCCTCGTTCCAGACCACCTGGATGAACTCGCGCAAAATCGCCTTGTTTTTGCTCTCCACCTCAGTGCTCACTGGGCAACCTCCTGTGCTCTTGTGTCCCGCCTGGAGCGGACCCGCATCCTTACCTGCCCACGCATGGTCAGTACCGGATTTGGATCGAAGCGAGAGCCCGGTGCGATCTCGAGCCGAAACCTGCGGCTCAGAGTGGCGATGACCGAGAGCGCCTCCTGCATGCCGAAATTTTCGCCGGGACAGATGCGCCGGCCGCCGCCGAAGGGAAAGAACGCGTAGCGTGAAGGAGGGTCTTGGCCAGGCTCGAAGCGCGCGGGATCGAAGGCTTCGGGGTCCTCCCAGATCGTTGGCTGCCGGTGTGTGACGTAAGCGCTCACCAGGACGCGAGCGCCCTTCGGCACCGTGTAGCCATCGAGGTTCACGTCCTCAGTCGGAGAACGTGACCAGACCCAGACCGGCGGGTAGAGGCGGATTGCCTCGAGAAACACCATGCGTAGATACGAAAGCTTAGGAAGGTGCTCCGGCTCGACTTCGCCGAACCCGGTTACGCGATCGACCTCCTGCTCGATGCGCCGGCGGACTTCCGGGTTTTGCGCGATCAGGGCGAAGGTCGCGGTAATGGCGGCGCCCGTGGCGCCGTGACCGTTCACCAGGTAGGCCATCATCTCGTCACAGCACTCCGAGCGCGACAGGGCTCTCCCGGTCTCCGTATCCCGTGCATCGATGAGAAGGCTCAAGAGGTCTGTTGGCCTTCGGCCACTCGCGACACGGGCATCGTAGATTTCCTGGATCAGGCGCCGGATCACCGCCTTGGCCGCCCTCATCTTGCGGTTCTCCCGGGTCGGAGCCCAATGCGGAGCCCGGACCATGGACCAGGCGATCTGGCTCATGAAAATGCTCACCGCGTCGGCGCTGCGAACGATCGTCTCGAGTTCGGTCGGGCCCACGTCGACGCTGAATCCGACCCGTGGTGCGATGCGATAGGCGAGACTCTGAAGCGGGGGCCCGAGCTCTACTTCACCGGGACCGTCCGCGATTTCCTTCCAGCTCTCGCAGAGAGCACGTGCCTCTTCGAGCATCACGCCGGCGTGAAACCGCAGATGCGTCTCCGAGTACGAGGGCTGAAGCGTCCGCCGATGACGTCGCCACAGCTCTCCCTCGCTGGTCACGATGCTGTCTCCGAAGATCAGGCTCATGACCTTGTACCGTTTGTCCTTCACGAAGATCGAGCTGTGCAGAACCTCGCGCACGAGCTCGGGCTTGCTAACCAGGTACACTCGCTCGCGTCCCAACGTAAACGACGCCAGGCCACCATAGGTCGCCGCCGTCCTGGTCAGGAAGGAAAGCCGCCGATCTCGCCGGATGAAGGGAAGTACTCCGATGATCGGGTAGCCACGAGGGCCCGGCGGAACCCCCCGCTTCCCTTCGAGGGATCGGGAACGCTCGGTCATGACTTTCCTCCCGCGTGGGCGACACGTCATGCCATCCGACGCAGGATCTGGTCGGGCGCACATGTCGCGTTGTGACCGAAGAAGTCCGTGTATCGGGCATCCACCTTGTAGCGGTTCGGGCGATCCAGCAGGAACCGGCCCAGCTCCCGTTCGGAGTCGATGTCTTCGATGATGAAGTAGTCCCCCTTGAGCATCGCCAGATCGAAGTGTGCCAACACCCCGCCGATGTTGACGTGTGCGTCTTCGACCACCAGCCACGGATGGGGGTGCGCGCGAAGCTCTTCGACGGGAAGCGCGTCGGCGATCTCGTTCGAGTCCCCTTTCACGATGGTGACACCGTGGTAGCTCAGCGAGGGAGGGTCGATGTCGAAGGTGATGACTCGGGGCTCCAGGCCGTGTAGTTGCTGCAGATCCGCGTACCACATCGCGGATGCACCCGACGCCGTACCCAGCTCGATGATCGTTTTGGGTCTGAGCTCCTGCAGCATGATTGCGGACAGGGCGAAGTCCCACACAGTCCTGATCATCGGCTTGCCGTGCCAGACGATCGGACCGTACGCCCCCTGCGATTGATAGAACGTCGCGCTGGAGGGAAGCCGACCCGCGAAGGCGCGCCGTTCGAAGTAGTCGACAAACCGGCCCTGACCTCGAAGGCTCACCCACCGCCTGAGGAATGGCTCGCCATGCTCCAGAAACCATTCATTGATGTGAGCCGGAACCTTCGACTTCGCCGGCTGCGTGGAACTCTGATCGTGCTTGGCGGTGACCAGCTTGAACAGCAGACGCAGATTGGCCAGATAGATGTTCGAATCCGTAGGAAACAGGTTGGTTCCACAGCTCTCATCGAGAAAGTCGCTTGCCTTGGCGAGCAGCCTTGTGAGGTCCGATTCTTCCCGAAATCCCGGGTAGCTCACCTTCTCATGCCCTGAGCACGCATCGCAGTCCCGGCAGATGTCGTGTCCGCACTGCAGGCAGAAGATTCGATCCTCTTCCAACGCAATCTCTCGGCGACAGCCATCGCAGAAGACCGCAACGGCCCCGAGCACCTCCAGACTCAAGGATTCCTTTCGACTCACGGCTGCATCCTCTCGAGAAGGCAGACACTCGACCAGGGGCGGGGTCTCCGCCGATCGAGCGACTCTGGAAGCATCGCAAGAGCATGCAAGAACGACGACAGGCGCTTTATTCGCGCTGCCGTTTTCAGCAGAGAATGGACTTCGAGGGGCTTCCAGCCGTAGCTTTCGAACAGTCTCGGGCCTTCCTCCGGAGCGAATTTCAAGGGCGCACTGGCCCGGTTCAGCTGATCGCCGACTTGACGTTGCAGGAGGCGAAGCATCGCCGGAGACTCGAGACTCAGAATCCACCGTCGGAAGTGTGGAGCCATCGCGAGATCTCGGGCCAGAAGAGTGACTTCTTCCGGCGCCATGTAGATGAGAAGCCCCTCGGCAAGGATCAGCACCCGGCTTGCCTTCCGCCCGAGCCGTTGGAACAGAGCGCGGCGCTCGTTCACGCTGGAGAGGTCGAGCGCCACCCGCTCCACGCCGCAGGCCGGCTTTTCGCCCTTCAGGAGCGCCTCCTTGTAGGCAAGGAGTTCGGGAAGATCCACCTCCAGCCAGGTAAGCGAAGAGGGGAGTTTCATCCGGTACGGACGCGTGTCGAGTCCGGCTGCGAGATTCAGTATGAGGTCGGCGCCTCGTGAGACTTCCTGGCCGATGAGCTGGTCGAATAGAAACGTGCGAGTAACCCAGGGCCATTCGTCGCGGCCGGCGCGGAGACGCCCGTTTCGGTTTTCCGGTCCGAGCGATTGGACGATCTCTCTGCCGCGGTCGCCAGCCAACCGTCGTGCCAGCGGGTCCCGAAAGAGGGCATCGACCCGCTCGGTCTCCCGTGCGCGGTAGACTGCGGCCCATCGAGCCGTGTCTGAAATGTTGCGAATGGAGGCCTCAGGATCGGTCAAACTGCCTTCCCCTTGCTTCGCAGTGTCCCAGCTCCGGCGGAAGACGAGCAATGGACAGAAAGGACCATGCAGAACTACTTGCAGGTACCGGTCCCATCGATGCCAGAGTGAAGAGTTCCCCCGCATCGCACCACGCGGTTCGTGTACCATGAGGCCTACCCGGCGGGGCATCTGAGTTGAGAATCCACGACCGGATCGACGCTGCTTTCTCGGCTTGGGGAACCCTGGTCGTGCGTCACCGCTTCGCAGTGGCGCTCACCATGGTTGCGATTAGCGGCGCCGTCTGCGCCTTTCTGCCGCAGCTCGAAGCGGACAATTCCACGGAGAGCTTTCTCCGCCGAGACGATCGCGCGCGCGTCGAGTACGACCGGTTCCGGGAGCAGTTCGGTCAGGACGAGCGGATCGTCCTGGCGATCCGCCCGCCCGAGATCTTCGATCTTGCATTCCTGAATCGGCTGCGAACGCTCCACCAGGAGATCGAGCGCGAGGTTCCCTACGTCGAGGAGATCACGAGCCTCTGGAACGCCCGCAACACTTTCGGTGACGGCGACCGGCTGATCGTCGGAAATCTGATGGAGGACTGGCCGGAGACGGCGGCCGACGTGGCAGCGCTGCGGAAACGCGTCGCTGAGACACCGACCTATACCAACGCGCTCGTGAACAAGGACGGAACCGTCACCACCCTGAGCCTGAAGCCTTTCGTGTATTCGCCCGTCCCTAGCACCGGCGATGAACCGACCGCCTTCGACGGCGACGCGCTGCGCGAGGCACAGGCGGGGGGGCCCAAGCTTCTGACGGAACGGGAAAGCGTGGAACTCATCGATGCACTCGCCCGAGTGACCGCGCGCTACGCGGGGCCTGACTTCGAAGTCCACATCGCGGGGGGCGTGGTGGCCAACCACGCGGCGACCCGTTATTTGGTGCGCGATGTCTCCATCTTTCTCGGGGGAGGCGCCGCTGTGATAGCGGGCCTTCTCTTTGCCCTTTTCCGCCGTCCCTCCGGTGTGATCTTGCCCCTCATCGTGGTGTTCCTGTCGGTGGCCGTTACCTACGGCGTGATGGCGCTGATTGGTGTTCCCAACTCGGTTTCCGGACAGATCCTTCCGGTGTTGCTGCTTTGTTGCGGCACATTCACCGCGGTTCACATCCTCACCATCGCCTATCGACGCCTGGCAGAGGGCGCGTCGCGGGAGGTGGCTATCAGTGACGCGCTCGCCCACTCGGGGCTTGCCGTCCTGATGGCTTCGCTCACTACGGCGGGTGGGCTCATCTCTTTCGCGTCGGCAGAGCTCGCCCAAGTTCGCAATCTCGGCATCGCTGCACCAATCGGCGTCATGCTCACGTTCGTCTACGGCGTGACCCTCCTTCCCGCTCTGTTCGCAATCGTTCCGATTCGGAAGGCACGGGTGCGGAGCGACGCGCTTCATCGCTGGATGGCGAGCTGGCTTGCGAAGGCTGGAGGCCTTGCAGCGGTTCACCCCGGTCGGGTGCTGGCTATCACGGCCGCGCTGGTTGTGGTCGCGGGCTTCGGCGTAACGCAGATCCGTTTCGCGCAAAACGGGATCGAGTGGTTCCCCGAGAACGACCCGGTGCGCCTCGCGACCGAGTTCTTGAACGCCGAGTTCGGCAGCGCGAGCTCACTGGAGGTGTGGATCGATACGGGACGAGAGAACGGGCTCCACGACCCGGATCTACTTCAGCGCCTCGATCGGGCCGTCGCCTTCGCCGAGAATCTCGACGCGGGCAACGGGGATCTCTACGTCGGGAAGTCACTGTCGATCGTCGACGTGGTCAAGGAGACCCACAAGGCGCTGAATGAAAATCGTTCCGAATTCTATACGATCCCCAAGGACCGCACGCTCCTCGCCCAGGAACTTCTGCTCTTCGAAAGCAGCGGTTCCGACGATCTGGAGGAGCTCACCGACAGCCGGTTCAGCATGGCGCGAGTGAGCCTGCGCACGCCCTTCGTAGACGCGCTTCTCTACGTACCCTTTATCGAGCGTATCAAGGAGGGCTTTGCCAGGATTCTCGGCGACGACGTGGAGATTCGGATTACCGGCCTGGGGTCGCTCTTCGGGCGCACCTTCTCGATGGTCAACATCACCATGGCGCGTTCCAATCTGATCGCCTTCCTCGTGATAGCGCCGCTGATGATCCTGATGGTCGGCGACTTCAGGATCGGTCTGATGTCGATGATTCCAAACCTCGTGCCGATCTGGCTCACACTGGGGCTCATGGGATTCCTCGACGTTCCCATCGACAATTCCTCCTTGCTCATCGGCTCAATTCTGTTGGGGCTGTCGGTGGACGATACGATCTACTTCATGACCGAGTATCGGCGCTTTCACGCCGGGGGCGTCCCGCCCCGGGAGGCGGTGCGCCGGACCCTGATCGGCACCGGCGTGGCGATGCTGTTCTCGTCTCTGGTCCTCGTCGGGGGCTTCCTGGTGATGACGCTCTCATACATGAACAACGCCTCGGACTTCGGAAAGCTCGCGGCCTTCGCGGTGGCGGTAGCCTTCGTCGCCGAGCTGTTCGTATCGCCTGCGCTGATGGTGCTGGCGGCTGGCAGCGGACAGCTCGCGCCTGCTGCCGCCGTCGGCACCGTCGGGAGGTCATCATGAGCATGCTGCTGGATAAGAAACGGGTCGAGCGGTTTCGACGCCTGCATCAGGGCCCCGAGGTCCTCGTGTTGCCGGGAGTGTGGGACGTCGTGAGTGCGCGCCTCTTCGCCGCGGAGGGATTCCCCGCGCTGGGAACGACGAGCGCAGGGGTATGCTGGAGCGTGGGGCGTGGCAATGGTTGGCGCGCATTCCTCGAGGCTTCCGGGCGCATCGCCCGCGCGGTGGACGTCCCGGTTTCCTTCGACATCGAAAACGGATTCGACCAAAGGCCGGAGGTCGTGCGCCAACGCGTACGTGAAGCCATCGAAGCTGGCGCCTGTGGCATCAATCTCGAGGACGGATTCGTCGACGGGGCTCTGGCCGACTCGGCGATCCTGGAAGACAAGATCCGGGCGATCCGCGATCTCTGCGAAGAGATGAGCTACCCCCTCTACGTGAACGCACGCACGGATGTCTTTCTCGGTGGGCCTGCCGACCTCAGCGAGGCAGTGCGCCGCGGTCGCCTCTATGCGGCGGTCGGAGCGGACTCCATCTTCGTGCCCGGCCTGGTCGATGCGACGGCGATCCAGACGTTTGTAAGTGAGGTCCCCGCTCCCGTGAATATCTACGCGCTTCCCATGGTGCCGCCTGTCACACAACTGGCCGCGCTGGGCGTCCGGCGTCTCAGCGTGGGCTGCGGCCCCATGCAGTCGCTGCTTGCACACGCGCAGCGGATAGCGCGCGCGCTGCGCGACGAGGGAAACTACACCTCGTTCGTCGACGACTGGATGCCGTACGAAGCGGCGGAAGCTATCTGCGCATAGGATTTGCGCGACCCGCCGAACGGCGAAGGGCTGCGACGCACCAGAAGGTCTCCAGATGACTCGCGGCCGTCAGCTGAGCGCGCTTGCTGCCCCGCTCCTGCTGCTCGTAGCTACTACTGCGCCCGCGCGCGCCGAACCCCTCACCGGACGGCAGATCATGGAGAGGGTGGATGCCCGCAATGACGGTGATCGTCAGGTGCAAGACATGCAGATGCTGCTGATCGACAAGAACGGCAACAACCGGACACGGAAGCTGCGCACGTGGCGCCGCGATGTCGGCGAGGATGTGCAGTCGATCTTCTTCTTCCTGGCGCCCGCCGACGTGAAGGACACGGGTTTTCTCACCTACGACTACGACGACCCCGATCGCGACGACGACCAGTGGCTGTACCTGCCGGCGCTCAAGAAGACCAAGCGGATCGCGACGGGCGACAAGAGCGGCAGCTTCATGGGCTCGGACTTCAGCTACGCCGACCTGACCGAGCGCAACCTGGAGCACTACGACTACAAGCTGCTCAAGGAGGACGTGCTCGACGGCGTCAAGGTCTGGCACGTCGAGGCGATCCCGAACACCCCCAAGGAGATCGAAGAGACCGGCTATACGAAGGTTCTCTATGTCGTGCGGCAGGACAACGACGTGATGGTGCGCGCGATCTCGTGGCTCCAGAGCGGCGGCCGCATGAAGTATTACCAGGTGAAGAAGCTGGAGCAGATCGAGGGGATCTGGGTAGCGACGGAATCGCAGATGGACACGCGCGTGGCCAACACCACGCTGCACAAGACCGTCCTCCAGCTCGAGAACGTCCACTTCGATCAGCCGATGGACGAGAGCCGGTTCTCGGTGCGCCAGCTCGAGAAGGGGCCCTAGGCCCGGGGGACGCGTGGGGGGGAGGCCCTTGCGGCGGCTCGCCTGGGTCGCGCTGCTGGCGGGCCTCGGGCTCGTCTCGGCAGCGGCCGTGCGCGCCGAGGAGGCCGAGGACGATCCGATGGGCGGCTTCGAGGACGACGGCTTCCCGTCGCCCGGGGAGCCGGCCGGCCAGGCGGAGCCGGAGCCGTCCGGCGCGGACCGCTGGTGGGACCTCACCGGCGCCGTCGGGATCACCAGCGCGTTCTCCTACCCGAAGCACCGCTCCACCTCCGGAACCGACTACCAGGGCCTGGTCGGACTGCGCACCAAGCTGGGCCTCCAGCTCGATGTCGAGCTCCCGCGCGAGTGGCAGGCGCGCGCGGCGGGCTCCGGCTTCTACGATTTCGCCTACCTCGCGCGCGGCAGGGACGAGTACACGAACGCGGTGCTCGACAAGTACGAGTGGGACGCGGACGTGGGAGAGCTCTGGGTGGAGGGGCCGCTGCTGCCCGATCTCGACGTGAAGGTCGGCCGGCAGGTCGTGAACTGGGGACGCTCCGACACGCTGCGCGTGCTCGACGTGCTGAACCCGATCGACAACCGCGAGCCGGGGCTGCTCGACCTGATCGACCTGCGCCTGCCGGTGACGATGGCGAGGGCCAGCTACTACCCGCACCCGCGCTGGGCCATCACCGGCATCTACATCCCGGAGCTCCGCTTCAGCATCGACCCTCCCTTCGGCAGCGACTTCTTCCCGGGCCTGCAGGAGCTGCCGCCCCAGACCGTGAAGAGCGGCTTCACCGGCTCCCATCCCGAGTGGGCCGCCTCGCTGAGCGGCACCTTCGAGGGCTGGGACATCTCCTTCCACTTCGCGAGCGCCTACGAGGACGTTTCGCGCTTCGAGCCCAACAGCGCCATCCCCCAGGGCTTCCAGCTGAAGCACAGCCGGGTGCTGCTGGGCGGGGTGGGCGGCAACTACGCCTTCGGCTCCTGGCTGGTGAAGGGAGAGCTGGCCGGGATCACCGGCATCGACTTCGCGACCACCAACGAGAAGACCCGCTTCGACTCCATGCTCGGCGTCGAGTACTACGGCTTCGCCGACAACAACATCGCGCTCGAGATCGTGCTGCGGCACCTCGACGACTTCCGCGGCTCGATGCGGGGCGCCCCGGACTTCGCGCGGCAGAACACGGTCGAGACCGCGCTGCGCTGGAGCGCCGATTGGTGGAACGCGCGTCTGCACACCACCGCGCTCGCGGTCGTGTTCGGCGCCAAGGCCCAGGACGGCAGCGTGCTGCGCTTCTCGGCCGACTACGACATCCGCGACGCGCTCTCCTTCGGCGTGGGCATCCAGATCTTCTTCGACGGGACCGCGTCCGACGGCTTCCTGAATCCGTTCTCCAGCAACGACCGCGTCTTCCTGCGCCTGAAATACAGCTTCTGAGGTAATCTCCCGGCCCCATGTCGCCCGCCGCGAGCCATCGCGCCGCCGTCCACTTCCGCTCGCTCGGCTGCCCCAAGAACCAGCTCGACACCGAGGTGATGCTGGGCGCGCTCTCGCTCTCGGATTTCGCGATCGCGGAGCGCCTCGAGGACGCCGAGATCGCGATCGTGAACACCTGCGCCTTCATCGAGAGCGCGCGCGAGGAGTCGATCCAGGCCATCCTCGAGGTGGCGGACCTGCGCGA
>Ga0187892_10009136_pt1 | contig 13187 bp, 6 predicted proteins | sample MA1701073metaG_FD_139345 | JGI IMG/M metagenome (GOLD analysis project Ga0187892, IMG submission 139345) | Bio-ooze microbial communities from a basaltic lava cave in the Kipuka Kanohina Cave System on the Island of Hawaii, USA - MA170107-3 metaG ...
CGAAGAACCTGACGCTCGATCACAATCTCTATACCGGCATCTACATCGGCAAGTTCAAGAACCAGATCGTGCGGGCGACGATGAACGATTGGCGATACCTGAGCAGTCTCGACCAGCGTTCGCTCAGCATCCCGGTGCAGTACGACGCGAGCTTTGCCGTGACGAACACGCTCGCTTGGGCGCTGGATCGGCCGGTGACGGCCGGTTGGGGTGCGACCAGACTCGGCAACGCGACCGCGCCGACGGATGACATTACCGGTAAGAAGCGGCCCGGCACGCCTGGCTTGGGCGCGGTGGAGGCGGCGGTGACCGCGCCGCGGCCGGCGGACGGCGCGTTCGCGGTGTCGTGGGGCGGCGGGATTACCAGTGCCGGCGTGTTCACCTCGGACGGCAAGCTGATCAGTTATCTCTTTCAAGCGCTGCCGTTGAACGCCGGGAAATATTCGTTCTGGCTGCCGGCGCGTTCATGGAAGGGCCGCGAGATCGCGGCGGGCGAGTACGAGGTGCGGCTGGTCGAGAGCAAACTCGATTGGGAATATGCCGGCTGGGTCGCGAACACCTGCACCAACGCGGAGCGCGGCAGCAGTTGTTCGATGGAAACCGACGCGCTGGCGGTGGACGAAGCCGGGCGGGTGTTCGTGGGACGCGGGGCAAGCGAGGCGCAGGACAACGTGCACGCGTTCGACGCGGCGACGGGGGATTGGCGATGGGTGTTGCGCGGTAATGCGCCGATGAAAGGGTTGGCGGTCGGCGGTGACGGTCGCGTGTATCTGTTGCGCGGTGACGGCAGCGGAGCGCGGTTGACACGGCTCGAAGCAGCGACGCGCGCCATCGCGCCGTGGGGGAAGGACGATTACGGTCAGTTCGCGCTGCCCGACGGTGGGAACTGGCACGACATGACGGCACTGGGGAACGAACTGTTCTATGCCGACCCGACCAACAACGTGCTGCACGTTGCCACGCTTGAAGCGCCGAAACCGACGCGCACGATCCCGGTCAACAAGCCGTCGCGTCCAGCGGCGGACGTGAAGACGAAATTGATTTGGGTGGTGAGTGGCGAGGAGAAGGTGATCGCGCTTTCGCCGGACGGAAAAGTGGTCGCGGAAACGCAACCGGTCGCGCAGCCCATCGCGGTGGCGGCGCGGGACGGGAAAGTGGCGGTCGCGTCGGCCAAGACCGGCAAGGTGCATCTTTTTGACGCGACCGATCCCGGTCAGTTGAAGCCGACCGGCGAAATCGGCCGCGGCGACGGGCCGTTCGGGCGGATCATGCCGGAGCGGTTCATGTTTCAAAATGGCCAGATGGGCGTGCGCCTGGCGTTCACGTCGCACGGTGATCTGGTCGTCGGCGAGGAACATTACCGGCTGCAAGTCTTCGGCAGCGACGGCAAGCGGAAATGGGGCTCGTTCTCGACCGGCGGTTGGGCCACGCCCACCTCGCCCCACACACCGGGACGGATTTTTGCCGGCGGCTGCACGTTGATGGCCGACAGCGAGACGAAAACGTGGCAACCGGAATCATACCATCGCTTTCCGGGCGGTTTCGCCGGCGAATTTCAGATCCAAGGCCAGACGTTTGCGGCGTTCATCGACATGCAGAATGGTACGACCTTCGCGAAGTTCTCGCCCGACAAGGTGACGCCGCTGATCGGATTGATCAGCCGGCACGGCTCGAAAGATCCGTGGACGTGGCGCACCGACAGCAACGGCGACGGTCTCATCAACACCAACGACGCGGTTGTCTCCACCGTCACCGACGACAAAGGGCAGCCGGTGGTGTTGGGCACTCCGCTGGGCGGCGTGCAGCCGAACGGTGATTTCATCATCTTCGACAGGTGGGTGACGCGCTGGCCGTGCGCGGGTTTGGACAAGGACGGCACTCCCATTTACAAGTTTGCCGACCGGGTTTCGGTGAGTTCGGAGAAGAGCGATTTGGTGTCGCCATACGACTTCGGCGCGTCGGGTCGGCCCGGGTTCTGGACCGAACCGCGGGAACGGCCGGGCGGTGGCTGGGCGGCCGGCCTCAGCTTTCACGCGTATCCGGTCACGCACAACGTGCTGCTGCCCGGCGCGTGCGACCTGGCCGGCATCAACCAGGACGGCGTGGTGGACTGGGTGCATCCGTTCGCGTTGTACCCCGGCGCGCCGCGGATTGGCAGCTTCGAAGGCGGCGACGGCGTGTACGTCGCGTCGTTGACGGCCACCTACGACAACTTCGTGGTGAACGCGGATGGGCTGCTGTTGGAAGGCTTCTCGATGCCCTCGCCCGTGCATTTCCTCGGGCATTGGGTGGATCATCCCGCCGCGGTGTCGGCGTGGGTGGACAAGCAGGGGCGGATGAATCTGGTGACGATGGATTACATGTGGAATCGCAACCATTGGTTCATCCTCGCAAAGAAGGATATCCGCGAAGCGAAAAACAAAGTGACCGTCAGCGCCGAGGCCGCGTCCCGCCTCGCGGGATTACCCGTGCAGAAACTGACGCCGCCGGGCGGCAAGCCGCCGACGCCGGTGGTGCGCATCCCGCAATTGAAAGCGCCGTTGCCGATTGATGGCGATTTGAAGAAATGGCGCGATACCGGCATCGCCCCGCAGATCATCCTGACGCCCGATAATTCCTTCGGCATCGAAGGTGGCGCGCGCGATTGCAGCGCGATTGCCCGGCTGGCGTATCACGGCCAGGACCTGTACCTGCAACTGTTGCGGTTCGATGATCTCGTCACGCTTCATCAGCCGGCGGCGCGGGCGTACCTCGGCGACGCCATCGAGATGTGTCTGAACGGGTTCATGGAAGGGATCAAGTTCAACATGGCGATGACCGCCGACCTCGGCCCGATCAACAAAGTGGACTCCTGGAATCCGCCGCATTTCCTGATCGATCTCAAACACGCGCCGTTGGTCGTCAAGCAGCTCGACAACGCCGAATCCGTCACGGAGCGGCAATTGATCGAGAACATCTACGGCGTGAGCCTCAAGGAATGTCAGGTGCAAATCTACGAGACGAAGATTCCGATGGAAGCGGCGGTGACGTTCAAAGGCCGCAAGTCGCCGCCGCCCGAGATGAAGCCCGGCACGAAATTCTGGCTCGGCTTCCTGATCGATGACAACGACCAGCCCGGCACCGATTACCAATCCTTCTACAACTGGCCGGTTACCTACGGCACGTTCAGCCCGGCGGAAGACGGCGCGATCGCGATTTTGGAATAGCCAATGAAAACAGAAATCCTCGCTCTGCTCGTCGCAGTCCAAACCCTCACAGCCGCGGAGAATCTCCAAACCCGTCTCGCCGCCGCCAAACCCGGCCAGACCGTCACCTTGCCGTCGGGGGAGTTCGCCGGGCCGGCCAGGTTACCGGCCGGTGCGAGTCTCAAAGGCGCGGGAGCCGGCAAGACCATGATTACCGGCGGTTTGACCATTGCCGGGGGCAGCGGCGCGCAGGTTTCGGATCTCACGTTGCGCGGGGCGGGGCTGACGGTGAAGGACGCGGAGGGCGTCACCATCGCGCGCGTGCGGGCGACGGGCGGGGCGAGCGGGTTCATGTTCAGTGGCGTGAAGCAGGGGCGCATCGAGAATTGCGTGAGCGACCACAACAACGTCGGCATCGCGATCAACGGCGGCGCGGATTGCGTGGTGGTGAATTGCACGGTGCTGAGTTGCCCGGAGTTGGGGCTGAGCGTGGCGGCGAGTCCGAACATCACGGTGTTCAACAACTGCATCGTGGGTTCGACGACGTGCCTGAACATGGACCAGGCCGACGGCGCGCACGTGGATCACAATCTCTATTTTGGCACGTACGTCGGACAGGTGCGGGAGCAAACGCCGAAGCGTGTTTTGTCGGCATGGCAGTACCTGACCGGGTTGGACAAGCATTCGGTGCAGACACCGCAGGTGGAGTTCGCGGAACATTTCACGCCGACGAGCGTGTTGCCGTGGGCGCTTGACCGGGCAGTGACGACGGATTGGGGCGCAACGGAGTTGAACGGCATGAAAGCCCCGACGACGGACATGCTGGGGCAGAAACGGAACGGTCGACCGGACATCGGCGCGGTGGAGACGGCCGGCAAACCGCCGCGCCCGGCGGATGGCGAGTTCACAATTTCGAGCGAAGCCGGCCTCAAGAGCGCAGGTGTGTTCACCAAGGACGGTTTGTTGGTCGCTTATCTCTTCCACAATCTGCCGTTGCCGAAAGGACAGCATGCGTTCTGGTTGCCGGCTCGCGATTATCTCGGCAAGCCGATACCGGCCGGCGACTACGACGTGCGCGTGGCGGAGAGCGACTTCCAGTGGACGTATCTCAATCACGTCGGCGACAACGGCTCGGACCGACCGATGGCCGAGAATGCGCCGCGCGCGCCGAAATTCGCGGCGTTCACGCCGACCGGAGTTTTGGTCGTGCAACAAGGGCCGTGCGAAGACCACGCCGGCGTGCGCGGCTACGACGTGCGGACGGGCAAGCAACTCTGGCACATGAACGGCACGCCGATGGCGCAGGGCATCGCGGTGGACAAGAAAGGCGTCATCTATGTGTTCGGGGCTCACAACCCAGCCAAGGGAGAATCCCGCTTGAGCCGGTTGGACAGTGCGACCGGCCAGGTGATTCCGTGGCCGGGCGCGCCGAACGGTCACGTGTACCCGGCCACGAGCGCGACGGCGCATTCGGTGACGGCGCTGGGCGACCGGCTGTATGTCGCCGACGAGATCGGCAACAAGGTGTTCGTCATCACCACGTCCGACGGCAAGGTGGAAAAGTCGTTCGATGTTCCCATGCCGCGCGTAGTGGCGGGCGATGAGAAGAACGGCGTACTCTGGGTCTTGAGCGGCGCGACGCTGGTCGCGCTGAAACCCGACGGGACGAAGCTGGCGGAATCGAGCCCGGTGCCGGACCCGTTGGCGCTGGCGGCGAGCGGCGGCCAACTCGCGGTGGCGTCGGGCAAGACCGGCAAGGTTCATTTCTTCGATGGCAGCGATCCGAAACAACCGAAGCCGCTCCGTGAAGTCGGGCGCGGCGACGGGCCGTTTGGGGCAATCGTGCCGGACCGGTTTTATTTCCAGAAACCGGCGGGCTGGAAACCGCAGAAAGACCCGGTCGCGAAGCGGCAGGGGTTCGAGATGGGTGAAGCGTCGCTGGCGCTCAGTCCGACGGGCGAGTTCGCCGTAGTGGAGGCGCGGCGCGTGTTGGTGTTCGACGACCGGGGCAAGAACTCGTGGTACACGATCGGGGTGTACGGCAACTGGTCGAAGCCGTCGTTCGCGACGCAGAACCGGCGGATGTGGGACACCGAAGCGGATCTCTCCTTCTGGCTGAACGAAAAAGACGGCACGTGGCAGCCGGAGGCGTTTTGGGATCATTCGGCGCTGACACCCGAAGGGTTGAGGGAGCGCTTCATTCAACCGCTTGGCGATTTTGGCGATGGTGGAAAAGAATTCTTTGTCGCGGTCGCGCCGCCGTGTGGCGCGGCGTTCGGGCCGCCAGCGGGACAATGTGATTTACCGGTGTTGGTCGTCGGGCGCGTCGAAGGTTTCAAGACCATTCCCGTCTTGACCGTGAAGAGCGAAAACGGCAAGGCAGTCGTGTATGAAGCCGGCCAACCCACGGGTCAACCGTTGCTGGATACGGCCGGCAAACCGTTGCCGGTCGTGTTGTTCACGCGGTTCAATTACCTGTTGCCCGATGGCGACCTCGCGGCATTCGGCGCGTTGCCGATCATCTGGAAACGCACCGGCCTGAACGCCAGCGGCGTGCCGGTGTACGAAGGAAAAAATTACGCCAGCGTCCTGGAGGCGGATTGGCGGAAAGAACTTTCCCCTTACGACTTCCGACCGGATTTCATGAACACGGAGGGCGCGGGCGGCAACGGCTGGGTCACCGGCGCGAAACTCTCCGACGGCGGCATGGTCATTCAGGCGTGGCTGCGCAATTCCGGCGGCTCGCCCGGCAACAACGGCGCCGGCACGGACCTCATCGGCTACGCCCCGGACGGCCGGCGGCGCTGGGTGCATCCACTCGCCCGGTGGCGCGGCATTGCCGGCCTGGGCACGGCGGACGACATCACGATCACGGCGGTGCATACCACTCTCGAACTGCTCGCCGTGGACGCCGATGGCTTGGGCCTCGGCGGATTTTGCGAAGCCCCGCAATTGTACTATGTCGGCTATTGGATCGATCATCCGAACCTGCGGCTGTTCAAGATGCCCGACGGCAAACTGCATCTGACCTACGGCGACAACGCCAGCGGTCGCCACCCGTGGTATCGGCTCGACAACCAACACAGCCTGAAGAAAACGAAGCAGCCGTTCACGCTCGCCGCGGATCGAGCCGCCGAGTTGGCCGCCTTGGAGTGGAAGCCCGTCGCCCCGGTAACCGCGCTGCCAGCCCCGGAGATTCGGATTCCCAAACTGGCGCAGCCGTTGCCGATTGATGGCGATCTGGAGAAATGGCGCAAGGCCGGTATCACACCGCAAATCGTCATCGGCCCGGGCGGCACTTTCAAAGGCCCGCACGACAACAGCGCGATCATCCGCGTGGCGTACGAAGGGCAGAACCTCTACTGCCAGATTCTCCAATTCGACGACGTGCCGGTATTCTATGAGTTGGTGCGCGGCCAATGCGTCGAGTTCAGCATCAACGGCGCAAGCGACGGCGGTCTGCAATTCGTGGTTTACAAAAACCCCGAAGGCCGGGACATCATCTGGCGGAATCGGTTCTTCTCCCAAATCAAACAGATCGAGTTCGACCCCGCCCACGCGCCGCGTGTGATCAAGGTGCTCGACGACGCGAAGGCCGTGCCCGAGCGCGCCGCGTTGGAAGCGTTGTATGGCGTGGACCTGTCGAACGCGAAGGTCATCGTCACGGAGTTCAAACTCCCGCTCGACAAGACGACCTACGCCCAAGTGGAGAACGACATTCCGCTACTGGGCAAGGGCAACAGTTTCTGGCTTGGCTTCTTTGTGGATGACAACGACACGCCCTACACGGATGTGCAAAGAATGATCAACTGGCCCGCGACCTTCGGCATGTTCAGCCCGAAGGAGGACGGCGCGGTGGCGGTGTGCGAATAGGCGAGCATGCAATCGCTTTCACCCAACGTCCCGCAGTTCCTTTTTGATGACGCGTGGATCGCGGATCATCGGCGGCTGACGCGGCACTGGTTGCCGGCCACCGTGTATCCGAAACCGATCCTCGAACCGACTCCGCCGCACGAGCGCTGTCTGTGTTACTGCTCGGTGTTGCTCGATCCCGGGGGCGGGTATCGCATGTACTATTGGAAGTTCGATCCACCCGCGCCGCGGCGGCCGACGCGTTCGACGATTTCGCTGGCGACCAGCCGCGACGGGTTTCACTGGGTCAAACAGCTCTACGGCGGAGGGATGACCCAGAAGATGGTTTCTTCGGGTTCAAACGTCACGGCATCGCGGCTGGTGCTGGCGAAGGTGGACGTGGTCGTCTTCGCGCCCAGGACCCGATAACGGGTGATGTTCGCGACGGTGAGGTACGGCGCGAGGTTTACCGTGAGAGACTCCTGACGTTCGGACAGGTTCATCACCATGACGACACGGCCATTGCGGCCCGTGCGGACGGAACTGATGAAGTTCTGGCCGAAGTCCGGGGCGTGCGCTTGCGCTTGCAGGATGCAGGGCTGCAAGGTTTGCACGACATTGAATGCGTTGGAGAGCGCTGCCCATTGATCCGCGGTGCGTGGACTGTCCGTCGGAGCTCCGATACCGGTGACGATCCACGTGTTGAGGGGCGCTGTCGCACGGCCGTTCCGCCCCCCGATGTTGTCATATAAAAACATGCGCACGCCATCCATGCCGATGACCACGGCGTGCATGACTTGACCGGCCATGATGTTCGGATGCAGCGCGGGAGCGACCCGGAGGTCCGCACCCACGGTGAACTCGCTGTTGGCCACCTTTTTTAGATACTGAACTCCCAGTGAACCCATCAGGAGGACGCTGGGCGCGTCGAGGAGCAATGCGTCCGCCTCCCACGCATCGTAGGTATGGAACTGGGTCGAGTCATGGAGTTCGTGGGCGGTCATCCCGGTCGGATAGCCCCAGGGGTGACCCGTCAGATCGGTCACGTAGATGCCGTTGAAATCCGAGAGGGCGGGGTTGCCCGTCCACGCCCGCAGATCCTCGTGGCTCACTTCTCCGTTCGGCGACCAGGTGATCAACGGACGCGGGCCGGCATTCATGATTTTCATCAACTGGACGAATGCGTCGTCGGGAAGGTCGAACTGGCTGTCACTCCGCCAGAACAACGCCGACGAACTGGCGGTTTCTCCCGTCAGGATCGCGAACGCGTCCCCGCTGCCCTGCGGCCGGCCGTTGAACATGACCTCCGAGAAACCGCCGACCGCGTCGTCGCCGGGATACGCATCCAGGATCGTGAACCGCACATAGCGCACATTCGTCCACGTCGGGCTGAGGGCGGTATAGACTCCCGCGTAGCCGTTGGTCTGCGGCGCGGCGGCCAACGACTGGTTGCTTTGGCGTGTCGTCCACGTCGAATTGTCCGGCGACGTGTCGAGGGCGTAGTTCTTTACACCCGCGTTATCCGTAATATAGGTTTTCACCGAGTTGTTGTTCCAGATTCGCATCCCGTTGAGTTCATAACTCGCGCCCAGATCGATCGTGATCTGCTTGTTGCGCGCGTAGTTGCCCAAGCGGACGCTGGAATTGGCGGCCGCCCACGCGTGGTTGGCTTTCTGGCTGTGCACCATCGCGCCATCGGTGGCCAGGTTGGTACTGTGGATGGTGATGCCGCTGTTGTTGCAGATGTTGCTGGCCGGCGACGACATCCAGCGCCCGTCGTCCGGGAACGGTGTGCCACCATACTTTTGCGTTATTTCATCGATCATATCGACCCCGATGGCCACGCCGGTTGCCCAGATGTTACTCAAGCAGAACTGCAAGAGCGGAGCATTCGTAGCGAGCAAGGTATAGTGGAGGTTCTCATGCTTGCCGCCGACTTCGTCCGCCAGCAGATACAAACTCAGGTTGTTGGAGATCGCCATGCTCTTCAAACTCTGATGGAGCGCGATATGCGCGGCCTTGTACGCCGCGTGGTCAGTGCCCGTCGGCGGGTCGGGATTCTGAAAGACCTGGCACTCGTAGGCGTTGATCGCCGCCGCCTGGAATTGCGCGCCCAGATTGGTCGAGCCGGCCGGGCCGGGAGTCGGATAATCCGTTTGAAAGAAGGATCGCATCCAAATCGAATTGGTGGTCCACGTGGTGGCGATCTTCCCGCTCCTGGTAAAGTGCGGGAAGGCGTGCGTTGACTTGACCCAAACATACGTCGTGCTCGTCTTGCCGCCGTTCGACGCCGTGATCGTGCAGAATCCGTTGGTGATCGCGGTCACCACCCCGCCGGCATTCACGGTGGCCACCCGTGGCTTCGAACTGCTGAACGTGGATGTGACCGTCGCGCTGGTGGCGTCGGTGTAAAACATCTTCGTGGTCAGCGCCGCCGTCTCGCCAGGCGTGAGGTGCAGTTCCTTCCACGTCGAGCGCAGTTCCATCGCCGTGCGGCCATTGTCGAAAATCACCGGCAACTGCGCCCAGGCGATGACATGGTCACGATCCCAATAAGCAAAATTCACCTCATGCCGGCCGTTGAGCCAGCGCGTGGTGTCGAACGAGCTGCTTTCCGTCGCCGGCGGGAGCTCGTTGATGGTCGCCGTCCGCACGAGTTTGCCGTCCACCGAGACCTTGCAAGTTCCCGGGCCGGCACCGGCGTCCACGACATAGGTGAATTGACACTGGTTGCTGACCGTTTGCAGGCGCGTGGGCGTGGTCACGCGGAAGTTGGTGTTGCTGTTGGCGAACTGCACCGGAATCATCGGCGTCGTGCCCAACACGTTGCCCGCGGCATCCCGCGCCACGGCGTCAAACGCGATCCGGCTGTCGGGCGGCACATTCATGGTGTGCCAGTTGGTGCGGTAGTCCGGCCCGGTGGTGATGGGACGCAAGATTCGATTGCCATCCCAATACATCGACTGGTCCTTGCCGTTCAAGCGATACTCCACGCCCGCGATGTTGTTCGTCGCGAGCGCGCCGAGACTCACGGCAAAATTGATCACCCCGCTGTAGGTGCTGTTCGAGGTCAGCGACGTGATCAGGAACGGGCCGGTGGGCGGAGGACTCGTGACGTTGTTGGTCACAGATCCCGCCGAGACGCCATCGATAACGGTGAGCGCAAACAGCAGGGTGGGGACGATCCGACGGCGAACGATAGCGCGACGCTTCATGATGGATTCGCTGCCAGTCTGACTGGTTCGCACGAGGGTTCAAGACTTGATTGGGGCGCACTTTTCACAGGAGATGCGACAATTTTTACACTTCCCCACAGTTGAATAACCGGTGAAGGACGCTGTATTCTGCGAGAGATGAAATCGCCGTTTCAGGGACGCGTCTTGGCATTTACTTTCGCAGCGAAGACTCGATGACGAACCCGCCCGATCTCCGCGCCGATTCGTTCTATCAGAACCCGTGGCCGGTGTACGCGTGGTTGCGCGAGCATGATCCCGTGCATTGGAGCGAGCAGTTCGGCGCGTGGATCGTCACGCGGTTCGACGACGTGATGGCAATCATGCGCGACCCGGAACGCTTCTCCAACGCGGGGCGGCAACTCGAAATCCTCGAACGTCTCCCGGGCGACGCGCAAGCCAAGCTCGGCCTGCTCATGGAGTTCTACCGGCAGGGCGGCCTGATCAACAGCGATCCGCCCGCGCACACGCGGTTGCGGAAGCTCGTGCAACGCGCGTTCACGCCCAGCGCCGTCGAACGCATCCGCCCGCGCGTCCAGGCGATGGTCGATGTGTTGCTTGACCGCCACGCCGCCACGGGCCGCATGGAGATCATCCGCGACCTCGCGAAACCGCTCCCCTCGCAGGTCATCGCCGCGATGCTCGGCGCGCCGGAAAAAGATCGTCCACAGTTCGGCAGTTGGGCCGACCAGATCAGCCGATTTCTCGGCGCGAACCCGTTGACCGTCGAGATCGCGTTCGAGGCGCAGACAGCGATTGTCCAAATGAATTGATCCTGCATGAACGAGGTTGGGAAATCGATGAGGTCGCGCTGGATGGGAAACGAACGGTCCTCGCCCGTGGCGACGATCCACCCAGCAACGGACCGGTGGCGGATGAAATCGAGGTCAAACAGAAGACCGACGGATTGTTCGTTACGGTAAACAAGCGAAGCGTGTACGAAGGTAGAGACATGGCGCGGACGGGAAGCATTGGGTTTCTGGCTCAAAACCGTTCCGCGCTGCATGTCGATCGGCTGTTGATTTCCACCCTTGGAAATCCATGTCGGAAATTCCTTCTTCCCACCGATGCCATCCAGAACGCCGGCGCGCTGCCCGATGTTTGGAAGCGGGAGAACCAATTGGTTTTCAAGTACGGTTTTGGCTATTCATCCACAACGCCGGGCGCGACGGCAAAATGGAGTTATTACGGCAAAGGATTTCGATTGTGGGCGCCTCGCAAACCCGGCTTGGGATCCGTGGAGGTTTACCTGGATGGACGACTGATTGCCGAGGTCGATTTGAGCGAAACGGGCGTCATGCCTTCGGCGGTGGTCTGCGCGCAATCTCCCCTTGCCCGCGGATACCATGCGGTGACGGTGGTGCAACAGCGGGGCGAAGTGGTTTGTGATTGTTTGGAGGTCGAAATCTGACGAGACGATGGCTCTATGAACAAGGTCAGCCAATTTTATCGAGACAACGGGTACTACGTCGCGAAGGGAGTGTTTTCCACGGATGAGTTCCGCGACATGGAGCGCGATTTCGACCGTATTGTTTCGCAATTGATGGCAAGCAAGGAACAGATCAACGCCCGTTGGGGCGGAAGCGCCATGGAGCGCATCGGAGCCCAAACCACGGAAGTCATCCATACTCACCACGTCCAACATTACTCCGCGGTATGGACGCGGGTCCTCCTCAACGAACGGCTGCTCGATATCACTGAGCAATTGATCGGACCCAACATCATCCTGCATCACACCAAACTCTTCCAAAAGCCTCCCCAGAAAGGCGCGCCATTTCCCATGCATCAAGATTGGAATTATTTCCCGACGATCAAAGACACGATGGTGGCGGCCATCATCCACGTCAGCGAGGCGACGGACGAAATGGGCTGTCTGCGCATCTACCCCGGCAGCCATAAGCTCGGGCGCATGATCGATTCATCCGGGACAAGCGCCGAGTTCGCGGAAAAGTATCCGCTCGACGGCGCGACCATCATCGAGGCGGAGCCGGGTGACGTAGTTTTCTTTCATTATTTCACTCTGCACGGATCAAAGCCCAATGTTTCAACGAAAACGCGCAAGACCATGCTTGCACAGTTTTACGCCGGCGACGATCAAATCGAACCGGGATTTAATGATCACGGCACGGATCAACGGCTCACATTACGGGGATGGAACTTTGCCACAACACGCCAGCGGGCTTGGGCCGAACGTGCGTGAAGCAAATCACCGACGACGGACGGTGAATCGAGGAGCCGACATGAAACGTACCGCGTTCACGCTCATCGAGCTTCTCGTCGTCGTCGCCATCCTCGCCATCCTCGCGGCTCTGCTCTTGCCGGCGTTGCAGAACGCCAAGGAGAAAGGCAAGGCCGCCGTGTGCGTGCACAACTTGCATCAGCTTTACACGGCCCACGCTCTTTACGCCGCTGATAACAACGGACAAGTCGCCGGCACCGGCAGCGGGAATGCCGATTACTGGTGGCATTACTTGGGACCTCAATATCTGGGAGGCACTGAGCCTTTCACCACCGCCGGAATTCCGAGCACCCGTTACAAAATTCTCAAGTGTCCGGGAGAAAGAGGAGGGCGGTGCACGCAGTATCCACCCTGGCTGGGACCGGATCCTACAAGTCCCGTCATCAAAATGTATGAGCAACCTTGGTCGCCCTCGAGCTACAAAGTAAACCGATTCGTATGGAATGCTTCCGGAAATCCGAATCCATGGTATCCAGGACGTTTTGCGGAATATACGTCTGCACGGACAAGCAATGGCAGTGGAGGTGGAGCCGACGATCCTTGGCGCGTTTTCACCGTCGCCGACGTCGCGTTCATCATTGACTGCGAACTTCACGTTTGGGGCGGGAATTTTCTGAATGATTACTGGCAGGAAACCATGGATCAGGGCGTGTGGTGGGACTTTTTTTGCTATTACGC
>Ga0187892_10009137_pt1 | contig 13185 bp, 8 predicted proteins | sample MA1701073metaG_FD_139345 | JGI IMG/M metagenome (GOLD analysis project Ga0187892, IMG submission 139345) | Bio-ooze microbial communities from a basaltic lava cave in the Kipuka Kanohina Cave System on the Island of Hawaii, USA - MA170107-3 metaG ...
CGCGGTCGTCACGCTCCTGCCGATCCTGTTCGCGCTGACGCGGTAGCCGCGCGCCATCCCCTATGAACCCGCCCCGAGCTCATCGACCTCTACCGGGCGCTCGGCGGCGGCTGGGAGATGCGCCTCACGCGGGAGGGGGGCGGGGGCGCCGGACCGGGGGGCGGCGGATAGGCGCGGCGGCCGCGGCGCCGATCGGACCGCCGGCGGTCGGCGGAAGCCGTCGCCGCGGGCGCGCACGGCGGCCTCGATCGCCCCGAGGGCGGCGAGGGCGACGGCCTCGCGCCACGGGCGGGCGGCGACCCGGACGCCGACCGGCAGGCCCGCGCTCCCGGCCTCGCAGCGGGCGGCGGCCCGCTCGGCCCAGTCGCGCGAGGCGGGGCGCGGGACGGCCTCGTCGGCGCGGACGCGGGTCACGGGGACGACGCCGGCCGGGTGACCGAGGAGGTTCTCGAGGGCGAAGCAGGCGCCGGCGATCCCGAGGTCGCGCGTCGCCCCGTGCACGAACGGCGGAAGCGCGCCGGCGGGCCGAGGATGGCGTCGAACGGCCCGCCCGGGGCCCGGTCAGCCCGGAAGGGCCAGGAGGAGGACGAGGATCAGGAGTCGCGCGGGCGAGCCGGATCGCATTGGCACCCGGCCCCTCTTGACGCGGCCCGGGGCGGATGGCAACCCGAAGGTCGCGCGAGGGGCGGCGCCGCGGCCCGGGGCGCGCGGCGCAGCCTCGACGCGGGCGGCCCGCGCCGCGCGCCGCGCCTCTTCGTCCCGTCGTCAGGCCGGAGCGCCCCCTCGCTTCCGGGGCTCGACCTTCTTCTCCCCGTGGAAGGTGAGCCCGCCCGCCGCCATCTCGCGCAGCAAGGACGCCGGCTCGAAGCGGATGCCGTGCTCGGCCTTCAGGCGGTCGAGGCGGGCCGCGACCTCGGCCGGGCCGAGGGCGTCGACGAGCCGGAAGGGCCCGCCCCTGAAGGGCGGGAAGCCGAGCCCCATCACCGCGCCCAGGTCGCCGTCGCGGGCGTTGCGGAGGATCCCCTCCTCGAAGCAGCGCACGGCCTCGTTCACGAGGACGAGGGTCAGGCGCCACGCGATCGCCTCGTCCGGCGCCGTGCGCGACGGCGTGACGCCGAGGAGCGCGTAGACGGTCTCGTCGACGGGGCGCCGCCCGCCCTCCTTCTTCTTCTCGACGTCGTGGCGGTAGAAGCCCTTCCCGCTCTTCTTGCCCTTGCGGCCGTCGGCGATCAGCTTCTCGATCCCGGGCGGCGGCGCGAGCCGCTCGCCGAACGCCTCGTGGAGGATGTGCCCGACCTTCTCGCCGACGTCGATGCCGACCTCGTCCATGAGGGTGAAGGGACCGACGGGGAAGCCGAACCGCACGAGCGCCTCGTCGACGGCGTCGACGGCGACGCCCGAGACGAGGGCGTGCGCCGCCTCGGCCAGGTAGGGGGCGAGGATGCGGGTCGTGTAGAAGCCCGGGCCGTCGCGGACGACGATCACGGTCTTCCCCTGGCGCCGCCCGAGGTCCACGGCCGTCGCGGTCGCGACCGGCGAGGTCTTCGGCGTGACGATGACCTCGAGCAGGGGCATCTTCGGCACCGGCGAGAAGTAGTGCATCCCGAGGACGTCCTCGGGGCGCGCGCTCGCCTCGGCGATCCGGGCGATCGGGATCGACGAGGTGTTCGAGGCGAAGACGCAGCCTTGCCGCGTCACGCCCTCGACCTCGCGCAGGACGCGGTGCTTGACGCCCAGGTCCTCGAAGACGGCCTCGATCACGACGTCCGCCGTCCTGAAGCCCGAGTAGTCCGTCGTCCCGGTGACGCGCGCGAGCAGCGGTTCGCGCTCGATCGGCGGGAGCTTGCGGCGCGTCGCCCGCTCCTCGAGCGGCCCGCGCACGGCGGCGAGCCCGCGCCCGACGCTCTCGAGGTCGCGGTCCTTCATCCGGACCGCGATCCTCGCCTCGGCGGCCGTCACGAAGGCGATCCCCGAGCCCATGAGGCCCGCCCCGAGGACGCCCACGCGCTCGACCCGGCGCGGCTCGACGCGCGCGTCCGGGCCGGGGTCCTTCTTCGAGGCGGTCGTGGCGAAGAAGATGGACATGAGCGCGCGCGCGTGCGGCGTCACGGCCAGCTCGCCGAAGGCCGTCGCCTCGGCCTCGTAGCCGGCCTTCTCGCCCTTCTCGATCCCCGCCCGCACGACCTCGAGGATCTTGAGCGGCGCCGGGTAGTTCCCGCGCGTCTTCGCGAGGACGCCGTCTCGCGCCTTGTCGAAGAGGATCCGCCGGCCAATGGGCGTCCGCTCGAGCCCGAGGGCCGCGAGCTTCGAGACGCTGAGCAGGCTCCTGAGCCGCTGTCCGAAGGCCGGGGCCGCCCGGGCCGCGCGCCCGCCCGCCGCCGTGCCGTCGCCGCGCGCGCCGCCGCCGCCATCGCCGCCCGACGCGAGCGCGAGCGCCCGCGCGCAGGCGACCTCGAGGAGGATCGGGCGCGGCACGACCTCGTCGACGAGGCCCATCTTGAGCGCCCGTCTCGCGTCCACCTGGCGCCCGGTGAGGAGCAGGTCGAGCGCCTCCTGCACGCCGACGAGCGCCGGCAGGCGCTGCGTCCCGCCCGCGCCCGGCAGGATCCCGAGCTGGACCTCGGGCTGGCCGAGCCGCGTCTTTTGGTCGTCGGTCGCGACGCGCTCGCGGCACGCGAGCGCCAGCTCGAGGCCGCCGCCGAGACACGCCCCGTGGATCGCCGCGACCACGGGCACGCGGAGGGTCGCGAGCCGCGCCATCGAGCGCTGGCCCTCGCGGGAGAGCGTGACGCCCTCCTCGACCGTCCGGATCCGCGCGAGCATCTGGATGTCCGCCCCGGCGATGAAGCCGTCGGGCTTGCCGGAGATGATCGCGAGCGCCCGGATCGACGGGTCGGACTCGACCTCGCCGAGCGCGCGCTCGACGTCGTCCTTGAAGTCCGGCTTGAGGGTGTTGACGGCCTCGCCCGGGACGTCGACCGTGACGACGGCGACGCCGTCCGGGCGCCTCGCGAGGGTGAAGGCGCGCCGCGGGGGCGCGCCGGCCGCGGCTTCCGGGCCCGGGCCCGGGCTCGACGTCCGGCTCATGACGGCACCTCCAGGACCATGGCCGCGCCCAGCCCGCCGGCGGCGCAGGCGGTGACGAGGCCGAGCCCGCCGCCGCGGCGGGCGAGCTCGCGGGCGGTCTGGACGATCATGCGGGCGCCGGTCGCGGCGAACGGGTGGCCGATCGAGATCGACCCGCCCGTGACGTTGAGCTTGTCGTCGTCGATCTCGCCCACGGGCTCGCTCCGCCCGAGCTCCTCCTGCGCGAACTTCCTCGACGCCAGCCGCTCAAGGACCGAGAGCACCTGGGCGGCGAAGGCCTCGTGGATCTCGACGAGCCCGATGTCGCGGAGCGAGACGCCCGCCCGATCCAGGGCCAGGGGCGTCGCGTACGCCGGGCCGATGAGGAGCTGGCCGGCCGGGTCGACGGCGACGAAGGACCAGCTCCGGACGATGGCGAGGACCGGCAAGCCGAGCGCCCTGGCCTTCTCCTCGCGCATGACGAGGAGCGCGCTCGCCCCGTCCGTGAGCGGCGAGCTGTTGCCGGCCGTGATCGTCCCGTGCCGCCGGTCGAACGCGGGCTTGAGCTTCGCGAGGGCCTCGACGCTCGAGTCCTTGCGGACGTTGTTGTCCTCGGCGAGGACCGCGCCGTCCGGCAGGTAGACGGGCATCGCCTCCTGCGCGAGCCGGCCGTCCGCCCAGGCCTTCGCGGCCATCGTGTGGCTGCGGTGGGCGAACGCGTCCTGGGCCTCGCGCGAGATCCCGTTCTCCTTTGCCATCTTCTCGGTGCTCTCGCCCATGGTGAGCCCGGTCGAGGGCTCCTTCGGGCTCGGCGGCGCCGGGACGAGGTCGCGCGGGCGGAGGGCGGCGAGCGCGCGCACGCGCTCCTTCACCGAGCGGGCCTTCGAGAGGTCGAGGAGGGCGCGGGCGAGGGGGCGGGAGACGGCGATCGGGACGACGCTGGCGCTGTCGGCCCCGCCGGCGATGCCGCAGTCGATCGCCCCCGCGCGGATCGCCTCGGCGACGTTCACGGTCGCCTGGATGCTCGTCGCGCACGCCCGCGAGACGCTGTAGGCCTCGATGTCGCGCGGGAGACCCGTCCCGAGGACGACCTCGCGGGCGATGTTCGGGGCGTCGAGCGACGGGACCACCTGCCCGTACACGACCTGCTGGACCTCGCGGGCCGGGACCTCGGTCCGGTCGAGCAGCTCGCGGACGACGAGGCGGCCGAGGTCGAGGGCCGAGAGGTCCCGGAACGCCGTCGCCTGGCGGGCGAAGGGGGTCCGGAGGCCGGCGACGATCGCGACGCGCGGGCCGGCGCCGTTCAAGCTCGCTGCGGATGCCATGGCTTTTCGTTCTCCCTCCGGCCCTGGTGTATCGCGTTCGCTCGGGTTCTACCAGTGTCGAGGAAGGGCCGTTGACGCCCGCGCCGCGGGCCGGCATGATTCCGGCGACATGCTCGTCGCCGTCGCCTCGATCGTCGGCGGGATGATCGTCCTCATGGTCGGCGCGGAAGCGCTCGTCCGGGGCGCCTCCCGCCTCGCCCTCCGCCTCGGGATCACCCCGCTCGTCGTCGGCCTCACGGTCGTCGCCTTCGGGACCTCGACCCCCGAGATGGCGACGAGCGTCATCGCCCAGACCGAGGGCAAGCCGGACGTGGCCCTCGGGAACATCATCGGCTCGAACATCGCCAACGTCGGCCTCATCCTCGCCCTCTGCGGCCTCATCGCCCCGCTCCCCGTCCAGGCGGTGACCGTCCGCCGCGACCTGCCGGCGCTCCTCGTGACGACGGGCGCCTTCGTCGCCATCTTCCTCCGGGGCTGGCTCGGCCGGCTCGAGGGCGCCATCCTCCTCGGCGCGCTCGCCGTCTTCATCGTCTACCAGGTCCGGGGGTCGCGGCGCGAGCCGCAGGTCGTCGAGGCCGAGTACGCCGAGGCGGTCGAGGTGAAGGGCCGGCACTGGCCCACCTGGCTCTGCGCCCTCGCGATCCTCGTCGGCCTCGCGCTCCTCGCGGGCGGCGGGAAGCTCCTCGTCGAGGGCGCGGTCGTCCTCGCCCGCCGGATCGGCCTCTCGGAGCGGGTGATCGGCCTCACGATCATCGCGGTCGGGACCTCGCTCCCGGAGCTGGCGGCCTCGGTCGTCGCCGTCCTCCGCAAGGAGGTGGACGTCGCCGTCGGCAACGTCCTCGGCTCGAACCTCTTCAACATCCTCGGCATCGGCGGCGTGGTCGCCATCGTCGCGCCGGCCCGCCCGCCCGAGGCCATGCTGGCGCTCGACCTCCCCGTGCTCGTCGTCTCGGCGGTCGCGACCTCGATCTTCCTCTGGACCCGGCGCTCGCTCTCGCGCGCCGAGTCGGTCTTGCTGCTGGTGGGCTACGCCGCGTACGTCGCGGCCATCGTCGCGTGACGTCGTCCGCGTCCCGCGACGCCTTGCACGCGCGGGCGCGGCCCCGGACAATCTCGTCATGGAGCCCGAGCGCCCCCTCTTGCACGGACACACGCGGGCGGAGAGGAGGAGCCTCCACCTCCACCGGCTGGCGCTCGACGAGCTTCGACGCCGGCCGGAGCTCCGGGCGCGCGTGCTGGCGCTCCTCGAGCGCTGGCTCGCGGACGAGGCGACGATGAGCTCCCGGAAGTGGCTCGAGGAGTGGAACGCCCTGCTCCGCGAGGGGGATGTCGAGCGTCTCGCGAGCCGCGTCCTCGACCCCGAAGGCGGTCAGACCCTGCGCCAGTGCTCTCCGCTCGGGCCGGCCCTCACGCCCGCGGAGCGCTGGAAGGCGCTGCGCGAGGTCAACGAGGCCCTGCGCGAGGAGGCGCGCGGGCCGGGCCCATGACGCGGGAGCAGCTCGAGCACGCCATCCGCGCGGCCGGGGCGATCTGCGGCGACCGCGAGCTCTGGGTCGTCGGCAGCCAGTCGATCCTCGGCCCCGTCCCCGAGGCCCACCCCGATCTCCGGCGGTCCATGGAAGTGGACATCGCTCCGAAGAACCACCCGGAGCTCGAGGAGCTGATCGAGGGGTCCATAGGGGAGCTCAGCCCCTTCCACCAGGCCTTCGGCTTCTACGTCGACGGCGTGGTCGTGACCGACCTCGTCCTCCCGGGCGGCTGGCAGGAGCGGACCGTCGCCGTCGACAATCCCAACACGAACGGCTTTCGGGGCCTCTGCCTCGACCCGCCGGACCTCGCGGTCAGCAAGCTCGCGGCCGGCCGGGAGAAGGACCTCGAGTTCGTCTCGGTCCTCCTCCGCGAGCGGATCGTCACCGCCGAGCTCGTGGCCGGCCGGATCGAGGTCGTACCCGGGGCGAGCGGGGAGGCGCGGGCGCGGCTCCACACGCGGCTCCGCGCGGCGGCTCGCGCGGCCTGATCCCCAAGCCCGTCACGGCGGCGGCGACGCATCGGCCCCGGCGGCCGCGGCCGCGAGCGCGACCAGGTAGCTCCCCATGTGCGGGCCGTGGAAGCTCATCTTGTTCTCGTACTCCCAGCGGCCGTAGTAAGCGTCCGGGAGGACGTAGCCCGCGTAGTCGCCGTTGAAGGGGAGCGGCCAGGCGCGGAGCCCGCCGGTCGGGCCGGCGACGCGCGCTTTCAGCTCGAGCGCCAGCTCGCCCGAGAGCTCGCCCGGGAGGCCGATCAGCACCTCGGTCCCGATCCGGAAGGCCGTGATGTAGGAGCGGTCGTTCGACTGCGTGCCCGCGACGAGGGGCGACACCCGCAGGTCCGGGGCGAGGCGCGGCTGGAGCGGGGGCAGGCGGATGGCGGCGCCCGAGCCGCCGAGCGCCGGATCGGTCGCGAACGGCCCGGCCATCGCGAGCGCCTGACGCGCGCGGGAAGCCAGCGTCCGGCCCATGGCCATCGTGGCCTCGATCTCGCCCGCCGCCCCGGGCGGGTGGGGCGCCTGCGATCCGATCGCCCCGGCCGCCAGGAGAACGACGGCGTGGCCCCCGCCGACGGCCTCGAAGTCGCGCGCGAAGACGCCGGGATAGTCCGCGGACACGAACTGCCCCTTGCCGCCGATCACGGTCGCGTGCGCGGCGTAGCTCACGACGAGCCCGCGCCGCCCGTCATCGCGCACGACCTCGATCAACGCCAGGTCGTCGTCGACGGGCGGCGGCGTCGGGCGGCGTCCCTCCCAGTACCGGTCGCGCACGAGCTCGGGCACGCGGGCGTGCGCCGCGCGGAGCTTGGCCGGGGCGAGGTCCGCGATCGCTTGCCGGCCCGCCGCGACCAGCGCCTCCTCGATCGCGCGCGCGACCTCCCCGTCGAACGGCCCCATCGCGATCCGCTCGCCGATCGTCGTCCCGAAGCCGCCGGGGCCCGAGTGCGTGTGCGTCGCCGTGAAGAGCACGCGCTCGCGCGGGACGTCGCCGAGCCGCGCGCCCACGGCCTCCGCGAGCCGCTCGTTCACGAGGAGGATGTCCGCTCCGAGGATGAGCAGCGGCGCGCCCTCCCCGCGCGCGAGCGCGACCGCCCGCGCCTTCACGGGATCGTGGACGCTCGTCGACCGGTTCTGGGCCCGCACCCCGTAGCCCGCGAGGGGCACGCCTCGCGCGGGCACGGCGATCTCCGCGATCCCGAACCCCGCCCGGAGCGGGCCGCGCCCGGCGCGGACCTCTCCATCGACGCGCCCGGAGAGCGCCCGCGCGGCCGCAAGCGCCTCCCGGCCGTAGGGTTGCTCGAGCGGCGGCCGCCGGTCGAGGGGCAGCGGCCCGAGAACGGCCGCGACCGCCGCCGCCGCTCCGGCGAGGAATGCGAACCGTCGCGTCGGGGTCACGGCGGCGGGCGCTCCATCAAATGACGGGCCATTCGGCCGGCACTGAGTTTGCGACAATTCTGGTCCGCTGCCCTTGATGCGCGCGCGGACCTCGAATAGAATAGCCGGCTGCGACTCCGGACCGAAAGATGATTTCGGGCCGCGGGCCGCTGAGAACGGGCGGGAGCGGGAAAACCACGACGAGGTCGAGCGAACCTTAGCCGCGGAATGGAGACGGAGGCCCTGCGGGGGGCCTCGCATGCGTCCATTTCGCGGCTGGTTGCATCATCTCGTCTTTTCACGATGAACCGACGGCGATCGGGAACGCCTCGACGCGGCATCACGCGCGGCGTCGGGGTCGAGGTCGCTGTTTCCACGCGCCGCCGAGATCGGGGCCGTCGATTGCCGGACGAAGAGCGCCCTGAACCGAACTGCCTGAACGCCTAGAGGCCTGCGCCGATCCATGGAATTGACGAGCCGAACGTACGGACGCGTCGCCGAGGTGCTCCCGGTCCCGAACCTCCGGGACCTCCAGGTGAAGAGCTTCCGCCGCTTCCTCCAGCTCGACCAGCCGCCCCACAAGCGGGAGGAGGTCGGGCTCGAGGCGATCCTGGGCGAGATCTTCCCGATCGAGAGCTACGACGGCTCGATCGTCATGGAGTACCGCGGTTACGAGCTCGGCCGCCCGCGCTACACGGCCGACGAGTGCCGGCGCCTGCGCCTCACGTTCGGCATGCCCTTCCGCATCCGCGTGCGCCTGAAGCGCCAGGGCGGCGAGCAGATGGACGAGGACGTCTACCTGGGCGAGATCCCGAAGATGGTGGGCGGCGGCGAGTTCATCGTGAACGGCGTCGAGCGCGTCATCGTCTCCCAGCTCCACCGCTCGCCCGGCGTCGACTTCGCCGAGGAGATCGTCGCCCAGGAGCAGCGCCTGCACCGCTGCCGCATCATCCCCGAGCGCGGCTCCTGGATCGAGCTCGAGGTCACGCGCAAGCTCGCGCTCCGCGTCCGCATCGACCAGTCGGTCAAGTTCCCCGCCACGTCGCTCCTGCGCTGCTTCGGCGAGCGGTTCGCGACCGACGCCGACGTCATCCGCCGCTTCTACACGACCGAGGTCGTGAAGCTCGGCGACTCGCCGAAGACGCTCGACAAGATCCAGAACCGGGTCACGGTCCACCCGATCAAGGACCCGGACACGGGCAAGGTCCTGGTCGAGATGGGCGAGCCGATCCCGTCCGAGACGGCCAAGATGATCCGCGACTTAGGCGTCGCCGAGCTCGAGGTCATCGTCGAGTCGAAGGACAGCCCGCTCGACCCGCTGATCCTCAACACCCTGAAGGAGGACCCCGGGGTCCGGAACCGCGAGGAGGCCCTCGCCAAGCTCTACAGCCGCCTGCGCCCCGGCTACCCGCCCGACAAGCGCAAGGCCGAGGAGCTGTTCCAGGACCGCTTCCTCAACAGGCAGAAGTACTCGCTCGGGCGCGTCGGCCGCTTCCGCATCAACCGCAAGTTCGGCCTGCCCGAGCAGGAGGGCCTCGAGGAGGGGAGCGAGAAGCTCCTGCTCTCGGCCGACGACCTCTGCCGCTGCATGGAGTACATCCTGAAGCTCCGCGTCGGCCGGGGCGAGGTGGACGACATCGACCACCTCGGCAACCGGCGCGTCCGGACGATCGATGAGCTGGCGATGGAGGAGTTCCGCCGCGGCTTCCTCCGCATGAAGCGCGCGGCCCAGGAGCGGATGGGGCTCATCGACCCGGAGAAGATGGCCGAGCTGACGCCGCGCGGGTTGCTCCACCACAAGCCCGTGGCGTCGGCGATCGAGGGCTTCTTCGGGCGCGGCGAGCTGTCGCAGATCGTCGACCAGACGAACCCGCTCGCCCAGCTCACGCACGAGCGCCGGCTCTCGGCCCTCGGGCCGGGCGGCCTGAACCGCAAGCGTGCGGGCTTCGAGGTCCGCGACGTCCACATCTCGCACTACGGGCGGCTGTGCCCGATCGAGACGCCGGAGGGGTCGAACATAGGCCTCATCTCGTCGCTCGCGATCTACGCCCGGGTGGACGAGTACGGCTTCCTCATCACGCCCTACCGCGTGTTCAAGAGGGGCAAGTTCACGGGCGAGGTCGTCTACTACCGCGCCGACCAGGAGGAGGGGCGGATCATCGCCCCGGCGGACACGCCCGTGGACAAGGAAGGGCGGGTCGTCGGCCCGACCGTCCTCGTGCGCAAGGGCGGCGACTTCCTCCTCGTCAAGCCCGAGGACGTCGAGCTCATGGACGTCTCGCCGAAGCAGCTCGTGTCGCTCTCGGCGGCCCTGATCCCGTTCCTCGAGCACGACGACGCGAACCGCGCGCTCATGGGCTCGAACATGCAGCGCCAGGCCGTGCCGCTGCTCACGACCGAGCCGCCGGTCGTCGCGACCGGCCTCGAGAAGGCCGTGGCCGCGAACTCGGGCATGGTCGTGACGGCCGAGGAGGCGGGCGTCGTCACCAGGGTCGATGCGCTCGAGATCCAGGTCGGGACGCGGAACTACAAGCTCAAGAAGTTCTCGGGCCTGACCGAGAAGACGTGCCTGAACCAGCGGCCGGCCGTCAAGGTGGGCGACCGGGTCGAGCTGGGCCAGGTCATCGCCGACGGCGCGGCGACGCGCGAGGGCGAGCTGGCGCTCGGGAAGAACGTCCTCGTCGCCTTCATGACGTACGACGGCTACAACTTCGAGGACGCGATCCTCATAAGCGAGAAGCTCGTCGGCGAGGACGTGTTCACCTCCGTGCACATCGAGGAGTTCGAGTGCAAGGTCCACGAGACGGACCTCGGCAAGGAGGAGATCACGGCCGACGTCCCGAACGTCTCGCGGCGCGCGCTCGCGAACCTGGACGAGAGCGGGATCGTGCGGGTCGGGACGCGCATCCAGCCGGGCGACATCCTCGTCGGCAAGGTCGCGCCGAAGAGCAAGACCGAGCTCACCCCCGAGGAGAAGCTCCTGCGCGCGATCTTCGGGCGCATGGGCGAGGAGGTGAAGAACGAGTCGCTCGAGGTGCCGCCGGGCGTCGAGGGCGTCGTCATCGACACGGTCCGCTTCGCCCGGAAGGCGCACCTGACGGACGACGAGCGCGACGAGAGCGAGCGCAAGGTCCGCGACGCCAAGGAAGGGTACGACTCGAAGGTCGCCGAGCAGGCCCAGCTCATGATCTCGGCCCTCGAGCAGTTCCTGGGCGGGCCCGTGCTCGTCGAGGGCGGCGCCGTCCGCCTGACGCCGCAGGACCTCCAGGAGATGGAGGCGCGCGAGATCCGGACGCTCCTCGGCCCGGCGCGGGTCCACGGCGTCAAGGACGAGCGGCGCGAGGAGCGGCTCCTCGAGATCGTCGAGCAGTTCGCCGAGCGGATCGAGGACCTCGAGATCGCGCGGGCGCGGACGATCGAGCGGCTCCAGAAGGGGGACCAGCTCGAGGCGGGCGTGCTCGAGCTCGTCAAGGTCTACATCGCGACCAAGCGCAAGGTGCGAGTCGGCGACAAGATGGCGGGGCGCCACGGCAACAAGGGCGTCGTCGCCCGGATCCTGCCGGTCGAGGACATGCCGTACCTCCAGGACGGGACGCCGGTCGACATCCTCCTGAACCCGCTCGGGGTGCCGTCGCGCATGAACGTCGGCCAGATCCTCGAGACGCACTTGGGCTGGGCGGCGAAGCTCCTCGGGTTCCAGGCGATCACGCCGGTCTTCGACGGCGCGTCCGAGCCCGAGATCCACGAGGCGCTGCGCACCGCCGGGCTGCCCGAGGAGGGGAAGGTGAAGCTCCTCGACGGCCGCACGGGCGAGCCCTTCGATCAGACGGTGACGGTCGGCTACATCTACATGATGAAGCTCCACCACATGGTGGACGACAAGATCCACGCCCGCGCGACCGGGCCGTACTCGCTCATCACGCAGCAGCCGCTCGGCGGGCGCGCCCGCTTCGGCGGGCAGCGCTTCGGCGAGATGGAGGTCTGGGCGCTCGAGGCGTACGGCGCGGCCAACATCCTCCAGGAGCTCCTGACCGTCAAGTCGGACGACGTCGACGGGCGGGCGAAGATCTACGAATCCATGGTCAAGGGCGAGAACGTCCTCGAGCCCGGCACCCCGATCAGCTTCGAGGTGCTGACGAACGAGATCAAGGGCCTCTGCCTCAACATGGAGCTGATGAAGACGCGGGGCGAGGCCGGCGTCGAGATGCGCGTCCGGGTCTCCCAGGACTCGTAGCGGTGGCGAAAAGCGGAAGAGGAGCGCGCTTCGAATGATCAAGGAATTCTACGATCGGATCAACGATTACGGCGCGGTTCGGATCCGCCTGGCGTCGCCGGAGGACATCCGCAAGTGGTCCTGCGGCGAGGTGAAGAAGCCGGAGACGATCAACTACCGCACGTATCGCCCCGAGAAGGACGGCCTCTTCTGCGAGAAGATCTTCGGGCCGGAGAAGGACTGGGAGTGCTTCTGCGGCAAGTACAAGGGGATCAAGCACAAGGGCATCACGTGCGACCGCTGCGGCGTCGACATCACGCACTCGCGCGTGCGGCGGAAGCGCATGGGCCACATCACGCTCGCCGCGCCCGTCGTCCACATCTGGTTCTTCAAGGCGATGCCGTCGCGGCTCGGCCGGCTCCTCGGGAAGAAGACGTCGAGCCTCGAGAAGGTCATCTACTTCCAGGAGTACCTCGTCATCGAGCCGGGCGACACGCCCTTGAAGGAGAAGCAGCTCCTCACCGAGGACGAGTACCGGAAGGCGCGCGAGCAGTACGGTGACGCCTTCGAGGCGGGGATGGGCGCCGAGGCCGTGAAGAAGGTCCTCTCGAGCATCAACCTCGACACGCTCTACGAGGAGCTGTCGAAGGAGCTGCGCGAGACGAGCTCGAAGCAGAAGCAGAAGAACCTGATCCGGCGGCTGAAGATCGTCAAGGCCCTCCGCGACTCGGAGAACAAGCCCGAGTGGATGGTCCTCGACGTCATCCCCGTGATCCCGCCCGAGCTCCGTCCGCTCGTGCTGCTCGAGAGCGGCAACTTCGCGACGAGCGACCTGAACGACCTCTACCGGCGCGTCATCAACCGCAACAACCGCCTGAAGAAGCTCCTCGACCTCGGGGCGCCCGAGGTCATCATCCGCAACGAGAAGCGCATGCTCCAGCAGGCGGTGGACTCGCTCTTCGACAACAACCGCTGCCGGCGGCCGGCGCTCGGCTCGAACAACCGCCCGCTCAAGTCGCTGACCGACATGATCAAGGGCAAGCAGGGCCGGTTCCGCCAGAACCTCCTCGGCAAGCGCGTGGACTACTCGGCCCGCTCGGTCATCGTCGTCGGGCCGGAGCTCAAGCTCCACCAGTGCGGCCTGCCGAAGAAGATCGCGCTCGAGCTGTTCCAGCCGTTCA
>Ga0187892_10009138_pt1 | contig 13185 bp, 13 predicted proteins | sample MA1701073metaG_FD_139345 | JGI IMG/M metagenome (GOLD analysis project Ga0187892, IMG submission 139345) | Bio-ooze microbial communities from a basaltic lava cave in the Kipuka Kanohina Cave System on the Island of Hawaii, USA - MA170107-3 metaG ...
CGTTAGGGCAAAGATGCCCAGCATAACCATGCCGAGGTGCGCGACCGAGGAGTACGCGACGAGTTTCTTGATGTCGGGTTGAACGAGCGCCACGAGCGATCCGTAGATCACGCCGATCACGGCGAGCACGATGATCGTCGTGCGCACCGTCGGGTGCAGCGACACGGCTGGGAAGAACGGCAGCGCAAACCTCAGGAATCCGTAGGTGCCGAACTTCAGCATGATCGCGGCAAGAATCACTGATCCCGCCGTAGGTGCTTCCACGTGCGCGTCAGGCAGCCACGTGTGAAACGGGAACATCGGGACCTTGACCGCAAACGCGAGGAAGAAGGCTGCGAACATCCAGAACGCCGCGCGTGACGAAAGTTCGGGTATGGCGAGAATCGCCTCGTAGCTGAAATTCGGCCGACCCTCGAGCACTCCAGCCTGGTAGCCGAGGTAAACGATCGCCACGAGCATCAGCAGCGACCCGACCATCGTGTAGATGAAGAATTTGATGCTCGCGTAGAGCCGGCGGTCGCCACCCCAGATGCCGATGATGAAGTACATCGGCACGAGCATCACTTCCCACATCACGTAGAACAGGAAGAGATCGCGCGCGACAAAGACGCCCAGCATGCCGGTCGTGAGCAGCAGCAACAACACGTGATATGCGTGAACCTTTTTGCGCACGCTCGTCCAGCCGCCTAACACGCTGATTGGCATGAGGAACGTCGTGAGCAGTATCATCATCTGCGAGATGCCGTCCACGCCGACTGCGTACCTGGCCCCCCACGCGTCGATCCAGCGGACGTCCATCGTCGCCTGGAATCCAGCGTTGCTCGGATCGATCGACCACCACAGGCCCAACGACAGTACGAATTCGACGATGAAAATCCACAGCGTTAGGCGTCGCGCGGTGGCGGCGGCGGCATCCGCAGCCTCGCCCTCCGCCGCGCTCGTGGCACGGCCGTGCGCCCAGACGATCAGCGCGCCAAGCGTCGGCAGCGCCAGCAGGACCGTGAGGATCCAGCTGTTGTACTTGATGGAATCGAGAACGGCAGCCATTTAGCGGAACGCCACGGAACCGAGGACGACAAGCACGCCGATGAACAGGATCCACGCGTACGTCCCCACCTGCCCCGACTGCAGCCGCGCGCCTAACCAGCCGAATGCGCGTGCCAGATATGCGCTGCCGTTGACGAAAAGCCCATCGATGATGCCGGCATCCATCCCTTTCCAGAGCACGTTGCGCGAGATGCCGACGGTCGGCTGCACGATCGTCGCGTCGTACACCTCGTCGACGTAGTACTTGTGCGCCAGCACGCGCTCGAGTCCTTCGGCCTCCGGTGACTGCTCTTTCGGCACGAGTGCGGCGGGCTTGAGCCGCACCCACGCGATCACAATGCCCGTGACCGCAATAGCGAGCGCCAGCCCGATCAGCGCGTACTCCGTTGCGTGCGACAGATGCGCCTCGGCGCCCTTTGTGATGTGCAGCGCCGGTTCCCCCGTGACCGGCTCGAGCCAGTGGTGCAGCATCCCCACAGGACCTAACGGCAAGACTTCGGGAAGGTTGAGCCAGCCGCCGAAAGCGCTCAGGATGCCTAACACGACGAGCGGCCCAGTCATTACCCACGGCGCCTCGCGCAGATGCTGCCGCTCCGCCTCACCCGTCCGGTTCTGTCCGTGGAAGGTGTAGAGCATCATGCGCGTCATATAGATCGCTGTGAGCAGCGCGGCGATCAGCCCGAACGCGTACACAATCGTCAATACCGCCGACCCTGGGATGCCTAACCAGTGCGCCTCGGCGAGCGTGCTCTCGTGCCGCCGAGCGAAGACGGATGCGAGGATCTCGTCCTTGGAGAAGAAACCAGATAGCGGGAAGATTCCAGCGATGGCGAGAGTCGCGATCCACATCAACACGAACGTATACGGCATGAACGACTTGAGACCGCCCATGTTGCGCATGTCTTGCGCGTCATCCTGCTTGTGCGTGGCGTGATATGCGCGGTGCATCGCGAAGATCACCGAGCCTGACCCGAGGAACAGCAGCGCCTTGAAGAACGCGTGCGTCACGAGGTGGAAAAGGCCAGCCGCGTACGCTCCCACTCCCACGCCGACGAACATGTAGCCCAGCTGCGAGACCGTGGAGTACGCAAGAACCTTCTTGATGTCCCACTGTTTGAGGCCTATCGTCGCGGCGAAGAGCGCCGTGAGCCCACCCATAACCGCAACCGTTAGGCTCGCGACTGGTGCGAGCGCGAAGAGGAACGACGTGCGCGCGATGAGAAAGACGCCGGCGGTGACCATGGTCGCCGCATGGATCAGCGCGGAGACAGGTGTCGGACCAGCCATCGCGTCAGGCAGCCAGGTGTAGAGCGGGATCTGTGCGCTCTTGCCCGTGCATCCAAGGAACAGGAACAAACAGATCGCGCTGACGAGCGCGCTCCCCTCTCCTAACTGCAGCGCTCCCTCACGAAGCCCAAGGAAGTCGAGCGTTCCCAGATTCGCGAAGAGCAACATCATGGCGACGAGGAAACCGAAGTCGCCGATGCGGTTCATGATGAAGGCTTTCTTCCCAGCGTCTGCGTTGACCTTGTCTTCGAACCAGAAGCCGATCAGCAGGTAGGAGCAAAGGCCAACGCCTTCCCAGCCGACAAAGACAACCGGCAGGTTGGCGCCTAACACGAGCACCAGCATGAAGAAGACGAACAGATTGAGGTACGCAAAGTAGCGCGGGTACCCTGGATCGTCCTGCATGTAGCCGACGCTGAACGTGTGGATGAGCGCGCCCACGCCCGTGACAACGAGCGTCATCGTCATGGATAGCTGATCGACTTGCAGCGCCGCGTCGGCGGACAAGTCACCCGTGATCATCCAGCTGAACAAACTCCTGATGAATGGCGCTTCGGCATTTGCACCGGCGAGCACTCCGACAATCGATGCGGCGAGACCAAACGCAGCCCAGAGCACCAACGGCCCGATGATGCTTACGATCTTCGCGTGCCGATGCCTAGTCGGGGCGTCGTTATCGTCGTACTGCGCGTCGGCGTGACCCTCGTGCGCGTGCTGCTCGTGATGTGCGTGCGGATCGGTCGGCCCAACCTTGGCGACGCTCGTTAGGGACAGAATCCCGTTGATGAGAAACCCAAGCAGCGGAAGTGCTGGCACCAGCCAGATCAAATCCGCGACCGTGCCAGCCAGCGGATGGCTCCCGCCGACGGGTTCCTGCAGCGCTGCCAACGACGCGAGGAAGATCATCCCTTGAGCAGGTTGATGTTCTGCAGATTCACAGTCTGTGCGTGCCGGAAGATCGCGATGATAATCGCCAGACCTACCGCAGCTTCAGCCGCGGCCACCGTCATCACGAAGAAGACGATCGCCTGCCCCGAGAAGCCGTACACCTTGGAAAACGCGATAAACGACAGGTTCACGGCGTTGAGCATGAGCTCCACACACATGAAGATGATGATCGCGTTGCGTCGCGTCAGCACGCCGACCGCGCCGATTACGAACAACGCCGCCGAGAGGGCCAGCGATTCGGCGATCATGCGGCTCTCCGCCTGCCTAACACGACGGCTCCTATCATCGCGACGAGCAACACGAGGCTCGTCACCTCGAACGCCAGGAGATACTCTCTAAAAAGTGGCTCGGCGACGGCACCGATTGCCCCGACGCGCTCTACCTGTGCGCTCATCACGCGTTCAGTGACAGCGGACGGCGCTTCCATGCGCCCGCGCAGCGTGACGCCAATCAGCGCCAGCATGATCACGCCTAACGCTCCTGCTACAATGCTGGGCAGCTTCCCGCGGGCGTCCGAGATCTCCTTCGGGTGTCCGAGGTTGAGCAACATCACTACGAAGAGAAAGACCACCATGATCGCGCCGGCATACACGAGGATCTGGATGATGCCGATGAACTGCGCATCCAGCATGATGTACAGCACGGCGAGGCAGAACATCGTGTTTACCAGCCACAGCGCAGCTGCGACCGGACTCTTGCGCGTTACAAACGCGAGCGACGACGCCAGCGCCAGAATCCCGAAGAGATAGAAGTGAAACGAGTAAAAGAAGTTCGCCATTACTCGCCTTTCGGGTCAGCCGGGTCCCACATCTCCGTTACGGGGTGCGTTTGCGCCGTTAGGCGCTCCAAGTCATAGACGAACCCCTGACGCGAGTATTCCGAATTCTCGTAATGGCGCCCAAGGTGAATCGCTTCCTCGGGACAGACTTCCTGGCAGTAACCGCAGAAGATGCAGCGGAACTCGTCGATCTCGAACACGAGCGGATAACGATTGCCTTCCTCGTCTTCGCCAGGCACGAGTTTGATGCAGTTCGCCGGACACACAGTCGGACACAGACCGCACGCAACGCACTTCGCCTTGCCGTCCTCCGTCGTGAGCATGCGATGCGTCCCGCGCCAGCGTGGCGAGAGATCCCATTTCTGCTCGGGATACTGCATCGTCACCTTGTGCTCGCCAACGAGGTTACGCAGCGTTTCGGTGAGACCCTTCAATGTGGCCCGCACATAGCTCGTCTGCGCGATGGGCCGTTCTATTACCTTAACGCCAATGGCCATTAGTGCACTCCCCCGCCCTGCGGTGACGTTAGGCGCGCTCTCGCTGCGGTGATGCCGCGCAGACGTGCCAGCTCGACAGAATCCGCCCCGCGGTACGCCGGGCTCACAATCCGTCCACGGTCGAGCACGAAGAACAGGATGAATAGCAGCACAGCGTTGACACCGAACAGAATGAGCCCGTATGTGAATCCGCGCTGTATACCGGCCATGTCGAGCGCCAGGATCAACGACGCGACGATGATGATGTACGCGATAGCGAGCGGCAGCAGCACCTTCCACCCTAACGACATCAACTGATCGTAGCGGAAGCGCGGCAGCGTCCAGCGTACCCAGATGAAAAAGAAGAGGAAGAACATCACCTTGGCGATGAAGATCACCGCCGAGAGCAGCACGAGGAGCCCCGATACGGCTCCTGCGTTGTCAGCAGCCATGAACGGGATGTCCCAGCCGCCAAAGAACAGTGTCGCGATGAGCGCGCTGGCCGTGACCATGTTCGCATACTCGGCGATGAAGAAAAGCGAGAACTTCATCGCACTGTATTCTGTGTGATAACCCGTGATCAGCTCCGACTCCGCCTCGGGCAAATCGAACGGCAACCGGTTCGTCTCGGCGAATGACGAGATGAGGAACGTCACGAAGGAGACGGAGAGCAGCAGCACGTTCCACATGTGGAACTGCGCTTGCTGATTCACGATCTGGCTCAGCGTCACGTTGCCAGCCAGCAGCAGCACGGGGATCAGCGACATGCCTAGCGAGATCTCGTACGAGACCATCTGCGCGCTGGAGCGGAGCCCGCCTAACAGCGCGTACTTGTTATTCGACGACCACCCGGCCAGCACGATGCCGTACACGCCAAGCGACGATATCGCGAGGATAAAGAGGAAGCCGATCGGCAGATCGGCGAAGACCATCTCGATGCGGCCCCAGCGTGAGGCCCACGGCGCCGCGAACGGGATCACGGCCCACACCAGCAGCGCCGGGATGAATGAGAGCATCGGCGCGATGACGAAGATCGCTTTGTTCACGTGCGCCGGCATGGTCTCTTCCTTCATGATGTTCTTGAGACCATCGGCGAGCGGTTGAAAGAGCCCGCGCGGTCCCACCCGATTGGGGCCAAGACGGCGCTGAATCCATGCGGAGATTTTGCGCTCGGCTAGCGTTAGGTACGCGACGCCTAACATGTAGACCGTGAAGACGATGATCAGCTTGACGAGCGTGATCGCAAACCACGGCCAGAAGCGCGCAGGCTGTTGCCGGTCCACGACAGCCTGCAACGCCGAAAGGACGGCGAAGATCACGCGACGCCTCCCGCCCCAGCCGCTTGTTGCGCAGTAAGCACGGGAAGGCCGCGTAGGCCGAGTCGGTCGTACGTGAGGCCGCTGAAGTCCGCATGCGAAGCGGCCAACGCCGCGAAGACGCTGCTCGCCGTGTAGTGCTGCGCGGATTCGCCTAGAGCACCTAACAAGTCAGCCAGCACGGACCAGCTCGGCCGCGACTCGCCCGGAGCGACCTTTGCCTGTAGGAAACGTTGCACGCGACCGCGCAGGTTGGTGAACGTCCCCTCCTCTTCCGCCATATTCGCGATCGGAAGCGCCACCGCGACGTTGCGCAGTCCCTCAGGCAGCGTTGTACCGATGACGATTACTGCGGCAGCGCGCGCCGCATGCGTGATGTCGTTCGCTCGGAGCGGATGATCCGCCACGATGAGCACAGCATCGCGGGTAAGCTCGGTGAGCGGCGAGTCGCTTTCCCTGAAGCCCATTAGTTCGGCACCGCGCACGTTAGGCGCGCGCTCGGCACGAAGTGCCAGATCTTCCACACCGGCCAGCGGTGCTTCGTCACCCCGCTCAACTCGAAAGGCTCCGCGACCGCCATCGGAGATCGCCGAGATGCGCTTGAGCAGGTGTAGCGCTTCGTTCGAAAGGCTTGGGCTGGCGAGAATGAACACCTTCCGGCCGCGCAAGACATTCCCCGCGGACTCGATCGCCAACTCCCACCCGATGCTCTCCATACCACCGTTGTCCGCCACGAGGGGCGTCTCGATCCGGTCGCGCCGGTTGAGCGCGCGATACGTCGTGCGCCCGTAGTCGCACATGAAGTAGCCGTTCACGTCCTCGTTCGAACGTGGCTTGAGACGCATCACCACGTTGTCGCGCGTCTCGACGATCGTGTTGCAGCCCTGCGTGCAGCCAGGGCAAACCGACGCTGTGCGATCCAGCTCCCACGCGCGCGCCTTATTGAGGAAGTCTTTCGACAGCAGCGCACCGACCGGGCAGAGATCCACGACGTTCCCCGACCACGGATGCGTTAGGTCCTTCCCCTCGAAGCAGCCGATGTACGCGCGATCGCCGCGCTCGCTGACGTTGAGTGTCGGCTCTTTTGCGACGTCCTCCATGAAGCGCACGCAGCGCGTGCACAGAATGCACCGGTTAGGCACGTATAGCACGTCGCCGCCGAAATCCTCGACAGGATTGAAGCGCTTCGGTTCGCGATAGCGCGAATCCGCGCGCCCTTCGGCGTACGTGTAGTCCTGCAGCTCACACTCGCCCGATTGGTCGCAGATCGGACAATCCAGCGGATGATTGATGAGCAGCATCTCGAGCACGCCGGTGCGTGCGTCGCGCGCCTTTGCGTTATGCACGGTGACGACTTGCCCCTCGGCTACGTACGTCGCGCAGGCCGGAGCGAGCTTGGGCGCCTTCTCCACATCCACCAGGCACATCCGACAAACACCTGCGATCGGCAGCCCAGGGTGGTAGCAATAGTGCGGGATGAGCACGCCGACAGTTTTCGCGGCCTCGAGGATCGTTGTCCCCGCCGGCACGCTCGTCTGGCGTCCTTCGATCGTTAGGTTAACGAGCGGCGTATCGGCCATCACGCCACCACCGGCACGGCCGGTTGGACCTTGCGCTTGATGAGTGCTTCGAATTCACCGCGGAAGCGCTGTAGCGCGCTGACGACTGGGGCAGCGCACGAGTCGCTCAGCACGCAGATCGTCTTGCCTGTCATCTGCTCCGCGATATCGAGCAGCGTGTCGAGATCTTCACTCGTTCCGTTTCCAGCGACGATGCGCTCGACGATCTTCGTTGTCCACGCCGTCCCTTCGCGGCACTGCGTGCACTGCGCGCAGCTCTCGTGCGCATAGAAGCGCGCGAGACGGGCGACTTGCTTCGGGATGGATTGAGTGTCATCGAAGACGATGCACCCCGCCGAGCCTAACATCGTCCCCTGAGCGACCATCCCTTCGTAGTCCATGAACGCAGCTTCGGCTTCCTCCATGTTCATGAACGGGACCGATGAGCCGCCCGGAATCACAGCCTTGAACTTGCGACCAGTCGGTGGACCGCCGCACAGATCGTACAAGAAGTCCTTGAACGGGAAGCCCATCTCGACTTCGTAGTTCCCCGGTCGTGCGACGTTTCCGCAAACACTCCATAGCTTCGTACCGGTGCTCTTCGGATTATCCGGACGCGCCATCTTCTTGTACCACTCGGCGCCGTTATTCAGGATGTGCGGCACCGCGGCGAGCGTCTCGACGTTGTTGATCGTCGTCGGCATCCCGAAGACGCCTGACACCGCGGGGAACGGTGGCTTGATTCGCGGATTGCCGCGCTTCCCCTCGATCGAATTCATCATCGCGGTCTCTTCACCGCAGATGTACGCGCCCGCGCCTTTGTGCACCCACACATTCACAGTCTTGCCGGAGCCCATCGCGTTAGGCCCGATGATCCCCGCCGCGTACGCTTCTGTGACTGCGGCTTCCATCCGCAGCAGCGGCTCGGTGAACTCGCCTCTTATATAGATGTAGCACGTCTCGGCGCCGATGGCGTACGAGGCGATGGCGCACCCTTCGATCAGCGCGTGCGGAGTCCAGCGCATGATCTCACGATCCTTGAACGTCCCCGGCTCAGACTCGTCGGCGTTGCAGCAGAGATAGTGCGGCTTGCCATCGCCGAGCTTCATGAAGGACCACTTGAGGCCAGTCGGAAAGCCGGCACCACCGCGACCGCGTAGCCCGGACTCCTTCACGACATTCGTTATGGCGACCGGATCCATGCCTAACGCGTTCTTGAGAGCGACGTAGCCGCCGCGCTTCTGCCATCCGTCGAGCGAAATGGCTTCGCGCTCTCCAAAGTATTTGGAGAGAACCAGTGTTTCTCGCGGGTGCGGCTTGAACGGATAGCCCATTACTGCGGGTCTGAGGTCAGAGGTCTGAGGTCGGCGGACGCGCTAAGAGCGTTTCAAGCGGCCAACGATGTCCGGCACTCTATCGGGCGTAACGTTTTCAAGGAACTCGCTATTCACCATGACCGGGGTCGCGAAGCCGCAGGCACCGAGGCACTCCACCTCGATGACGGTGAACTTCCCGTCCGGCGACGTAACGCCTAACTCCTCGCATCCCGTTTGCTTGAGGAAGGCGTTCACCACATCCTCGGCGCCGCACACGTTGCACGGCGTCGTGGTACACACCTGAATGAAGTAGCGGCCGACCGGGTGCTGGTGGTACATCGTGTAGAACGTCACGACGCCTTTCACATACGCCGGCGTTAGGCCCAGCACGTCTGCCGTCTCGACCATTCCTTCTTCGCTGACCCAACCGTTGGCGTCCTGGACCATCCAGAGCGCCGGGAGGAGTACTGCCTGACGAGTTGGATAGCGCTTGATGAGCTCTTCCAGACGATCGCGCGTCTCGCCGACGAAGACTTGCTTGTACGGCGCAACAGCATGACCGTGAGACGACGACTTTAGCGCTGCGCCGCCTGCAGCCGAAGGACCGTGACTCACCGGTCTATTTCTCCCATGACGATATCAATGGATGCGTTGATGGCGATTACATCGGAGAGGAGGTGGCCTTCCACCATCTTTGGAATCGCCGAGAGGTTCACAAAGGACGGCGGCCGGATGCGCCAGCGCACCGGTTTGGACGTCCCGTCGGAAACCATATAGTAGCCCTTCTCGCCTTTCGGGCTTTCAACTACGACGTACGACTCACCGATCGGCGGACGCGGGCCTTCCATAACGACTTTGAAATGATGGATCATCGACTCCATCTCCGTCGTCGCCTTCGTCTTCGACGGCAGAATGATCCGTGGGTCGTCGATGTTCAGCGGCCCATCTGGGAGACGCGCCACGGCTTGCTCGAGAATGCGCACCGATTGACGCAGCTCCTCCATCCTAACGAGAAAGCGATCGTAGACGTCGCCAGTCGTGCCGATGGGGACGTCGAAATCGTAGGTCTCGTAGTCCAGGTACGGGAAGTCCTTGCGCACGTCGTACGCCACGCCAGACGCGCGGACCATTGGGCCTGACAGCCCGTAGTTGATGGCCTCTGTGGCGCTCAGGGCCCCGATCCCGATTGTGCGGCCCACCCAGATCCCATTGCGCGTGACCATGCGATCGACTTCGGCGATCGTCTTTGGGAAGGTCTGCAGGAATCCCTTGAGACCGTCGACCCAGCCGTCGGGAACGTCCGCGATCATTCCGCCGACACGCGTTAGGCTCGTGGTGAGCCGAGCGCCGCACCAGCCCTCCAGCAGGTTGTAGATGTTCTCGCGTTCCTGGAAGGACCACAGGAACGGCGTGAACGCCCCGATGTCGATGCACGTGGTACCGAGCCAGACGAGGTGCGAGATGATGCGCGACATCTCCAGCGCGATCACTCGGAGCACCTTGCAGCGCTCCGTGACCTCGATCCCGAACAACCGCTCGGCGCCTAACGCAAAGGCGACGTTGTTCCCTGGAGAGTTGAGATAGTCTTCCCGGTCCGTCCAGGGAATGATCTGATTGTACTGGCGATACTCGCCGATTTTCTCGAAGCCGCAGTGCAAGTAGCCCACGTGCGGGATGCAGCGCACGACGGTCTCACCATCCAACTCTAGCACGAGTCGCAGCACGCCGTGCGTCGCCGGGTGCTGGGGCCCCAGGTTGATGAGCATGTGCTCACCCTCGAGCTCCGGCTCGAGCGCCGGCGGCGCCACCATCGTCGTCACGTTCCCGCTCTCGTCCGTGACGAGCGGCACACGCTGCGGACGACCCTGCGGATCGAGCCCGGTCGTAGACAGCGCGACGTCGACGGTGCGCTTGGTCGCCATCTATTCGCCCGTCTCCTCGCCGCCTAACAAGCGCCTGCGCATGTCACTCGGGAGATCCTCGAAGGCGTCCGCGATCTGCAGCTCTTCCATGGAGTAGCGCGCCTCCGGGTTCGCGGCGAGCGCCTGACGCAGCTGCTCGGCACGCGAAAAGCGGCCTCGTAGCGGAAAGTCTTTGCGCAGCGGGAACCCTTCCTTGTACTGCTCCCACATCAGGATGCGCCGAAGATCGGGATGCCCTTCGAACTCGATGCCGAACATGTCGTAGCACTCGCGCTCGAGCCAATCGGCACCCTTGTAGATCGGCCACACGCTCTTCACGCGCAGTGGCTTGTCCTTCTGCATCTGCGCCTTGATCCGGATGAAGGCTGGAAACGTGATCGACCTGAGGTGCCACACGACTTCGAGCGGCTGCTCCAGGTCGCGATACTCGACCGCCGTGACGTCGGAGAGATAGGCGTACTGCTCGTTAGGGTCATCGTGCAGGTACTGAATGACGTCGAATACGTGTTCAGGCTTTACGAATACCGTTGTCTCACCCCAAACGACATCCGCTCGCACGAACGCGGCAGGAAACTTGGCCCGGATCCGGTCCGCCGAAGGATTCATCGGCCCACCGCGATGTGGGATGTTCCTTTGCGTCTTCGGCACCGGCGCGTTAGGCACTGGACCGACAGTCTGCGATACCGTGGCCGGCTCTGTCACAGGCCTGATCGCGTCTGATGCACGGAGTTGCCGAACGGCTCCGACAATTCGTCGATCACCGGCGGCGGGATGTACAGTTTGCTGTTCGGGTCCGGCTCCATCTCGTTGCGGATCGACTGATCCGACATGCGCTCGTTCATGACCTTCTTCTGCAACATCATGATGCCATAGAGCAGCCCCTCGGGTCGCGGCGGGCAACCGGGCACGTACACGTCGACAGGAATGATCGTGTCGATCCCCTGCACCACGGCGTAGTTGTCGAACATCCCGCCTGACGAGGCACACGCGCCCATCGAGATGCACCACTTGGGCTGCGGCATCTGCTGCCAGATGCGCCGGATGACCGGCGCGAGCTTGAACGGTACGCGTCCCGCGCAAATCAGCACGTCCGCCTGACGAGGCGAGAAGGACATGCGCTCCATGCCGAAGCGTGAGAGATCGAATCGTGAGGCGGCCGTCGCCATGAACTCGATCGCGCAGCATGCGGTGCCGAATGGCATCGGCCACAACGAGCCCGCGCGAGCCCAGTTCACGAGGAAGTCGAGTCGTGAGGTGACCCAGCCTTCCTGCGACTCCGGCGCGTACGAAACGACTTTGTGCTCAGGTCGCGCAGCTAATCCCATTGCAGCGCTCCTTTTTTCCAGACGTAGATGAAGCCCACGATGAGGATGAACATGAACACGAGCATCTCACCGAGGCCGAAGAAGGAGAGTTGGCCGACGGGGCATGCGCCGTTCACGAGCGGCACAGCGCAGGACAGCTGCCTGTAGTAAACGCCCCAAGGGATCATGAACACGGTCTCGATGTCGAAGATGATGAAGAGCATCGCGACCATGTAGAACTTCACGGAGAAGCGCTCGCGCGCGTCGCCGAGTGGAGGAATGCCTGATTCGTAGGGGGCGTCTTTGACCGGTGTGGGTCGCAGGCGCATGGTCAAGTGCGAGAGTGCGACCATGCCGACGCCGTTGACGACGACGAATCCGATGAGGAGCAGGACCGGGAGGTAGGTGCGATCCATCGGGTGCGGTCTATGTCGTCTCGGCGTCGGCGCTTAGCGGCGCCGACAGTTTGTGAATTATTTCACTTGCTAGTACGGTGAAATTACCGCGCGGGTAGAGCGCGAGTCAACGGAATCGCTAGTACGTGGTTCCCTTTGCTAAGCCAAGCGGACGAGGCTCACCTGTGCCTGCGCGCTTGTCGCATTCGCCAACGCGTGGCTTGTCTGCCTTTCGATCTTTCCAGATTTCTTCCGGCAGCAGCAATTCGCCGTCGATGATTTCGAATCGGAACGCGTCGGGCAACTGCTTCACCATCTGCGCAGTCCATCCCCGACGCAGCATTGCTACCCATGCGCGAAGGTCGAACCCGTTAGGCCCGGGAGTCCACTCGCCATCGTTCATGGCTCGCCTCCATCCAGAAAATGCCGTCTCTCATTCCTCGAGCTGCGCGTTGTTCCACAACTCCACCAACTCGATAGTAAGCGACGAGCGCGCTCCCTTCGGCTGCCACACGAGCTGACCGCTGATAACCTCTGGCCGCATCTCGTTAGGCAGCCAACGCTCGACTATCCGGGAGTCTATGTCCACAATCCAGTATTCGTCCACTCCTGCTTCCTGATAGTGCTTTCTCTTCGCCATGCGGTCATATCGCGCTGTGCTCGGCGACAATACCTCGGTCGCCAGAATCAGTTTCCTGATGTCCCCCCACGATCGTGCCGTGGCGTCATGCTCTCGCGGCACGACGTACACGTCGGGCTGCGTAATTGTTTTCTCACGCAGCCGAAGGTCAGAGGGCGATCCCAGCACCCGGCCAAGCTTCTCGCGGCGGACGTAAG
>Ga0187892_10009139_pt1 | contig 13185 bp, 24 predicted proteins | sample MA1701073metaG_FD_139345 | JGI IMG/M metagenome (GOLD analysis project Ga0187892, IMG submission 139345) | Bio-ooze microbial communities from a basaltic lava cave in the Kipuka Kanohina Cave System on the Island of Hawaii, USA - MA170107-3 metaG ...
AGCCGTCAGCCGTCAGCTTTCAGCGATCAGCTGAAGGCTGATAGCTGATAGCTGATAGCTGATAGCTGATAGCTGAAAGCTGAGGGCTGACGTATGGCAGGCACGATTCGCATTCGATTGAAGGCGTTCGACCACGCGCTGATCGACCAGGCGGCGGCCGACATCGTGCGCACCGCGGAGAAGACCGGTGCGCGGGTGTCGGGCCCGATTCCGCTGCCCACGAAACGGCAGATGTGGACGGTTCTGCGCAGCCCGCACATCGACAAGAAGAGCCGGGAGCAGTTCGAGCTGAAGACGCACAAGCGGCTGATTGACATCCTCGAGTCGCGCCCGCAGACGGTGGACGCGCTCACCAAGCTCGATCTGCCGGCCGGCGTGGACGTGGAGATCAAGGTCGGATGAACGGACTGATCGGAAGAAAGCTCGGCATGACCCGCGTGTTCGACACCGACGGTGCGCACGTGCCCGTGACGGTGATCGAGGCGGGCCCGTGTCCCGTGGTGCAGGTGACGGCCGGCCAGGTCCAGCTCGGCTTCGGGGGCCGCAAGGCGAAGCGTACGCCCAAGGCATTGCTGGGGCACGTCAAGCGGGCGGGCCTGGAGACGGCGCCGCGCGTGCTGCAGAGCTTCCCCGCCGAGGGCGAGCCGCCGCAGGCCGGTGCCGCCGTGACGGTCGGCATCTTCCAGCCCGGCGACCGCGTGAAGGTGACGGGCGTGACCAAAGGCCGCGGGTTCCAGGGCGTCGTGCACCGGCACGGCTTCGGCGGCGGACCCCAGACCCATGGCAACACGCGGCACCGCAAGCCGGGATCGATCGCGCCCGGCACCGATCCGTCGCGCGTGATCAAGGGCAAGCGGATGCCGGGGCACATGGGCGCGCGCCGGTTCACCGAGCTGGGGCTGCGCGTGGTGCGCGTGGACGCCGAGCGCAACCTGCTCTTCGTGCGCGGGGCCGTGCCGGGGCCGATGAACGGGCTCCTCACGGTGCGCAAGCAGGGAGGCCGGAGCCGCCATGCTTGAGGCCCCCCACTACTCCGCGGCCGGCGCGAAGAAGCGCGCCGTGACGTTGCCGGCGGCGCTGTTCGACGGCACGGTGAACCCGCACGTGCTGCACCGGGCCGTGGTGACCTATCTCGCCAACCAGCGGCAGGGGACGCACGACACGAAGACCCGGGCGGAGGTGTCGGGCGGCAACCGCAAGCCGTGGCGGCAGAAGGGCACGGGACGCGCGCGCCAGGGCTCGACGCGGGCGCCGCACTGGCGGCACGGCGGCATCGCGTTCGGGCCGCATCCTCGCGATTACCGCCTCGCCCTGCCCAGGAAGGTCCGGCAGCTGGCGCGACGGTCGGCACTCAATGCGCGGGCGCGGGACGGGGCGCTCTTGGTGGTCGATCCGCTCGAGTTCGAGCGGCCCAAGACCGCACAGCTCGCCGAGCTGCTGGAGAAGCTCGGGGTCGCGGGGCGAAAGGTGTTGGTGCTGACGGCGGGCGGGACCGAGCCCCACGCCCACAACGTCTACCTGTCGGGTCGCAACCTGCCGCGCGTGCGGGTGCTGCGCTTCGCCGACGCGACGGCCTACGAGATCCTCTGGTCGGACATGGTCGTGGTGGAAACCAGCGCGCTCGCGGCGGTCGAGCAGGAGGCGGCGGATGCCTGATCCGCACCACACGATTCTGGCGCCGGTGGTGAGCGAGAAATCGTCCGCCGCGTTCGCGGCGCGCAAGCAGTACGCGTTCCGGGTGCACCTGGACGCCACCAAGCCGCAGATCCGCGCCGCCATCGAGGCGCTGTTCACGGTCTCGGTGACCGACGTCCGCACGATGGTCGTGCGGGCGAAGCGGCGCACGTACGGACGCCACGCCGGCCGGCGGGCGTCCTGGAAGAAGGCGATCGTGACGCTCCGCGAGGGCGACGCGATCCCGGTGTTCGAGGGCTGAGATGGGCATTCGTCAATTCAAGCCGGTGACGCCGGCGACGCGGTTCCGCTCGGTGTCCGATTTCGCCGAGATCACGCGCGGTGAGCCGGAGCGCTCACTGCTCGAGCCGGTGAAGCGCACGGCGGGCCGCAACAACAAGGGCCACGTGACGACGCGGCACCAGGGCGGCGGCCACAAGCGGCGCTACCGGAGGATCGACTTCCGCCGCGACAAGTTCGGCGTACCGGCGCGGGTCACGGCCGTCGAATACGATCCCAACCGGTCGGCCCGTATCGCGCTACTCACGTACGCCGACGGCGAGAAGCGCTACATCCTGCACCCCAAGGGGCTGGCCGTGGGCGACACCGTCGTCTCCGGCCCCGGCTCCGACATCCGGGTGGGGAACGCGCTGCCGTTGTTCGAGGTCCCGCTCGGGACCGCCGTGCACAACGTGGAGCTCAAGGTCGGCCGGGGCGGACAGCTCGGCCGCTCGGCGGGCACGGGGATCCAGGTCGTGGCCAAGGCAGGCAACTACGTGACGCTGCGGCTCCGCTCGAGCGAGATGCGCATGGTGCGGGGCGAGTGCCTCGCGACGATCGGCGAGGTCGGGAACGCCGAGCACGAGCTGCTCTCGGTCGGCAAGGCGGGCAAGACGCGCTGGCTCGGCCGGCGCCCGCGGGTGCGCGGCGTGGCGATGAATCCGGTGGATCACCCGCTCGGTGGCGGCGAGGGCAAGAGCTCCGGCGGGCGGCCGCCCACGTCCCCCTGGGGCAAGCCCGAGGGGCGCAAGACGCGGCATCGCAAGAAGCCGTCCACCAAACTCATCGTGCGCGGGCGCAAGCGCGGGAAGGCGACGCAGTAATGGGACGCTCCGTCAAGAAGGGGCCCTACGTCGAGGAATCGCTCGTGCGGAAGATCCGGGTCCTGAACGAGGCGAACGAGAAGAAGGTGTTCAAGACCTGGTCGCGCCGGAGCACGATCACGCCCGACTTCGTGGGCCACACGCTCGCGGTGCACAACGGCAACAAGTTCGTGCCCGTGTACGTCACCGAGAACATGGTCGGCCACAAGCTCGGCGAGTTCGCCGCGACGCGACTGTTCCGCGGGCACAGCTCGCGCGTCAAGGAGACGCCGCCCGAAGGGGAGGCGCCGAAGTAGTCCATGGAAGCACGCGCGATTCAGCGCTCGGTGCGCCAGTCTCCGCGGAAGATGCGGCTCGTGATCGATCTGATCCGCGGCCGGCCGGTCCCCGAAGCGTACGGGATCCTCCGCTACTCGAAGAAGCTCGCGGCGCGGCAGATCCACAAGGTCCTCAAGTCGGCGGTGGCCAACGCGCAGCAGGCGGCCCAGCGCCAGGACCAGCCGCTGGACGTGGACCGCCTGCGGGTCAAGTACGCCGTGGTCAACGAGGGCACGACCCTCAAGCGTTTCACCGCCGCGGCGCAGGGCCGGGCCACGCCGATCCTGAAGCGGACGAGCCACGTGGAGATCCACGTCGCGGAGGAGGCCGCTCGCCGGCCGGCGACCGCGGCGGCCGTGGCGCCACGCGAGAAGGGAGCGCCGGCGCGTCCGGCCAAGGCGGCGACCGCCGGGGGCCGCAAGGGCGAATCGCGCGCGCGCAAGCCGGCCGCCAAGCAGGGCGACACGAAGGCGAAGAAGACGAAGGCCGGGACGCGCCGGCGGAAAGGGAGCGACTGAGTGGGCCAGAAGACGCATCCGTACGGATTCCGGCTGGGGATCGTGAAGCCGTGGCGCTCGCGCTATTACGCGCGGCGCGACTTTCCCGCGCTCCTGAAGGAAGACGACCTGATCCGGAAGTATCTGAAGACGCGACTCGCGCATGCGGCGATCGCCGACGTGCACATCGAGCGCAAGCCCGGCAAGGTCACGGTCACGGTGCACACGGGACGGCCCGGCGTGGTCATCGGCAAGCGGGGTGCCGAGGTCGACAAGCTGCGCGACGAGCTGGCCCAGCTCACGGGGAAGGAAGTCGGGATCAACGTCGAGGAGATCAAGCGCCCGGAGCTGGACGCGCAGCTGGTGGCGGACAGCGTGGCGCATCAGCTGACGCAGCGCATCTCGTTCCGGCGGGCGATGAAGCGGGCGGTGCAGAGCGCGATGCGCATGGGGGCGCATGGGATCAAGGTCAAGACCGCGGGGCGGCTGGGCGGGGCCGAGATCGCGCGCACGGAGGGCTACCGCGAGGGGCGGGTCCCCCTGCACACGCTGCGGGCGGACGTGGACTTCGCCACCGCCACCGCGAAGACGACCTACGGCACGATCGGCGTGAAGGTGTGGATCTTCAAGCGCGAGGTGACCGAAGACCTGCACGGCCGGACCTATTCCACGGGCGCGTGAGCGATGCTGGCACCGAAGCGGGTCAAGTTCCGGAAGCGGTTCAAGGGCCGCACGAAGGGGATGGCCACGCGGGGGAACACCGTGGCGTTCGGACACTACGGCCTGATGGCGCTGGAGCCGGGCTGGATCTCGAACCGGCAGATCGAGGCGGCGCGGGTCGCCCTGACGCGGGAGATGAAGCGCGGCGGGAAGGTGTGGATCCGGATCTTCCCCGACAAGCCGATCACGAAGAAGCCGGCCGAGACGCGGATGGGGAAGGGCAAGGGGAACCCGGAGGGCTGGGTGGCGGTGGTGAAGCCGGGGCGGGTGATGATGGAAGTGGAGGGGATCGAGGAGGCGCTGGCGCGGGAGGCGCTGACGCTGGCGGCCGCGAAGCTGCCCCTGCGGACGCGGTTCGTGCGGCGGGAGGAGCGCTGAGATGCCGAAGCTGAAAGCCGACGTGCTGCGCGAGCTGTCCACGGCGGACCTGCGCCAGAAGCTCGCCGCGCTCGAGGACGAGCGGTTCCGGACGGGCTTCCGCCGGGCCACGGAGCCCGTGGAGAACCCCCTGCGGCTGCGGACGCTGCGGCGGGACATCGCCCGGATCCAGACCATGCTGCGGGAGAGGAACGCATGAGGGGGCGGCGCAAGGTACGGACGGGCGTGGTGGTGAGCGACAAGATGCAGAAGACCGTCACGGTGTCGCTCGTACGCCGCTTCGCCCACGGGTTCTACGGCAAGCAAGTGGTGCGCACGGGCACCGTCGCCGCCCACGACGAGCACGGGGCGAAGGCGGGCGACACCGTCCGGATCGTCGAGACGCGGCCGCTGTCGAAGCGGAAGCGCTGGCGGGTGGTCGAAATCGTCGAGCGGGCGCGCTGATCACGGGGAGGCGAAGGTGGTGCAGCAGGAATCGATCCTCAGGATCGCCGACAACTCGGGGGCGCGCAACGCCCTGGTCATCCGCGTGCTGGGCGGCTCGAAGCGCCGCTACGCGGGACTGGGCGACATCGTCGTGGTGACGATCAAGGACGCCATCCCGACCGGGCAGATCAAGAAAGGCGAGGTCGCCCGCGCGGTGATCGTGCGCACGGCCAAGGAGACCAAGCGGCGGGACGGCTCCTACATCCGCTTCGACGAGAACGCGGCCGTGTTGATCAACGAGCAGAACGAGCCGCGCGCGACCCGCATCTTCGGCCCCGTGGGGCGCGAGCTGCGGGAAAAGCGATTCATGAAGATCGTATCGCTGGCGCCGGAGGTCATCTGACATGAAGCCGCTGGTCTATCGCAAGAGCCGGCGCCGGCGCGGCCGGGAGCCCGAGCGCCACAAGATGCACATCGCCAAGGGCGACGTCGTGCGGGTCATCCGGGGCGAGCATCGCGGCCGCGAGGGCAAGGTGCTGCGCGCGGAGCCGAAGCGGTTCCGCGTGGTCGTCGAGGGCGTCAACCTCGTGAAGAAGCACAAGCGCGCCACGACGTCGCGCGGTGAGAGCGGTATCATCGAGTTCCCTGCGCCCATGGCCGCGTCGAACGTGATGCTGCTGGACCCGAAGTCCGGGCAGCCGACGCGCGTGCGACGGCAGCGCGACAAGGACGGCACGATCGAGCGGATCGCGGTGAGGTCAGGGCAACCGATTCCGCGGGTGAGGTGACGCGATGACGGATGTGAAGGATGTGAAGGGCGTGAAGGAGGTGAAGGACGCGAAGCAGCCGAAGCCGGGCGCCGGGCGTGGCAAGGAGAAGGCGGACCGGGCGCCGGCCGCGCCCGATGCGCCGCCGCCCGCGCCGGCCGAGCCGGCGCCGCGGCCGCGCCTGCTGGAGCACTACGAGCAGCGCGTGCGGCCCAAGCTGCAGCAGCAGTTCGGGCTGCGGAACCGCCACGAGGTGCCCCGCCTCGTCAAGGTGGTGCTCAACGTGGGGATGGGCGACGCGCCGAAGAACCCCAAGGCGCTCGATGCGGCGCTCGCCGAGCTGGCGGCGATCACGGGCCAGCGCCCCGTCGTGACGCGCGCCAAGAAGGCGATCGCGAACTTCAACCTGCGGCGCGGCATGGCGGTGGGCTGCGCGGTCACGCTGCGGGGGGCGCGGATGTACGAGTTCCTGGACCGTTTCGTCACCCTCGCGGTGCCGCGGATGCGCGACTTCCGGGGCCTGCCGAGCAAGAGCTTCGACGGACGCGGGAACTTCAGCGTCGGCATCCGCGAGCAGATGATCTTCCCCGAGGTCGACTATGACAAGGTCGAGAAGATTCACGGGATGGACATCACGATTGTGACCACCGCGGGCCGGGACGACACGGCCCTGGCGCTGCTGCGCGAGATGGGAATGCCGTTCCGCGGCGAGACCCCCGTCGCGGTCAACTGAGGAGCGGACGGGCATGGCCAAGAAGTGCTGGATCGAGCGCGTGAAGCGGGAGCCGAAGTTCAAGGTGCGCGGCTACTACCGGTGCCAGCGCTGCGGCCGGAGCCGGGGCACCCTCCGCAAGTTCCACCTCTGCCGCATCTGCTTCCGGGATCTCGCGCTGCGCGGCGAGGTCCCCGGCGTGCGCAAAGCCAGCTGGTAAAGGACGGGCGACGAGATGAGCGTGACTGATCCCGTGGCCGACATGCTCACCCGCGTGCGGAACGCCTGCCGCGCAGGCCACCGTCGCGTGGACATGCCGGTGTCGAAGCTCAAGATCGAGATCGCGCGGCTGCTGCGCGATAACCACTACATCCAGGAGTTCAAGGTCCTGGACGACGGCGCGCATGGCGTGCTGCGGCTCGCGCTCAAGTATCACAACGACGCGCCCGTGATCCGCGAGCTGCACCGCGTCTCGGCGCCCGGGCTGCGCCGCTACGTCAAGGCGCGCGAGATCCCGCGGGTGAGAAACGGCCTCGGCATGGCCATTCTCTCGACCCCGCGCGGGCTGATGTCGGACCGCGAGGCCCGCACCGCCCATGTGGGCGGCGAGCTCCTCGCGCTGGTCTGGTAGGAGGCGGCATGTCGCGCATCGGCAAACGCCCCGTCCCCCTGCCACCGGGCGTGTCCGCGCGCCTGGACGCCGGCCGGCTGACCGTCAAGGGGCCAAAGGGAGAGATCGGCCGCACGATTCATCCCGATCTGGGCGTCACGGTCGAGCCGGGCGCCGTGACGCTCACGCGCCCGTCGGACGCGGCCCGCCACAAGGCGCTGCACGGCCTGAGCCGCACCCTCGTCGCCAACATGGTGGAGGGCGTGACCAAGGGCTACACCCGCGCGCTCGAGATCCAGGGCGTGGGCTACAAGGCCGAGCCCCGGCCGTTCGGGGTGCAGTTGGTCGTCGGCCTGTCGCATCCGGTGGCGTTTCATGCGCCGGCGGGGGTGAAGATCACGGTGGAAGGCAACGTCGTCCTGAAGGTCGAGGGCGTCGACAAGGAGCTCGTGGGGCAGGTGGCGGCGGAGCTGCGCGCCGTGCGGCCCCCCGAGCCATACAAGGGCAAGGGCATCCGCTACGTGGGCGAGCAGGTGCGCCGCAAGGCCGGCAAGACCGCCCAGGCAGCCAAGTAGAGGAGCGGCACGATGCGACCTGTGTTTCGCGTCAAGACGGACACCGAGCGCCGCGCGCGCCGGCACCTGAGGGTTCGCAAGCGCGTGCAGGGCACCGCCGGCCGCCCGCGGCTCGTCGTGTTCCGGTCCGCCAAGCACATCTACGCCCAGCTGGTGGACGACGATCAGGGGCGGACCCTGGTGGGCGCCTCGGATCGATCCGAGGGCGTGGCGGTCGAGGGTCCGGGCAAGGTCGCCAAGAGCTTCGCGCTGGGTCGGCTCATCGCGGCCCGCGCCAAGGAGCGGGGGGTCACCCGGGTGGTGTTCGATCGCGGCGGCTATCTCTACCACGGACGGGTGAAGGCCGTGGCCGACGGCGCCCGCAAGGGCGGACTGGAGTTCTAGCATGGCGGACGAACGGGAGCAGAGCAGCGTGACGGCCCCCGCCCCGGCCCCGGGGGCGGGGGCACCCGTGGGCGGTGGGGGTGGTGGGGGGGGTGGGGGGGGTGGGGGAGGCCGGCACCAGCGTGGTGGGCGCGGTGGTGGGCGCGGCGGCCGTGGTCGCGGGCGCGGCGGTGAGCGGCGCGACGGCGGCGAGCGTGCGGCCAGGGAAGGCGACGGCTACGTCGAAAACGTCATCGCGATCAACCGCGTCGCCAAGGTCGTGAAAGGCGGCCGGCGCTTCAGCTTCAACGCCCTGGTAGCGGTGGGCGACGGTCAGGGCCGGGTGGGCATCGCGACCGGCAAGGCCAACGAAGTGAGCGAGGCCGTGCGCAAGGCGGTCGAGGCGGCGCGGCGCCGCCTGGTCGACGTCCCGCTCACCGGGGGCACGATCCCGCACGAAATCGTGGGCGATCATGGGGCGGGGCGGGTGCTCCTCAAACCCGCGGCCACAGGCACGGGCGTGATCGCCGGCGGGCCGGTGCGCGCCGTGCTCGAGTGTGCCGGCGTGCGCGACATCCTGACCAAGAGCCTGGGCTCCACCAACCCGCACAACATGGTGCGGGCGGCGATGGACGGTCTCGGGCGGCTGACGACGTCGCGCCGTGTGGCGCGCGAGCGCGGCGTCGAGGTCGAGGCGATTCCGTACCGCGCCCGGCAGGAGGCGACCCGTGGCTAGGAAGCCGCCGGCGCGGAAGTGGAGGAAGCAGCGTCCGGGCCGCGACCCGGGGCCGCTCGGGCAGGGGCTGGGTGACCGGATCCGTGTGCGGCAGGTGCGGTCCGGCATCGGGCACCCGGCGGCGCTGCGCCGAACGCTCGCTGCCCTGGGGCTGCGCCACCACCAGCAGGTGGTGGTTCACAAGAACCGCGCCGCCCTGCGCGGCATGCTGTATCAGGTGCGCCACCTCGTCGAGGTGACGCCCGCACAGGACGGAGACTGAGCGATGGCGAAGACGAAGGCCCCGGCCCCGGCGCCGGAGCCGCAGCTGCTGCACACCCTGGCGCCCGCCCGCGGGTCGACGCAGGCCCGGAGGCGGGTCGGGCGGGGGCCGGGGTCGGGCCTCGGCAAGACCTCGGGGAAGGGGCACAAGGGTCACCGGGCGCGGGCGGGCGGCGGCGTGCGTCCCGGCTTCGAGGGCGGGCAGATGCCGCTGATCCGCCGCATCCCCAAACGGGGATTCACCAACCCGTTCAAGGAGCCGGCCCAGGTCGTGAACGTGCGTCACCTGGCGCTGCTCGCCGAGGGCGTGGAGGTCACGCCGCAGACGCTGTTCGGCGCCGGGCTCGTGCGGCGCGCCGACGGGCCGGTGAAGCTGCTGGGAATGGGTGAGGTCACCCGCCGCTTCGTGGTGCGGGGCGTGGCGGTGTCGGCGGCGGCCCGCTCCAAGGTCGAGCAGGCGGGCGGCTCGATCGAGGGCCCGGCGGCGTGACCGGCCCGCAGATCCCCAACATCACGAAGCTCCCGGAGCTCTGGGGGAAGATCAAGTTCACGCTGCTGTGCCTGCTGATCTACCGGATCGGCGCGCACATCGCCACGCCAGGCGTGAACGTGCAGGCGCTCGCCGACTTCATCGAGACCCAGGGGCAGGGGACCCTGTTCGGGCTGTACGACCTGTTCGCGGGCGGCGGCTTCTCGCGGGCCACCGTGTTCGCGCTCGGGATCATGCCCTACATCTCCGCCAGCATCGTCTTCCAGCTGGCGGGGCCGGTGTTCCCGATCGTCGAGAAGATGCAGCGCGACGAGGAGGGCAAGAAGCGCCTCACCCAGTGGACGCGCTACCTGACCGTCGCCCTGTGCGTCTTCCAAGCGTACGGGTTCGCGCTGTTCACCGAGACGCTCCCGGGCGCCGTGGCGAATCCGGGCTGGCTGTTCCGCATGACCACGATCCTCACGCTGACGACAGGCGGCATCTTCGTCATGTGGCTGGGCGAGCAGATTACCGAGCGGGGCATCGGCAACGGGATGAGCCTGCTGATCTTCTTCTCGATCATCGAGCGCATGTGGCCCGAGACGCTGCGGACCATCGAGGCGGTCTCCAGCCGGACGCTGACCTTCCCGAAGCTGCTGCTCGTGCTCGGCGTCATGGTGCTGGTCGTGGGCTTCACGGTGGCGGTCACGGTCGCCGCGCGCCGCATCCCGATCCAGATCCCCCGCAAAATGATGGGCCGGGGGCGCGTGCAGGAGGGCCGCAAGACCTTCATCCCGCTGCGCATCAACTCGGCGGGCGTGATGCCGATCGTCTTCGCGCAGTCGCTCATCATCGTGCCGGGTACGCTGGCCACGTTCGTGGGGAGCCCGCGCCTCAAGGAGCTGGCCCAGTACTTCAACACGACGTCCTGGCTGTACGTCATCTCGAGCGCCGTCCTCATCGTCTTCTTCGCCTACTTCTACACGTCGATCATCTTCAACCCGGTCGACCTGGCGGAGAACCTCAAGAAGCAGGGGGCGTTCATCCCGGGCGTGAAGCCGGGGGCGGCCACCGCGGACTACATCGACGACGTGTTGTCGCGCATCACGCTCCCGGGGGCCCTGTTCCTCACGTTTGTCGCGATGCTCCCGATCGTGGTCTTCAACTACCTCAACATGCCGTTCGGCTTCGGAGGCACGGCCCTCCTGATCGTCGTCGGCGTGGCGCTCGACACCGTGCAACAGATCCAGCAGCACCTCCTGCTGCGGCACTACGACGGCTTCATGAAGGAAGGCCGGCTCAAGTTCCGCGGGCGGCAACGCTTCTAGGGCCGCCCCCGTGTTCATCCTGATCCTTGGTCCGCCGGGCTCGGGGAAGGGGACGCAGGGCCAGCTCCTCGCGCAGCGCCTCGGCGTGCCGAAGATCGCGACCGGCGAGATCCTGCGGGAGGCGGTGCGCACCGGCAGCCGGCTCGGCCGCGAGGCGCAACGCTACATGGACAAGGGGGCGCTCGTCCCCGACACGGTCATCCTCGACCTCATCAAGGCGGAGCTCGGCAAGCCCGGCGCGCAGGAGGGCGCCCTGCTGGACGGCTTTCCGCGCACCCAGGCCCAGGCCGAGCTGGTGGACAAGCTGCTGGGCGAGCGCGGACAGCGGCTCAATCACGTGCTGCTGCTCGACGTTCCGGAGGACGAGCTCGTCCGGCGGCTGCGGGGGCGCGCCGGGATCGAAGGCCGGTCCGACGACACCCCGGAGGCGATCGGCGCCCGCCTGCGCACCTACCAGCGCGATACCGCGCCCCTCGTGGCGCATTACGCCCAGCGCGGGGTGGTGCACCGCGTGCCCGGCACGGGATCCGTCGAGGACATCGCCGCGGAGATCAAGCGTCTCATCGGGCGATGATCACGATCAAGTCGGCGCGCGAGATCGAGACGATGGCCGCGGCAGGCCGCATCGTCGCAGCGACCCTGGCACTCGTGGGCCGGGCCGCGCGGCCCGGGGTCTCCACCGATGAGCTCGACCGTCTCGCCGAGGACTTCATCCGCAGCCATCCGGGCGCGCGCCCCTCGTTCAAGGGGCTGTACGACTTCCCCGCGACCCTGTGCACGTCGATCAACCACGAAGTGGTGCACGGCATCCCGTCCGCCAAACGGGTGCTCCGCGACGGCGATCTCCTGAGCGTGGACGTCGGAGTCTGGCTCGAGGGCCTGCACGCCGATGCCGCGGCCACCTTCCCGGTGGGGGAGATCGCCACGGACGCCCGCCGCCTGCTCGCCGTCACGCAGGAGGCGCTCGCGGCCGGGGTGGCGCAGGCCGTGGCGGGCCACCACGTCGGCGACATCGGCCACGCGGTGCAGCAGGTCGCCGAGGCCGCCGGGTACTCGGTCGTGCGGGAGCTCGTGGGCCACGGCATCGGCGCGAGCTTCCACGAGGAGCCACAGGTGCCCAACTACGGCACGCCGCGGCGCGGCGCCCGCCTGGTGCCGGGCATGACGCTCGCCATCGAGCCGATGGTGAACGCGGGCGGCCCCGAGATCCGTACCCTCGAGGACAGGTGGACGGTGGTGACGGCCGACGGGTCGCTCTCGGCGCACTTCGAGCACACCGTGGCGGTGGGCGCCAACGGCGGCCCGCCCCGCATCCTCACGACGGCGGCGTAGCCTCCCGCTCCAAGCGGTCCGCCTCACTCGCGAGCGTCGCTCCCAGCGCCGCGTCGGACAGGGCGGCCAGATTCACCCGTACGTTGGCCAGCGCGCCGGTGACGGCCGCGCCCGCCAGCCCCACGGCCACCTGTGCGTCGGAACGGGCGTTCTTGTTCCCGATCCGCTCCATGTCCCTCGCGAGCAGCCGCACACCCGCCGCGAGCTGGGCGACCAGGAGCGGCACCGAGGCGGCGCCCAGGAGCGCCTGATCGATCGCCCGCCCGCGGGCGGGGTCGTCCTTGGGCACCTTGTACGCTGCGCTCACCGCGACGTAGGCCGCCGCATCGACGTCGGCGAGGCGGCGCAGCTCGGCACGGAGCCGGTCGGCGCGTGTCAGGATCTCCGCGACCTGGCTCTGCACCTCCGCGTACGCCTTGCGCCCCAGCGTCAGCCGCGCGACCATCGCCACCAGGGCCGCCGCGATCGCGCCCGCCACCGCCGCGGCGCTGCCACCGCCGGGCACGGGCGCCGCGCTCGCCAGCTCCTCGAGCCAGCCGTCGAGCGTGGGCCCCTCGGCGGCCCGGATCTTGGCCTCGAGCCCGTGCGCGGCGGCGTCGGGCAGCTTGAGGGCCGCCCCGGCGGCGCCGAGCAGGGCGCGCTCCGGCACGAGCCCGACGATCTCGGATCGGGCCACGCCGACGCCACGCGCGCGGGCCTCCGCCTCGACCGCCGCGAACACGACCGCGGGCGGCGTGACGTCCACGTCGAGCAGGTTCATCGACACCTGCGCCTGCCCCTCGACGGCGAAGCCGCTCGCCTGCACCGCCGGCAGGCCCCCGCTCGACGTGCGGATCTTCTTCGCGATCTCTTTCGCCATCCCGATGTCGCCGGTGTCGAGGTAGATGTTGTAGGCGACGAGGAACGGCCGCGCGCC
>Ga0187892_10009140_pt1 | contig 13185 bp, 8 predicted proteins | sample MA1701073metaG_FD_139345 | JGI IMG/M metagenome (GOLD analysis project Ga0187892, IMG submission 139345) | Bio-ooze microbial communities from a basaltic lava cave in the Kipuka Kanohina Cave System on the Island of Hawaii, USA - MA170107-3 metaG ...
AGAATCGTTGTCGACGAGCTTCGCGCAGGTCTGACACAGCCAGATCCCGTTGGATTCGCCCGCTCGTTCCTCCGCTGTGAGGCTGGGATCGAACCGCGGCCCGCCGGGCGATGCGGCGGTGATATGAGCCGCCACACCAACGTTGACGGATCCGCCCGCTGCAACCTGCGGACCGCTTGTCGGCGCGCCGCAGGTAGGTCGGGAGCAGCGGTACCCGACCCTCGCAGCAAGTACGACCTTGACGCGCTCTGGAAAGCTGTTGCGCATCGCAGGCCCTCTCGATGACTCGCCGCGGGACTACTATCGGTCCCAGGAGCGGCGTCGGCAAGGCCCCATGGGTTCGGCCCATGATCTTGCTATCTTTGTCCCGTTCAATGACATTCGGGAGGCGGCTTGCGGCGGTGAGTTCATCCATTCAGTCATTGTTCATTCCCCATTCGCGAATGGTAGCGCTCACGTACCGGCCAGTCACACCCCGCGGTTCCGCAGGTGTTCCCGGCAACCGACTCGGTAGGCACGGTCGATCCAGCGGCTTACGTCGTCGTCGAGTTCCGCCAAGTCGCGGATTTTGGCGCGGTGGACGTGGGCATTCGTCGCGATGGTCTCGATCTTCGAGAATCGAGGATCCTCGACGCGCTCCGTGAACCAGAAGCCGATCTCAAGGTGGTCCTTCCTCGGTACCGCTCCACAACATCGTACCTTCACCATGAAGCCAACCCGGTCGCGATAGACGATCATGGTCGTCGGCCCGCGTGCCTCGACCATCGCACGGAAGCGGTCGAACAACGCGCGGACGTGCTCGGACTTTCCACGAAACACGCCGCCGAGCTCGTGTCGCGTGCACGAGTGGTGCATGTTCCTGGTGACGAAGGGATGGCCACATTTCGGGCAGATCCACAGCGGTCTGTCGATCAGGGCCGGCTTCGGTCGCTGCGTGGTGTCGCCCTGCAGGTGGCGGAGCGTGCGCTCGATGCGGGTGGTACGGTTACCCGCGGAGCGCGCGTCCTCGATCGATCGGAGAAGCTCGCGACGGTGCGAGACGGACAAGGCGTCGAATCGATGACGCAGACTCGCTTGTCTGAGTGCGGTTGCCAGATCCCGCGGCAGGTCAACCTCGTCGCGGCGCAACGGCCGCAACTTCAGAGCCACCCGGTCTCCGACGTCGACCCCAGCGGCAGCACGCATGCCGCCGTTCACATAAAGCCGGTACTTGCCGCTCCTGGACGGAACAATCGTCGCGTGCACGGGATGGCCGTCGAGCGTGCCAGCGACCCGGATGCGGCCGCGATCGGCGTACCGCTCGAACGCCCGAACGAGGCCGGCCGGGACGTCAACGAACGGATTGACGCCGGACTCCCCGATCGCTGCACGGAAGGTTCTATGAATCGGCCTGGGTTCCCGGGATCGCCCGCGCCCCGAGTTCGGCGGAGAGTTCATGGTAGTTGAGAGGCAGTTCCAAGCCCGAGTACCGCATGGGGCTTGCGTCGTGAAACCCGGGGCCACACCCTGATCATGCTATCTTCACCCCATCTCTGTGACCACACGACCACACAGGAGGACCCCGTGTCCCAACCGACCACTCCCCAGCAGCAGCTCCGCCGCATCCGCCAGTCCCTCGCCGCCCTCGAGCGCGCCGCGAACCGACTCGTCGCGTCACTGAACGGAAGACCGGCCAGGAAGCTCCAGCTTTCGCCGAAGCGCCGCGCTCAGCTCAAGCTGCATGGGAGCTACCTCGGGTACATCAGGCAGTTGAAGCCGAAGCAGAAGGCGAAGGTCAAGGCGGTGAAGGCGAAGAAGGGGTACCACGAGGCGATCAGGATGGCGAGGAGGTTGGCGGGAGGCTGAGGTAGCACCGGTTCCAACCGCTGTCGCCACGACACCGATCGTGGTAACCTCGCCACGACGATCGGCACGTCCGGGAACGGGGTCGGGGGGGGGCGATCGCTTCTCCTTCTAGCGCTCGCCACTGCCACCGCCCTCGGTGCGTCGGCCTCGGCGCGAGCCGGCGATACTTCCCCGACGGGAGGCACCGGGTGGCGATCGTCAGCGACCCGCTGACCGGCAAGCGGATGTTTGCCGACGACTTCGCGTAGGTCCGCCTTCCCGCCCCTCCATACGTCCCGACCCACAACCCTCTGGGTATTGATCTCATCGCTACGGTTACGCCGAGCCTGGCAATCGTCTCAGTACGGGACGGCTTCGATCTGGACCACGGCTCGGCGCGGGAGTTCATTCTCAGAAAGGACGACGGCAACATCTGGACCAGCAGCTTCGAGGTCCACGAGAGCACGAGCGGCGACCCCTTCAATCCAGCAGTATGTCCGCGGCGGGGTTCCTCGGCCGAGCGACCACGGCGAGCGACCCATCACGCCGATCTCGTCGCCGTCGGGGATCCACCGGTGTGCCCGTTTCTTGAAGAATCCGGGCGATTGAACTCGGCGGTGCGCTTACACGGGCAGCGTGAGACTCGCGCTCGACGGGCAACGGACCGTCGACCCGCGGCCTGCCACTCAATCCGTCGTCGTCACCTGGAAGCCGAGGCTGTCGCTGGCGCCCCGATCGTCCTCGACGGTGAGCACGACGTAGTGGGAGCCGGCCGCGGTGTAGTCGTGGTGGCTCGCGCACGTGGCGAGGAACGGCGCGCCATCGAGCGGGTCTCCCTGGAAGCGGACGACCTCGCTCGTCTGGGTCCCGTCGCCCCAGTCCCAGCGGCAGGTGACGATGTCGCTGTCGGCGTCGACGGCCTGCGCCACGACCTCGACGGCGGTCAGGCCGGCCGCCGCGGGGGCCGTCTCGTCCCACGCCAGCGAGGCCGGGTCGATCACGGGTGCGCCGGTGCCCGTGAAGCGCACGACCGCCAACTCGGCCGAGGCCGTGCCACCGTCGTCGTCCTCGACCTCGAGCGTGATCGTGTGCTCGCCGGGGCCGGTGTAACGGTGCCCCTGCGAATCGGTCGCTTCGATCGGGTTGACCTCCGGGCTCGGGAACGGATCGGGTCCGATTCCGTCGTTGTAGTGGGTCCCGACGCTCGGGTCCGTCCCTTCGTCCCAGGTCCAGCGGAACGTGAGGTCGTCGCTGCCGGCGTCCGAGGCGCTCGCCTCGAATCGGATCGGCATGCCGAAGAACAGCGCGTCCAGCTTCGCCGTCCAGCTCCTCGTGCAGCTCTTCTGGCCCCGGCAGTCGCCGACCTCCGCACCTCCGGCGAACAGGTGGTAGACGTCTTCCGCTCCGCCGCTCGCGCTGACGCGAGTCTGCAGGCCGGGCACGGGCTGGCCGAGCAAGCTGGAGACGACCTCGGACTCGTAGGTCGATTGCGCGGAGAGCGACACGTCCGGCAGGTCGATCCGGATCGCGCTCGGTGGCAGCAACTTCGAGATGATCGTCAGATCCCGGCTGCCGGTGGCGACGATCGTACCATCCCGTCGCAGCGTGAAGGCGAACTTCCCGAGCGGCACCGGGCCGAGCAGGCCCTGGACCGCCAGGCTCACCCCGGCCTCACCCTCGCCCGGCGCGCCGTAGAGGATGCCGTTGATCCCGCTCCGGAAGCTCTCGCTGTACGGGCCGTCGAGCAGCGTCACGTGCTGACCGCCCTGCCAGCCTCGCGTCGTGCCGGTCGCTTCCGACGCACCGAACGTCTCGAAGAAGAGATGCTCGAACGTCCGGACGGCGCCGTCGGTACTGCGCAGCTCGACCCAGGCGTTGGCTGGCGCGCCCCACGCGGACGTGTACACGATCCGGATCTCGTGGCTGGCCTCGAGGTCGAGGCTCGAGCCCTCGATCGTGACGGATTCGGGCGACACTCCTTGCTGCTCGGTCAGGTCCGCCGATGCCAGGAGGCTGCCGTTCTCGAAGACGAGAAGCTTCGCCGTAAACCCTTCCCGGTACACCGGCTCTTCCGGCGATCCGCCGTCGTCGCGCCGTTCGACCAGGGCGCCCGGCGGTCCGGCGACGTAGAGCGTCACGTCGACGTCGACCCGGGCCTGGAAGCTCGCGACGTCGATCACTGGGTCGACGTTCTCGACCGTCACCAGCGTCGAGGAGACGGTCTCGCCTCCACAGTCGTCGCGCACGGTCAAGGTCACGGGGTAGACGCCGTCGTCTCCGTAAACGTGCATCGCCGCGTCCGTGGCGGAGAACGGATCGAACGCGTCGGCCGACGCCGGCTGATCCTGGCGCTGCACGGTGTCGGGCGTGCCGTCGCCCCAGCCCCAGACGAAGTCGAGGAACCGTGTCCTCGGGTCGTCCGCCGTGGCGGACACGCTCACGGCGTCGTTTTCCGAGCCGTCGAACTGCGCCAGCGGGGCGATCGACGGCGGCGTGTTGACGACCTCCACGTCGTAGCCGCCGGTCGTCTCGTTCCCCGACGCGTCGGTCACCCCGAGAGCGGCGGGGCTCGTCCCGAGGAAGAACCGTGTCGGTGGATCCGAGGGAGGGGCGAGCGTCGGATCGACGTCGCACAGATCGTAGAACGTCGTGTTCTGCCAGGGGTTGTAGTCCCTCCACCCGGTCGTCGCGTCGCACTCCTGGGCCTCGAGCGAGACGACCGGCTCGAGGAACGAGAGGTGCGGATCGGTCGTGTCGGCGACGTCGAAGGCGCCCTGGCGATCCGCGGGCCCGGTCAAGACGAGCCCGTCCGCGGTGATCGCCAGCGCGACGTAGGTGTGGTGGCAGCTGCCGTCGAACGGCCCGCCGGTGAACTGCAGCACGCCGCCCTCGTTCTCCCACTGCCGGACCTGCCGCCCGTCCACGTACAGCCGCACGTCGACCGCGTTCGCCGGCGCGGTCACCTCGAAGGTCACCGGGTCGGTGTCGGCCGGATTCGGCGGCGACACCGCGATCTCGAGCGCGGGCTGCGAGCTCGTGGTCCCGTCCGTGGTCGTGCTCACCTTGACGTCGTCGAACTGCGCGAAGTCGCCGGTGTCGTCAGGAGTGAAGGCCCCCAATCCGATCGCGCCGCTCGTGAACGTGGAGTCGGTCACCTCGCCCACCTTCCGTGGGACCTGCTCGCCCGGGAACTCCGTCGACTCTTCGGTGTCGACCCAGAACGAGTGCGTTCCGCCGGCGCTCTCGACGCGGATCCAGTGCCAGTCGAGGTCGGGCACCACCCCGGTAGTACCCAGCGGCTGCACGACGCCGGACTGGACGAGGTTGACGAAGCCCCCGCCGTTCGCGTCGATCACGAACTCGTAGTAGTTCGACGCGTCCTGGACGCCCCAGCGCACCGTCACGAAGTGCGCGTCGCCCGGATGGACCATCGCCTCCACGGCGATACCGCCCGAGAACGACTCCAGGGTCGAGATTCTCGCGGGCGCCAGGAGGTTGCTCTGGAGGACTCGGTCCAGCTCGTCATCGCTCTGGGAGTCGGGCGGAACGATGAGCCAGGGTCCGGGCTGCTCCTCCCAGCCGTCGAGCACGCCGTCGTCGAAGTTGTCGAAGAACAGCAGCACGTCGTCCGGCTCTTCGTCGGCCACGTAGCGAAAACGGTCGCCGATCTGCGTGAAGGTCTCGATCAGGTCCTGATTCGATATCGGAGTCGTGGCCACGGTCTGACCGTACAGCTCGATGTCGGCCTCCGAGTAGCCGAAGGCGCGCAGGATCTCCTTCTCGACCTCGGGCAGTCCGTTCGCCGCGATCTCCTGCCGCGCCTGCTCGATCATCGCGGCGTTCAGCTCGAACCCCTGGTCCTCGAGGCTGCCGCGAATCGAGTCGAAACGGTCGGCGAGGGCGCGCCAGCCTTCCGCGACCAGCGCTCCGTAGGCGCGCATCGCGGCCGATTGCTTCAGCATCCATTCGATGTCTTCGGCGTCCTTGGCGCCCCAGAACTTGTTCCGCGCCGCGAACAGCGCCTTCTGGTTCGCGATCCGGTCGAGCTGGAGCTGGAGGGTGTCTCGCGCAAACGGATCGTTCAGGAGTGACGGCTCGGTCGTCACGTCGTCCACGGACACGTATTCCGGCATCACGATGACCTGGTAGTCGGGGTCCGGATCCGCGGCGGAGAGCTGTGCCAAGCACGCGCTCGTCTGTGCGATCGCCTCCGCGGCGAACATGAGCCCCTTGGAGATCGGCTCCGGGTTGACCGTCGCGACGAGCGAGGTGGCGGTCGCGGCCAAGGAGACCACGAACCCGCCGTGCAGCTCCAGGGGCTTCCAGATCGGGACGACGACCTCCTCCGTGCGGTACGTGGCGTCGAGATCGTAGATCTCCAGGTCGCTCGTGAAGTCGTACTCGAAGGTTGCCCTCATCAGGCTGTCTTCCGTCGCGTCGATCTGGGCGAGGATCCCCTCGAGCACGAAGATGCCCGCGATGACGTTGGGGAGCCCGGGAATGGAGCTGGCCACCCCGTGTTGGATGCAAGTGGCCACGTTGTTGACCGGGTAGGTGGCCAGCCACTCCCAGTCGTGATCGTAGCTGAACGTGACGGTCGTGGTCTTCAACCTGGGCAGGAACGCGTTCCGGACGACCGGCGGTGTGATGTCCCCGTGGTAGGTACCCAGGAAGTCGGCCGTCGAGATCGTGCGCCCGAAGGCCGTCCGGGCGCTGCCGAATGCCTCGGTCGAGGTGATCGCCACGACCAGGTCATCCTCAGTCAGCGGGCTCATGATCTCCATGCTGATGTTGTAGTCCTGCCAGAAGTCGGCGCTCGGCGGCTTGTCGCCGGGCAGGAAGAGGTTGACCACCCTCGGCGCACGCACCTGGAAGGGCCGTTCGACGACGGCCGACGTGTTGCCGGCGAGATCGGTGGAGCGAGCGTGGATGGCGTAGTCGTGGTTCGTCTTCAGGGAAACCGCGGAGGTGTCGTACTCCCAGTCCCCCAGCTCGAAGGACAGCACGTGCGCCGGATTCCACGTCGGATCGCTCACCCAGTCTTTTGAGGCGCCGTTCCAGTACAGGTCGGGATCCTTCACGTCCTGAATCATGAGCTCGACGCCGGTCAGGCCGGACTGCACGGTGCCCGCCTCGAACGCCTTGCCGCGGATCCATCGGGCGGCCGTCACCAGGCTCGTCTTGTAAAGGACCGAATTCGGAACGGGGTAGGTGACGGTCACCACCGGCGGGGTCGCGTCGAACTTGACCGCGAACGTCGAGAGAGCGCTCGTGTTCCCCGCCCGGTCCTGCGCGTGGATACGGAAGTGGGAGACGCCGCCCGGACCCGGATCGGCCCCGGTGTCGAAGGTCGTCTGGCTCGGGTCGAGAGCAGTGGTCGGAGGGCCCGCCTCGTCGGGGCCGTAGTACAGGTCGTACTCCCGGATCCCCGACGAGGTGCGGCTGGCGTCGTTCAGGAAGCAGCCCGTGCTGGAGGGGTCGCAGTCGTCGAACGGCTCCTGCCAGGAGAAGGTCGGTTTCCCGGTGATGTTCTGCCAGACGCCCGACGCGATCTCGCGGTCGTCCTCGGACCGCGCCGTGAGCGGCGACGGCGGGTTGGGCGGCGTGTTGTCGAAGAGGAACCGCGCGCCGAGCTTCGTCGAGGAGGTGTTCTCCGCGTCGTCGATGGCGCGGACCTTGACGCGGTAGTGATAGCCGGATCCCGTCGACTCCGGGACCTCCACGTTCTGGTTGACGACCCAGTCGTAGGAGAATCCTTCGGCCGGACAGGCCTCGAACGGGACGAGGTCGACACGGGGCTCGACGAAGGCGCCTTCCCAGTGCTCCGCGGTGCTCCACGTCGCGCCACCCTGCCAGTAGATCCCGCTCTCCACGAAATCGTCGCCGCTGGCGTACAGCCTGACGACTTGAACCTCGACCCGCGGCTTCATGACCATCAGCGGGTCGCCGCAATCCTTGGCCTGTCCCTTGATCTGGAACAGTCGATTGTAGGGGGCGTCCCCGCCGGGAGGGAAGGTCTGGCTGACCAGGGGAGCGACGACGTCGAAGAAGAACTCGATGGAATTCCCGACCGGCTCCTCGACGCCGCCGACGTCCCGCGCGCGGGAGGTCACGGTGATGCCGTGCCCGCAGTCGGCGATCCCCGACGGGCAGCCGAAGGGAACGTCGGCGACGGCGCCGCAGCCCGTCTCGGTCGAGTACTCCCAGTTCGGGGAGCCGTCGGCCGTGATCCAGGTCTCGGCGTCGACCCAGTCCGATCCGTCCCAGAACTTGCCGAAGCGATCGTCCTGGTCCGGGTGGGTGGTGGTCGTCACCTCGAGCTTCAGCCGGACTTCGTCGATCGGCGCGCCCCCGGCGGGGCAGGCGAAGCCCCGGATCCGGCAGACGCTGTTGTCGCTGTCGTTGTAGAGCGTGCCGCCCTCGGGGAAGTCGATCTTCGAAGACGCCGCATCGCGGAGGTAGGAGAAGAGCACCGCGTCCGCCGCGGACGGGTCCTCCCGGTTGCCCACGAGGTCGACGGCCCTCGCCTGGAGCAGGTAGGACGAGCCCACCCGCCAGGCCGAGTGGTCGGCATCGGAGAGGTCCTGCCAGTCCGCGATCGTGGCCGCCGGAACGCTCCAGCTTTCCTTCCCCTCCACGGGAATCCACGCCGGAGAGGTCGTCCACTCGGACTGGTTCCAGTACAGGCCCCGCTCGGCGTCCTGGAGACGGATCTCGACCTTGCGGACCCCGAAGCCGTTCTCGGGCGCTTCCGGAATACGGTCGCTCGCGTCGCCGAAGATCGCGAGATCGCCGAGCGACTGCGGGTTGGCGCAGGTGAGCGGCCCGCCGACCGAAGAGACCGGGTCGATCTGGTCGATCGTGTACAGGAGTCCGGCGCTCGACGCCTGCGCGGCCGAGGAGACCACGCCGCTCAGCGTCGGGTTGAGCGTGCCCAGAACCACGTGCGGCGCGTTTCCGGCTTTGATCTCGCCTCCCCCGTTCGCCACGACCGCCGTGGAGACGTGGATCGAGTGGCTGGCGTCCCCGAAGGGGGGCAGCTCACCGGCGAGCGCGATCAGGACGGACGCCGCGGCCAGGCCCAGAAGGGCCAGGAGCGTGGATCGTCGGCGTGGGATCCGCGGGGACATCGGAGTTCAGTTCCCGACCGCGTGAACGATCAGAGTCGGACTTTCGACGTTGGCCGCAGCGTTCGAGTAGTACTCGTCTCGATAGAAGCCCTTCCACGACACGGTGTGGGTGCCCGCTCCGAGGCACTTCGCCCGGGTAACGGAGAGGTTGCGTTTCTTCCCAAAAGAGCCTGTACCAAACACAATCTCCCCCGTGAGGGAGAAACCCACGAGCTCGGTATCGATCCAGAGTTCACTCTGGAGGTCCAAGGAAATGATGGTGCTGCCTGTCACACTGACAACCCCGACGCCTTGGGCCGTGACGATCACGCAACTTGCGTCGTCGAGAAAAATACTGCAGCTACAGATGTCCGCGATACCGGGCTGGGCTGGAAGGGAGTTGGAGTTGCAACTGCATCCTCCTGTTCCCGTCGTGTTCACGCCGGGCGCCCAAAGGGCGGCCTTCGTCTTGCGGTGCGTGACGGCCCCATCCGCGAGATCGCTCGTCCCGACCTGGCCGTCCGCGATCTTGACCGAGGTCACCGAGTTGTTGCCGAGGTCCGCGTTTCCGACTGCGCCGTCCTGGATCATCGACGTGGTGATCGCGTTGGCGTCCACGCTTCGCGCCCGCAGCGCGTAGAAGCTGTACGGGCTCGTCGAAAGGCGGTGGCGGGGAAGCGGCGGGTCGGAGCCCACCGTGAGCTCAAGGTAGTACTGCTGGTCGAAGGTCAGCTCGACGGGACCGAGCAGGACGTTGAAGACGCCGTTCGTCACCTGTACCGACTGGGTGCTGTCCCAGACGGAGGTTCCCCCCGATCCGGCGGTCCACAGCCGGAAGCGGATCGAGTAGACGCTGTCCTGCACCGCGACGCCGTCCGGATCCGTCAGCTTCCCCTGGTAGTTCAGAAGCTGCGGGACGTTCTCCGCCGCCACGGGCAGGGCGAGCGTCAGCAGCGCACAGGCCAGGACGAACGTGCTCACACGCATGACCTTCTCCTTACTTCTATTTCTTGGACGACGGCCGGGGGCTGGGCGGCCTGCCGGACCGGGAAGACCGAGGATCTCCGAAAAACGCACGCAGTTCGGGATAGTCATCGCCCCTCTCCGCTCCACCGCCCCGAGGCCGAGGCTTGTCCGCCCTCGCCGACCTACCTCGCCGCACCAGGAATGGTGGCGTTGGTGGGCCGAACCGCAGCATGGCCCCCCTGCCTGGCCGCCCGCTGCTTCGGATGGCGGCGGACATAGGAATCGCGCAGACTTGGCCTCGGGATGGGTTGTGGGTCTCCTCCGCCCCGCAGCCGGCCTGGTCATTTTGATGATGCGCCGTGTCGCCTACGGCGTTCCTAACACGATTCGTCGCGTGGCGGGCGAGACTCCGCCGCGAGACCGTGCTGTCAGTGGACGTTTCGTGAAGTCAATGGGGGATGATCGCGGCAAAACCGCGGCAATGGTCCTTGTGTAACGGCCAAGGCGAAACTCCGGCACATGTCGTCTTTGGCTCGACACGGGCGGCAGCCCGGAGTTGGGCTTCGAAGCCGAGATTGGCTGCCCGTGCTTGTGCGCTTCGTTCGGCCGGCCACGGGCGCCCCCTCTCGCTCTCCGGCCGCTCAGTATAGCTGCCCGCCCCGTAGGGGCGGGAGGTAGCGACTGGAGCGCGCCCGGGGCCCGCGAATCTGAACGCCCCTTCCATCGTCTCCGCGGCACGTCGGTGGTTCAGCGAATCTGAACACCGGTCCCAGGCTTTCGCCATCGGTGGTTCAGCGAATCTGAACGGGTCTGACTGACGGAAAGCCCCCTTGGTGGAAGCCCGGTTCGCACCGAACCTGGACGTCAGTATCAGCAACCGGGAGCGACCGCTCTCCGGCGTCACGGAGAGCCGGAGAGCGCTCCCGGGACTACTCGCGTGCGTCAACCACAGTCGTCCGGAGAGCTTGACGTCGCGGAGCCACGACGCACAGAAACCGCGCGCAACTTCAGAAACTGAACGGGCTGTTCAACGCGAGAAACGCTGCGCGCGGAGTGTGTTGTTGTTGCCGATGCGGCTGGCTCCCGGGGGTGGCTCCTCGGTGAGGGTTAGATCACCAATCAGGTACGTCTCGCCACTGGCGAGACGAATCGCGGCGCTGTAGGCCCATCGCGTCACACCGTCGAGGTTCTGTACGGCGATCAACCGCATCTCGTCGTCGCTCAAGCAGTCGGGAGGGCCATTCCCCGGCCCGGCGGGACCGAACTGGTCTGCCGCAGACACATTCGGAACGAGGAACCCTCCGTCCACACCAACCGGTACCATCTGGCCATTGACGGTCACCGTCCACGTCTCGTCCAAGTTCGGATCTTCCCCACCTTGTGCCATCGCGGGTTGCACTAAAAGGCCGCAAACGAGCACGCCGCAACACTGACCAACGACGGTCGTCAAGCCACGCGGTCTTCTCCTCCCACGCGTCGCACGATCCGCGAACTCAGGCCAGCTCCTCCGCCACACGGTGCGCACTATTGCTGCTCCTCGGCCCGATAGTACCCGGCCTCCACCAGGAGCCGTCGCGCGTAGCTCTGGGCTGCCTCCTCCTCGTCGAAGGCAGCCAGTTTCCCCTTGATCTCATCTACCAAGCCTTGACCGGAAAGACCGGTCTCTCTTCTACGTGGCGACGACGATTGATGAGGTACATTCCCAGGGCCGCTCCGTCGAGGGCATCGGCCGTCCTCGCCTCGCGAACCAGCTCCACGATCCGCTTCTCATCTCCCACTCGTCTTCCCAGCGTCATCACTGCAAAGGCGGTGCGATACTTGTCCCCCGCGCTCAACGTGGCGGCAAGTTGCTCACTGTCGATTCCTTCGAGGCGTTTCAACACCCAGACCGCGACCAGCGGATTGGCGCCGCGAAGCGCGTCGAGGAGCTTCGGACTGCCGGGGCGACCTGCTGAGTCTCTGAGCAGACGCCGCAGTTTCCGGTGTTGATCCAGTGCTTCTCGGACCCACTTCGACCAGTCCTCCCGAATGTGGTAGCAGGACTCGAACGGCTTGCCTTGTGGCTCGGGGTCCGTTGCAAACCGACACAGAGCCGTAGCAGAGCCGTACCTCCCTGAATGAACAGCCTGTAGAGTTCCTCCGGCGTTCCGCGGGATCTACCGACCACGTGCCGCGATTCCTCGACCCAATCATAGGTGCTCACCGTTGGCTCCGGCGCCTTCGTGATTGCGTCAAGGAGCGACCACGTGCCTTTCAGATGGCTGCCAACAACTGGATCCCCCGGACCCAGCCATTCCCCGGTTTCAAGATGGAACATCCCGCTGTGGTAGCCGATGCCGCTCTTTGGGTCCGGGACGATCCGAACGATGGACCAGCATCTGTCTCGTTCCCTCACGATCGCGTCGAACGGAATCTCGCCGGCGTCGAACACACTGCGCGCATCCGCATGCCACACCGGGGCCCGCGGTACCACCCAGGGGCCGATGTCGAGCAGGACGAGAAGGGCACCGATTGTTTGCTTCAGGGCGCCATGCATTCCAGCACACCAGAGAAGGACGTCGGTGGATGGTCGAGCCAGCCCTCTCCACTGGCAAGCAGCCCGGCCAGCGTCGGGTCGGTTACCGCCGCGAAGTCGGGCTGGACGGTCGCTCGTTGGTTCGGCCCAGCGCCGCTGTCAGCGGCCACGCTCCAGGTTGCCTCGCGAAGCGCACAGATGCTCTTGGGGTCTCCAAGACGATGGGACACGCCGAAGGTCCTCCATCCTTCGATCAGCTTCGTCGCGGCAAGGCCGTAATCCACCTGAACGCCCGGCGGGCCCCCGGCAGGGTAAGAGAAGGTTTGGGGGAAGATCGCCAACACGGATTCATTCGCCGGGTCGTCATCGGTCACGGCACTGCCGACTGAGCACGGTGCCGGCGGAACCGATGCTGCGCTGTGGTAGATGGGACCCGTCCCAGGGGGTTTGACGTCCAAGATCGTGCCCAGAGTTGGGCCTCGAAGCCAAGGTTGGCTGCGGTGCGTGCGCTCTTCGATCGGCCGGCCACGAGGTCCTCCCCCCAGTTGCCCTGATCGGCCGGTATAGCCCCAAAACAAGCGTGATACGAGTGGGCTCGAGGGCCGCGCGCGAGGCGTGCCAGGAGGGCGACACCACCTCCCCAGCGCTGCCGCGCTCTTCCTCACCACCCGTCTGATTGTCGGCCTCGCTTGCCTCCGCGTCGTGATCTCGAAGGTCCTTGCCATCCGGGCCTCCCGATCCCGGTTTCAGCTCGAAGCTCAGCAGCGCAGC
>Ga0187892_10009141_pt1 | contig 13185 bp, 17 predicted proteins | sample MA1701073metaG_FD_139345 | JGI IMG/M metagenome (GOLD analysis project Ga0187892, IMG submission 139345) | Bio-ooze microbial communities from a basaltic lava cave in the Kipuka Kanohina Cave System on the Island of Hawaii, USA - MA170107-3 metaG ...
GTAGCAAGGTTTATCTCGTGTTATCTGAATCATCAACGCAAGCGGCGGCATAGCCGCAAAAATTAGGGAGAGCCTCACGGCGTGGCCGAGCACACGCCGCACATCGAAGGGCAAAGCCCTAAACCTTCAAAGTTCCCAAACAAAAATCCTAAATGGAATTAACGAACAGGATTGATTTATTCAGTTCCCTGGTCGGTGACAGAAATAGTAAATCTAAGATTCCACCGGACGGCAATTTCTTTTGACGATTGATTAACGCAATACTTCCATCAATTGACAAGAGATTTTTTACATCATCAAGTTGCGTCGCAAAAATATCTTCGATTTGAGATTCACGTATTTCAAGCATGTTCTCTTTGAATTTTGCTGCTAATATCGTCTTCGCAAATAGGACAAATAAAATCTCCCTTCGGAAATGGTTTACCGAACTCTTTCCTATCAGACTCCGGATTGAAATCCAATACTCGGTTTACGTATAAGCCTGAGCCGAAGCTCACCGATTTTCCACACTCATTACAAATCTCATTTTTCATATATATAATCTAATGACTCAACACAAGTCCAGGCATCTTCTTGATGAATTGCGCTGCCAATGCTTCAAGCGCCCATTCAGCGATTATCTCGCCTGAAATATGTCTCACTGAAATAGCTTCGTTCTCCGTGTGAAGGAATAATCCGGTGCCGCCGGGCTTCGGTGACATAGTAAAGTAAAGGCCCATTCGTTCATTCACGTCGGGAGTTCCATACTTCATAATTGCGTCGCGTGGTTTCATTCGCCATGCTTTTCGATTGAAAGTGAAAAGCGTAATCATCGACGTTGATCCGATTCGATGTGCTTTCAGTTCGACCTCGTGCAAATCTGGCAAGGCAATATTGTTCTCGGTCAATCCCAGAAGCTTCTCTAGGGTCTGTCCAATTCCCGTTGGCCCGCGACGTGCAGATTGAACCCAATCGAGGTTCTTAATTTCATTAAATCGTTTTTGAAATTCGTCTGTAGTAATCATTTGTCAAAGGATAATACTAACACGGAGAAGCTACACTTCAGTCAGCATAAAACTAGGCCGCACCATTTCCATTCCTTGTGATCTGGACGACGTTACCGCTGACAGTCTCACTTCGTGCGGGCTTCCGCATGAGAGTTGTATTGAGCGAGTGTATGGACGATCACTGTGGCGATTATTATTATGCCGCCGAGGACAGCCCAGTTTGAGGGGCGTTCGGCGACGAAGAGGAAGACCCAGACTGGGTTTAGCAGCGGTTCGATGAAGCCGATTATCGAGGCGTCGAGGGGACGGGTGCCCATTTGGACGCCTTTTATAAAGAGGATGTAAGAGATTCCGATCTGGAAAATTCCGAGAAAGGCGACGGCAGAGAGTTGAGTTTGTGTTAGGATTGGAAATATGGGCACGACGGTTGAAGCGATCTATGAGCACGGTATTTTTAGACCCGTGGCTGGAGTTCCCGTGGCATTGAAGGAGAACGAGCGGGTGAAAATTACTATTGTGACTGATGATGAAGCCGATTTGGCGGCGGAATTTGAGCAATGGGATGCCGCGAGCGATGAAGATATGTTGGCGTTTGAGAGGAATCTCGAGGGCGTCGGCTGATGGCTCGCGGCGACGTGCTTCTTGTGACTTTACCGGCGACGAGTGGCCGAGAGCAGAGCGGGCGTCGTCCTGCCGTTGCAGTTCAGACGGATATAGCCGGTGAGCCGATGTTGATGGTCGCTCCGGTTACATCGAATCTGCGGGCCTCGCGATTCAAGTTTGTCGTCCAGATCGAGCCGTCTTCCGAAAATGGATTGACGCAAACATCCATGATAATGGTATTTCAGATGCGGGCGATCGACAAAGATCGCATCGTTAAAAAACTTGGCCGTCTCACTTCGCTCGATCTCGAACGCGTTGATGCCGAAATTAAAAAGCTGCTACTTCCCTAACTACCTCCTTTTATATTGATACAGCGTGTGGACGACGACGGTGGCGATTATTATTATGCCGCCGATGAGTGCCCAGTTTGAGGGGCGCTCATTGACGAAGAGGAAGACCCAGACTGGGTTTAGGAGTGGTTCGATGAAGCCGATAATAGACGCGTCGAGCGGGCGCGTGCCCATTTGGACGCCTTTTATAAAGAGGATGTAAGAGATTCCGATCTGGAAAATGCCGAGGAAGGCGACGGCGGCGAAGTCGCTTAGGGTCAGAGTCGGGATCGCAGCGACGCCGTTTGGGAGTGTGACGAGAGCGAGCAGGAAGTTGCCGTAGATGACGGTGATGACTGGATTTATGGATTGCGGATTGGAAGAAGAGAGAACCACCCCGTCAGCGGAAGCTGCTGCCACCCCTCCTTGGTAAGGAGGGGAGCTTTGTCCCGTGGCTTTTGGATGTTTTAAAAGCATTACGTAAAGGCCGAGAAAGATGCCGCTGCCGAGTGCGGCGATGTTGCCGCGGGTTTCGCCGATGGTTAGGTCGCCGACGAAGAAGAGCGACATTCCGGCGATGCAGAAAATTACAGTGGCGAGATCGCGTAAGTGAAATTTTTCGCCGATGACGAACGGAGCAAGGATGAGGATGTAGATCGGCGCCGTGTATTGCAGAAAGATCGCGTTGGCTGCGGTCGTGTGTTTTGTCGCCCACACGAATAAAAACAGCAGCGTCGAGTAGATCAGCGTGCACATTACGCCGAACGCGTTTATTCGCAGGCCGTCTTTGCGTGTGATGATGAGAACGGTGACGGCGGCAAACAGCGAGCGAAAGAACGTGACCTGATATGCGTCGAGCGACGTGAGTTTTATAAACAGACCGCCGGTGCTCCATAAAAGCACGGCGACGAGCACGTAAGCGATCGGCGGAATTGTTCGAGTTTCGTTCACGAGTTAATGGTAAAGCGTTGCGGTGTTGACCCAAAGGCGGTAGAAAATTTAGAAAGAATAATCAGCCACAAATGCACGAATATAAAGCCGGATTTTCCTGCTCTTATTCGTGCATTCGTGGCGAACTCTTAGCTCCCGAATTTTGCCGACAACGCTAAATGCGTTATTGTATTCCTAGTCTTTCCCGATATTTTTCAAACAGGAGTATCAGCAGTTATGATATTGACCTTCGCATTTCTTTTCTTTTTTCTTCTCAGTTTTTGTGCAGCGGCTTTGGCTCAGACTAGCCCTCGAAAAGATTTTCCCGGTATAAAGATTTCGAATTTTGGCCAGATGGACGAACGCTTTTATCGCGGTGCGCGGCCAAAAAAAGATAAGGGCCAATTCGAAGCTTTAAAGGCGCTCGGCATTAAGACCGTGATCGATCTGACAAAGAAGCCCAAACCTTACGGAAAGATCGAGGCTGAGGCGGCGGGCTTGAATTACATCAGCATTCCAATGAGTGACGGCGATTACCCCGAGCCTGAGACCGTCGAGCTGCTCACAAAGACCATTAACGATCCGTCGATCGGCGTTTTTTACGTGCATTGTGCGGGCGGGCGGCATCGCACCGGCATTACTGGCGCGATCTGGCGGTTTACGAAATACGGCTGGAACTATGACCGCGTCTATCGCGAGATGAAGAACTACGATTTTTACACGCGTTGGGGACACGGCGAGATGAAAACTTTTGTTCAGGATTTCGCTGCGAAGATGGAGAGCCAACGTCTTGCTGCGGCTGTGTCGAGCACCGCGATCGAAGCGCAACCGTAAATTTTCTTACACCGAATCTGAGCGTCTCGCGACTATTGAAAAATATCGCCGGCGCTTTTTGTTTTCGACCACTGGATGCCTTCGATGTTCTCTTCGTCGGCAGCGAGAATGCGGTCGCTGAGTTTGTCGGTCGTCAGATTTAGCCGCAGATTAAGATAGTAAGAGATCGAGCCGATCTGCTTTTTCTCGTCCGGTGGTTCGATCTCACGAACTTCGGCATCGACTTTCATTCGATCAAAAATTTTCTTTAATATCTCCTGCGTTCGGTCGGGATCGCGTGTCTTGACCGATAATTCCATCGAACGCAGAATCTGCTCGGGTTCTTTGAACTCCAACAGCCAAAGCAGCACAAGCGAAAACAGACACAGCGCAATTCCGAGATCCCAACGCCCAAAACCGGCCGCCAACCCGAGCGCCAAACTTATCAGCAGAACTGTAATTTCCTTCGGATCACGAATGTTTGTGCGAAATCGCACGAGCGACGCAGCAGCAAAAATAGCGAATGCGCGCGCGGCGTTGTCGCCGACGACCATCATCAGCGCGGCAGCGACGACGGAGAGCAGAATTTGAGTTTGCGAGACAAAAAGACTGCGGCGAAAGAGCGGGACATTCTTGCGCGGCCGAAAGGCGAGAATGCCCGATAAAACAACCGCGAGCAGAAGGCGTTGGATGATCTCGATGGTGCCAATAAATGTTGAATCGGCTGCACCGGTTGAATCTTCAAAGACTTTTGCGAGGAAAAATTTTTCTTCGGCGGGATCTTTCGTAAAGCCGTTCGAATTCTCCGCCACTCGAGCGTTGGGCGATTGCAAACGGAAAAACTGCGGGGCAAAGATCGCCATCGAAGCAACACCGAGCGCACCGAAAAGCAGAATGCCGAAGACAAATATTGAACGCGATCTTTTCATGCAGCGAGATTACAGGCGAGTGTAGCGCGTATTGCCGGCACATTCGAGTTCGCCGATGCGCTTCTTGACCGTTGCCTAAGCTGCGTTCTCGCCACCGGCAGTCGCTTCTTTGACCACCTCACGAAGCTGCCTGGCCGAGGTCGTTGCTGGTTCGAGTTCGACGTCCTCAACATTGTCGTAAACCTTTTTGCCAAACACGCCGTTCCATGGCGGGATTACCAGCGTGATGTTGCCGCTCGCGCGAGCCTGACACGCGAGGCGAAGAAACGGTTGCTCGTCGTCGGGTTGATTGTAGCCAAAGACCTTCATTTGTCGTCGTTCGCGGGCTGCGACAGGCGTGAGTTTTTCCTGACCGCCAAGCACGCCGATCCAGCAAGTCCCGCAGCTTGCGGAAGTGCATTCGATCGGCACGGGGCCTTCCCAACAGCGTTTGTCCGCCGCCTGCCAGTTTTGCGAATGATCTTTCTGCGACGCGGTAACGATCTCTTCGTCGGCGATGATCGGGAATTTGCCGCTGTGCGTCAGGGCGGAATAACTGACCGAGTATTCCTTATCTATTGTCTTCAAAAAGCCAAACAGCCCCTGCGAATCGTCCTTCGCACGCTCGGCGACTATTTTGTCGGGTGATTTTGCCATCAAGCCCGTCGGCTCGATGGTGCGTTCCATATTTGCAAAGAACGCATCTGCGCCAACCTGATTCAAGGTCATCAGTCCGACGGCAGCGATCGCATTGGTCAGCGATCGATCGACTCGAACCTTTTCGGCAACGTGAATTCCGATGTTTTTGATGATCTCGACCAGCTTTTCCGGCACTTCGGTTTTATTTTCGACCTCAGCCTTTATCGCGCACTTCACGGCCTTCAAATATCGAGACCCAAAAAGAAAATTGTGAGACGTGTCGATCTGGCTCGACAATTCAAACTCGCCCTGCATCGCCAACCCGCGAAGCGTCTCTTCGCGGCTTTCAGCAGAATCGACGAACTTCTTTAGACTCAACGGAAAGAAACGAAACCAGATCTGCACCGCGTTGCGATCAACCTCGTGAATACACGGCAAAAGCTCGTCAATGGCCGCGAGCCAATCGGTCTCAGTGAATCTACTTAAACTATTTGTTAATGCGTTACTCATAACTTACAAAAGCAAACCAAAAAGTTAATCAAAAATCATCTTGACTATCAAACCTAGCGATATTTTTTTTCAACAATAATATTGACAAATTCAGGGGGGGGGGCATATTGTAGGATAATAGAATGTAACGTCACTGTTTTGCTTTACACATGGGACGACGAATTTTCCACATCACTAATTTACTTTCTCACTCGTTGGGACGCCCTTGGACTGTCTCGGACATGGCCGACGAAATTGAAATGTCGGCTCCTCATTTTCATAAAAGATTTAAGGAATTAACCGGCTCAACGCCAGTGGCTTATCTCAACGATCTTCGACTGGAAAAAGCGAGAGAACTACTTGAGGACGATCAATGTTTTCTTCAAATCAAGGAAATCGGTAATAAAGTCGGACTCGCCAATGATAGCCATTTTACACGAGATTTTAAGAAGAAATACGGCCTGACGCCTTCCGAATACCGTAAACAAAATTGGGAATTGGGACACTCAGACTCATATGATGGACGCAAATCATAGTTTTCGCCAAGTAATAGTATTTCCAGCCAATAGATAATCGTTGAAACTGACTTGCCCTCATCATAGAATATAAGTACTTGACAACCAATAATAATTCGACTTTTCTGACGGCTTTTTTAGGATAAAGCTGAATGAAATTCAACGAAAGGTGTTAATTTGTTAAATATAGGTTATTACGGAGGATAAACGCTATGCGACAAATGTTAGAAGAACTTCCCATTCGAGGGATTTTGATTGTTTCGATTATCTTGGGTTCGATGGCAGGAGGGTTTGGTTCAATTGGTCAAGAAGTAATAGAAGGGCCAACGTGTACAACGCAGGCTCCGGGATGTACGATCGAAGGGTGCCATAACTCAAGGCCTGACGGGAGTGGATACACGGTTTGCCTTTATTCTGGGACAAACTGTCCGCCATTAACACAGTGTCAGTAGTCATTGCCAACAGGCTAATAGGAAAGCTGAATAGACATGCGGAAACCTGGTAATTGCTTGTTTCTAGGATTGCTTAGGCTGTTCCTGTTTCTATTGTTTGTTTCAGTTGTCGCGACGGCCCAGAAACCCTTGTCAAAAAACGCAAGGGAATTAATTGTATGGCAACAACGAACTGATGATCTGACGGATAGCGTCGTTAAAGACATCGGCCAGATTGAAAATTCTGAGAGGGCTATATATCTAGCACTGCTAGCCAAGATCTGGTGGAAGTTTGATCTTGAGTTCGCTCAGAAATATTTAAAGAGATCAATCGAAACAACGCTAAAGGATTTAGATTCGGATGAGGACGTAGATCTTTCGAAAAAGCTCAAAACCAGCCAGAAAGTACTTCAAATCGCAGCAGCCCTGGATGAGAAGTCAAGTCAGTTCCTCGTTGAGAGAATAGCTAAGATACTGGAGACCAAAGGAAAAAGCGATAAGGGAAATGCTGATTCATTCATTTTAGTAGCACTCCAAATCGTTGATAAGAATCCGCAACTCGCATTCCAACTTGGAACTAGGTCGTTAACATACGGAAATTCGCTCCAGCTTGGCAAGCTCATCCTTGGCTTGACTGTAAAGGAATCCACTCTCGCTGAAAACCTCTACCGTTCGTCCCTGTTCAGCGCTCGGAGGAATTACAGCTATGGCTTCACGGGAAGTCTAGGAATAGTCTTTCAAACTTATAAAAATCAAACCCTGTCGGACGCCGCGCGCCGTTCGTATTTAGAGTATCTGGCGGACATAATATCTGACGCCGCTTTGACCGACGCCGGACACTCAAAATGTGAGGTTATCACGCTAGCAACGCCGATCCTTTCCCGCTTTGACGAGTATTTACCGAACCGGACCTTACTTTTACGACAGCAAATTGATATTTGTATCCCCTTTTCTCATCCGTATACCGCTGAGATAGCAAAGACCGAAGCTCGAGGAGAGGAGCCGCGAGACGCGGACGAATTTATAAGGGCAGCCCGGGATACGCCCGATCCTGGAAAGAAGGCGCATTATTTTTATAGAGCTATCGCCTTGCTTGATAAAGCCAAAAAGATCGATGACATCGTTTCACTGCTCGACGGTATGACCGAACCCGAGGTCACCGCCATGGGCGACGGATGGAATAGCTGGAGAATTAAATACGGGTGCCAGTCTGCGCTTGACGCAGTTGAGGCCAGTGACATGCCTTCGGCCTACCGGGCCATCGACCGCACACCGAAAAAGAATCGCCCATATGTGCGATTTTGTGTAGCGCGGAAACTTTCCCTCCTAGACCAGAAGGGGTTCTATCTTGAAAATCTCGAAGAGATACAGAAAGAAACAGGTTCTCTTGAGATCCCTCCTCGCGACTCGGCTAGCAACTATCTATCGCTCGCCCGGATGTATTTGAAAGTTCAACCAACCCAATCAGAAAGAATGCTTCGAGCGGCGGTAAAAGCGATAAATGCTGCCGATAATGAAAATCCCGAGTTTCTGCCAGAAAAGGACTACGCACCATTAATGGATATTGTCAGTCTCCCGTATGAATTACTTGAAGTAGATGAATATTCAATTTTTAGCTCATTTTCTGACATCAGTTCGCGGCGAAGTCGAGCACGGTTAAAGATCGGCCTATTGGAGTCATGCTTGCAGAAACTCGCCGATGTGAAAAAGAAAGTTGAGTCGGAATTGAAAGAAAAGAAGAAAAGCTGAACGGCCACATGGGTAAGAGCTTAAAAATTAGAGTGCTTTCGATTGTGCTTTGCCTGCTGTTGACGTGTACCATCATTTTCGGTTTTCGGGGATTTTCCTACTTTGCGAAAATGATTGAGGACCTGCGGGGCTACGACTATGATTCAAAAATAGCTAGGCAATATGATTGGATCGGTCCGAAACCTGGAGAAATTATCGATACAAGCCATCTTCTTGACTCAGAGGGGAGGAGTCTTAAATCATTTTCGACAAAAAGGGTGATTCTTCTCACGGTAGTTGATCCTGATTGCGCGGCGTCTCGAGCAACGAAAGACCAATTTCGGTTCCTCGATGAAAATAGCGAGGCAAATGGCGTAGATCGATTTATCGTCTGTTTTATTCCCAAGGTGTCTTCTCTGAGTCTAAGTGATTATGTTAGCTCTCTAAATTTGAGCACCAAGTCACTTGCTTGGAATAGCGGCCTAGTAAATGTTCTGCCTTCAATTACCTCGATTGCTTACCCGTCGCATATTCTGATCGAACCCGATGGTACCGTAATAAAGAGCTTTCCGGGAACGAGCAACGAAAAAGTCGTTCGCGAAAGAATGGTTAGACAAGTTCTCAAGGAGGTACTAGTAGAAAAAGCACGACGAGGCGAGGGGCTGCAATAGGTTACGTCACTTTATACTTGACTCAAGACCATTCAAATAAACAAACTGTGATTCGCAATTGACAAGGTTAGTGCAAAATAATAGCATCTAAAATTTCGGACTTTGAGGTCTGGGGTGTCTTAAGTGCTTTGATTGCTTAGGACGGATTTTTGAGAATTTGAGCACAGGAATTGTAGCGTAAAAGCGCGACCATCATCGGTCGTGGGCGAATTCGATCACATCTTATATGCCACGCTACAGCAAAGTCTCGGCTTCTTAAAGAGTTAATTAAATAAAGCAATTCAGTCAGCGAGAGCTGCTTGAGCTAACTGCCGGATATATTCCGAGCAAGAGTCAGGTAAGACGTTAGTTTTGCCTTTTGAGATTTAGAAACGTAAAAGAGATGCCGACAATTAACCAATTAGTTCGCAAGGGACGTGAGCGGGTGAAATACAAGACCGCGAGCCCCGCGTTGCAGTCAAATCCGCAGAAACGCGGCGTTTGCACGCGTGTTTATACTTCGACGCCAAAGAAGCCGAATTCGGCGCTGCGTAAGGTCGCTCGCGTGCGATTGACGAACCAGATCGAGGTCACAACCTACATTCCGGGCATCGGCCACAACCTGCAAGAGCACTCGATCGTGCTGATTCGCGGCGGCCGTGTAAAGGATTTGCCGGGAGTTCGTTATCACGTAATTCGCGGCACGCTGGACGCTTCGGGCGTTGCTAACCGCAATCAGTCGCGTTCGAAATACGGGGCTAAACGACCTAAGGGAGCTAAATAGTGGGCGGTGGTCGGTGGTCAGTGGTCAGATAAGACCGCTGACTGAGCACTGACCACTGGCCCCTGACCACTGAGATATGCCAAGAAGAAGAGTTGCAGCAAAAAGAGAAGTCCTGCCCGATCCGATCTACAACAGCATCGCCGTGACAAAATTTATCAACGGGATGATGTGGGCAGGTAAAAAGTCAGTCGCCGAGCAGATCTTTTACGGCGCGATGACGAAGTTGGGTGAAAAGACCGGTGATGAACCGATTAAGGTTTTTAAGGCTGCGCTTGATGCAGTTGCTCCGACACTCGAGGTTAAATCACGACGCATCGGCGGTGCGACGTATCAGGTGCCGCTCGAAGTTTCGCGTGACCGCCGCAACACGCTCGCGATCCGCTGGATCGTTTCAAATGCTCGCGGCCGCAGCGAAAAAACAATGGAAGACCGCCTTGTCGGCGAGCTGCTTGACACTTCGCAAGGACGCGGCGGCGCAATGAAGAAGAAAGAGGACGTTCACCGCATGGCCGAGGCGAATAAGGCCTTCGCACATTATAGGTTTTAAGAGTTTTGAACCGCAGAGACGCCGAGACGCAGAGAAAACTGCTTCGGTTTTACTAACTCTGCTTCTCCGCGTCTCTGCGGTGGAATTAACGTAATGGCTAAAATTAGCTTAGACAAATTCAGAAATATCGGCATCATGGCCCATATCGACGCGGGTAAAACCACGGCGACCGAGCGCATTTTGTACTACACAGGTGTTTCGCACAAGATCGGGGAAGTTCACGAAGGGACGGCGACGATGGATTGGATGGAGCAGGAGCAGGAGCGTGGAATCACGATCACATCCGCTGCTACTACTTGTTTCTGGACGCGTAACAACGTCGAGCATCGCATTAATATTATCGATACACCGGGACACGTTGACTTCACGATGGAAGTTGAGCGGTCCCTTCGAGTTTTGGATGGTGCTGTTTGTGTTTTTGACGGCGTCGCGGGCGTCGAGCCGCAGTCGGAAACTGTTTGGCGTCAGGCAGATAAGTACGGCGTCCCGAGAATTTGCTTTATCAATAAGCTCGATCGTTCAGGAGCTTCGTTTGAACGCAGCTTTAAGTCCATCCTTGATCGTCTAGGTGCAAATGCCGTCGCGATGCAGATCCCGATCGGCCTCGAAGAGCATTTTCAAGGCGTCGTCGATCTGATCACGATGAAGGCGTTCGTATGGAGCAATGAGGAAAAAGGTGCGAATTATGACATCGTCGATATTCCCGCCGACCTCGTCGGTGCAGCTAAATCCGAACGTGAAAAGCTCGTCGAAGCCGTTTCGGCAATTGACGACGACCTGATGGTCAAATACCTTGAAGGTGAAGAGATCTCTGAGGATGAGCTTCGCGTTGCACTGAGAAAAGGAACGCTGGCCATGAAGATCGTGCCGGTGTTTACCGGCTCGGCGTTTAAGAATAAAGGTGTTCAGACTTTGCTTGACGCAGTTGTAGATTTTCTCCCGAGCCCGCTCGACATTCCCGCGATCGAAGGCGAAAACCCCAAAACAAACGAGATCGAAACCCGGCCGCCGGATGGTAAAGCACCGTTTTCGGGCCTTGTCTTTAAGCTAATGGCAGATAAGCACTTAGGTCAGTTGGCTTTTGTGCGTATCTATTCGGGAACGGTCAAGTCAGGCTCGTACGTGACGAACACGATCAAAGATTCGAAAGAACGCGTCGGGCGTCTGATGTTGATGCACGCCAATAAGCGCGAAGACGTCGAATCGGCATCGGCCGGCGAGATCGTCGCCATCGGCGGCATGAAAAATACCACGACCGGTGACACGATCTCGGACGAATCTAAACCGATCATACTCGAGTCGATGGACTTTCCGGAACCGGTTGTCCGTGTCGCGGTCGAACCTAAAACGCGTGCCGATCAAGACAAAATGGGCATCGCGCTCAATCGTCTTGCACAAGAAGATCCGTCATTTCAAGTCACGACCGACCACGAAACCGGTCAGACGATCATCGCCGGAATGGGCGAACTTCACCTTGAGATCATCGTCGATCGAATGAAGCGTGAATTCTCGGTCGAAGCGAATGTTGGTAAGCCGCAGGTTGCTTATCGCGAAACGATCACGATGGGCGCTCCCGGCAAAGAGATTTATAAGAAGCAGTCGGGCGGTCGTGGCAAATTCGGCCACGTCGAGCTCGAGATCGAACCGGCTCCGGGCGAAGGTTTTGTCTTCGAGGACAAGATCACCGGCGGATCGATCCCGCGTCAGTTCATCAAGCCGACGATGGAAGGCATCCGCGATGCGATGCAGCGTGGGTTTTTGGCCGGCTACGAACTTGTCGATATCAAGGCGACGCTTCTTTTCGGTTCGTATCATGAAGTTGACTCGGACGAAATTTCGTTCAAGCTCGCAGGCTCTTTCGCTTTTCAGGACGCTGTTAAAAAGGCAAAACCTGTTCTTCTCGAACCGATAATGAAGGTCGAGGTCGTAACGCCTGAAGAATATATGGGTTCGGTCAACGGCGACCTCAATCGCCGTCGAGGCCAGATCGAAAAGATGGAGCCTCGTCCGGGTAATGTTTCAGTTGTTACGGCATTCGTGCCGCTGAGCGAGATGTTTGGTTACACGACCGACTTGAGAAGTTCGACACAGGGACGAGCAACGAGTTCGATGCACTTCGAGCGTTACGCCGAAGCGCCTCGTAACGTTGCCGAGGAAATTATTGCAAAGGTTAAAGGAGCGAGTAACTAAGTGTTAGGGCAGGTGGAGACCACGATGACGATGGTTTATTGGAAATCCGACCATTATTGGTTGGGCAAGTTGCTCGAACATCCGGAAATAATGACTCAGGGGGAGTCGTTGGAGGAACTGGAAGAGAATATCAAGGATGCGTATCTGATGATGGCAATGGACGAGGTTCCTAGCAGTTACCAGGTTAAAGAAATCCGGCTATGAAGCGAAAGGATCTCATCAAGCAGCTCGAAGGCGAAGGCTGCGTTTTGTTGAGAAACGGTTCGCGACATGATATTTACGTCAATCCGAAGAATGGAATGAAACAGCCGGTTCCACGACACAGTGAAATTGACGAAAATCTGTCGAAGCATATTGTCGAAGCATATTAAGAAGTTTTTAGGAATTAGAAAAAAATAATTGTTGAGGCCTAAGAGATTATGAGCAAAGAGAAATTCGATCGCAGTAAGCCGCATGTGAATATAGGGACGATAGGGCACGTTGATCATGGGAAGACGACGTTGACGGCGGCGATAACGAAGGTGATGTCGAAGCACAATCCGAAGATGGAGGTGCGGGCGTTTGATTCGATCGACAACGCGCCGGAGGAGAAGGCGCGTGGTATTACGATCGCGACGGCGCACGTTGAGTATGAGACGGCGAA
>Ga0187892_10009142_pt1 | contig 13185 bp, 10 predicted proteins | sample MA1701073metaG_FD_139345 | JGI IMG/M metagenome (GOLD analysis project Ga0187892, IMG submission 139345) | Bio-ooze microbial communities from a basaltic lava cave in the Kipuka Kanohina Cave System on the Island of Hawaii, USA - MA170107-3 metaG ...
ACACATGCGGCATCACGCCGTACGACGCGACCCACGTCGGCCACGCCGCCACCTACGTGCTCTACGACGTCCTCCAGCGCCGCCTGCGGGACTCCGGCCACCAGACCCAGTGCGTCCGCAACATCACCGACGTGGACGACGACATCCTGCGCAAGGCCCGCGAGCTGGGCGTCCACTACCTCGACCTGGCCGCCGAGGAGACGGCCCGGTTCGCGACCGACATGCAGGCTCTCAACGTGCTGCCCGTCATCAGCGAACCGCCCGCCACGTCGGCGATCCACGACATCCTCGGGTTCGTGGGCATGGTCCTCGACCGCGGGCACGCCTACCGGTCGGGCGGGGCCGTCTACTTCGACGTGGGCTCGTTCGAGCGCTTCGGCCAGGTCAGCCACCTCACCCGGGCGGAGATGCTGGAGCTGGCGGCCGAGCGGGGCGGCAACCCCGGCGACCCCAACAAACGGGACCCCCTCGACTTCGTGCTCTGGCAGCCCTCGGCCCCCGACGAACCCGCCTGGGACTCGTCGTGGGGCCCGGGCCGGCCCGGCTGGCACATCGAGTGCTCGGCCCTGGCCCTCCGAGAGCTAGGGACGACCATCGACCTCCACGGTGGCGGGGCGGACCTGATCTTCCCCCACCACGAGTGCGAGGCGGCCCAGTCGGAGGCGGCGACGGGCGAGCGGTTCGTGCGCCACTGGCTCCACGCCCCGATGGTGCAGCTGGACGGGGTGAAGATGTCCAAGTCGCTCGGCAACCTGGTGTTCGTCAGCGAGCTCGTCAAGGAGTGCGAGCCGATGGCCGTCCGCCTGGCCATCCTCGATCACCCCTACCGCGAGCCGTGGGACTGGACCGACGACCTGCTCGCCGCCGCCGCCGACCGGCTCGAGCGGTGGCGAGCGGCGGCGCCGGCCGGCGGCAGCGGCGGCGGCGGCGGCAGTAGCGGCGTCCTCGATGAAGTCCGGGCCGCCCTCGACGACGACTTGGACCTCCCTCGCGCCATCGCCGCCGTCGACGCGGCCGGCCCCGGGACGGGGATCGACCGGGCCGCCGGACTGCTCGGGGTGCGGCTGCGGTAAGGCTACCGTCGCTGTTGTGACCGACCGCAGGAGCTTCTGGTCGTCGGTCCCCGGCGTCATCACCGGGGTGGCAAGCATCCTGACCGTGACCGTGGCCCTCATCGGCGCCGGCGTGACCCTCGGGTGGTTCGGCTCGGGCGTCAAGGACGAGCCGCCGGCCAGCGCCGTCACGACGACCACCGGCGCCACCGCGGCGACGACTTCGTCGACCCCGTTGCAGGCGTCCCCCGCGTCCCTCCGTTTCGAAGGGCTGGGCGCGCGGGACCAGCGGGTGACGGTCCGCAACACCTCGGCCGGCTCGCTCACCCTCCGTCGCCCCACCGTCGCCGGGGTCGACGCGGGCGAGTTCGAGGCCACCGACCTCACCTGCGGGGCCCGGCTCGACGCCAACCGGACCTGCGAGGTGACGGTGGTGTACCTGGCCACCAAGGCGGGGACCGCGACGGCCACCCTGGTGATCCAACCTGAGGGCGCGCCCGCGCTCGAAGTGGCCCTACGCGGCAGCCGGGTGATCTAAGGCCCGGCCGGCCGTCCGCCGGTTGCGGCGGCATTGCGGTGGCCCCGGCCGGGCCGTCGTTGACCGCGCCCACGATGGCGTCGAAGGCGCCGCCCATCGCGGAGATGTTCCGCCCGGGCGATGCGTACCCCTGCCAACTCGGTGCATCCGGGGTAAACCAGGCAAACGGACGGTCGAGAGGACGCCGGCCGAATCCGGCATCGGCACGGGCCGAGGATGGCCGCACGGGAGCGAGCCGCGCCGCTCGCTCCCGTGCGGCTGGGTCCCTTCGAGTGGGCGATCAAGCCTCGCGCCAGGACACGACCACGTTGTCGATCCTGAAGCGGTCCGCCGGCGCCACGTTGCGGATGGTGAGCCTGTTGTTCCCGGCCTGCAAGAAGCCGGGCGGGATCCGGTCCATCCACAGGAAGCGATCCGGCCCGGACTGAGCGGGGAGGTCGAAGGCGGGCAGATCGTTGCCGTTGATCTCGATCTGGTGGTTGTTGTGACCCACGCCGCTGGCCTGGATCAGCAGGTAGCCGACGGCCCGGGCCTTGGACGGAAGCCCTGGTACAGCCGAAGCCTCCACCGGGGCCGCATCCAAGTTGAACTGCCGATGCTCAACATCCCCCGGCGCAAAGTTGTGGTCGAAGTTGACCCATACGAAGTCAGCTCTGTGCATTTGATTCTCCCTTGAGTTCGTACTCGTTGGCGTTCTTGGCTGAGCGCCCAGCCGACACTTTGCCGACGAAGAGACGAGGGTGAGAATGCAGGCTTTGATACAGGAAACGTGTGATCGGCGAACGCGGATATCCGTTGCCGGACGAGAGCCGACACCCGTTCCGGCCATGCCGGACAGGGTCGGGGACGGCGCCGATGACGCGGGATGCGCCGACGGTCAGGGTGGCCCGCCGGCCCAGTGCAGGTCCTCGACGATCAGGACCGTGCCACCCTCGCCGCCCCAGCCATCCCAGAACGCGGAGAGGCGACTCACCCAGCACCGCTGGCGACTCGGCGACGAACGACGAACCGCGCCAGCGCCGCCCGCATGGGGCGCGATCGGGACTCGGCGAGGACCGCCTCGATGGTCACGCCCCGCCGCGGTCATCCCCGCCCGGGAGGCGCGGAGAGTCAGGCGCCCCTCAGGCCATCCACAAACCCTTTGCTCATCGAACCTCCAGCGATGCATTGGAGTGATCGACGCCGTCGTCCGCGGGAAACCAGGTGGCCCACGCGCCGCCCGGGCTGCGGATCGACCAGCGCTCGCTGCCGTGCGAACGGCCGGCCACGGTGATCCACTTCCCGCCGACCAGTTCTCGGAGCACCTGGTTGCGCTGGATGATCGCCTCGGTGCGATCGAGGGGCGCCTGGACGACCGCGAGCAGACGCAGCGGCTCGTGCACTCGTCGCTTTCCAACGCCAACCGCCTGCGCGGGAAGGCCGACCTGGAGGTCGCCCCCCTCGCCGAGGACGACGCCGATGCCGCCCACCGGGTTGTGCAGCGTCTTGTCTCCAGCGCCGAACTGGTCCGGGTCGACTGCCGAGAAATAGTACTGGGCGGAGATCCACTGGGCGACGACGAGCGGCGCGGTGAGGATCGTCTCTAGGGCGCTGCCATCGGCATCGAGTTCTGCATCGTAGGAGTGCAGGAACACGCGGCATGCCAAGTCCAATCCGGCCGTAATCGAGCGGGGCCCGACGACGAACGCAGCATTGCCGGCGAGGCCCCACTCGGGGCGCACCTGCGCCCAGTCGTGACCACGAACCCGGACCTTCCCCGGATCTCCCGGGAGCCGCCGGGCGCGCTCGCGTGCGAGCCGTTCACCGGCCACCGCGACGTCCCGCTCGAAGGCGGCGAGGAGCCGCTCGTGGGTATCGGGGACGTGGTCCCGGTCGAGAACGGTCACCTCGTCGGAGACGGTGTCGTGCTGGGCGGCCACGAAGACGGTGTCGTCGGGCACCGTTACGCCGCGCTTCTTGAGGCCAGCGCGAACCCCGGGGCCGTTGAGGATGGCCACTGCCACCCGGGCGCTCGGACCACCCGGCGCGCCGCCGCACGCGCCGCAGTCATAGGACGACGCGTGCGGGTTGTTGACGTTGTGGCTGCCGTGCCCGCACAGGACGATGAGGCGGGCGAAGCGGGTCATGCCCATCGTCCGGACGATGGCCTCGGCGAACGAAACCCGCTCCTCGAGCGCCAAGCCGGAGCTGTCGCCGTCTTCCGCCTCGACAGCCGGTCGTGTCGGCGGGGGGGCGAACCGGCGCGCGGTCAGCGTCTTCAGGCGGCGCACCAAGCCTGGGGCCAGCGTCCTGGCCGCGGCGGCGGGGCCCATGAGGTAGCCCCCCGCCTCGGCGAGGGCGAACGGACCGCCCGGGCTCCCCTTGGCGGCGTGGAAGGCCTCGTGCCCCGCGCCGGCGGTTCGCTGGGCGGTGAGGTAGCCGAGGGCGCCGTCAGGGACGAGCGGCCGCTCGGCGACGTCGTGTTCAGGCGCCAACAGCACCGGGCAGCGCGCTTGGCTCTCCTCCGACCCAAGCGGCCGCCAGCGCACGGGGACCCCGAAGAACCCGGCGAACCCGAAGGTGTCGTAGGGGCCGCAGGCCTGCAGGTGCCGTTGCAGGCCCTCCGAGCGAGCGTCGATGCAGAAGGCCGCTTGCACGTCCGGCCGCTCGGTCGCCGGGCCAGGGTCGGGGCGGCTCAGCAGCCCCAGCAAACGATCGCGGAAGTTGCCCTCTTGCGCCTCGAGCCACATCGACTTCCGCATAGCCGGCGGCGCCTCGTCAAGGATGGCGCGCACGGCGGAGGCAACGGAGGGATCGTCGGCGGTGTCGCCGACGGCGGCGAGCACCGCCGCCGTCCGGCGCTCGAGGAGCTGGTCGTTCTCGACCGCCGAATCCTCGGCTTGCGGGCCCTGGCCGCGCGCTGCGCCATGGACCGCCGCCGCCGTCGCGACCACCTGCACGGCGAGCAGGTCCACGAGGCGAAACGGGGGACGATGGTGGTCGGGCGGCGCCCACTCTTCGTTCCAGCGAGCGTACCCAGCCCATCCCGGAAGCCGGCCGAGGTGCTGGCGAAGGGCGTCGACGCGATCGCCTTCGACACCCAGCGAATCGAGGGAGACGACGATTGCGTCGAGGGGATGACCAGGTAGCTGCGCCAGCCACCGCATGCCGGTCGGGCCGGCCAGGCGCCGAAGCCGCCAGTCGTGTGGCGCGAGCTCGCGCCACGCCAGGAAGAACCCTCGCTCGCGGCCGGGCATGGGCCACGGAACGCCCGCCTCGTCGATGAAGACTGCGCACCACGCAGCCACAAGCTTGTTGACCGACCGGATGGTCCCGACGTCAGCTCGGCCGAGCCGATCGCGGGCTGCGTCCCGGGGCTTGTCGTCCGGTCCCTTGAGGAGGTCCCATCGGACGAGCTCTACCGCATCGACCGTTCGTCCCCCGATCTCGACGCTGTGGTGCGAGGAGAGCTTCGGTTCGACAGCGAGAATGGCGCGCCGGAGATCGGCATCGGTGGTGGCCCCGCGCTCGTGGGCCTCGCGGAACGCCGCGAGCGTCTGGTGGGTGCGCGCCCGCAGCCACCGTCGAGCGACGGCGGTGGCGTCGTCGAAGGGCAGGTGTTGCAAGCCGAGGAGGGGGTTGACCGCCACGAAGCTGGTTAGCGGCCAGAGCGGAGCGACGATCTCCGCCGCCTTGGCGACATCGGCGAGGAGCTCGGTGTCGAGGGCCGATCGTTCGCGGTCACCGTCACCTCGGTTGCTCATATCGATCTTGTCGGTCGGGACCGCGCGTGGCGGGTTTCGGGTACGGGCGCCACCCCGGTCGAACTCCCTCGGGTCGTCAACAATGAGGCGACAGGCGCCGACGTGAGCGTGAGGGCGTACACCCGGCTGCGCAACCTGCGCATCCGCTCTCCCGGGGTGTGCCAGACGACGGCGACCAGAAGCGCGATCACGGCGAGCGTCCCAACGAGGAGCGCGGCGCTGACCGGCTCGGAGACCTCGGAGGGAAGCCCGGGAGCGGCGTAGGCCTCCACTGCGGTCAGCCCACCGACGTAGGCGAACACTCCGGCGGTGGCGCCGAGAGCCGCGCTGGCGACCGCCGGGACGGGTCGGAAGGGCGCCGAGTGCAGCCACCCATGGACGGTCCGGGCCGCCGTCGCCCACGCGAACACCGTCACGAGTACGTACGCCGACGCCGACAGGTGCGGTTGGAAGGCGAGGTAGGCGGCCGCAAGCGCGGCGGCCGGCGCGAGCACCACGACGGTCAGCCGAACGCGGCGGGGGACGGCATGCGGAGGAGGGCGTTGCCGCTGGCGGTGATGACCTGTCACCGAACCGCCCGCTCCGAGGAACAGCGCCGCCTTGTACATGCCGTGCCCGATGATGTGGACCAGCGCCGCGCCGAGCGCGCCGATGGACACCTGCACCGTCATGAAGCCCATCTGCCCGGCCGTGGACCACGCCAGGTTCCCCTTGACGTCGCTGCGCACCAGCATGACGGCCGTCGCGTAACAGGCGGTGGCGGCGCCCACCGCGAACGCCAGGTGCGTCGCCACGGCCGACGACCCGAACACCGGCGCCAGCCGCACCAGCAGGACCCCAGCGCCGTTGACGACGCCGGCGTGGAGCAGCGCCGACACCGGCGTTGGTGCGGCGATCGTGGACGGCAGCCACCGGTGCAGGGGTACGAGGGCGGACCGGGAAACGCTGGCGACGGTCAGCAGCACGGCCACGACCGGCAACACGCTCCAACCGAGCCCCGGGATCGACGCCTCCGCGAGGCTCTCGGCGGCCTCGGCCGGCGAGCGGAGGTCGACTTCACCGGTGGAGACGACGGCGAGCAGCGTGGCCACGACGAGCGCGCCGTCTCCCACCCGGAGGCTCCAGCGCGTCCGCTGGGCCGAGCGCGGCGCCGGTCCCCAGGTGGCGCGGTGGGCCACCAGCGCGGCCAGCGAGATGCCGGCCAGGATCCAGGATGCGCACAGCAGGCCGAGGGTGGCGGCGTAGGCGACCGACGTCGTCGCCCCCGTCAGCAGCAAGGCCAGTACGAAGAAGCGGCGCCCCCGAAGATCCCCCTGCAGGTTGCGACTGGCAAAGGACTGCACGACCAAACCGACGCCGGTGGTGAGCAAGCCCAACAGCGTGGTGAGGCGAGTGGCTATCACGCCGACGAGCGCATGGCCGTCGCGCCCCTCTACCACGGCTTCGATCGGCCCGTTCACCGTCACGACGACGGCCAGCACGAGCGCCAAGGCGAACGCGGCCGATCCCGCTCGTACCGCCCATCGGGAGGATCGCTCTCCGACGGTCGCCGTGGAGGTCGCCCAGCCGGCGGGGGGCGTGAAGGCGATGGCCGCGGCGGCGATCACGGGCAGGGCGGGGACGGCGACCAGGATGATCTCGGGCAGCGTCATCTCGACCGAGGCATCCCAGCAGCGCGCTGGGCGGTCATTCGATCATCATGTGCCGTCTCGGCCGGCCCCCGGAGGGTCTCCGATCGACGCGGGAGACGGCCGATCGCTACCGCCGAGCATGAGACGCTCCATCACGGCGTGTCCCGCCGTTCAACACGGAGAGACGGGAGATGTCGACCGCCACACCGATAGCTCCCGCGGCGCGCGCGTCTTCGACGTCGCCAGGCCCCAGCCCGCCTTGGGCGTAGACGGGCAACGGGCTGGTGGCGACCAACGCCCGGAGGCCCTCCCATCCCAGCGCCTGGGCCGCCGGGTGCGAAGCCGACGGGAGGACCGGCGACAGTAGGGCGACGTCGGCGCCCAGCTCCGCGGCGCGCCCGAGGTCGCGTGCGTTGTGGGCGGACACCGCCCACAACCGTGTGGGCGGCCGTTCGGTGAGGCCGGCCAGCGCGTCGGCGCGGCTGTGCAGCCCGCAGGCGCCGGCCTGACGGGCCTCGAGCGCCGTCCCGGACAGCAAGAGGCGCAACTCCGTTCCCCGCCTGACCTGGCGCAGCCGGCGGGTGAGCTGGACGCGCTGAGCAGGCGCGAGCGCCGGCGCTCGCACGATCAGAAGCCGCAAGCCGCCCGCCGCCAACGCCGGGATCCTCGCCAGCAGCTCACCGGCAGCGCCGGGCGCACGGTTCACCCGGGCGACTGCGGCCAGCTCGGGGAGGGCCAACGTCGCAAGGGCGAGCTCGTTGCTCGGCAGCAGTGGCCCGACCGTCGGGCACGCGGGGTCCACCCATGCCAGCCGCTGGCCTTCCCGGCCGCTCGGCTCGCCCGACCACCGGCGCACGTGGAACCAGTGGAGCCGCACCCGCTTGGCCGCGAAGTCGTGCTCGTAGACGCGCCAGGGCGCGAGTTCGAGGGCGCGGACACCGACCTCCTCTACGAGTTCGCGAGCGGCGGCCTGGGCCGCGCTCTCGCCCGGATCGACCTGGCCCCCGGGGAGTTCCCAGAAGCCGGCTGCGTCCTTGCCGGCCTTGCGCTCCGCCAGCAACACGCGTCCGTCGGGCGCGCGGACCACGCCGACCGCCACCTCGACCACGGGACGGCCGGCGAGGGGTCGACGGCGGCAGGGCAGCATCAGTCCGGCCACACCCGTCCCGGGTGACGCGCACGGGATCGCCCCGGCGCCGCCGGCGTCGCCCGGTCTTCGAGATCCGCGGGCGCGGCCTCTGCCTGCGGGACCGATCGCCCACCGGCATCCCCCCGCGGGGCGCCGCCCTTCGTCACCGCCCCTGTGGCACTCGTAGTCGTCGTCTTCGCCGTCTTCCCAGTCGCAGGAGCGGCCGGGCGGCGTTTGGCCGGGGTCATGTCACGCTTCGTCCCCGCTGGCGAGCGCATCGGCGCGGGCGGCGAACTCCCGTGCCTCCGCGCCGACGCCGGCTCCACCGGCGCCGTACACCTTGACGTTGACGTAGGTCCGGCTGAAGCTCAGATCCGGATAGAGCCCGGTCTCCTTCGACAGGCTGGCGAGCCGGTCGAGGAAGGCTCGCGCCTCGGGGTACCCGGCGAACTCGAACCGGCGGTGCAGCGACGCTGGTTGCTCGACCTCCGTCCAGCCCTCCGGCCCTCGGGGTTCCGTGGTCATCTCGCCCGGCGAGTGCGCTCAGCTCGCCGCTCCGGAGTACTGGGCGTCGTCGGCGCCAGTGGGAAGGATCTGCTCCACCTCGGTGTGCGGCCGGGCGATGATGTGCGCGGCAGCCAGGCCGTCGCCCACACGTTCGCACGCGTCGGCGCCGGCTCGGACCGCGGCGTTGACCGCGCCCGTCTCGCCCCGGACCAGCACGGTCACGTAGCCGCCGCCGACGAACTGGCGGCCGATCAGCCGGACCTCGGACGCCTTGGTCATCGCGTCGGCGGCCTCGATCGCCGGGACAAGCCCTCGGGTCTCGATCATGCCCAGGGCGATACCCATCTTCTCGTTTGTTGCCATTCTCTGCTTCCTCCGTGGGTGAGTGAAACCGGGTGCTACAGGGTCGGATCGGACCGAGTCATGAGCGCCGTCATGAGCGCCAGCGCTCCTCGCTCCAGTGGTCGATGATGCCGCCGATGGTCAGGTCGGTCGTGATCCTCGGATCGCCGGCGGCGAAGCGGGCCGCCGAGATGCCGATGGTGATGACGAAGTCGCCCGGCTTGGCGCCGACCGGGTCGAGCGCCACCTCCAGGTTGCCGCTGTGGTCCTCGACCACACGTAGCGACTTCTCGGCGAGCGAGGGGACTCGGTACGTGGCGACCAGGTCGGAGCGGACGCGCTGGATGTTCATCGGCGGGCCTCACCATTCGCAGTTTTCGCGGTCCGGCGCTCGCTGGGGCCCGGGGTCGCCTCGTCCCAGTAGTCGATGATGCCGACGATGGTCAGATCGCTCGGGTACTCCTTGCTGCCGGCGGCGTCACGAGCCGCCGAGCTGCCAACCGCGATGACCCAGTCGCCGGGCTTGCAGCCGACGGGGTCGACCGCCACCTGCTTGCTGGCGGACGCTCGCTCCTGGACGACCAGCAGCCGGTGGCTGTCGAGGCCCCCGATGCGCGCGGTGGCGACCAGAGTGCTGTCGACGCGGAAGATCCTCACCCGTGTGCCTCCCTCCGGCCGTCGCCCTCCGGCTCGACCACGTCGAGGCGCGACCGGCCGCGCGCTCGCACGAATCCTTGGGTGACGAGACCGGGAGGCCCGGCCGCGCCCGCATAACGGGCTTCGATCGCTGCGGCCAGGCGGCGAGCCCGTGCCTGGGCCCGGTCGTTGGCGCCCGGGACCCGGTCGTCATAGGCGACGTGCACGAGCACCGGCGTCGCAAGCCTGTACGGCCCGTTCGTCTTCCGGAGGATGCGGATGCCGACATCGAGGTCGACTGCGCCCTCCTCGAGCGTGCGCATCTGGGCCTGGAAAGCGAGGTTGCGCACCTGGACATCGTCGATGGCGTCGCCGGCCACGACCAGTTTCTCGGTGTGGCCGAAGTCAGCGTATTTCCCGCCGTTCCAGCTGTGAACCGCGTCGACCTGGCCGATGTTGTTCTTCAGCAGGTAGCCGCACAGCCAACGCATGCCCTCGGTCGCGGCGTCGGCCGAGTCCACACCGGCGCAGCGGGCGACCGCCTGGCGGATCAACTCCTTCGCCGCCTCGCGCTCGAGGCTCGCCGTGTCCTCGTAGAGCGTGGCGCTGCTGACGAAGCGGGCCACGTCCATGGCGCCGGCGGCGTCGGGAACGTGGACGCGGATGGCGTCGGTGTCGGTGTCCACCCCGACGAGAAGCGTGGCCACCCCCGCGGCGCAGCAGTGGGTGGACTCGACGGCGCCCTCGAACTGCCGGAGCAGAGCCAGCAGAGCGGTCGCGGCGCGCACCTCGTCGCTGCCGTGCGCCGCGCAGCCCTCATGGCGGGGGTCGACGCTGCTGAAGTGGTAGATCCCGATCTTGAGGTAGCGCGTCGGCTCACTGGCGTCGTTCGGCCAGCCCTCGCGCCAGCGTCGCAGCTCCGCCGCTTCCCACCGGTGCAGAGCGTCCTCGACGTCGAACATCGAACCCGCATAGGAGTCGTGCCAGACGACGACCGCGGGCGGCATGCGCAGGATGAAGTCCACCGCCCCGCCGAGGCGACCGTCGGAGCAGGAGGTGATGTCGACGGCGTGGAACCCGAAACGCCGTATCAACACCTCGGCGCTCTCGCCCTCGTCAAGCAGCGCAAGGTTGCGGTCGAACTCACGCCCGACGAGGTTGCGGAAGGTCTCGAGCACGCAGCGGGCGTGGATACGACCGAGGTCCAGCGGTGTGCTCCAAGCCGACTCCAGGTCAGCCGCCGGGATGTCGACCCCAAGCGAGTTGGCCAACACTCGACGCGCCTCCTCGGGGAATCCGTCCTCGAACTGGCGCGGCGCCAGCCGGCGCAAGACGGGTTCGATCAGAGCGAAGGCGGCCGCGATCTCTTCGGCTCGTTCCTTCAGGGCGCCGCTGAGCGCGGACTCGGCCAGTGGATGCCCACCCGCCGGCACGCCAGGCGCGAACCTGTCACCCGCCGGCGCGACCGGCGGTGGCGCCAGCGTCGAAACCGCATTCGGGCGCGGCCAGGGCGCAGCCTCGTGCCAGGGCGCACGGCACCGCCCGTCGGGCTGGAGAAGGGACTTCATCCTTGGGCTCCGCCGGACAGGGTGATCCTGGCCGCCGCCTTCGCGCTCCAGCCGGAGAGGCCGGTCACGATCTGGCGCGGCCCTTCGTGCGTGCCCCGGTCCCGGAACTTGGCGGCGCCGGCCCAGCCGTGGGGCGCGCCGCCGCCCTCGCTGGGGTTGCGCCGGGCCGCGATGTAGCCCTCGGTGCCGGTGACCCGCTCGTGGGCCGTCCACGCCGAACCGGTGACCGTCCGGCCTTCGGTGCGTCCTTCGCCGGTGACCGCCGGCTGCTTGCCCTCACGGCTCGGGCGGGCCCGGAACAGGAACTCGTTGTTGCCGGTCACCTTCCCTTCGCCGTATGTAAACGACCCAGTGATGCGGCCCGGCACGCTGGACGGGGGCGGCGGCGCGTTCGTGCCCTCCGGCGTGGCGGCGTCAGCGCGGTCCCCGCCCGCCAAGCGCCGCGCCTGGGCCACCGGGAAGGAGCCACTGGCCCAATCGTCGACCGCCGCCTCCGCGGCCCGCAGGTCGTCGTAGTAGGGCGTCCCGGTGATGTTGCGGCGGCCGCCGCGCTCGGTGCCGGTGACCGCCTTCGCGTGCATGGGAACGTCACCGGTGACGGCCACGCCATGCGGCCGGGGATCGAGGCGCTGGGCCGCGTACTCGCCCTCTTCGGGCTCGCACCAGGCGAAGGCGCTGGACGGTCCCTCATAGGGCGTACCGGTGACCGGCCGGCAGACACCCGGCTCGGCGCCGGTGACATTGGGCTGGTGTTCCACGTTGGGGCCGGTGACCCGCTGGCCTCGCCAGGTCTGAGCCTCGGTCACCTTCCCGCCGGTAGCGGGGTCGAGTCGCGCCCGGTTGAGTTGAGCGGCCGGCGCGGTGCCGCCACCGGCGCCGCCGCACTCGCTCGAGTAGGCGGACAGGCCCTGGTACTGGTCGCCGGTGACCGGGCGGCAGGCGCCGGCCTCGTTCCCGGTGACGCGCCCGCTGCGGCCGACGGCCGTGCCGGTGACGGGAAGCCCGCCGTCGGTCTTTTCCAAGGCCCGCCAAGGCCCGCTGTCGCTGGAGGCCGCCCGTTCGAGCCGCGCCCCCAGCCTGGTGCCGACCGCGGAGGCGCCGTGCGGGTCAGCCTGGCGCGGGAACTGCGCTGGATGGTAGGTGTCGTCACGGCGCGGCGTGAGGTCGTCGTCGAGCTTCTGGTCGGCCTCGCCCGTGATGGGGAGGTGCTCGCCGAACTCGTCGCCCGTGATCGCGACCTTGTTGCGAACCGTGGTCCCCGAGACGACGAGGCCCTGGCTTGTGCGCACCAGCCCGACCTTCGGCCCCGCGCCCGGCGGGGGTGTCGAGCCGTCGGCCGCGACGTACTGCGTGCCCGACACCGGGAGCGCGGCGCCGGCCTCGTCGCCCGTGACCTGCACCCCACGACCGATCCGCAGTCCGGTCACCCGCTGGCCGCCGAAGGTCGGCGAGGCGAGGACTTTGGGTGCGTGCGCGGCCCGACCCTCGCGCTGCGGCCTGCCCATCGCGGCCCCGGTGAAGCGGCTCGCCTCGGCGCGTCGAGCCAGGGCCTGCGCACGGGGCGGGATGCGGCCGACCGGGTTGCTCTCCGGAGGGGCCGGCGCGCCAGCTCCGGCGCTGCCGCTGGCGCTGGCCGCCCCGGGCCCTGGCTGAGCCGACGCCGCGTTCAGTGCCCCCTTGCCTTGTGACAGTTGCCGGCGCCGCTGCATGGAGAGGGCGCGACCGAGTTGGGCGGCGGCCGCCGCGCCGCCGGCGACGGGCTGCGCATCCTGCCCGCCGGGGGCAGGAGCCGGCGCGCGAGCCGCCGCCCCGCCTGGCAAGGCCCCCTTGCCCTGGGACAGTTGGCGGCGGCGCTGCATCGAGAGGTCGCGGCCCAGGCGGCCGGCGGCCGCCCCGGGGGTGACGAGCGGGGCGCGGGGCGTGGCGCCGTTGAGGGGGGTGGTGCTCTCCGTGGCGCTCGGCGCGCCGCCGGCCCCGTTCAATGCCCCCTTGCCCTGGGACAGTTGGCGGCGCCGCTGCATGGAGAGGGCGCGACCGAG
>Ga0187892_10009143_pt1 | contig 13183 bp, 16 predicted proteins | sample MA1701073metaG_FD_139345 | JGI IMG/M metagenome (GOLD analysis project Ga0187892, IMG submission 139345) | Bio-ooze microbial communities from a basaltic lava cave in the Kipuka Kanohina Cave System on the Island of Hawaii, USA - MA170107-3 metaG ...
CTCCGCGATCCAGGACGTTCCGCCGCCGATCCCGAACCCGGCCACCGCACCGCCGAGGCTCGAGGCACCCATGCAGGGCGCTGTCGGGAAGATGTTGGGCGGCACCACGTTGGGCACGTTCTTGATCGTGTACCCGCCCTCGTAGTTGAGGGTCGAGCGCGCGGGCGGAGCCTCGAAGGTCTGGTGCAAGTCGATCTTCGCCCCCGCCGCTGCACCGGAGGCCGAGAAGGCATCCGCGCCGGCGCCGGCGATAGCGCCCGCCCCGGCAACCTGCGCCTGGGCGACGCCGCAGCCGAGCGCGAGCATCGCCGCGGCGAGGGTCGTGTAGAGGTGTTTCATGGTGATCTCTCCTGAGAAATGGGTGGGGCCGCGATGCGCTCGCGGCCCCGTGCCTTCGTTAGAAGCCGAAGCCGAAGGTGATGGTGCCCGAGCGCCCGCTGGCCGACTGCTGGCCCGCGCTGTACGACACCGCCGACGCGCTCGAGGGCGTCGAAGAGACGGCCGCCGCGCTGACGCCGACGGTGCCCTGTGAGGAGGTCGCGCCCGACGCGCTCGCGCCGACCACGCCGTTCGGGCCGTAGGCCGTGCCGCTGCTCGCTGCGCCCGCGGCCGAGCCCGCGCCGCCGGCCTGACCGGCGACAGCGAGAGCGCTGGGGTTGGCTTTCGCCACGCCCGTCGCCTGTCCGGCGATGCCGCTCGTGGCCGCGTTCGTACCGTAGATGCCGACGTCCGCGTTCGCGGCTCCGGCGACCAGTGCCGCGACGAGCGCGACGAGGAATTTCATCTTCATGTGAGTCTCTCCAGTGAGTGTTTGAGCCCGGACCGAATGGCGCCAGGTGCCAGGATCATGCACCACTGACAGGATCGTGTCAATACCACCGGGGGTGAAAAAGAAAGTTGGGTGGAAAAACGCTTTCTTTTTACCACCGACGAGCCCTCTCGTTGTCGGCGGCACGCCGAGCCACCGCTACGCGGCGGAGCATCCCGAAGTGGAAGCCAGGCGCGTCGAGCTCGGGCGCCGCCTCGGCGTAGCCGGGGAGCAATGTTCGCCATGATGCCCGCGCCGGCCGACGCAGCGCAGCCAGTTGTACTCGCCCATCTTCCGCGCGCCGCAGATCGGCTTGGGTCTAGTCATGGAGAACCTCTCCGAGCACCGCTACCACGATAGCGACGATGATCGCTATATGCGCCCAAAGCTCGGGGCTAGTCATCGCGCGCTCCTCAGAACGCAAGGTCATCGGGCATATCTTCAAGGTCCGTCGCGCGAGTCCTGGCGGCGGGTTTCACTGAGGGTTTAGCGGGGGATGGTTGCCCCGCCGGCTTCGCCTCGCGGGCTGGCCCGCTCTCCTCGCCCCGCTTACGGAAAAACCGAAGCTGGTCGACGATGATTTCGGTGGTGTAGCGATCGTTGCCGGCCTTGTCCTGCCACTTGCGCGTCTGCATCCGCCCCTCGGCGTAGCAGAGTTGCCCCTTCTCCAAGTGCTCGCCGGCAATCTCTGCGGTCTTGCCGAATGTCACGCAGCGGTGCCATTCGGTGTTCTCCTGCTGCTCGCCCTGCTTGTTCTTGTAGCGCTCGGTGGTGGCAATCCTGAACGACGTGACCGCGGCACCGTCGGTGGTGTAGCGAGTCTCCGGCGCGGAGCCCAGGTACCCGAGGACGATCGCTTTGTTGACAGAGCTCATGGCTTCCTCACATACGGCGGAGACAATCCGCGCAGGTATCCTGACCCTCGGCCGGCGTCACAAAGTTCGACCGGCACACGGCGCAGTAGTACAGGCCGACCAGAGCGGCGCGGCGCGCGCGCTCGCAGAGGAGCTCGGCGAGGAGCTCGCGCGTGCCCTTCACCGCCTCGTCTAGAACGGCGTCGGAGAGGTTGGAGTGCGCGGTCACGTCGAGAACGCCGTCGGCAGGAAGCGCATCCGCTGGTAGAGCTCGCGCACGCGGCTCACGTCGCCGGCGCAGTACAGGGCGAGCTCCTCGATGCGGCCGTCCTTCCAGAACTGCCACACCTTGCTGCCGTCGATGTTCTCGCCGATCTCGGTCCCCTTGCGCGCGACGCCGAGGACGCTGCACAGCTTGTCGAGGCTCACCGTCTTGCCCACGCCAGACCATTGCACCATCGTATCGAACACCCGCTCGTCCCACTGCTTCACGAGCCAGGGCATCCAGTCCGGCGGCACGACGCCGTGAATCACGGCGCGCTGCCAGAGGAAGCGCAGATCGAAGTCGACGACACGATGGCCCACGACCTGAATCATGCGCCGCTGGCCGGCGGGGATGTGGGTGTCGAGCCACTCGAACGCGGCCTCGAGCACGCTGCCCTCGTCCTCGCGCGCCTTGCGGCGAAGCACGTCGATCGAGCTGGTGCCGACTGAGAGCCCGACGAGGATGACCTCGCCATAGGCGCCGTCGAAGCTGGTGGCCTTCAACGCATCAGCGACGGCGGTCGGCTTGTCCTCGGCCTCCCACTTGGCGATCGTGTCAGCCTTCTTCATATTGCCCGGCGGCTTCACGTTGGCGGCGATCTCCTCTACCAGCCGATCCGACTGCGCCGGGATGGTTTCGATGTCGAGAAAGATTGGTGTGGTCATTCTGCGCCCTCCGGTTTCGCTGCCGCCTTGTTCTCTTTGGCGTCCTGCGCTTTCTTCTCCAGGCGCTCCTTCGCCCTGTCCTTCGTCTTGCCGAGGGCCCCCAGCGCGTCGACCAGCACGGCTTTGTCGCACTCGCGCTCGACCGCAGCTTTCTTCACGCCCGCCTGCGCGGCGGAGAACAGGTCGGCGAGCTCCTTGAGGCTCGCGGCCTCGAGACTGCGGAGGTCGAACTCGGTGGTCAGATCCGAAAGGTTGTTCTTAGTCGGATCCCTCTCGCGGTGCGTCTGCTCATGGGTGTCCCCGTCGGGGTCGGCGGTCGGCTCGAGCGGGATGCAGAACGTGAGAAACGCGGCGTACTTGTAGGCGATCGCCATTGCCTTGTTGGTCGCCTTGTCCGCGGAGTCCTGGCCCTCGCCGAAGGTCTGGACGCTGTGCTCGCTTGAGTCGTCGAGCGATACGAACCGGAACACGGCGCGCACCACGACGTTGAACATCACGCCGCCGGACTTCGTCGGGCGTTCGGTGACGAGGCGATCGGAGAACTCGGGCAGCACGACGAGCCGATGCTTCACGAGGAGGGGGGCGAGGGTGTTCATCACCGCGTCGATGCCTCGGTAGTTGAACCCCTGGTCCTTGTTGCGGCTGTCCTTGCCGATGCCGATGGCTGCGAGGTCCGAGGACACCGCGCTGATAGCTTGCAGTACTTTAGCGGCCATGCTTGCTCCTCGTAATCAGGATGGGTCGATGCGCCATAGCCGCGGCGGCGAGCTCCGCGGCCTCCTTCTGCTTGATCGCTTCGCGCTCGGCGCGGATGCGCTTGAAGGTGCGTTGCAGATCGGTGTCACCGGATGGCGTGTACTTGAACGCATGGTCGAGGATCCAAAGATGGCCCTTCGGCAGCGAGTGTTTCAAGGTAGCCTCCTGTTGAATTGCTACGTTAGCTGCTTTGACACGATCCTGTCAAGTCTAGACATGATCTTGACAGGGAGCATGGGCCGTGCCAGATTTCGCCGATGGCGCGGCCCAAGAAATCGAAGCAGAATCCGGCGCTCGTCGCGTGCGAATGGCCCAAGCGTGATGTTGAGGGGCTGCGCGAGAGGCTCGACGCGGCTCGCGATCACTGGCCGGCGATCGCCAAGGCATCGTGTGTCGGGGCGCGGTACCTGCGCGCATTCGTGAGCCGTCAGATTTACTGCCCGCCCTACGACCGCTTCGTGCTGATCCAGACTGCACTGGCGGAGCTCGAGAGCTCCAAGCGGAAGGCTGCGGCACCCTGAAAACGACGCCCGGCTATCGCGTTCGCCGGGCGCTTCAAGAGACACGCCTCGAGGACCAGCTGCCGTCCTGAGAAAAGGGAGGAACTCAGGGCGACGAAACCTCGCGCGAGCGTGCGTGGGGAGTCAGTACGGCATCGGCGGCGGCTTCGGCCGGCGCTTCATCGGCTTCTGGCCCCGCCCCTTCCCTGCTGTCATGGTGAGCTCCTCGGGTTGATGTGCGCGTAAGCGCGCGCCACGATCATGCACCCTCCCCCGGGTCCGTGTCGACCCCCATCCTCGCGGCGATCTCCGGCGGTAGCCGGCCGGCCACGAACGCGGCGCGCAGCACGGCGTTCTTGAACGTCGTCGGGTTGTCGCCTTCCTCAATGCCCAGGTCGCGCCCCTGCGCCTCGAGCGCCGACCAGACCTCCCACCAAGGTCTCGCCTGCCCGCCGCCGCCCCCGCCGCCGTTGGCCGTAACAGCGCCCTGCTTCCAGAGCGTGCGGAGCTTCTCGGCATCGCGCACCAGGAGGCTCAGGCAATGCCCCGAGCCAGCGTACAGGCGGTCATCGAGGCCGCAGTAGTAGCCAGCAACCGGCCCCGCCTCGGCGTCTCCTAGGAGCGCTACGAGCCGCTTGAGGAGGGCGTTGTTCCTGGCGTTGCGGATCGGGAACTCCCCGTACCGCTTGACGTAGGCTTCGGCATACCCCAGGAAGGCCCGGGTGCCGGACGTCTGCGCGGGTGCTTTGTCCTTTGACTCTGCTGTGGATAAGGCTGTGGATAACTTCTTCGCCTTTCTCTGCGGTTTTTGCACCGCTGCGTCCGAAGGGTGCAATGCAAAGTTACCCACAGCATCGCTGTAAGTGGCTGCCGTACCTTGGTTTATGACCTGCTGTGGCGGCGGAGGCTTTTGCAGCGGTTGCAGCGGCTCTTGCAGTGCATCTTGCAGCGCCAGTTTCCAGCCGACTGCCCGATAGTCAGTCTGGGTGCGCCCCTTGCTGGTGTTGCAACCGCGGCACAAGGGTTGCAGGTTCTCAATCGAATCGCTGCCGCCTAGGTGGATCGGAATGATGTGGTCCTTGACGATACCGCCCGTCCGGTGACACTTCAAACAGGTGCCGCCGCAAATTCGCACCAATGCCAGCCACTCGCGCTGGGTATGCCCCCCCTTCGACCGAGCCCGCGTGAGCCATTCAGGCCGCGTGCCGCTGATCGACTCACCCCACCGTGCGCGCGCCGCCTGTCTCCGTTTCGCCGATAGCTCGGGGCTGACCGGGTGCCCGTTGATGCGCGCCGGCGGCATGCTGGCGAGCGCCGCGGCTAGTTCCTCGCGGATGATGCGCCGCAGCGTGTCCTCGTCAGTCGGCATCGGGCGGTGCGTCGTCGACCGGGGCGTAGCGCGGGTGGTAGGTGCGGGCCTCGAGCGGTGGGGTCGCGAGGCCCTCCAGCTCGACGTGAGCGCCCACGGCGAGGGCGCGGAGGAAGGTGAGCTCGCGGAAGGCGTCGCGGTCCTTGTGCGCCGCCAGGGCCCGCTCAACGTCGTGGAGCGTGGTCCTGATCTGATCGAGCCGGACGTGTAGCCGCTGGCGCGCGGTCAGCGGCTTGGACGCTGCCACTTGTTACCCCCATCAGGAACCCGCCGGGCGGCGGGCTAGTCGTTCGGCGTGCCGAACTCGACCTCGCGCATCTGGTAACGCAGAACGGCGCTATCGTACTCCTCGCGGCCGTAGATGAAAGACCACCGCTCGCCGTAGACGAGGATGACCTTCACGTACGCCTGCTCGCGGCTCACCGCGCCCGGGATCCAGGCCCAACACGACTCGAGGGGCTGGCCGAACCCGAACGTGACGAACCACGCGTCGACGTCAGAAGGGGATCTCGGGGGTGGGGTTGTCGGGGTCTGCGCCATTGATCTGCTCCACCTTCACGCCGGCCCGGATGAGCCGCGCCGCCTCGACGGCAGTCGGGACGCGGACCTCGAGCATTTCCTTGGCGACGTGGCGAAGCGCCTGAGAGGGGTGCTTCGCTTCGATCAGGCGCCCCTTGCCGTCCGGCGCCGGCGCAGCCTCGGGGCCCTCGATCGGCTTCGGTGTGATGTGGTACAGGCGGGTGTCCATCGCGGTCCTCTGTGGTTGAACGGCGATGGTAGGCGGCTGACATGATGTTGTCAACGCTGTTGGGGAACTATATACTTGACTCCCTCGTCATGGCTAAGCGCATTTCCGAACGACTGGCGGAACTCCTGAACGACGCGCTGAAGCCAGACCGGCCAATCAGCGCGTCGGACCTCTGGATGCAGCACGGCGACTACCGGAAAGCGCGGTGGGATCTCACTAGATGGGGCGCAACCGTCCGCGTGAACGGAGCCGACCGTTCCGTGTGCTCGTGGGACACGATGACCGAATGCGTGCGAAAAGGCTTCAACGTAACGGTGTCAAACTGCCGGATGGGCGACAAGAGCTACGCTAACTTTGAAATCCACAGGAATGGATGAGCCGAAAGCTGACATGATGTTGTCAACATGCAGCGCTCTGGCGTCGGGCAGCACCGGCCGGTAGGCGCGCGGCGGATTGGCTCATGAAACCGCCCTCTGCCCGTAAACGCTGCGGGCCATGTCGAGGAGGAGATCGCGGAATGCAGGCGGGGTAGCGCTGCGTTGCCTGCGCGATAGGGCCTGCACGATACCCGTCCGCCGATCGCGTTCTCGCCTCGCTTTGCTCAGCCCGGCGAGCAGCACGCGACGATCGCTCTTGCCCCATCGAAGCGACGGCAGGTTGACCGCGACGGCGTACAACCAAGTCGCCTTGTCTGCTTTGTGGCCGTAATTGCCCTGCGATACGCAGCACGTCGATCCAACGAAATCGCCAGCCGCCACCCATGCTCCGCTGCGCGGCGGAGCGCGAAGTCCGAAGTGCAGCCAAGCGTGAGAATCGGCAGGATGTTCAAGCACGCCCCCCCAGACGCGCACCGCTGCAATCGCCGCAGCAAAGCAGCCGTTGTCGTCGCCCAGCCGCTTTCGTGGGTTACGCTCGACCCACTCCGGACCACCAAACCAGAAACGCCCCCACCGCGCGCACGGCGGATGCGCCACCACCGGATACGGCCCGGCATAGAGCCTCGCATCGCGCTCCTCGTCCCACGGGTCAACGTCCGGCAGGCCGTAGTACACGCCGCCCTTCTCCACGTAGAGCGCGGCGACCTTGTGGCTCACGTCTTGCCCCTGCTTGATCTGGAAATCGCCGATGTTGATTACCGTCACGCCCCCTCCTCCTCAGCGACCATCCCTTTCGGCTTTGCCGTCTTGGGCAGGTAAAGCGGTCTTGTCAACGGAGGCTACCATGCAGAACGAAACTGGCGCTGTCGTCGTGTACCGGGTGACGACGTCGCTGCGGTACCTGCGGAAGTGGGCAACGGCGCGCGAACCCGGCGTGTTCGTTGACGGCAAAAAGGACGTGCTGCAGCAGGCGTGGCTGGGCTCCGACGGCAGCGTGGAGTGGCGCGACGTGTCGGTGGTCGAGGAAACCTAAATTCGGCTCAGGTCGGCGGCGCCTGCTCGGCCGGCGCAATGTAGCCACACCCGCGGAAGAACTCCGCGAGCACCCCGCACGACTTGAGCGGGATCGACACGTTGAACGCGCCCGGCGCGGGCGGCGTGCCTTCGAGGCGGATCTCCCCGCCGTCGAGCGTCACGGTCATCCACGAGGGCACCATCGCCACACCGAGGGCGAACGGGGGCGTGCCGCCGATCACGATGCGGTGCGTGTAGAGCGTCCCCTGCACGCCGTCGGGCAGCGTCGCGCCGGCAACGATCGTGGCCGGGATGCAGTCGACCGGGCAGGCTTCGGTCTGCGCGATGAGCTCCTTCACCGCCGCGCCGGTGAGCACCCACTCGATGCACGAGCCCTGCGGCCAGGCGTGAGGGGCGGTGCCGTCCTGCCCGCGCTCGAGGAGGACCGTCCCGAACGAGCACGTCGCCTTGACGATCTCGCAGCCGAGGCCCGGAGCGGTCAGAACGAGGTAGGTGTGCGAGCCGTTGCCGAGCACCGCGCACAGGATCGACGCCGCCGGCGTCGGGAGAAACGGCGTGACGCCGTCCTGCGCAAGCGGCCCGTTGAGCGTCGCTTGCCAGCATTGCAGACCGCTGTAGACGTACATGGCTCCTCCTAGTTGCACGCCGCCGGCGGGCACTCGACCGTGGTGCAGCCGCCCCGGCTGGTGTTCTCGACGCAGGCGACGTCCAGGCCGCCGACAAGCTGTAGCTCGACAAGCCCAATCGGCTCATCGCAATGGTACAACTGACCGCGCCAGCGCCCCCCGGGCCCCTCGAGCACCTTGCTGTCTAGGATGAACACGATCTTCCCCTCCGCGTCGCGCTCCATTGCGGTGTACTTCACGCGGAACTCGGGGCGCCGGATCACGTTCTGCCAGCGCGTCCCGACGAGATCGGTGAATCGGCCGCAGCCCTCGTTCCAGACTGCCGGCAGGCGCTCGACGAAGCAGCCGCCGAGCGGGTAGACGATGATCGAGAAGTCCTCGACCCGGTAGCGCAGCGCGTTGCCGTCGCAGTTGCGGCCGTGGATTCCGAAGGCGAGCAGCGGGCAGCTGCGGTGGATCTTGAAGATCATGGTGTCACTCCTTTAACGGCGTCGACGTCCCACATCGGATCCTTCTGCTTGCGGAGGAATTCGCGCATGGCACGCTCGCGCTCGTTGCTGATGCGCTCGAATCGAGCGCGAGCACCGGCGAAGTTGACCGAGTCGTTCTGTAGGGCGCGGACGGTTTCGTTGAACTCCTTGGAGAGCTCGCGCATCTGAGTCTCGTGCCCCTGGATCATGTCGATGCGGCGCACGGCGTCGGGGTGTTCGCGGCGCCATTGTGTCTCTCTGCCCATCCCTCTCGCCTTGCCGAGCTCGCGCTTGTCGACGAGCGCCTGCTCCATCTTCTCGTAGTAGCGCGCCTCGAGGTAGCGCGACGTACCGCCGATGAAGCGGGAGGCGCCGGTGATCCGCAGGAGCGGCGCTCCGGGCATCTTGTCGATCGCGTTCAGGCGTCGGCCCTCGGCCTCCTTGTTGGAGTCGACGTAGGACTGCCAGGCGTAGCCGGGCGGACCGAACGCGAACGTGTCGATCATCGCCTTCACGTGCTCGGGGTAAATGTCGATGCCGACGTTGTTGAGCGATCGCGCCATGTCCTTATAGGTCTGCGCGGTGCCGACCTTGCCCTGCTCCGACTTGAACTTCGACTTGTCAGGGTAGTAGGTCGTGAGCTTCGTGCCCCAGGCGTCGGTGTCGGTCGCCATGTCGATGAGCGGCCTGGTCACGGTCGGCGCAAACGTCTTGAGAAGGAAGTTGGCCGGCTGTTTCGACGGCGGCACCTCCGAGATCGGCACCGGATTGAACGACTTGAGCGCAGTCACGGCGGCCTGCGAGATGGCGTCCCCGGCGCTGTAGCGCCCGGAGAACAGCCGCCCGATCGTAGTCGTCAACCCCCATGCAAGCTGCGAGAGTCCGAAGCCGATCGGCAGCCGCAGCGGCACGCCGAGGAGTTTGACCGGGATGCTGCGGTCGAGCTCCCACGTGCCTTTCTGGTCGAGCTCGTTGCCGAGCTCCGGGTCGTCGTCGCCGAATATCCGCATGAGGCCCTGGATGAAACCAGCCACCGCCATGAGGATGATGAGGTCGCGCTGGCCTCGACGGGTCGACAGCTGCCGCGCCAGGTTGTAGCCCGACTGCACCGCCGGGTTGAAGAACGCATAAGCGGCCCGAGCCCATCTCGTCTTGGCCCCGACGTTGTTGAAATTCATCAGGTCGAGGGTGGTCGCGCTGGCTTTCTCGCGCTCGACGCCGAGCTCGCGCATCGCCGCATTCGTCGAGAGCGAGGACACGACCTCGAACATCAGGTTGTAGCGCGCGATCCACTCCTTCGCGTCCTCCCACCACTTCTGGCGCACGCCGCCGTGGCCGGCGAGGCGCGACTCGCGTTCCACGCCCTCGCGAACCGTCTCGAGGCCGCGCCGCGTTTTCTCGCCCCACGTCGACACGCCGCCGTCCTCGACGAGCTCGTTGGAGTAGCGCCCGATCGCGGTGGCGTTGTTCGCGCGCTTGTTCGGGCTGAACGCGAGCGCCTTGGCCGCGCGCCAAGTCTCGGGGTTGCGCGCGTTGGCCCACGTTTTCAGGAATACCTGGTTGACGCTGATCGGGTTGCCGTTCTGATCGGTGAGCCCGCGCGTGCGGACGAGCTTCGCTTTCTCGTGCACGTCCCGGAGCATATTGAGCGGCGCGAACGCGAGCGTCCATTGCGTGACGGCGCGGCTGAACGTGCGCGTGACGGTGTCCATCGACTTCAGGACCACGCCATCTTCCTCAATGCGGTTCTGGCCGAGGAGCGCGTCCCCGATCGAGTTGCTCTGCGAGAAGCGGAAGATATAGCGCTTGCCGGTCGGGTCGGTCCACACGATGTCGCTGTGGCCCGGGGTCTGCACGAGGTTCGCGGCCACGCGCTCGAGGCCGATCGCGTTGTTCGGGCCGCCGGAGCGCAGGTATATGTTGTTGAGCTCCTCCTTGAACGGCGCGCTCGCGTAGTAGGCCGACACGCGCCCAACACGCTCGGCGAGGGCCTCGATCGCGCTCTCGCTCACCGTGTCCCCGCCGCGCCCCTCACGGCCGCGTAGCCGGTTCTCCGCGATGTAGGAGCCAAAGGCGTCGCTCGCCTGCTCGGAGTCCCATATGGGCTCGTTCGGCCCGGTCATTGCGACGTAGTGCTGGAAGTTGGGGAACTGCGCTGCGACCGCCGGGCTGATCTGGCCGCTTGCGATCGCGTCGCGCTTGAGCCGATCGAACGCGGCAACGATCTTGTCGGCGATGCGCTCGATCTCCTGCTTCGCCGCCGGCGAGTAGCCCTGCACGAGCTGGGCGGTGTGCTGCGCGGCCTCCGCGTCGGTGACGTTCGCCGCCATCGCGCCCCGGTCCGGGTCGCCCATGTTCGGATGCAGGCCGGCCTGAGTCTCGATGAACAGGCGCAAGTCCTTTACCGCGGCCTTGTCGCCCGCGGCGATGCGGCGGATGAGCTTCATCTGGATCGCGCGGTTCGCCTCTGGCACATGGCGGAGCGTCGCCCACCAGCCCACGTCGAGGGCCGCCTGCTCGGTGGCGATCCCGTTCGCCTTGGCGAAGTCGGCGAGGTCGCGCGAGAGTGGGTCGAGGATCTCGCGCTTGTAAACATCGGCCCGATCACGCAGGCGCCCAGTCACGAGTTTCAGCCTGTCCCACGCCTTCGTGCCAAGGTTGTGCTCCCGCAGCCAGCGCAGGAACGGCCGCTGGTTATCGACCATGTTCTCGACCACCAACTCCTTGACGACCGGCAGGAACGGCACGTCGGGGCGGCGCTTGGTGCGGACGTAGTCGGCCAGATCCTTGCGGGTGCGGATCGGGACAGCCTTCTTCGGCTGCGAGAAGATGATCGGCGAGTGCTGCGGCGCGCTCGGGCCTACCGGCGCGCTCGCGTTCGCCGCCTCGATGAGCTCCTCGCGCCGGAAGCGCGCGTAGGGCCGCGCACCCATTTCGGTCTGAGCGAAGCGGTACCCGCGCCCGCGCTCCTCGGCAAAAGCGACCTCCGGGACGTACTCGCGCTCGGCGCGACGCAGCGCCGCGGCGGCCTGCTTGAGCGCCGGCACGTGTTCGATCGCCTCCGCAGCGCGGATCTCGGTGGGGAGCGGGCGCATATTGACCGGCAGCTCGCCGCGCCGCATTCGCTCGTAGTCCGGCGCCCCCATTTCGATGTGAGCGAGGCCGAGGGCCATCGCGAGTATGTCGCCCGGCTCGAGTTTTGGCTGCACGCCGGGCGGCAGGCCGAAAAACTTGCGGATACCATCACGCATCGCACGCCAAATGCGCGAAAGGAAACCTGCCGGGTTGTTAAGAAGGGTCGCCTTCTCGCTCGGCTTGTAGCCGGCCCGCTCGATCTCGCTCACGGCGTAGGGGAGGAGCTCCTCCATCGTCGTGGCCTCGATGTCGAACCGCTGCGCCGCCGTTTCGCGCCCGCGGCCGGAAACCGAACCGCGCACGCGCTCGGCGATGCGGTTGGCGAGTTCACGCTTCTCGCTGCCCGCTGGCTCCCTCATCCACCCCATGAGCTCGCGGCGCAAGCGGTCGAGTGTCGGGCGCCCGAGGAGCTGCTCGCCTCGCTTGTGCGTGAGCTCGTGGTAGAGGGTGCCGCGCTCCTGCCCCTTCGGCGTGCGCTCGGCGATGAACACGATGAGATTGCTCACCGGGTCGTAGAATGCGGCCTCGTTCGCGCCGATCCCGTGTATCTCCTGGGTCGCCTTTCCCGGGGGCTTGATGAGCAGCACATCCCCGCCGACGATGTCGTTCTCGCTGACTAGGTGAACGCCGGGGACGCGCCCCTTTCCTATCTCCTCGGGCTTGACGCCGAGAGCTTCTGCTACGGCAGCGCGGACACTCTCGATTGTTGCCGGCGCATAAGTCGCCCTCGTGGCAATGTACCGCGCTTGCTCGAGATTGGTACCGAGCCGGCGCATTTCGGCGCGGATGATGGCAGCCTTCTGGATCTCCGCCCCCATCAGCATCGTGCGCTGAACAGCGGCTACCCTGGCGGCGGCGCGAGCGGCGCCCGGCGGCATCGCGTCGGCGGCGGCGGCCTGCGCTTCGGCAATCGTCTGCTGCGAGCGCAGCTCTCGGAGGCTGTGCGCGAGCGCAAGGAGTCGCTTCTTGTATTCCGCGATCAGGTGCTTGATGTACGGTGTGTCCCCTCTCTCCGAGCGTTGCGCGCCCGCGCGGTGGCGCTGCTCCTCCCCGTCCGGTGTGCTCGTGAACTCATCTAGAGCGTCGAGGTTGCGTTGAAACTCGGGCCCAATGAGGAGAGAGGACTTTTCCGTTCCTTCACCCCGACGCTTCCGAGCAGGTCGCTTAACACCGCGAGCTGGTCGTTCCAGTTGAGCGCCTTCATCTTGGGCAGGTTGAGCAGGTAGCTCGACGCCTGCTCGCTCCGGTGCCGCCCGCCAAGGCGCGGCTGCCTTGCGGGCCCGAGGTCCACGAGGCTCCGGTTCAGCGTCGGCGACTGCATTGCTGGTGGCTTCACTGATGGCATCGGTGATGTCCTTTCGCTTCTTCGCCTGGCGCTTCGCCGGCGGTGTGAGTTTCGCGCGACGCTCAAGCTCGGCCTCGGCCTCGGCCTTCGCCTCCTGCATCGCCTGCGCGCGCTCGGCGATGGCGCGCTCCTCGGCGCCCGGCGTCGGCGCGGCCGCGGCCTCCTCCTCGGTCTGGCGCTCGAGGGTGAGCGGCGCTGGTGCCACCTCGGCCGGTCTGAGGCGATCGGTC
>Ga0187892_10009144_pt1 | contig 13183 bp, 11 predicted proteins | sample MA1701073metaG_FD_139345 | JGI IMG/M metagenome (GOLD analysis project Ga0187892, IMG submission 139345) | Bio-ooze microbial communities from a basaltic lava cave in the Kipuka Kanohina Cave System on the Island of Hawaii, USA - MA170107-3 metaG ...
GGCGCAAAAGTTTTTCAGCGGGCTTGCCTTTCAGAGACAGCAGGCTGACATTGCCCAACCGCTCTGCCAGGAGATCTTCGCACGTCTGCGCTTTTTGTTAGATGTCGGTCTGGACTATCTGACGCTTGACCGTCCAGCAATGACGCTTTCCGGTGGCGAGATGCAGCGCATCCGATTAGCAACCCAAATCGGTGGTGGGCTGACGGGTGTAGTGTACGTCCTTGATGAACCGTCGATTGGGTTGCACCCGCGCGACACTGGGCGTTTGTTGACAGCCTTGCGACAGTTACGTGACCGAGGAAATTCAGTTGTCGTGGTAGAGCATGATCGAGAAACTATTCTTGCGGCGGATTATGTCGTGGATCTTGGACCCGGTGCAGGAGAACGGGGAGGGGAACTGCTCGCCGCGGGCACGCCGCAAGAGATCATACAAACACCAGCATCCATTACTGGCCAATATCTCCGTGGCGAGCTGACGATCCCCCTGCCAAAGCAACGCCGACAATTGCAGCACTGGCTGACAGTGACAGAAGCGACGCTGCACAACCTCAAGCAGGTGACTGCCACAATTCCGCTCGGCACTTTGACCTGCGTGACTGGAGTTTCTGGTTCGGGGAAGAGTTCGCTAGTGCTTGATGTGCTTTATCCGAGGTTGCTTCAGGTATTAAACAAGAAATCGCGCGCCAAAGGATCCGTAACCGGCTGGCAGCAGCTTGAAAAAGTCATCTGTGTCGATCAAACACCGATCAGTCGCACGCCGCACTCGAACCCGGCAACGTATATTGGCTTATTCACCGCAATTCGTGAGCTGTTTGCTCAACTGCCCGAAGCCCGTGTGCGCGGATATGGCCCTGATAGATTTTCTTTTAATGTCAAAGGCGGACGCTGTGAGGCTTGTGAAGGTGACGGCGTGGTCGCGGTGGAGATGCATTTTCTCCCGGATCTTTATGTCGAATGTGATGTGTGTCAGGGACGACGATACAACCGCGAAACGCTGGAGGTGCGTTTCCGAGGAAAACATATTGCAGAAGTGCTCGACCTGTCAGTGAACGAAGCACTGGAGTTCTTGGGAGACATTCCTACTCTCCGGCCACGACTCGAAACTTTACGTGATGTTGGACTCGATTATCTACGACTTGGACAAGCCACGGCAACGTTGTCGGGCGGTGAAGCGCAACGTTTGAAGCTCGCAAAAGAATTGAGCCGAAAATCCTCAGGACGGACGCTCTATCTGTTCGATGAGCCGACGACTGGGCTCCATTTTGCTGATATCCAACGGCTACTGACAATCTTCACTCTTCTGGTTGAAGCTGGCAACACTGTCATTGTCATTGAACATAATCTGGACGTGATCAAAACGGCAGACTTTGTCATCGACTTGGGTCCTGAGGGTGGAGAACAGGGAGGGAGAATCGTTGCTGCCGGAACCCCAGAAGCAGTTGCCCAAGTTGAGCAATCTTATACCGGGCGGTTTCTGCGCTTGCTGCTCTAAATGCTCGGAGGAAGACAGCAACCAACCTTGACAGTGTAGACCCTGCGTTCTATCGTAGACTCGTAAGGTCTACTTTGAGGGGTGCAAACTATGTCACGAGTGATCTACATGGACAACCAAGCGACAACTCCGGTCGACGAGCGGGTATTAGAGGCGATGCTGCCTTACCTGCGCGGAAACTTTGGCAACGCCGCAAGTCGCAGCCATCCCTACGGGTGGGAAGCCGAAGAAGCCGTCGATCAAGCCAGAGAACAGATTGCCCGGCTTATTGGCGCCAAAGGCAAAGAGATTATTTTCACCAGTGGCGCGACTGAGTCTGACAATCTTGCCGTTAAGGGTGTGGTTGAGTTCTACAAAGATAAAGGTAACCACGTTATTACCTGTGTGACTGAACACAAGGCGATTCTCGATACGTGCAAGGCGTTAGAGCGCAGTGGTAAAGCTGCCGTGACCTACCTTCCCGTGGATCACTATGGACAGGTCAGTCTTGATGATCTCCGCCAGGCGATTACAGATAAAACGATCTTAATCTCCCTCATGTATGCCAATAACGAAATTGGCACCCTGCATCCGATAAAAGAGATCGGCAAGCTGGCGAAAGAGAAAGGCACTCTCTTTCACTGTGATGCGACGCAAGGGGTGGGCAAAGTACCGGTCAACGTTGAACATGATGGCATTGATCTCCTTTCCATGAGTGCCCACAAGATGTATGGCCCCAAAGGCTGCGGAGCCCTGTATGTACGCTCCAAAGGCCCTCGGGTGCGACTCAGCCCGATAATAGACGGAGGAGGTCATGAGCGAGGAATGCGGTCCGGAACCCTTAATGTCCCAGGGATTGTCGGGTTTGGTAAAGCAAGCGAGCTGTGCGGACAGGAATTGGAACAGGAAGCTGCTAAGCTGATCACGCTGCGCACCAAACTCTACAACGGCCTGACCAGTCAATTAGAAGAGGTGTATCTCAATGGGCATCCAACCCAACGGATTCCCGGCAATCTGAACCTAAGCTTTTCCTATGTTGAAGGTGAATCTTTTCTGATGGGTGTCAACAAAGAGATCGCCCTGTCTTCGGGCTCGGCCTGCACCTCGGCAACCCTAGAACCCTCCTATGTCTTGAAAGCTTTAGGCGTTGGTGAAGAATTAGCGCATACCTCTATTCGCTTTGGCTTAGGCCGATTCAATACGGAAGAAGAGGTGGACTTCGTGGTCAAGCGAGTGGTTGAAGTTGTCCAGCGACTGCGAGAGATGTCTCCACTCTATGAAATGGCCAAAGAGGGGATCGACCTGAAATCTGTGCAGTGGAAACATGCATAAATAAGGACTGAGGGTTGAGTAACGAGGACTGAGAGACTTTTTCGTTTACGTTTTACGTTCCGAGGCAAAGACATGGCACAAGCGACGATTGAAATCAGTGAGAAGGCCGCGAAGAAAATTCGGACGTTGGTGTCTCAACAAGACAAAGAAGACCACGGGTTGCGGGTGAAAGTGATCGGTGGCGGGTGTTCTGGTTTGTCCTACAAGATGGACCTTGATCTTCCCCGTGATGGCGATCGCATCTTCGAGCGCGATAGCGTGAAAGTGCTCGTCGATCGCAAGAGTTTTATTTACCTCCGTGGGACTGAACTCGACTATGCCGATGGACTGATGGATTCCGGATTCAAATTGCAAAACCCTAACGTCAAACGAACCTGCGGGTGTGGGAGTTCGTTCTCAGTCTGAATTGCTATACGTTTCATGGACTATGCTACTCTCGTGCGGTGTTGGCGCTGCGCTGACGAGCACCCCGTCACGCTGTTCTGCCCACACTGTCAAGCGATTCAACAGCTTCTACCACAGGTCGATTATTTCAGCGTCTTTGACTTGCCCCGAAACCCTGTTGTCGATGAAGCCGTGCTCACGTCACGATACTACGAACTGAGCCGCCGCCTCCACCCTGATCTCTATCAGACTGGCACGTCAGAAGAGAAAGAAGCCAGTCTCAAAAATACGGCACTGCTGAACCGTGCCTATCGTACGCTGCGGGATTTGGTTCAACGCGGACAGTATTGGTTGGAGTTGCAAGGGGAGCAGCTTGGGCGGGACAACAATCGTGTTCCTCCAGCGCTGGCGGCCCTGGTGTTTGAAGTACAAGAGCAACTGGCTGACGTTCGGGAAGCCCGCGCTGCGAACAAAGGAACTGAGGTGACCGCGGAACTGGCGACCGTTCGGGTTGAAGTGCAAGCGCGGTTCGAGCAGTCTTGTATGACCTTAGAAAAGAACCTGGCCCAATGGGGTAACACGAACGGAACCTCCGGGACCTCGGCACTACTCCAGCAACTGAAAACCTGCTTGTCAGAAATTGCCTATCTTCGTACACTCCTGCGTGACGTGGACAAAGAGAGCGAGGCATCGTGGAACGGATAGTGGGGATCGACCTTGGTACTACCAACAGCTTGATTGCGTTCGTGGACGGCGACGCGCCACGAGTGATTGCCGACCCACATACTGGCGATCCGTTGCTGCCCTCGATTGTTGCCTTCTCGGAAGATGGGCAAACAGTTGTGGGAAGCGCAGCCCAAGCGGTGCTGGCCGAACATCCGCTGACGACGATCCAATCGGTCAAACGCTTTATGGGGCTCGGTATGGAGCACGTAAGTGCTGCTGATCATCGTCGCTATCGTTTTGCTGAGGAAACAGGAATCGTTCGCTTCGCCATTCATGGCCGACAGATTACTCCCCCGGAAGTGTCAGCATTGATCTTACGCGCTCTGCGTGAGCGAGCTGAGGCGTTTCTCCAGGAGCCAGTGCGGAAAGTGGTCATTACTGTCCCTGCCTATTTCAATGACTCGCAACGCCAAGCCACCAAAGACGCGGGAAGGCTCGCTGGACTCGAAGTCGTGCGCCTCTTGAATGAGCCAACCGCTGCATCTCTTGCCTACGGGTTGGATAAAAAGGAAGAAGGGTTGATAGCAGTCTATGATCTTGGTGGCGGAACGTTCGATATTTCAATCTTACGGCTCCATATCGGCATTTTCGAGGTGCTGTCCACGAACGGTGACACGCGGTTGGGCGGAGACGATATCGACCAACGCATTGCCGAACGATTCTTACTTGCTGGTCTGCCGGAGTCGAAACAGCATGATCCGCAGGTTGCCAGCCATGCTCGCCGAGCAGCCGAAGAAGCCAAGCGCAGCCTGTCTCTTACCGAAACAACCTCCATTGTGCTTGACGTTCCAGAGCAGAACATCCATGTTGCTCGGACCCTTACGCGTCGTGAACTCGAAGAGGCGGTAGACGATATTATTGCCCGTACCCTTGGCCCGTGTCGCCAAGCGCTCAAAGATGCCGGTCTTGAGCCGCGTGAGATCGAAGCAGTGGTAATGGTTGGTGGCTCGACCCGTATGCCGCTCGTGCGCCGCCGGGTTGGTGAATTTTTCGGACGGACACCCCTGACGGACCTGAACCCGGATGAAGTAGTCGCCTTGGGTGCGGCGGTGCAAGCCGACACCTTGTCCGGGCGGCGCAAAGATATGTTGCTTTTAGATGTCGTGCCGCTTTCACTTGGCATCGAGACGATGGGGGGCGTCCTAAGTCGGTTGATCGAACGGAATACCACCATTCCGACGAGTGCGCAGGAGATGTTCACGACGGCGGTGGACGACCAAACGGCGGTAGACATCCATGTGTTACAGGGCGAGCGTGAGCTAGTGCAAGATTGTCGTAGCCTGGCGCGGTTCAAAATCCCCATCGATCCTCACCCTGCCGGTATCCCACGGGTCGGAGTGACCTTTATGATTGACGCCAACGGCATCTTGAATGTGACCGCGACCGACCTGCGCACGAAACGAGAGCGGTCGGTTGAAGTTAAACCTTCCTATGGGCTCACCGATGAAGAAGTCGAACGCTTGCTCGAAGAGTCGATTGACTTTGCTGAGACCGATGTCGAACAGCGACTTTTGATTGAAGCCCGGACAGAAGCGAACACGGTCTTGCATGCAACGGATAAACAATTACGTCAACATGCTGCGTTGTTACACGAAGGAGAGGTAGAACAGATTTCCACCGTAGTGAAAACCCTGCAAGACGCTCTACAGGGGAGCGACTACAATTTGATTCGTGACCTCATTGATGCGCTCAGCACGGCCACCACCCCCTTTGCTCAGCGTATTATGGACACCTCAATTGCCGAAGCGCTGGAAGGAAAAGAACTCTCCCGTGTGTAAGGACGAACGGAGGGATATATGCAACTGCGATGGGAGAACGTTGAGGACATCGCCGAGCAACTCCTGGCAGCACATCCTGATACTGATCCACTCAGCGTCCGTTTTACTGACTTGCACCGCTGGGTAACCGAGCTGGACGGGTTCGCTGATGACCCAAAAGCCTCGAGTGAAGGGAAATTGGAGGCGATCCAAATGACTTGGCTGGAACTCTATAAAGAAGCAAACGAATAAGCTATACTAGCAACTGTTTGTCACCCTTTGAGGGTGTTGGTTGAATGTGGATGTGGTGGTCAAGGGAGTAACCTTGGCCGAGAAGAGGAGGAGGCTTCACAATGAAGGACCAGCCTGCTGTAGAGGGGGGACTTGGAGTATTTCAACCAGACTTACTCCTGCCATTACAGTTTTTTTCGGCCCTCCGTGGCCGGACACAAGGAGATGCCCAACGTCGACTGATGATCGCCGTTCTCGAAGATGCGATCGAATGTTTCCAAAAATGTGTGGAAACCAAGGACAATCGCAGTCGACAGCTTGGGCTCGAAGCCGAGGAATGGTTCCTTGCCGATGATCATGACTGGCTGTTCTCTTTCGTCAACGTCTGCGAGAATCTGGAGATTGACCCCAGCTTTCTGCGTCGTGGACTATTGTTATGGAAGGAACAACATACTGAACCGCAGCCAGACGCTCCCCCTGGGGAAGCGGAGGAATCCTCGCGCAACCCTGGTCGTAAACGTGGCACGTTGCACGCGGCATAGTGGTGTACAACGTACCTCTACCCACCCTGTTTTACCGTGCCTATATTGAAATACCTCTCTCGTCGGACTTTCCTTGCTGTGTTACGGGGAAAAGATTTCCTCACACAGCTTTGGCGACGCCAGCGTGACTATAATACGTTGCAACTGTCTCTGCACGGTGCTTTGCCCGAAGGGACCACGTTTTCTTTAGCCTCACTGTGGCAGAGGTCTGGGCTCGATTTTCTTGCTTGCACGACGATTCTTCGCTGGGCACGTGATGACGGCAAAATTCAGGCTGTTGTCCTTTCCATAACCGACCTCGACATCGGTTGGGCCAGGTTGCAAAGCCTGCGTCGCTCCTTGTTAGCTTTACGCGCGGCCAATAAAAAGGTGTGGGTGTATCTCACCGAAGGAGGGATGCGCGAGTATTACCTCGCGAGTGCTGCCGACACGATCCTGATAGCTCCAGCCGGACATCTCTCAGTGACCGGTCTTGCGGCAGAGACCGTCTTCTTTAAGGGTGCGCTCGACAAACTCGGCATTGAAGCCCAGGTCCACCAAGCCGGACAGTATAAAGCTGCGGGGGAACCCTTTACCCGTGAGTCGATGTCTGACGCGCATCGAGAAATGCTCGATGGCTTGCTTGACGATCTCTATGGTCAAGTCGTCGAGGACATCGCTTCAGCCCGCAACAAAAGCAAGCAGGCAGTTCAGGAAGTTATCGACCAAGGCTTGTTCATGGCTCGTGAAGCACTGGCGGCAGGATTGGTGGATCATGTCGCGTACGAAGATGAAATCCCTACGCTCTTGGAGACCACACTGAACCCCGTACACCTCATTACCACGGGCGACTATCTTCACTACCGCAGACGCGAGGTGCGACGCCAACTGCTGACGACCGACCCGAAAAAGATTGCGCTCGTGACGGTGGAGGGCGCGATCAAGCGTGGCGAGTCGCTCGATGGAGGAGAGGGGACTCATAGCGTTGGCTCAACCACGTTTGCGACCGACATGAAGCAGATTCGCGAAAACGACGAGGTTGCGGCGCTGGTCGTACGGGTGAGCAGTCCTGGTGGCTCAGGTTTGGCCTCGGATCTGATGTGGCGGGAACTCATGCGGACACGCGAACAGAAGCCGGTCATTATCTCACTAGGTGATGTTGCGGCTTCTGGTGGTTATTATCTGGCCTTGGCCGGAGAGAAAGTGTTTGCCGAGACCGGGACGATTACTGGCTCGATCGGAGTGATTGCCGGCAAGGCGGTCTTGCATGACTTGTACACTCAGGTTGGGATTAAGAAAGAGATTCTCACCCGCGGGAAACGCGCTGCTCTGTTCTCTGATTATCAGGCGTTTTCTCCGCAAGAGCGTGAACGGCTAGATAGCGAAATCCTTTCCTTTTACCAAAGCTTTCTTGAAAAGGTGGCGACCTGTCGTTCGCTGAGTGCTGAGGCGGTTGAGCCCAATGCGCAAGGCCGGGTCTGGACTGGTAGACAAGCGTGGGTGCGTGGGTTAGTAGACGAGATCGGGGGAATCGAAGAGGCGCTGCTGGAGGTCAAAAAACGAGTCGGGATACCAATTGACAAACCAGTGCTCATTGAACGCTTCCCAAAACCCCCATCACTATGGCGGATTCCCAAGCTGGTCCGATATATTCCCCGGCGGAGTGTGGCTCCTTGGTGGTGGACTCAGGAACGCATTTGGGCGATTATGCCTGTCTCTTTACGATTTCTATAGTTTTAATATAAATTAGGTAGATTTCCAGGAGGCGAACCATAGAGGGAAGACATCGAGTATGGATTCGCACCCACCTGGCCTTTTTTAGTTCATCAGTCATGACGAAACTGTTTTTGAGTTAAGTAGGAGGAAGACGTATGGCGATTAATCCGATAGGGGCTCAGCCGCAACGACCAGTAGAAGAGCGGGAGAGCGTGGTTATCCGGTTCGCTGGCGATTCTGGCGATGGGATGCAAGTCACCGGTATGCAATTCACTACTGAATCAGCACTTGCCGGGAACGATATTGGCACCCTCCCGGATTTTCCCGCAGAAATTCGTGCTCCCACCGGAACCCTGTACGGGGTCAGTGCGTTTCAGGTGCACTTCAGTAGCCGGAACATCTATACACCGGGTGATGACCTTGACGTTTTGGTGGTGATGAACCCGGCAGCACTCAAGACCAACTTGGCTGACTTACCTCAGAATGGCATCCTTATTCTCGATAAAGCCGAGTTTTCCGAGCCGAACCTCAAGAAGGCAGAATATACGGTCAGCCCCTTGGACGATGGTTCGCTGGCCAAATATCAGCTCTATCCCCTCGAAATTACCAAGATGACCACCCTCGCGCTGAAAGACATGAACCTGCCCAACCGTTCGGTTATGCGCTGCCGGAATTTCTTTGCTTTAGGAGTGGTCTCCTGGTTGTTCCATCGTCCCATTGAGCCAACACTGCATTGGATCAGCGAGCGCTTCAAAAAGACCCCCGAGGTACTCGAAGCTAATATCCGTGCGCTCAAAGCTGGGTACAACTATGGGGAGAACACCGAAATTTTTGCTTCCTCCTATTCGGTGAAGCCGGCGCCGATCGCTCCTGGGGAATATCGGAACATTACTGGGAACACGGCCACGGCTTTAGGCTTTGTCGCGGCGTCGAAGAAATCCGGAGTGCCCATTTTTTTGGGCAGCTATCCCATTACTCCTGCCAGCGACGTCTTGCACGAGCTTGCGACGTTCAAGAATTTTGGCGTGGTGACTTTCCAGGCTGAGGACGAGATTGCTGGTGTCGGGTCCGCCCTCGGCGCTGCATTCGGTGGGGCGATTGCCATTACGACGACTGCTGGTCCTGGGATGAATCTCAAAGCCGAGACGGTCGGGTTGGCGGCGGCGGTGGAATTGCCGATGGTGATTACTGACATCCAACGCGCAGGACCGAGCACCGGCATGCCAACTAAACCAGAACAAGCCGACCTCTTGCAAGCGTTGTACGGTCGTCACGGTGAAGCGCCTGTGCCTGTCATCGCTGCTTCAACTCCAGTCGATTGTTTCTATGCCGCGTTTGAGGCGGTGCGCATTGCGGTGACCTACATGACGCCAGTGATTCTGATGACCGATGGCTACCTTGCCAACGCCTCCGAGCCGTGGCGGTTCCCCAAGGCTGCTGACCTCCCGGATGTGAAGGTTGAATTTCGCACTGACCCGCAAGGGTTTTTCCCCTATCTCCGCGACGAGAGAACCCTCGCTCGTCCGTGGGTGCGACCAGGAACTCCTGGTCTGGAGCACCGGGTCGGCGGCTTAGAGAAGGACTACCTGACCGGCAACATCAGTTACGCACCGACAAATCACGAACAGATGGTGCGGGTCCGCTATCGCAAGATGGCCAAGATCACGCAAGAAATTCCCCCGACGAAGATCGACGGAGCGGAGAAAGGCAAACTGTTAGTGATAGGCTGGGGGAGTACCTACGGTTCGATTACCGCAGCCGTGAGGGAGTTCCAGGCAAAAGGTAAATCAGTGTCGCACGTTCATCTGCGGTTTCTGAATCCGCTCCCGGCGGACTTAGGCGAGATTATTGGCCGGTTCGAGAAAGTGCTAGTGCCGGAGATGAACATGGGCCAGTTGCTGCGAGTCCTGCGTGCAGACTACCTGGTCGATGCGGTTGGCCTCAACAAAATTCAAGGACGCCCATTCAAGGTTTCTGAAATTTCCGCCAAAATCGCGCGGATGCTGGAGGAATAAGCGATGAGTACGGCAAGCACAGCAAGTACGGCAAAATTGACTCGCAAAGATTTCGTTACCGATCAAGATGTTCGTTGGTGTCCTGGGTGTGGAGACTATTCGATCCTCGCCCAGGTGCAAAAGATCATGCCTGAACTTGGCGTGCCTCGAGAGCAGATTGTGTTCATTTCCGGCATCGGCTGCTCGAGCCGCTTTCCCTATTACATGAATACGTACGGTTTTCACACCATTCATGGGCGTGCGCCGGCAATTGCCACCGGTCTGAAAGTCTCCCGCCCTGATCTCATGGTGTGGGTGGTCACGGGTGATGGTGACGGGCTCAGCATTGGTGGGAACCACCTGATGCACGCCCTGCGGCGTAACGTCGATCTCAAAATTCTCCTCTTCAACAACAAAATCTATGGATTGACGAAGGGGCAGTATTCGCCGACCTCGGAACTCGGCAAGGTGACGAAATCGACACCGGCCGGCTCGACAGATTATCCCCTCAGCCCAATGCTGTTCGCGATGGGAGCAGAAGCGACGTTTGTGGCCCGGACCGTTGATGTCGAAGTGAAGCATCAGCAAGACGTGTTGAGTCGTGCCGCTCGGCATAAAGGTGCGGCCTTTGTCGAGATCCTGCAAAACTGCAATGTCTTTAATGATGGAGCCTTTGAGTCGTTGACCGATAAAGGGACGAAAGCCGATGCACAACTTGTGCTAGAACACGGCAAGCCGATGGTCTTTGGCAAGGACAAAGACCGCGGCATTCGTCTCAAGGGACTTGCGTTGGAAGTGGTTCCCCTCGGCAACGGCATTGGCGAATCGGACTTGTTGGTCCATGACGAACATGATCCCGTGCTGGGATTCCTGCTGAGCCGTCTCGCGCCGCCAGCGTTCCCCACACCCCTTGGCGTCTTTCGGGTGGCGGAACGGCCGAGTTTTGATGAACTGATGAACCGGCAAATTGCCGAGGCAAAAGCGAAGTCTGGAGAGGGTGATCTCGATAAGATCCTCCGTCAGGGCGAGTTGTGGACGGTGAGTTGATCGCGGAAGGAAGAAGGAAACAGGAATGGCAGAAAAACCCCTGACTGAAGAAAAAGCCGAACTGAAGAAACGGATTCGGGCGCTCAAGGCCAGGCGCGATGAGGCGATATCACGTCAAGCTTCGAAAGAGACGGCGAGTCTCCGGCGTGGGATCCGCGCACTGAAAAAGCGAACCCGTGTTGTTGCTCAGGCCGCGAAAGCACAAGCGGCAGCCGCCGCCGCTCCGAAGGAAGGAGCTTCAGCGTAAAACGTTGAGCGTAAGGCGTGGAGCGTAGAGCGTAATAATCAGAGAGAAACATCATCGCAGTGTCTTCTTACGCATTACGTTTTGCGCATCATGCCTGACTTTTACGCTTCACGCTCTACGCTCAACGTCTCTCCCACCACGTCCCAGGATTTAACTCCATGAACATCCGCGTCCAACAACAAACACTGACGAAAGTCACGAGTGATGTCCTCGTCGTTCCGCTCTTACAAGGGGAACAAGGCGGTGAGAGTGTCAAAACTCTTGATACTGCTCTGAACGGTGCCTTACAGCAGCAGATCAAGTACAGTGGCTTTGCTGCAAAAGAAGGCGAAACGCTCCTCTTCCCAACGCAAGGCCGTCTGCCGAGTCGGACACTCCTGCTTCTTGGTCTGGGAAAAGTGGACAACCTTGAACCTGATACGTGGCGTCGCTATGCGGCTCGCGCCCATCGTGAAGCCAAAGGGCAGGGGGCAAAACACCTTGCCTGGTTTTTTCCCGTCGCTCAGCAGTCTGAAGAAAAGTTAGTCGCGGTTGTCGAAGGTACCTGCTTAGCCGCGTACTCTTTCGAAAAATACAAATCAGAAAAAAACGGCAAACCGCCAGTAGAAACGTTGACGTTGGCCGGAATGGAACTGCACTCAAGCACTGCTCTCGCCAAAGCCCTCGACGTTGCACAACAGGTGATCCCCGGAGTGTTTCTGGCGCGGGATTTGATCAATGAGCCTGCTTCGGTTTCAACTCCCACCTACCTGGCTGAACATGCCGCGAAAATTCTGCGGAGCAACGGAATCCAGGGAGAGATTTGGGGGCCCGCCAAAATTAAAGCCGCGAAAATGTCAGGATTATTGGCGGTTGCTCGTGGCAGTGTAGAAGAGCCGCGCTTCATCAAGTTGGTCTATAAACCAACTGGTAAGCCGAAGAAGAAAATTGCTCTCGTAGGCAAAGGACTGACGTTCGATTCCGGTGGATTGTCTCTCAAACCGCCGAAATCGATGGAGACGATGAAACACGACATGTCCGGCGGGGCAACCGTGCTCGGCGTGATGAGTGTAATCTCCCATCTTAAGCCACAGGTACAGGTGACCGGGTACGTACCGGCGACGGAAAATATGCCCAGTGGGACTGCCCAGAAGCCCGGCGACATTATTCGCTATAAAAACGGCAAGACGGTGGAAGTGTTGAACACCGATGCGGAAGGGCGCTTGATTCTTGCCGACGCATTGATTCAAGCGGTGAACGACAAACCGGATGTGATCATTGATCTTGCAACGCTGACGGGTGCGTGTGTGGTGGCGTTAGGCTCTCAGATAGCGGGTATATTCAGCAACAATCAGGAACTGAGCGAGACCTTGACCCGCTACGGCAAAGAAGCGGGCGAACCGCTTTGGCCGTTGCCGCTGGTGAAAGAATACAAAGAAGATATTAAAAGCACGATCGCTGACATTAAGAATACAGGGAGTGGGAATGCTGGAGCAATCGCTGCGGCGCTGTTTCTGCAAGAGTTTGTTGGCGGTGTGCCGTGGGCGCATCTTGATATCGCCGGTCCCGCATTCTCTGAAAAAGAATCGTCGTACATCGCTAAGGGCGGGACCGGTTTTGGCGTTCGTACCTTGGCGCGGTATTTACTGAGTCTCTAGCCCTTGCCTTCTATCCCCTCTCTTCAACGTCGCATTATTCGTTGTGCCGATTGTCCGCGGCTGGTAGAGCACCGCGAGCGCGTCGCCTTGGAGAAGGTAAAACGCTACCGTGATTGGGAC
>Ga0187892_10009146_pt1 | contig 13180 bp, 7 predicted proteins | sample MA1701073metaG_FD_139345 | JGI IMG/M metagenome (GOLD analysis project Ga0187892, IMG submission 139345) | Bio-ooze microbial communities from a basaltic lava cave in the Kipuka Kanohina Cave System on the Island of Hawaii, USA - MA170107-3 metaG ...
CACGCCGCTACGGCAACAATAAGCACGTCTGGGGCTGGCAGCTCGATAACGAACTTAGCCACTATGGCAAGCAGTACGACTACTCTGAAGCAAGCCAGCAGCGTTTTCGGCAATGGTTACAACTGAAGTACAGCGCCATCGAAAATCTTAACCGTGACTGGGGTACGGCCTTCTGGTCACAGCGTTACCAGGATTTTGCCCAGATTAGAATCCCCAATTTCCGGGAGTTTGTGGCCCAGCACAATCCCCACGCCCTCTTGGATTTTCAGCGCTGGTTCGCCGAAAACGCCGCCCACTACCTGCGCTTTCAGACTCAGGTTCTTCGCCGCCATATCAAAGACCAGTGGATCACACATAACTTTATGGCGCTACATCGAGAAGTGTATCCCGCGCTGTCGCGCAAGGATTTCGAAGTTATGACCTGGACCATCTATCCAGTGCACGGCCGAATGAATGAGGGACCGCTCGGGTACCGGCTGGGCAATGCTGACGGGATCGCTTTTATGCACGACTACATGCGAGCCCTCAACCCTGCACAAGGCATCATGGAATTGCAGCCGGGTCAGGTCAATTGGGGCCAGGTGAACCCGCAACCTCTACCCGGCGCCGTCTACATGTGGATCCTCCGAGCGTTTTCGGGCGGAGCCAGTCTGGTTTGCACTTATCGCTATCGACAACCGCTGTTTGGCGCCGAGCTCTACCACAAGGGGATTGTCGAAACCGACGGCGTCACCCTTTCTCCGGGTGGACGCGAGTTTGTACAGGCAATCAAGGACGTAAACAAGCTCCGAGCCTTGCGCCCCAAAGACACCGTCGAGCCAGCCGAGCGCGCTGCTCGTCGCGCTGGAGTGCTCTATCATTTTGACAATCGCTGGGACCTGGACAATCACCCTCAGACGAATCGTTGGGACACCATCGGTCATATCATGAAATATCACAAAGCGCTCAAGGGGCTGGGCAGTCCGGTGGACGTGATCGACGAATCTGCAGACCTTGCGCGTTACCCCTTTCTAGTCGCACCTGCTTACCAGTTGGCGGATGAACAGTTGGTGAATCGCTGGACAACTTACGTGCAGGGTGGCGGTCATCTGGTTCTGACCTTGCGCACAGCCCAGAAAGACCGGCGGGGTTATCTGTGGGAAGGCCTATGGTCCAAGCCCATAGTCGATCTGATCGGTGCAACCATTCCCTCTTACGATGTACTGCCCTCACCTTTGAAAGGCACAGTCACAGCAAATGGAAAAAGTTTTGAGTGGGGCGTCTGGGGTGAAACCCTGGAACCAAAGGCTGGCACTACCGCTCTGGCTATTTATTCCGACCACCATTACAAAGGCCAGGCTGCGGCTATCACACGCAAACTGGGACGTGGCAGTGTCACCTACATTGGTGTCGAGTCGCTTAGTGGTGAATTAGAAAGGGAGTTATTACGAAGCGTATTTGAGCGCGCAGGTGTCAAAGTCAAGGACTTCCCCAATGGCTTTCATGTGGAGTGGCGTGACGGATTCTGGGTAGCCACCAATTTTACAGAACTCACGCTTACCGCTCCGGTTCCCTCCGGTGCTCGAATTGTTTTAGGAGAGAAAGACGTACGCCCTGCGGGGGTGAGCGTATGGTTGGAGTGATACGTCTTGCAAAGCTGAGTTGCCAGGCGTTTGCTCTTCTGCTCTTCGTCTCGGCAACGGGAGGACTCGGTTGGGCTCAGGGCGGAGAAGCAGTTTCACTGGCTGGTGAGTGGCGGTTCGCTCTCGATCCGAAGGATGTGGGAGTTTCTGAACAGTGGTTCGATCTTCAGCTTTCCGATCAAATAAAGTTACCAGGTGTTTTGCAGTCACAGGGTTACGGAGATGAGATCAGCACGCAGACACCCTGGGTATTGTCCCTATACGATCGCTTCTGGTTTTTGCGCGAACAGTACAAGCCCTACACTCACCCGGGAAAGGTTAAAGTACCGTTTCTTTCACAACCCCCCAGACACTACCTGGGAGCAGCCTGGTATCAGCGCGAAATCGAGATTCCTCAGAGTTGGGCGAATATGCGGGTGGTGCTGTTCATGGAAAGACCCCGCTGGGAGTCGATTGTCTGGGTTGGTCGAGAAAAGCTCGGCAGCAACAACAGTCTTTCTGCGCCTCATGTTTACAGCCTTGGCAAGCTCTCGCCGGGTAGGCATCTGCTCACAGTCCGAGTTGATAGTCGCATGCTGATGCCCTATCGACCGGACGCCCACAGCGTTTCCGACTCGCTGGCCAGCAGCTGGAATGGAATCATCGGAAGAATCGAGCTGTCGGCTACCACTCCGGTCTGGATCGAAGACGCACAAGTATTTCCCAACCTTGCCAAAAAATCTGTGCTGATCAAGGTGGAGATCGGAAACAGCACGGGCGAAGCTGGAACCGGTACTTTGTCGGCGGGAGGGGTGAGCGTTCCGGTTTCGTGGAAAGACGCGGTGGCAACGGCCGAGATTGAAGTTTTGATGGGCAACGAGGCCCAACTCTGGGATGAGTTTAATCCGGTACTACAGCGCCTCGCGTTGAGTCTCAAAGGAAAACACGCTGATGACAGTCGCACCCTGGTCTTCGGTCTCCGTGAGTTTGCCGCCAATGGTAATGATTTCTCCATCAATGGACGCAGGACTTACTTGCGCGGAACTCATCACGGAGGTGATTTCCCGCTCACTGGGTATCCGGCCACCGACATCGAGTCTTGGCGGCAAATCATGCAGGCGAGTAAAGCCTGGGGCTTGAATCATATTCGCTTTCATTCCTGGGCCCCACCCAAAGCTGCCTTCGAAGCAGCTGATGAACTGGGAATCTACCTGCAACCAGAGCCGGGCATGTGGAACGAGATCAGTCCCGGCACGCCGATGGAAAAAATGCTCTACCTGGAAACCGAGCGAATGATTAAAGCCTTTGGCAATCATCCCTCGTTCGTTCTTTTTTCCGCGAGCAATGAGCCAAAAGGTCATTGGAAAAAGTCGCTGCCAAAATGGGCCGAGCACTTTCGCCGTCGGGATGCCCGCCGCCTGTACACAACTGGTACTGGCCACACAGACCGAGAAATACCTGAACCCATGGAGGGGGCAGATTATCTGGTCATGCAACGCATTGGTCCGAAAATGTTGCGGGGCAACACTGCCTGGTTCGGGCGCGACTACAGGCAATCGCTGGTAGATATCACTATCCCGGTGGCGTCCCACGAGTTAGGGCAATGGGTCGCCTATCCCGACTTTGACATCATCAAGAAATTCCGAGGGTATATGCGACCCGGAAACTACGAGATTTTCCGCGACTCGATGGCGGCTGCCGGGTTGCTTCAAAAGAATAAGGACTTTGCGCTGGCCTCAGGTCGTTTTCAGGTTGAGTGCTACAAGGAAGAGATCGAGGCAAGCCTGCGGACCCCTGGAATGGGCGGCTTTCAACTGTTGGACATTCGGGACTATCTCGGTCAGGGCACGGCCCTTGTTGGCGTCATTGATGCTTTCTGGGAATCCAAGAGTTACGTCATGGCAGAGGAGTTCCGGCGCTTCAACAACACCACGGTACCTCTGGCACGATTGAAGAAGCGGGTGTTTACGACAGCCGAGCCCTTCGAAATCGAGGTGGAGGTCGCACATTACGGACCGCAACCACTCGAGCGCTCAGATCCGGTTTGGAAGATTGTGGATCAGAAAGGCAAGGTCTTGATTGAAGGGTCCTGGCCGGCGCGAACGATTCCCATCGGAAAGAACTTTGAGCTCGGCAAGGTCAAGCTTGAGCTGGCTAAACTCAAAGCACCCGCAATGTACAAACTGGTGGTTGGTCTCAAAGATACTGAATTTGAAAACGACTGGAAGTTTTGGGTCTACCCGGCGGAAATAGACGAGTCAATTCCCAAAGGTATTACGCTGACAAGTTCCTGGGAGGAGGCGGAAGCGCGTCTGGCAAGGGGTGGAAAGGTTTTGTTCATGACGGGAAATGCAAACTTGGATTGGACGAGTCCTCCGCTCGACCGCGTGCCGGTCTTCTGGAACCGCCTGATGGGACCAGCCTGGGGACGTATGTTGGGCACCTGGAATGATATTGACCATCCGGCGCTCGCCCAGTTTTCCACCCAGGCTCATTTCGACTGGCAGTGGGCCGAGCTCATCCGCAACGTGCGTGCAGTGAATTTGGATCGGTTGCCCCGGCAACTGGCACCAATCGTCTGGGCCATTGATGATTGGAATCGGAACTACAAACTGGGATTGATTTTCGAAAGCCGGATGGGCCGCGGCAAACTTCTGGTTTCAGCTTTAGACCTTTCACTAGATGGTGGTGCGGTGGCCCGTCAGTTACGTCGGTCCTTGCTTAGTTACATGGCGTCTGGCAGCTTTCAGCCAGCGGTGAGTATTAAGCCCTCTGCGATCCGGCAGTTGTTTTTCGACACCCGGATTATGCAAAAGCTTCAAGCAGAAGCTAGAGGGGAAGCCCAGGCAACAAATCCACCTGAGAATGCGATCGATGGGGATCCGAACACTTACTGGATTGCAGGCGATTCGCGCAACCTCCGGAGACACCCCCATGAGTTTACGATTGCCTTTGCAAGGCCGGTTGCCATGTCTGGTCTCGTCGTCATGTCGCGTCAAAATCATCGTGAGCATGAAGGCGATATTCGCGGATTTGTAATTCATGCGAGCAATGATGGGAGCGAGTGGCGGGAGGTAAAACGCGGTGAGCTGATTTCTACCTTCGACCTGCAGCGGTTGCTTTTCTCTGAGCCGATCACGACTCGCTATCTAAAGCTTACCGCCCTCAGCGGGTTTGGCAACGATACAACTGCGGCTTTGGCGGAGCTTGCGGTTATTTATGTTGGACCAAAATTAGGTACCTCGAAAGAGGCGATCGAGTACCAGCGTAACCGCACAGCCACTCCAGACATTGATGAAGGAACCGAGCCGGCGAAGCCAAAGCCATCACCAACTCCCCGGCCCTTGAAACGCCAACCAGTAGGGGCGTCCCTCCGTGGGCGCCCCTGGCCGCAACAAGCTCGATTTTCGGGTTTATTGGACGTAGAGAATTCGTGGGAAACCCCACCCACAGCAGTTGCTGTGTTAAAACTCGATAATCCCACCCACGGCAGTGGGTGGATTGTTCAGATCCTTTCTACTGAACCGCACGTTGCTCTTTGAATCCCACCCACGGCAGCGGGTGGAAGCTTCAGATCCTTTCTACTGAACCGCACGTTGCTCTTTGAATCCCACCCACGGCAGTGGCTGGAAGCTTCAGATCTTTTCTACTGAACCGCACGTTGCTCTTTGAATCCCACCCACGGCAGTGGGTGGATTGTTCAGATCCTTTCTACCGGAATACATAGCGGCAGATTAACGCAGAAAAAATACGCAGATAAAATAAAGAGGGAAGGAAGAGAGGAGCAGTATTTGTAGAAGAGATCTGAACTATCCACCCACTGCCGTGGGTGGGATTGAGGCCGGAAGCCCGGTTTAGTAGAAAAGATCTGAACTATCCACCCACTGCCGTGGGTGGGATTGAAGCCGGGAGCCCGGTTTAGTAGAAAAGATCTGAACTATCCACCCACTACCGTGGGTGGGATTCAGGCCGGGTGCCCGGTTTTGTAGAAAAGATCTGAACAATCCACCCACTGTCGTGGGTGGGATTGAGGCCGGGTGCGAGATCATCCAATCACACATGAGAAAATGACCAATGAGAAATTTTTATCTATTGCTTGGCCTAATTCTCTTCTCCGTCGGGATTGGCCCTACGGTTAAAGCCAGCGAGCAGGCAATCCTCCTCTGGCCTAACGGAGCGCCAGGCGCCTTGGGCCAGGAACCCCTTGACGTTCCGACGTTAACGCCCTACCTGCCTGCTAAAGAGAAAGCGACGGGCGCAGCCATCATCATTTGTCCCGGAGGTGGGTATGCTCGGCTCGCGGATCACGAAGGAAAGCCCGTTGCGGAATGGCTGAACTCGGTGGGAGTGACAGCGTTTGTGCTCAAATATAGACACACAGCCCGCTACCCACACCCGGCTCCGTTGCAAGACGCAGCTCGGGCGATTCGCACCGTGCGTGCTCGAGCTTCGGAATGGAGTGTCGATCCGAAGCGCATCGGGATGCTTGGTTTTTCGGCTGGCGGCCATCTGGCGTCAACAGCCGGAACACACTTTGATACGGGTAATGCTGCCGCCAGCGATCCAATCGAACGCGTAAGCTCACGCCCAGATCTGTTGGTACTGATCTATCCGGTGATCACCATGCGCGAAGGAACACATGCCGGTTCAAAGCGTAACCTGCTGGGAGCGAACCCTGATGAATCACTGGTGGCACAATTATCTAACGATGAGCGAGTTACTGCTGAGACGCCGCCAACTTTCTTAGTTCATACGGTAGCCGATGCGGGCGTGCCGGTGGAGAACAGCCTCCGCTTGGCGGCCGCACTGCGCCGCGCCGGTGTGCCGTTTGAACTCCACCTGTATGAGCGGGGTCCACACGGATTTGGTCTGGGGGTTAAGGATCCAATTCTGGCTACCTGGCCGGATCGCCTGGCCGCCTGGCTTAGCCTGCGTCAGTTTGTAAAAGGTTGAGCATTTAAGCTAGTTCGCGTTAGTCTCTTTCTGAATCGTTGTAGCAACTAAATGAAAGTAGAGACACTACTCCATTACCGCATCAAGGAAAAGATCGGCGAAGGCGGGCAGGGGACTGTCTATAAGGCTCTCGACACGAAGCTCGGGCGCAATGTTGTACTGAAGATCCTACCCGCCGAGCTAACCACCAGAGAAGCCAACCTGAAACGCTTTGAGCGTGAAGCAAAACTAGCTTCGGCGTTAGATCACGAGCACGTTTGTACCATCTTTGATCTACATCAGGTCGACGACATCCACTTTATAGTGATGCAGTACGTCGAGGGCCGAAACGTTCGTCAACTCGTAAAAGGGAAGCCGCTTGATTTACGCGCGGCGTTATTGATCGCCATTCAGGTGGCAGATGCTCTGGCAGCGGCGCATGCGCGCGGCATCATTCATCGCGACATCAAGCCCGGAAATGTGATGGTTACCGATTCGGGAGTCGTTAAGGTTTTGGACTTCGGCCTGGCCAAGTTGGTTGATGAGAGTGCCGGGCGTGCCGAAGGTGTCGATCAGACACAACTCACCGAGATGGGCATACCGTACGGCACCGCGACCGCCGCGGCTCCCGAGCAGGCAGCCGGTCGCAGTGTAGACCACCGAGCCGACATCTTCTCAATCGGGGTCGTACTTTATGAAATGCTCACCGGGACCTGGCCGTTTCATGGTCAGACGAGCGTTGAGGTCCGATACAAAGTTTTGCACGAAGAGCCGAAGCCAATTGCTGGGTTGCGCGGTGAAGATTCGCCCCTCATTGCGCGCTTACAGGAGATTTTGGACCGCGCGCTGGCTAAAGATCCGAACGATCGTTACCAGCGGGCGGTAGAGCTCCGGGATGATCTGCGAGCAGTCCTCCGAGAAGTTGATCCCGATGCCAGCCAAAGCTTCCAGTTTAGCAGTAGCATACCGCCTCGCGAGCAAACCGGTGTATTGACCCAATTGTTATCCCGCCGCCTGGTTGTTTTTCCCCTGCTGGCTGCAGTGCTGTTAGTAGTCATGTTTGCCGGCTATGCCTTCTTCAAGTCCGAACCGAATGGAGCCATTACCTCGCTCGCAGTCCTTCCGTTTATCAATGTCAATGCCGATCCCAGTGCCGAATATCTGTCGGATGGCATTACCGAAAGTCTAATAGACAGCTTGTCGCAACTGCCGGCCATAAAGGTTCGTTCGCGCAATTCTGTCTTTCAATACAAGGGACTGGGACAGGATCTGAAAAGCGTTGGGAAGGATTTGAATGTAGCCGGCGTTCTGACCGGCACTGTTGAGAAACGCGGTGAAAATATATCCGTTAAGGTTGAATTGGTCGATACACGTGATGACAGTCACGTTTGGGGCGAACAGTACAGTCGCCAGCTCTCGGATTTACTTCGCCTGCAGGAGGAACTGTCCCGCGATATAACTGAGAAGTTGCGACTTCAGCTGAGTGGCGAAGAGCAAAGGCAACTAGTCAAAGGTTATGCCACCAATCCGGCTGCCTATGAACTTTACCTTCAAGGCAGGTTCTACTGGAACAAGCGCACTGCCGAAGGCCTGCAAATCGGCATCGATTATTTCAAGCGCGCGATCGATCAGGATCCAAGATACGCACCGGCCTACTCGGGCCTGGCCGATTGCTACTGGCTGCTGAACGTTTATAACGTTGGGCCTGCAACTGAGTCTCGAGATCAGGCCAGAAATGCTGCTCTGCGCGCGCTGGAACTCGATGAAACTCTGGCCGAGGCCCATGCCTCTCTGGCTTCGATACTTTACCGCTACGATTGGAACTGGTCCCAGGCTGAGAGTCATTTCAAGCGGGCCATCGAACTAAAACGCGATTATGCTACTGCCCACCAATGGTATTCGGCCCTGTTGGCCGCCATGGGGCGGTTTGATGAAGCGAACGCTGAAGCTCGCCGGGCCCGTGAATTCGAGCCATTCTCGTCAACAATCAACTCCGATTTGGGGCGTCACCTTTATTATGCGCGCCAGTATGATGCTGCGCTCGAGGCCCACCGTAACACCCTGAAGACGGATCGAAACTTCATGCGCGCCCACGTCGAGATGGGCTTTGTGCTGACGCAGATGGGTCAATTCGAGCAGGCTGTGGCGGAGTTTAAGCAGGCTCTGGCGCTGGATAAAGAGTCGATCAGTGCTTTAACTGGACTGGGCCATGTCTATGGCAAGGCTGGACAACGGCGCGAGGCAATGCAGATTCTTGAAGACTTAAAAGGGCGAGCCGAAAGCCGCTATGTCTCACCCTATCACCTCGCAGTTGTTCAGGCGGGGCTGGGTAATCGTGCTGAAGCCTTGAATCTACTGGAGCGGGCCGCCAACGAACGATTTAACTGGCTGGTATTTTTGTGGGTCGAGCCACAGTTCGACGATCTAAAAAACGAACCACGCTTTGCGGAACTTAAACGCCAGGTAGGGCTTTAGGGTAAACAACTTTTCGAAGTTTAGCGGAGGAGGTTGTCGGAACAACTCTTCAACCAGCCTGCGGAGGAGTCTGGCGGAATGAACCGTTCAACCAGCCTGCGAAGCAGGCGGCAGAATAAAGCCTGGGGTGAAGCGCAGCGGAACCCCAGGATTGCGTTGCATAAAAAACCGCAAGCCCGCAGCAGCGGGCGACAGCGGTGAATGAGAGTTTTCTCCGACAACGTCGGCTCGCCTGTGGTTGTCGCCCGCTCTCGCAACTCTCGATCAGATTTTCGATTTACCTGGACTACTTCTGAGGCTCCGCCGCCTTCCGTTCGGAAAGCCTGTGGCTTTTCCGTTTGCGTCTTATTATTTTCAGGGTGAGGCTTTTGCCTCACCGACGGCGAGGCGAAACCCTCGCGCCTGTCTACTAAATAAGGTGGCGGCAAAGCCGCAAAAATCACCCAAGTCTAAGTACCACTCAAATGGAGACGAAACCAGATGAAAGTTGAGGTCGAAGTACCAACAGCAGTCGAGCGCTCGCGCCCGGATCAGTTGCAGGTGGCAGCGACTTCGTTTTTCGCGCTTTTCTCCATTGTGGGGATCGCCCTTTATGGATTGCCGTTCTTTTACGACTTCATGGTCAAAGAGTTTGGCTGGACTCGGACGACGGTCACTTCCGGAAACGCTCTGAGCAAACTTGTGGTGGGCCCTCTATTTGGTTACCTGGCGGGTTGGATGGTGGATCGGTTTGGCCCACGCAAGCTGATGATGATTGGCATCTTCCTGGCCGGTATTGCGCTTATCGGTTTAGGAAATATGACCGCGCTCTGGATGTTTTACTTCTTCTATCTTTTTAATGCGCTCGGTTATGTGACGGCAGGGCCACTTCCCAATCAGGTCTTACTGGCCAGATGGTTCGACAAATCGCGTGGAAAAGCAATGGGCTTTGCCTATCTGGGTATCGGTCTCGGCGGGGCCTTAGTGCCCTGGATTGCCTTCTGGTTGGAGCAGCGGTTTGGCTGGCGCATTGCGCTTTCACTACTGGGTGTTTTGATTATGGCTGTCGCCTTTCCGCTGGCCTACTTTGTAAAGGAGTCGCCGGAAGCAGCTGCCAGGAAGAAAGCCCCCGTCAGCCCTGACGAAAAAAAGCCTGCCCAGACCGCGCCAATCGGCTGGGCGTTTAAGAGCGGTGCATTCTACTTGCTGGCCATTGGCAGCATGTGTTCGATTGGAGCCGTCGGCGGTACGAATCAACATCTCAAGCTTTTTCTGAGTCTTGACGTCAGCTACACAAAGGCGCAGGCAGCGTCGGTCGCATCGCTGGTTTTAGCGTTCAGTCTAGTGGGGCGACTTTTGATGGGCTGGCTTGCAGATCGTTATCCGAAGAAGTACGTGATGCTGCTGATTTATCTGCTGGTGGCTTCGGCCATTCCGCTGCTGTTTTTCGCAAATCAACCGGGTGTTATCTACCTGTTCGCAATCATCTTTGGAATCGGTCTTGGTGGCGACTACATGATAATTCCTCTGATGGCTGCGGAACTGTTTGGTGTGAAAGTGTTGGGGCGGGTGATGGGACTGATCTTGACGGCCGATGGTGCGGCCGAGGCTCTGGTCCCAATGCTAATCGGCGCAGTGCGCGACCGCACAGATAGCTATGGTCTGGGTTTCGTCGTGCTGATAAGCCTGGCACTCTGCGGCGCCCTGGCAGTCGCCCTACTGCCCAAAGCAAAGGTTAAGTAGTCGATCTCTTGCTTCCAACACTCCCGGCCGACACATCTTTAGGGGCGGCCCTCCGTGGCCGCCCCTCGCCGCCTGACGTTCAATCGACCAGAAAATCCACAGATTACACAGATTACACAGATTAGAAAAACAAAGCCTTATCCGCACTAATGCCTGATTCGGTTTTCATTTCTACCGAGGCAGTGTAAATCGAGTTCGCGAATCCCACGGACGCTAGTCCTTGGATAGTTCAGATCCTTTCCACCAGAGGCAATGCCCATGTCGGGAATCCCACGGACGGCAGTCCGTGGATAGTTCAAATCCTTTCTACCAGAGGCAATGCCCATGCGTTCGGGAATCCCACGGACGGCAGTCCGTGGATAGTTCAGATCCTTTCCACCAGAGGCAATGCCCATGCGGTCGGGAATCCCACGGACGGTAGTCCGTGGATGGTTCAGATCCTTTCTATGTCTCTGTTTCGTAAAAAGGATCTCAAAAATCCACCCACTGCCGTGGGTGGGATTGGGGATAGAGAGTGCGATGTGAGTAGAAAGGATCTGAAGAATCCACCCACTGCCGTGGGTGGGATTGGGGGATGAGAGTGCGATGTGAGTAGAAAGGATCTGAAGAATCCACCCACTGCCGTGGGTGGGATTGGGGGATTGAGAGTGCGATGTGAGTAGAAAGGATCTGAAAAATCCACCCACTGCCGTGGGTGGGATTGGGGGATTGAGAGTGCGATGTGAGTAGAAAGGATCTGAAGAATCCACCCACTTCCGTGGGTGGGATTGGGGGATGAGAGTGCGATGTGAGTAGAAGGGATCTGAAGAATCCACCCACTGCCGTGGGTGGGATTGGGGATTGAGAGTGCAATGTGAGTAGAAAGGATCTGAAGAATCCACCCACTGCCGTGGGTGGGATTGGGGATTAAGCGTGGAATGTAAGTAGAAAGATCTGAAGAATCCATCCACTGCCGTGGGTGGGATTTGATAGTGGGGTGCCAGGAATTTATAGCTACTCCAAATCACTTGGGATAAACTCTTGCGCACACGGTGATTCCAAAGTCGTTCACATTACTAGCCGCTGTGATCCTGCTGTTTGTCCACAGCAGTGGGGTCTGTTCTGCGCAAACTCGAAACCGCTCGGATCGCCCAAACATCATTTTCATCATGGCTGATGACCTCGGTTATGGTGATCTAGGCAGCTACGGGCAGAGGTACATTAGAACGCCGCAACTGGATCGGATGGCTCGACAGGGCATCCGCTTTACCCAGTTCTATGCTGCCAGCCCCGTCTGCGCACCCTCGAGAGCCAGCTTCATGACCGGCCAGCACCAAGGTCACGCCCACATCCGAGGAAACACCAGCCTTAAACGGGAACGAGTTCCGCTCCGTCCTGGGGACATAACCATTGCGGAAATATTGAAGGGTGCTGGTTACCGAACTGGAGTCATAGGAAAATGGGGCCTTGGCGAGCCGGGTACTTCAGGCATCCCAAACCGGCAAGGATTTGATTACTGGTTCGGATACCTCAACCAGGGACATGCTCATAACTACTATCCGGATTACCTCTGGCGCAACGAAGAACAAGTAAGCTTGAAGCAGGGAACTTATTCACACGATCTGTTCACTGCCGAAGCTCTTGAATTCATTCGCCGCGAGCGCATGGCCCCATTCTTTCTTTACCTTGCCTACACCATTCCCCATGCAAACAACGAGCTCGGCCGGGAAACCGGCAATGGAATGCAAGTACCGGATGACTCGCCTTACACAATCGAACCCTGGTCGCCACAGCAGAAGAATTATGCAGCGATGGTTACCCGTTTGGATGCGGATGTTGGAAAGATTCTGGCGCTGCTCGCAGACCTGAATCTTGATCAGAACACGCTCGTTTTGTTCACCACTGACAATGGCCCACAAGGTCTGGACGAGGGTGGTTACGACCTGAAATTGTTTGGGAGCAACGGCCCGTTTCGTGGCCAGAAGCGAGATCTTTACGAAGGCGGCATTCGCGTGCCGCTGATTGCGCGTTGGCCGGCGCGGATCAAGCCTGGACAGGTCAGCGATCACATTTGGACACAGTGGGACTTTATGGCTACGGCTGCGGACCTCGTTGGTTTAAAACCGCCACGGGAAAGCGATGGAATGTCGATGTCCCGGGCGCTGCTGGGTCGTCGCCAGAAGGGTCATAAATATGTCTATTTTGAATTCCACGAACCGACCTTTGCTCAGGCTTTGAGAATGGGCCGGTGGAAAGCCGTGCGGCGTGGCCCAAACGCTCCGGTAGAACTCTTCGATCTACAGACCGATATCGGCGAACAAAAAGACCTTTCCCTTGCGCACCCGCAACTCGTCTCTCAGATGATCGAGCTGATGACACACGAGCACATCGAATCCGAGCACTGGCCCACTCTGTAGGGGCGGCCCTCCGAAGCTGTGAAAAATTTAGGCGCTTTGAATAGACCACCCAAC
>Ga0187892_10009147_pt1 | contig 13180 bp, 8 predicted proteins | sample MA1701073metaG_FD_139345 | JGI IMG/M metagenome (GOLD analysis project Ga0187892, IMG submission 139345) | Bio-ooze microbial communities from a basaltic lava cave in the Kipuka Kanohina Cave System on the Island of Hawaii, USA - MA170107-3 metaG ...
GAAGCTCTTGGTATCGCTCCCGATTTCCCGCTGGTTCACGATGCAGCCCTGGTGGCGATGAATGAACTCGATCGGGTCCTCGACCGTGATGATGTGACCCTTCCGGGTCTTGTTGAGCAAGTCGAGCATCGCGGCCAGGGTGGTGGACTTCCCCGACCCGGTGGGGCCGGTCACCAGAATGAGCCCGCGGGGCCGCTCCACGAGTTTGTGCACGGCCGGTGGGAGCTTGAGCTCGTCGAGGGTGCGGACGCTGAATGGAATCATCCGGAGCACCATCGCCACACAGCCCCGCTGCTTGAAGACATTGCCGCGGAAGCGGGCCAGGTTCTCGATCCCGAAGGAGAAATCGAGCTCGTCCTCCAGCTCGAACCGCTTCTTCTGGCTTTCGGTGAGAACGGAATACACCAGATTCAGGGTGTCTTTGGGGGAGAGGACCTCTTCGACCGACGAATTGAGGATATCGCCGTCGACCCGGAGCTTGGGCCGCTCCCCGGCCGTAATGTGAAGGTCGGAGGCCTCCCGCTCGATCATTTCCATCAAGAGCGTCCGCAAATTCAGTGTCATGCCGCGGTCTCCTTGAGAACCTCCTCCAGCGTGGTCACCCCCTGGTGGAGCTTTATCAGTCCATGGGCCCGGAGGGTCAGCATGCCCTCCGAGACGGCCTGGTCGCGCAGTTCCACGACCGAAGCGTTGCGCAAGACCAGCCGGCGGAGCTCCGGGGTCATTCTCATGACTTCAAACAGGCCGGATCTCCCCCGGTACCCGGTGCCGCCACAGGCCTCGCACCCCTTCCCCCGGGTGAAAGGAATGGCAGCTACCTGGTCAAGAGTCATGCCCGGACCGACCAGGGGCCTGAGCTCCTCTGCAGAGTGGGTGACGGGGACCCGGCAATCCCTGCAGATCCGCCGGATCAGCCGCTGGGCCACCACCAGATTGACCGCAGCCGACACATTGAATGCCTCGACGCCCATGTCGAGCAATCGGGTTACGGTGCTGGGGGCGTCGTTGGTGTGCAGGGTCGAGAGCACCAGGTGACCGGTCAGCGCGGCCTTCACGGCGATGCCCGCCGTTTCGAGGTCCCGGATCTCACCGATCATGATCACGTTGGGGTCCTGCCGCAGAAAGGCGCGGAGCGCTGCGGCGAAGGTGAGACCGACGTCGGTGTTGACCTGGACCTGGTTGATCCCGTGGAGGTGATACTCGACGGGATCTTCCGCGGTCATGATGTTGGTGCTGATCGTGTTAATGCGTTGGAGCGCCGAGTAGAGCGTGGTGGTTTTTCCCGAGCCGGTCGGGCCGGTGACCAGGATCATGCCATAAGGATTGGCAATCGCGGAGAGCAGGTCTTCCTCCGCCTTTGGCTCGATCCCGAAGGTGGTGAGGTCCAGCGCCAGGTTGGTCTTGTCCAGAATGCGCAGCACGATCTTTTCGCCATAGAGACACGGTAGAGTGGAGACCCGGAAATCCACGACCCGCTGTCCCATTTTGAGCTTGAGCCGGCCGTCCTGAGGGACCCTCCGCTCGGCGATGTCGAGGAGCGCCAGAATCTTGACCCGGGAGAGCAGCGTTGCCTTCATGCGCAGCGGCGGCTTCATGACTTCCTGCAAGGCCCCGTCGATCCGATAGCGGACCCGGACTTCCTGTTCGAACGGCTCGATGTGGATATCACTCGCGCCCCGCTGGACCGCATCGGTCAGCAGACCGTTGATCAGCTTGACCACGGGGACGTCGTCGATCTGGGCCGCGTCGGGCGTCGGCTCTTCGTCGCGGTCCGACACCACCTCGACGTCGTCGGACAAACCCTCCATGTCCCGGAGTATCGCGGCGAGCTGCTGATCGCCGGTGTCATAGTGCTTGTCCACCAGGCCACGCAACGTCAGTTCGCCGGCGAACACCGGGAACAGGTCGAAGCGGGTGATGAAGCGCAGCTCCTGGATCAGGATCTGGTCGGTCGGGTTCCCCATGGCGACCGTCAGCGTTCGGCCGTCGCGCTTCAACGGGAGCACCAGATGGCGCCGGGCCAGATCGGCCGGAATCAGCCGGAGAATTTTGGGATCGGCCTCGAAATGGGAGAGGTCCACGGCGGGAACCCGGAGCTGCCGAGCCACCAGCCGGGTGACTTCGACCTCGGGGACGAGTCCCTGCTTGGCCACGATGTATCCCAGCGGCAGTCCCGAGGAACGATGCTCGGCGAGCGCCTGCTGGAGCAGTTCCTTCGTGAGCAATCCCTCGCTCACCAGCAGGTCGCCGAGTCGTTCGGCGGGCACCGCCATGACCGTCATGCCTGAAACGCTCCTTGAATGCGCCTCGTTACCTCACCCGAACCAACGGCTCGAGTCGCTTGATTAGGGCCTGGCTAAAACCAGGTACCCCTCGAAGATCAGACACTGCGGCGAATGGCCCTTTTTCCCGGCGATATGCCAGAACGGCCCGGGCCCGAACCCCGCCGATTCCCGGCAATGCCACCAGATCGGCCAGGGTAGCAGAGTTGAGGTCAGTTTGCCGCGTTTTGTCTTCGTAACCTGATGTTGTTGCTCCACTTACATCCTGAACCGAAGGTCGGGGACGCACCCCCCGAACTCCCCCGAACCCGACCCAGTCCGCGATCCGTTCGAGCATCGCAGGTCCAACCCCGGGAACCCGGTCCATGTCGGCCAGTGCGTGATAGGGTCCGGAATCGTTCCGGCGGGCCACAATCCGCTTTGCCAGGGACATGCCAACTCCGGGCAGTCGCGCAATCTCCTCCGGGGGAGCCGTGTTGACGTCTACCGTTTCCCCGGGGCGGAGTGGTTTGCCGATCCGAGCGGCGCGCGCCCGATGGCTCGCGATGAGGTCGTTAGGCGTCGCGGTCGCGAGTAACTGGCCGGGAGGACCTTGCGATCGATGGAACAGGAGCCGAGCACCCTGTCCGGCTACCGCCAGACCGAGGAGCAGGAGTACCGCGCGCTTTTCCTGCATGACGCAGGATCGGGAGGGACACGCTTACGAGCGCAAGCGGATTACCGCAGCACCTACCATTTTCGCCGGATCACCGCCATGGCTACGTCACCAACGACCTGAAGGCTGGCGGCACTGACTTTATCTACGGTGTCTTCGGTGGTGTGATGCCACTGCCAGGGCCACTGAATGATGTCGATCGCCCGAATGCCGGCGCGCTGAAGCGGGATGTGATCGTCGGTGAGTGGCTGCCCGCCCTCGGACACAAAGACATTCCCGTGCCCGATCCGGGCCGCAGTTTCCCACACCAGCTCGACAATATCCGGCGCTGCGGTCTGTGAGTAGCCTTCGGGCGGGAGTTTGAGGTCCTTCCCGCCGACCATGTCGAACAGCACCGCGAATCTGGGCTTGGGGCCGGGCGGCTGGTTGTTGGCGTAGTAGGTGGAGCCCAGCAGGACATCCACCTCCGGCCCGAAGTCACCGTAGTCCTCGCCGTCCACGAACAGCAGATCGACCCCGACGTCGGGCGGTGAGGTCTTGAGGACATCGGCCATTCCCAGGAGGATCGCCACGCCGGAGGCGCCGTCGTTGGCGCCCGGCACTGCGGCAGAAGTGTCCTTGCTTCCGAACCCGTCCGCTTTCGGGCGGGTATCCCAGTGGGCCAGGAAAAGCAGCCGCGTTTCGGCGGCCGGGTTGAACCGGGCGAGCAGGTTCACCAGCGGCAGCGAATCGCCATGGCGGGTTACGTGCACCCAACGCTGGTCCACCACCGTATCGGCGCGGAGCCGCAGCAGGCTGTCGAGCCACACCGCCATCCTCCGGTGTCCCGGGCTCCCGGGAATCCTCGGGCCGAAGCCGACCTGTGCTTCGAGATAGCGGAACGCCGCCGCGCCGTCGAATTCCCGCGGGGGAGGAGGGGTCGTGTCGCAACCCGCGACAAGCATGAGGCTGAAGACGTGCAAACGCATGGTGCCTGAACGGTAGCCCGGCGGCTGTCCCCCCGCCACCTCGCACCTCGCACCTCCCCCCAGACACCCCTACCTTTCCGCCATGCGTTTGATCCGCCGCCATCTGCTCCGGAATCTCGCGGCGCCGTTTCTGTTCGCCTGGATCGCGCAGACCGGCATGCTGATGCTGAACCAGCTCTCCCGCCGGCTGGGCGAGCTGGTCGGCAAAGGCCTCCCCGGCGGCGTCGTGGTGGAAGTCCTGATCCTGTTCATCCCGTTCATCGTGGCGCTCACCCTCCCGATGACGATTCTGGTCGCGGTCCTCTACGGATTCAGCCAGATGGGCGCGGACAACGAGCTCACCGCGATGCGGGCCAACGGGGTGAGCGTGCTCCAGATGCTCCGGCCGGTCCTCACCGCGGGGGTGATCCTCTCGGTGGTGTGCTTCCTGTTCATCGATCAGGTCCTGCCTCGCAGCAACCTGCGCCTGCTCAACCTGCAGCAGGACATCGCGGCCAAGAAGCCGACGTTCGCCCTCAAGGAACAGGCGATCAATCCGCTTCCCCAGTCCCAGTACTCGCTCCGGGCCAGCCGGATCGACCCGGGATCGGGCCGGATGCGGGAGATCGTGATCTACGACATGAGCCCGCCGACCGGGCGACGCGTGGTCTACGCCGACAGCGGCTACATGGCCTTCGAGCGACGCGATCAGGACCTCGGCATTCATCTCTATTTCGGGCGGATCAACGAGTACAAGACCGCCGAGCCCAATTCGATCAGCGTGACTCGCTTCGAATCGAACAAGGTGCTGGTGCGGAACATCCAGAATGCGTTTCGCCAGAGCTTCGGCCAGGTCCAGGCAGGAGACCGCGAAATGACGACCTGTCAGATGTGGGAGCGAGTACAGGCATCGCGCGAGGAAGTGCGCCTGGCGGCCGCGCGGCGCCGGGTGTACGCCGAGAACGGTGTGCGCTGGATCCTTCACCTGCCGCAGGCGCCCGACCCGGCGGAGGCCCGTGAGGCCGGTCCGCGCCGGTGTGTGGCGCTGTGGCGGAAGTTCGAAGGGCTGATGGAGGAGCTGCTCCTGCCGAAACCGGCGGCCGCTCAGGCCCGCATCGATTCCGTCGCACCGCAGGGCCCGCCGGCACAGGTTCAGGCTCCCCGACCCGAACGGCCGCCGGAGCCTCCCTCGATCAGCGACGTCACCAGCGCGCGCGACAGCGAAGCGTTCGGTGGCCGCGATACCAACCAGTATCTGGTCGAGATCCACAAGAAGTTTGCCCTGTCGGTGGCCTGCATCAACTTCGTGCTCATCGGGATCGCTCTCGCGCTCCGCTTTCCCCGGGGCGGCATGGGGCTCGTGATCGGCGCGAGCCTGGTGATTTTCGCGGTCTTCTACGTGGGCCTCACCGCCGGGGAAAACCTGGCCGACCGGGGCCGGATGGACCCGGTCACCGCGATGTGGCTGCCCAATATCATCGTGTTCGTGGTCGGCGTCCTGGGGCTGATCCGGGTGAACCGGGAGTTCGGCTCGACCCGGGGTGGCGACATGGCCGACTTCACCGACTGGCTGTTCGGCTGGATGCGGCGGCGGAAAGCGGCGTAATCCGGTGAAGACCCTTCCCCGCTATGTCTTCTGGCAGTGGTTCCGGGTGTTCACCCTGACCGCGGTGGGATTGCCTTTCGTCTCGATCTTGAGCCAGCTCACCGACAATCTGCGCCGCCTGCTCGACCTCAACCTGAGCGCAGGGACGATCGCGCTGAGCTATCTGTACGCCTTCCCCCAGAACATCGCGCAGATGATGCCGGCCGCGTGCCTGTTCGCGGCGGTGTTCACCGTCGGTCCGCTGGCCAGGTACTCCGAGCTCACCGCGGCGAAGGCCGGAGGGATCAGCTTCCACCGGGTGGCCCGGCCGATTTTTCTCGCTTCCGCGGTGGCGGCCGTCGCGGCGTTCGCGATCGGCGAGTGGGCCACCGTCGCCACCACCCGCCAGCTCGAGCTCCAGAAGAATCGCGTCGCCCGGGTGGACAGCACGCGCTACTCGTTCGTGTTCCGGGCCGAGACCGGGTGGGTGTACACGGTGCGCATGCTCAACTCCTCGGCGGGGACCATGCATCAGGCGGTGCTGGAGCATGCGGTGCGCGATTCGACCACTCCGCTCTTCGCGATCACCGCCGACAGCGCCAAGTGGGACGGCCGCATCCGGCAGTGGCGGTTCCAGAATGGCGCCAGTCACATGCTGGTCCCCGGCGGGGAAATCATGTCGATGAGCTTCGCGGAGCTCCGGCTGCCCGCGTTCCGGGAAACGCCGCTGGAGCTCCTGATCGAGCCCAAGAATCACTCGGAAATGACCTATGCGGAGCTGGGCCGGTACATCGCCTCGCTCCGGGCGTCGGGCAACGACACCAAGAAACTGGAGGTGGAGCAGGCGGTGAAGCTCGCCCTCCCAGCGGCCTGCCTCATCATTGCGTTGTTCGGGGCGCCGCTGGCGATGTCCACCCCTCGAGCCGGGGCCGCGGTCGGGATCGCGATCAGTCTGGGAACGACGCTCGCCTATCTTCTGATGATCAACCTCGCCCAGGCGGTCGGCGCGTCCGGTCTGCTCGACCCGGTGGCGGCCGCCTGGGTGCCCAACGGGTTCTTTCTGCTGCTCGGGATCGGGCTGCTGGTGAAGGTGAGGACCTAGGACCTAGGGACTGGGGACTGGGGACTGGGGACTAGGGACTGGGGAATAGGAAGCAGGGAACAGGAAAGCGGTGCCGGGAATTCCCGGCACCGCTTTCCTGTTCTCATTCCTAGTCCCTAGTCCCTAGTCCCCAGTCCCTAATTAAACAGATACTGCAGCATCACCTGCAAGCGCCAGACGTCGGTGGTGAAAGCGGTCTTCTCAAACGTCGTGTTCATCAATTCGTAGTTGATGTTCCGCAGCCGGTACTGCATCCGGCCCTGACTGTCGGCGCTCGGGTTGATCAGCGGCTGGGTGTTGATCACGCGCTGGCTGATGCCCCAGTTCTTGTTCAGCAGGTTCGAGAAGTTGAGGAAGTCCACCCGCATGACGAGCGAGTTGCGCTTGCCGCCCACCAGAGTGTGGAGATCCTGGGACAGGGCCAGATCCACCCGGGTGACCTTCGGCAGGAACAGCCCGTTCCGCTGGGCGTATTCGCCGCGGTGCTTGCTCAGGTAGGGATCCTGCTCGATGTACGCATCCCAGGCAGCCGCCTGTTCGGCCGCAGTATAGGTCACGGCCGGATGGGGGTTCGTCCCCGTCGTCGCGGCCTGGGTGTATTGCTGGAAGTTCATCTCGCTCTGGTCTTTATGGATGTAGATCAGATCGTTGGCGGTATTACCGTCGCCGTTGGCGTCCGCCCCGAAGGTGTAGCTCACGTTACCGATCGTCTGACGGTTCCAGAAGAGCGAAATCGTGGTGCGGCCGAACTTGAACCAGTCGCGCCCGTAGGACACGGTGCCGAACACCCGGCTCCCCGGGGAGAAGCTCGAGAATGCGAGCGCCGGATTGTTCGGGTCGTGCGTGATGGCCACGTTCTGCCAGGAGCCGAGGGCGATCGAGCCCGGGTCCACGGTGTTCTTGGACTCGCCGTAGTCATACCCGACCTTGGCGTGGAACCCGCTGCGGAACCGCCGCTCGAGGGTTGCGCCGATGTTCCAGGCCCGCCCCACGCTCTGGTTCTTCATCACGATCGCGCTGGTCACGACGTTGTTGATCCGGTTACAGGTTCCCGACCCGCCGGCCGACGTCGGGCAGCTCGAGAACCACCGAGGCCGCTGGTCAACGCCGGTATAACGGGATTGTGGCTGCGAGAGGTTCGCGTTGATGTAGTAGATCCCGTTGATATCGCGGTTGTAGATGAACTCGCCGGTCGCCACGATGCCCCAGGGGAGCCGGTGGTCCACGGCGAGATTGCTCCGCCACACCTGCGGGAACCGGAAGTCCTGGTCCGTATAGGCGAGCGCGTAGCTGCTCGCCGGGGCGCCCGGGTTCTTGACCGTGGCCGGCTTGTAGTGCGCCGGATCGGGGTGGAAGGGCCGGGTCGTGGTGTTGTCGATGGACTGCGCGCCGGTCAGCATCCCGTTATTGCCGACCTGGTTGGAAATCCACACGTAGAGCGGCGGGCCGCTCATGATGCCGGATCCGCCTCGGATCTGGGTGGTGCGCTTGCCGCTGATGTCGTACCAGAACCCGAAGCGGGGCGAGAACTGGAACTTGCTCGAGGGAAGCTGCTCGGTCCGGTAGCGGACCGACTTGTTGTCCTCGTCCCGGAAGGTGAGCAGGTTCGCCTGGGGATTCACGAAGCCGGTTTCGGAGAAGAACGGCACGTCGACTCGCATCCCCATCGTGAAGCGGAGGTTGCGGGCGGCCCGGAACTCGTCCTGGAGGTACACGCCGGCATACCAGGCCGTCAGGGGCTGGATCGGCTTGGAGACCGGAGGACAGTTGGTATCGGTGCAGCTCGGATCGGGGATATTGGCCCACCCGATCTGGAAGCGCCGGAGGGTGACCGGCGACGCCGTCCGGTCCGGGTTCGCCAGGTACCCGTTCGCGTCGGTGTAGAAGTCCTGGAGCGAGTTGTAGGTATACACGCTCTGGGCGCCCTGGAAGAACACGTTCTCGGAGTGGAACCGCTCGGCGCTCACCCCGAACGTCCAGTCGTGCTTATCGCCGTATTTCGTGATGTTGTTCTGGATCTGCCAGCTGCCGTAGCGCAGCTCGTTGTTGGGGGTAAAAGGCTCGAAGCCGAACGAGGTATACACCGTCTGGTCGGTCGAGCTCGCCAGAATATCGACGAAGGGGAACCAGGTGCTCGCGTCGGCGACATTGAAGGGCGATTTCCCGGCAGCGCGGCTCTCGTCGCTGCGGCTGTAGCCGATGATGAAGTTGTTGTGGAATCGCTGTCCGATGGCCGAGTTCCACTCCCCGACGATGGAGCGGATGTTCTCCACGATCTGGTAATTGGAGCTCGCGAAGTTGAGCGCCGTGGTCACGGTGCGCCGGGTTCCGAAACCGAGCGAGCTCGAATTGGAGAGGAGAACGTCGGTGAACGAATCCAGGTGGTTGTAGCGGAGGCTGAACTTGTTCCGCTCGTCGAGGTTGAAGTCGAGCTTGCCGATGAAGCGCTTGGCCGGGGTCCCGAACGAATAGCCCTGGTACGGCCCGGTCTCGTAGTCGAAGTTGCTGCCCAGGTAGTCGCTCAGGGCATCGAGGTCCGACCGCAGCACCCGGGTCACGCCGCCGCCAACCGTCTCGCCGCCCTCGTTGGCCCGGAACGTCGAGGCCGGTGACACGAGTTCGTCTTTCTCGTAGCTCAGGAAAAAGAAGAGCTTGTTCTTGACGATGGGTCCGCCGACATACCCGCCGTAGCGCGTGAAATCGAAATCCCCCAGGGTGACTTTGTTCGCCCCGGCGGTGTTGCCCGTCATCCGGAACGGACCCCACTTGTTGCACCGGCCGACGTTGGCGGACGAGGACACCGTATCGACGGTGCACTTCCGCAATCCGTACTGCAACATCCCGGTGAACTCGTTGGTCCCGCTCCGGGTGACGGTGTTGACGTTGGCGCCGATGAAGTGTCCCTGGCGCACGTCGTAGGGCGCGATGTTGACCTGGACCTGTTCGATTGCGGCGATCGAGATCGGCGCGACGCCGGTTCGGTCGCCCGGCTGGCCGCCCAGGCCGAAGGCGTTGTTGAAGTACGAACCGTCGACCGTGATGTTGTTCAAGCGATTGTCCTGCCCCGCGAAGGACGTCCCCCGAACCTGCGGTGTCAGCCGGGTAAAGTCCTCGAGCCGGCCCGCGATCGACGGCAGGGTGGCGAGCGCCTCCCGCGACACCTGGGTTGCGGCGCCGGTGCGCTCGGAGCTGAACACCGTTTCGCCGGTCACCGTGACCGTCACTTCCTCGAGGGTGACCACCGCCGCGCGGAGCGAGATGTCCACCTCTTCGGCCACGCCGAGGCCGATGAAGATGCTGTCGCGAAGCTGCGGCTCGAAACCGATGGCAGCGGCGACGACCCGATAGGGGCCGCCCACCCGCAGACCGGCCAGCGTGACGCGACCGTCGGCCCGGGTGGTGCCGCCGTAGACGGTTCCCGAGGGGCGGTGCGTCGCGGTGACCCGCGCTCCGGCCACGGGTGCGCCGTCCGCGTTGGTCATTTTCGCGTTGATGGATCCCGTCGTGACGCCCTGCGCTACGAGCGCCGAGCTCGACACGAGCCCCAGGACGAGGACGAGTGAACAGGCAGGCAGCCACCGCTTCATGTTCAAGCCTCCAGAGGAGAACGGCATGCAGGTACGGAATGTGGAAGGATTCCGGGGGGGGGAGAACCCCGGGACGCCCAAACTTACCGCCCCGGCGGAGCAAAGCAAGCCACGCCACCAAACCGTTACCGGGCCTTGATCTTCCCTGCCGCCCGGGCGATGTAGAAGACCGGAACACCCGACAAAATGATCCCGAAGGTGAGCGCGGTGTCCCCGAGCTTGGTCACCAGCGCGTTCAGGGTCATCCCCACTGCACCGATGAGGAAGATCACCGGAACCACGGGATACCCCAGCACCCGGTAGGGCCGCTCGAGACCCGGCTCCCGGCGCCGCAGGACGAACACCGCGAGCACCGCGAGGACGTAGAACGGGAAAATCCCCAGCACGAATTTGTCGGCGAGCTGCTGAAAATCGTTGAACATCACGTACACCGCCCCCAGCACGCTGGCGAGCATGATCGCGGTGGAGGGGCTGTGGAAGCGCGGGGACACCCGGGCGATGCCCTTGAAGAACAATCCGCGATCGGACATCCCGAAGAAGATGCGCGGACCCGCCATCATGGTACCATTGACACTGCTGAACGTGGAGATGAGCACAACGGCGGCAATGAGGCGCGCGCCGGCGCCGCCGAACGCCGGGATCCGCTCGGCCGCGGTAGCCGCGATCAAACCGGACTGCGGCTGCGCCATCTCGGGGAGCGGCACCAGGTAGATATAGGCGAGGTTGACCAGCAGATAGATCACGACGATCGCAAGGGTCCCGAGAATCAATGCCCGCGGCAGGACCCGGCCGGGATCCTTGACCTCACCGCTCATGAAGGAGAGATCGCCCCAGCCGTCATAGGCCCACATGACCGGCACGAGCGCGGTGGCCAGAGCGGACAGGGACAGCGCACCGGACCACGCGGGGCTGAAGTGCGCCGTCGAACCGGTCGGGGCCGTGAACGCGAACACCACCAGCGCGAGCAGCGCGCCGTATTTCACCGCGGTCGCAAAATTGTTGACCACCGCTGCACGCTGAACGCCGACCCAGTTGAGCAGGCCGATCAGAATGATCAGGGCCGCCGCGACCCAGTGGACCTGATCCGGCGTCAACGGCACGAATTTGCCGAAGTATTCCGCGAAGATCGTCGAAATGGCACCGAGAGCGGACGCGCGGATCACGACGAGCTGCGACCATCCGAACAGAAACGCCGGCAACGGACCGAAGCCCTCTTCGAGATAGGCGAGGACCCCTCCGCTGCGGGGGTAGAGGGCGGCGAGCTCGGCCAGCGTCAGCGCGCCGCACAGCGCCATCAGCCCGCCGATGACCCACACCAGAAGGAAGGGCCCCGGGGCGGGCAGTGACTCGGCCACGGTCGCGGGGACGCGGAAGATCCCGCTGCCGATCGTGATGCCGATCAGCACCATGATCGCAGCGAAGAGACCGACGGTGCGAGGAAGCCGCTCGCCCCAGGAATCGGGAGCCTGGCTCACCAGGCACACTCCGGTACAGGGAAGCCCAAAGGTATATATTGCGCGGCACCCGGAGCCAGTCGGTCCCTCATTCCCCGTTGCCATGGGCGTGCTGCGCGATCTCGTTTCCCTGACCAAACCGCGGGTCATCTCGCTGCTCCTGCTGACCACGATCGCCCCGATGTTTCTGACCGATCGCGGCCTGCCGAGTCTCGCGCTCATCGGCTGGGTGCTGCTGGCCGGCTACCTGATGGCGGGAGGCGCGAATGCCATCAACATGTGGTTCGACCGGGACATCGATTCCACCATGGCGCGAACCCGGCTGCGCCCGGTGCCCGCGGGCCGGCTCCCGGCCGGGGCCGCGCTCCTCTTCGGCATCGGCCTCGGGGTGTTCGCGTTCGGGCTCTTCTGGCGCTTCGTGACCCCGCTCGCGGCCTGGCTCGCGCTGGGCGGCCTGCTCTTCTACGTCTTCGTCTACACCATGTGGCTCAAGCGGGCCAGCCCGCAGAACATCGTGATCGGCGGGGCGGCGGGGGCGTTTCCTCCGCTGGTCGGGTGGGCCGCCATGACGAACTCGCTGGACTGGTCCGCGCTCTACCTCTTCGCGATCATCTTCTACTGGACCCCGCCCCATTTCTGGGCGCTCGCCCTCATGAAGGAACGCGACTACGCCAACGCCGGGGTGCCGATGCTGCCGGTGGTGCGCGGCGCCCACGCCACCAAAGTCCAGATGCTCGGCTACACCCTGATGCTGTTGCCCCTCACCCTGCTCCCGACGCTCGCGGGATCGCAGGGCCTGCTCTACGCCGGAGTTGCCATGCTCCTGGGAGGGCGACTGCTCTGGTACTGCCTCAAACTCCTGAAAGAACCGGGTCCCTCACCGCTGCCGTGGCGGATGTACCGCTATTCCCTCCTGTACCTCGCCCTGCTCTTCTGCGCGATGGGGGTGGACAAGCACGTCCCCTTCGGGCACCGGGAAATGCCGCCCGAGGTAGTGATTCTGGGTCGGTAGGCTGCTATGGGGTAATCAGGTCCCGCTGAATCTGGGCCGGGGTCACCACGGGCCCGTCGGCGCTCCAGAATACGTTCACCTCGCTCCGCACCCCGAATTCTCCGGGAAGGTAGATCCCCGGTTCCACCGAAAAGCCGCAGCCGGTCAGGATGATGCGGTCGTCCCGCGTTTCGTAGTCATCCATATGGGGTCCGGAGCCGTGCAGCTCGCGGTCGATGGAGTGTCCGGTCCGGTGGACGAAATATTCCCCGAAGCCGGCCTGTTCGATGACCTCCCGCGCGGCGCGATCCACCTGGTAGCCGGCCAGCTCGTCCTTCGCTACCGCCGCCCGGCGAATGAGGCCGATCGCCGCATCCCGGCCGTCCCGCACCGCAGTCCATACGGCCAGGACCCGCTCCGGAATCCGCGACCCGCTGAACCCCATCCAGGTCTGGTCTGCGGAAATCGCCCCCGGATACCGGCCGAACAAGTCGAGCAGCACGATTTCGTCACGACCCAGGGTGCGGTCCTTCCCGGCGGCCGGCTCATAGTGCGGGTTGGCCGCATTGGGGCCGAA
>Ga0187892_10009148_pt1 | contig 13176 bp, 7 predicted proteins | sample MA1701073metaG_FD_139345 | JGI IMG/M metagenome (GOLD analysis project Ga0187892, IMG submission 139345) | Bio-ooze microbial communities from a basaltic lava cave in the Kipuka Kanohina Cave System on the Island of Hawaii, USA - MA170107-3 metaG ...
ACCAGATCGCAACCGCAGTTTCGTCTTCGGTGGACCCCAAGGAGATCGGCGGGCAATTCAATATCGATGTCACCGCGCGTCCGGGTGAAGATCTGGCCAAGATTGAAAAGGCTATTGATGAAGAACTGGCACGTTTTCTAGCCGAAGGCCCAACCGAAAAGGAAATGCAGCGGATCAAGACCCAGTACGTTGCCAACTTTGTTCGCGGCATTGAACGCATTGGTGGGTTTGGCGGCAAATCGGACATCCTGGCTCAAAACCAGGTTTATTTTGGCGACCCGGCACATTACAAAACGACCCTGAAGCAAGTTCGTGAGGCCACGGCTCAGAATCTGTTGAGCACCGCAAAGCAATGGCTCTCCGATGGGGTCTACATTCTTGAGGTCCATCCATTCCCACAATACAAGACGACCTCATCCGATGTGGATCGCAAAAAGCTGCCCGAGCCTGGCGCAGCGCCAGAGGTCAAGTTCCCCGATCTGCAGCGTGCAACGCTATCTAATGGGCTGAAGGTGATTCTGGCCGAGCGCCAATCGATTCCAGTACTGAACTTCAACTTGCTGGTAGACGCAGGTTACGCTGCCGACCAGTTCGCGACACCCGGTACGGCCAAGCTGGCGATGGCGATGCTTGATGAAGGCACGAAGAAGCGTTCGTCACTTCAAATCAGCGAAGAGCTGGCACTGCTGGGCGCGACCTTGGGCAGCGGATCGAATCTGGACGTGTCCACGGTTTCTCTCTCCGCATTGAAGTCCAACCTGGACGCGTCCTTGGACATTTTTGCCGACGTTGTCTTGAACCCATCGTTCCCCGAAGAAGACTTCAAGCGGCTCCAAAAGCAGCAACTGGATAGCATCCAGGCGGAAAAAGCCCAACCCGTACAAATGGCCTTGCGCGTGTTTCCTGCGTACCTATACGGAAAGAATCATGCCTATGGAAATCCACTCACCGGTTCCGGCACAAACGCTTCAGTCTCGAAACTGACGCGCACCGATGTGGAGAAGTTTCACCAGACCTGGTTCAAAGCCAACAACGCAACGCTGGTCATCGTGGGAGGCACGACGCTCGCCGAGATCACCCCCAGGTTAGAGCAGCTATTCAAAGGCTGGCAAAAAGGCGAGGTACCCAAGAAGAATGTCAGCCAGGTGGCCCAACAGGCCAAACCGCTGGTGTATTTGATGGACCGCCCCGGGTCGCTCCAGTCCATCATCTTCGCGGGGCACGTGGCGCTGCCCAAAGCCAATCCGGACGAAATCGCCATCGAAACTATGAACAACATCTTGGGAGGCACGTTCACTTCGCGAGTCAACATGAATCTTCGAGAAGACAAGCACTGGTCCTACGGTGCCTTTACGATCCTGTTCAGCGCTCGCGGCCAGCGACCCTTCATAGCCTATGCGCCGGTGCAGACAGACAAGACCAAAGAATCGGCTGTTGAACTGGGCAAAGAGCTTCGCGAGGTCCTCAGCACCAAACCCATCACCGACGAAGAAACCGCCAAAGCGGTTAGCAATCAAACATTGGAGTTGCCAGGATCTTGGGAGACGATGAATGCTGTCGGGGCATCCATTGCAGACATTGTCCGCTACGGGTTGCCCGACAACTACTACCAAACCTATGCGGCAAAGATCCGCCAACTGAAGACGCCGCAACTCTCCGCGGCGGCGCAAAAGCTGCTTGTGCCTGACAAGTTGGTCTGGGTGATTGTGGGCGACCGCTCCAAAATTGAAGCCGGCATCCGCGAGCTGAACTTGGGTGAGATTCATCTGATCGATAGTGACGGGAATCCTGTGTCGTAAAAAAGGCCTGTGGAACACGCATTCCTGGAGATTGGGCGTTCTTGTTCCCCTCCTCGGCCGAGGAGGGGCGGGCGGTGGCGCGGGACGGCGGTCCCACGCCACCGCCGGGTGGTGCGACAGGTCGTGAAGGAAACCTTCAACCACCCGTTTCGTGCCGCAAGATTCGCGACTCGAAAGGAAACGCTTGATTACTTGTCGTTGGCTAGATCCGTCAGACCATCCCCGTGTCGCTCCGCGCCACTGCCCCTCCTTATCTGAGGAGGGGAACTTGTGGCCGTTGCCAAAGCGTCCGATCTCTTAAGCGCGTGGCTCGCGTTCGACTTGGTGGAGCGGGCGGCGCACCCACTCGATCTGGGAGCCAGACAACATGGCTAGAGTCATTTCCGTTCTACTCACCCTTCTTGTGACGGTCTGTCTCCACGCAAACGCCGCCACGATCACCTGCGTTGCTGGCTGCGGCGAAGGCTCTGAGGACACAGCCCTGGGTGCAAAGTTCGTCGAACCGTTTGCTGTCGCTTTCGACAGGCAAGGGAATTGGTACGTCTGTGAACACAAAGGCGAGCGTATCGTCCGCATTGACAATGCTGGCAAAGCGAGTGTCCTGGCCGGAACGGGCCAGACGGGTTACTCCGGGGACGGCGGCACAGCCACACAGGCGACATTGTTTGATCCGCACGGCATTGTCATCACAGCCGGCCAGTTGATGTACGTGGCTGACACTCGCAATCACACCATTCGAAGAATTGATCTAAGGACGGGGTTCATTTCGACCGTGGCAGGTAGCGGCAAAGCCGGTTATTCGGGTGATGGCGGCCCCGCAACCAAGGCAGAGTTTAACGGGACCTTTGCGATCGACGTGGATCCCCGAGGACGCAACCTTTACGTCGCCGATCTCGGGAACCGGCGTGTCCGAAAGATTGATCTGAAGTCAGGCATCGTGACAACGATCGCCGGCAACGGAGAGAAGGGCGTGCCACAGGATGGCGCTGAGGCCCCCGCCAGCCCGCTTGTAGACCCGCGCGCGGTTGCAGCGGATTCGAAGGGCAATGTTTACGTTTTGGAGCGAGGCGGTAATGCCTTGCGTGTTGTGGATAAGAAGGGAAAGATTCGAACTCTCATCACTCCAGCCAGCAGTGCTGCAACGTCGGCTACCACGGTCGCGCCGGACCTCAATGGCCCAAAGCATCTTTGTGTGGATCGCAACGACAACGTGATCATCGCTGATGCAGAAAACCATCTTGTTCGGAAGTACGACCCGAGAACCGGGAAGACCGTGACGATTGCGGGCACCGGTCAGTCTGGGAAGGAGATCGTCACCGGTGACCCTCTGAAAACCGCGGTCAACCGCCCCCACGGAGTCATCGTCCATCCCTCAGGTGCGCTCTACATTTCCGACAGCTACAATCACAGGATTTTGAGGCTGACGGGCTGGTGAGTAGTGGTGAGCGAGAAGACTTGTATGAGGGCCCTCTTCGAAAACGACTTCGAACTCGTCCTCGCCCTCAGTCCCAGCAATCAAGGTCAAAACCGCGTTTGATCGCCGACTCCCGATGCCTTCACTCACCGTCATTCCGGCCAAGCGCAGCGCGAGCCGGAATCCAGGCCGCTTTGCCGGCTACGACACTTCCAGCAAGAACCGTCTGGAATCCCGCCCCGGCTTTCCCCGCTTACTATCCGCCGGGATGACATCCGCCGGGGTGACGTTCTTTCGCGGGAATGACGGTATTCCGGCTCGGTTCGCGGAATACGTCACTACGGTTACGGATAGCGAGACTCAGCCGTTCTCCCGCCTAAACGTAGCAACCGCTCGCGGAGGGTGAGCCCGGACCCCACCAACAGCCCTCTTCCTAGCTTGGCGAGTTTCTGTCGCGAAACTCCGTGATAAGCTCTCCTTCGCTAACGAGGGGAGGCCGTGGCGGGGGTGGTTTGACCGGTGGTGGCAAACCGAAGCCAGTAGCTGGATTGCAGCGACTCGCACCACCCCCCGTGGCGCGGCCCGCCACATCCTCTCCTCAGCCGAGGAGGGGAGTTCTTCTTTAGTCCTCCAGCTTCGCGACAGAAACTGGCTACGCTAGCTTCGCCGGCGATTGGGCAGCCTGGCCTCTGGGTCCCAGATGATCTGCGTGTTCGGCAAAGCAGCCTTCAGCGTGGCATGTCCCTTTTCGGTCACCAGAGTGTGATACAGGTTTAGTCTCACCAAGGCTGGATACTGGCGAAGGCTGGCTACAGCCTCGTCCGTTATGTGCGTGCTATCGAGGCTAAGTTCTGTGAGCCCCTTTAGAGGAGCCAGATGCGGCAGACCAGCGTCGGTAATCTCGCCGTAATCCAGCGTTAGCACCGAAAGGTTTGTCAGCGCGCTCAAGTGAGCCAGTCCCTGATTCGAAATCCGGGCACGAACCAGATCGAGGCTTTGCAGATTCTTCAATCCTGCCAGATACGCCAGCCCCTTATCCGTAAAGCGGGCGTCGCGAAGAACCAGCGTTCTCAGATTCGTAAGGGACTTCAGCGGCTCGAGACCCGCATCCGTCAGATCTGTTGCAGCCAGATCCAAAGAGTCGATCTGCGCGAGCTTATCCAGCGACGCACCGTCCACAATCTCGGTCGACGCCAGCGAGAGTTTCCTGAGTGCAGGCATCCCAGCCAGATGCTCGAGGGCCGAGTTCTGGATGGGAGAGCCGTGCAAGTCCAGAGTTTCGAGTTCCGCCAGCCCCTTCAAAGATGCCAGGCCCCGTCCTTCAACGTGCGTATTGGCCAGGCTCAGCTTTCGCAAACCACGCAGACCGGATAGATGCGCCAAGGCGGCGTCTGTGATCTGAGTATTATTTAGATTCAGCTCGACCAGCGCCGGCAACCCGGCCAGGTGATGTACGCCTGCATCGCCGATCTCGGTGGCTTCAAGACTCAGTTTGCGCAGTTGCGGGAAGGCGCCCAACTTTTCCAGCTCTGCATCCGTGATCGCTACACCTGCAAGCGTCAACACGCCATCGGGGGAGGGACGGAAGAGATCTCCGGCGATTCGTGGCCGTGCTGACTGCTCAACATGGAGAATCTGTGCAGCTGGACAGGCAGCCCGCAGAGCATCGATGCCGCCGCGCGTCACGCGCGAGTAACGCAGGTCGATGCCGGTCAATTGCTTCAAGCCCTGCAACCGTGCAACCCCTGCGTTGCCGATCCGTGTGCGATAGAGGTTGAGTTCTTCCAAGTCGCGCAGGCGGGCCAGGACTTCAGCCGAGGCATCCGTCACAGCACAACCCATCAGGTTCAGCTTCTTCAGGCGGCTCAAACCCTTCAGGTGCTGCAAGCCAGCGTCGGTGATCGCGGTTCCGTGAAGGTCGAGCGCTTCGAGTTTCCCGAACTGGCCCACGACGCGCATCGACGCATCGGTGATCAGTGTGTCGCCCAGCCGCAGCCGGCGCAAGCCCGTCAGGCCCCAATCTGCAGCGACCGGAAGCGCGTCTCCTCGCCAATCTTGCGTGCGATCGCCTGATCGATCGAGCGACCGCCTGCGCCGTTTCCAGTGAAAGGCTGCCCCGACAACAGCGCGCTCATTGAAGGATAGTGGCTGTTGCCCGGCTGCGGCACACGCGCGGCAGGACTATCCAAACCAGTGATGATGTGGATGTCGTTACGGAACGGTGCCAGCGGACTGAGGCAGGGAGTGATTTCAAACTCTGCGCCGGTCTCGCGCGGAATCCAGTATTTTTCCGGGATCCCGTTCCCGTTGAACCAGAGCACAAAGCGTGTTGGAAGTGTTTTTCCGCTCGCATAAGCCGTGCCACTGGAATTGAACATCGCCGCCAGGGGCGGCAGACCAATGCGCACAACGGCTCCGGCCAAGCCGATATTTTTCAAAAACGCACGTCGTGAAAGAAATGCAGCCATCTCCTCACCTCCGAAAAACCAACCCGCCGTAGGGGCGGACCTATGTGTCCGCCCTGTCGTGGCGCAAGCTCGATCAAGGATTGTTAGCTCCGACAGGAGGGCGCACACGCGGGTGCGCCCCTACCGCGTGAAGCCCTGCCAGATCCGTGCTGCTCAACGACATCGCGGTTGCAACAATCAACTCCCGAAACTTAAAACCAGATTGGCGAAATCGCTCAAGATCGGTCTCAATCAGCGGCTGATCCTCCGGCTCTTCCGGACGGCCATTGGCCCAGCGGAACAGCATCTTGACGACACACTTCTGGCATCCCGGTTCGCTCGCCAGTATCTCCCCCAACTGCCTGGGCGACTTGAACCTGGCCTCCTTCAAACCTAACACATCACCCTCGGCTTCGATGTCCAGTTTGTACTCCGTCGGCTGAACCTTCCTCTTGGTTGATGTTTCGTCAAACGTCGGGAAAATCGTCACCACCTGTTTCTCCCTGTGCTTGCCGACGGCATCGAACTTCTCGAACCCGAATCCGACCGGATCCACCAACGAGTGGCAGCCGGAGCAGGCCGGGTTGGACAAATGGACCTGCAACCGCTGACGCGTTGTCATCGGTTTCTCGTCCGTTACCGGAGGCAAGGTGGTATTCACTCCGGCTGGCGGTGGCGGCACCACCTGGCACAGAAAGTGTTCGCGCACAAAAAGTCCGCGCTCGGTGGGGGAGGTTTCCGCGGGCTTGCTGGTCAGTGCCAGAAACGTGGCTTGCCCCAACACTCCGGCTCGTTCCGAATCGGGAGCAAACTCCACGCGGCCCCAAGGTTCGCGCGGCGCCGGCACGTCATACAGCTTGGCTAGTTCCGGCGACAGATAGGCATAGGAAGCGTTGAAGAACTCTCGGAAGTCGCGGTCTTCCCATACCAGCGATCGAAACAACCGGCGCGTCTCTTCGGTCATGCCCGCCACCAGTTCGGCAGTGAACTCAGGAAACAAGCGCCGATCTCGAATGGCGTTCCTCAGCCGGTCAAACCGCATCCACTGCGCCAGAAACTCATCCAGCGCGTCCTGTGCCCGCGGATCCCGGAGCATGCGCGTAACCTGTCTCTCGACGCTAGCAGGTGCATCCAACTCGCCTCGCTCGGCGGCCCGAAACAGTTCCTCGTCGGGCAGGGTGTCCCAAAGGAAATAGGACAGCCGGCTGGCGGCGCCATAGGCTCCAGGGGCTAGATGAAACAGAAAATGCGGCGACTGCAGCATGGTTTCGACAACCACCTGCGCGCCACTGAAGAAATCCTTTTCCTGCGAGAACAACGCTTCGTATCGCTTGACTTCGACCTCATCGAACGGCCGGCGAAACGCCTTTCGGCCAAACGTGCGGATGAACTCACCGCGGCAGCCCGCCGCCTCTGGTCGGCACGGCACCAACCCACGCGAATCGCCGCCTCGAAACGCCGCGCGGGCCAGCCGCTCGGCAGCCCGGGCATAAGCCTCGGCCAGCAATGGCGACACGGGCTGCCCCTCGGCTTGGTTCGTGAAACCGTGAACAAAGTCTTCTTTGGGAAATCGGTCCGCAGGCCGGGTCTCGTCGCCCAACAGGTCGCGCACAGTATGGTTGTACTGGCTGTGAGTCAAGCGCCGCAGAGCCAAGCGTGATTTACCTGCGCGCGGCTGCGTTCGGAGGGCAGTCGTTTCCGGCAGTGCTGCCAAGTGTTCCACCCAGGAACGCAGAATCTTCTCGTCTTCACTTCCTCTCTTGATACGTTCTCCACCGGCGTGAGCCACACGATTGGTTGGCTTTAGAAATAGCACCGAAGCGTCGGGCTGCCCTGCCTGAACCACGGCTTGCAGGCGTAATCCGAAAGCTACAACCTCATCAGCCGAAGCCCCTTCACGCGGGAACTGCACCCGAGTTACCGACGCGACGCCGTTGTCGTTGTGGCAGGTGCGACATTGGGCTTTTTCCAGAACCGGATAGACCCGCACCGCGAAGTCCTGCGCAACAGATGCGACCGGCAGGAAAATGCAAATAATGGACAATGGCCAATTCACAGTTCTGAACTCCACCCACGGAAGGGACATGGTGCGAGGGGTCGGGAGGGCGAGGCTCCTGCCGAGCCGGTTGACGGCAAGATCCAAAGAGGCTCGGCAGGAGCCTCGCCCTCCCGCAACCTCTCTCTACTTTTTTGCCGGTTCCGGATCAAACAAATGCGAAATGTACGGATACCCGTTCATGGCCAGGCGGCACGACGCGCCAGGGCCGTACCATCGCGGCGCGTGAAACGTATGCTTCGGCACATACACCACATCGCCTGGGTCAGCGATCACGACACCATGGCCTTCGATAGGATAGCGGATCTGACCCGCCATGATCAGCCAATACTCGGCGCATTCCGGATGATAGTGCCCGCGATTCTTGGGATCGATCGGCGGCAGGTTCTCCTCGTAGCCGTAAATAAAATTGGCGGCTCCCCGGGCGTCCTCCACGACACGCAGCGTGCCCCTCGCTTCGCCAGAGTCCAGCTTCTTCGCCAATTCGTCGAAGGTCACATGCGGCTTGTTGCCCTTGTCGAACGGCCCCAGCTCACGCCGGAAGGACACTGGGACCCAGTCGATGCCCACAGTCTTAGGTGCGTCAGCCTTGTTCTCATAGAGCGTGCGGGCTCCTGCCACATTCGTTTCGAAGATAAGCGAAGGCTGGCTGCCCATCGTTTCATACGAAAATAACCGGGCGAACGGAACTTGCAGCATCGAGCCTTTGCGCGCCACGAAAGGCTCGACACCTTCGATCTCAAACCGGACCTCGCCTTCCATGACAACCCACCAGGCACGTGTGTCGGGATGCAAGGCGCGCGGCGTCTTTGTTCCGGGACGGGAGAAAACATACTCGCTCCGCAGGTGCTCGTCATCGACGATGACTTCGCGCCAGTCGGTTTTGCCTTTGTGCTTGGCCTTGAGATCGGCTAGCTTCGTGTGCGGTTTGTGCGGCGGAATATATTTGGACTGCCCTTTGGGCGCCCATAGCTGCTGACACTCGGCAGAAAAGGCAGTCAGGAAAAAGACGGCGGCCGTCGTCGTGGTGAGCAAAGCGCATATTTTTCGCATGGGTGGGATTCTAACCCCAGCCCGCATCGTTTACAATCCCCACCGGTCAATTTGGCGGATGCCAGGGTGAGTTCGAGTTTAGCCCTACTGTAGGTGCTGTAGTCGGAAATCCGCTCGAAGGCGGCAAAAGCAAGTCCCCCTTAACAGAAACGCGGGAGAGGGGCAGGGGGTGAGGGGGATTCCTATGGCGTGACTCAGTTCCTGAACCCAGCGTCTGATAGGATTCTTGGGCGGCCCAATGCAAGAAGTATCAACTCTGTGCTCCGCCCCTTCACCCCTAACCCCTCTCCCGCGTTGGGGAGAGGGGGACCGAAGTCTACTCATTTTTTCGCAGCTTCTCATGGGTGGGGAGTTTCGTCACTATATTCTGCAATCTTCAGTAAGTAGCGTGAAACGATGAGAACGGAATTAGGCGCGAACTATCTTGGGCCCTGCTGCTCTTTCCAGGTGTGGGCGCCACGGACTGAGCGCCTTGATCTTCGGCTGCTCGGGCCCGATAGCCACTGTCGGATTCCCATGCAACCTACCGAAAGAGGATACTTTCAGGTTGATGTAGCTGGGTTGGCTCTGGGGAGCCTTTACCTTTACTGCCTGGACAACGGTCAGCAACGACCAGACCCTGCATCACGATTCCAAGTGGAAGGTGTGCATGGGCCGTCCCAAATCGTTGATCTGCATTTCGATTGGCAGGATCAGAGCTGGAAGGGCCTACCACTTCAAGACTACTTGATCTACGAGCTTCACGTGGGAACTTTTGCAGACGAGGGAACCTTCGACGACGCCGTCTCTCACCTCGATGCACTAAAGGAGCTGGGCATCACGGCGATCGAACTAATGCCAGTAGCTCAGTTTCCAGGTAACCGGAACTGGGGATACGACGGCGTCTACCCCTACGCAGTCCAGAACTCCTACGGGGGACCACTCGCGCTGAAGCGGCTGGTGCAAGCCTGTCATGAGCGAGGACTGGCTGCTATCCTGGATGTCGTTTACAACCATCTGGGACCCGAAGGGAACTACCTCGGAGAGTTTGGACACTACTTTACAGACCGCTATCGAACTCCGTGGGGAGACGCTATCAACTTTGACGGACCCCATAGTGATGAAGTGCGACGCTTCTTCATTGAAAACGCTCTCTACTGGATTACTGAGTTTCATTTCGACGCGCTGCGCCTCGACGCTGTACACGCGATCTTCGACCACTCAGCCTGGCCTTTCCTGGCAGAACTGTCACACGCGGTCCACTGCCGAGGTGAGGAATTGAACCGACCTGTGTACTTGATTCCCGAAAGTTCGCTGAACGATGTCCGCCTCATTCGTCCGTGGGCGCAGGGAGGCTATGGATGTGACGCCCAGTGGAACGACGACTTTCATCACTCCCTGCACGCGTTGCTGACGGGCGAGCGAACCGGGTATTACCAGGATTTCGGCAGGATGGAGCACCTTGCCAAGTCATTGAATGAAGGCTTTGTCTACACAGGCCAGTACTCAGCCTACCGTCAACGCAGGCATGGTAATTCTGCCCGGGAAGCTTCTTCCCACCGATTGGTGGTCTGCACCCAAAACCATGACCAGGTTGGGAATCGGCGACTGGGTGAGCGTCTCAGCCGGCTGGTATCCTTTGAAGACCTGAAGCTTGCGGCTGCCACATTGCTGCTTTCACCCTGCATTCCTTTGTTATTCATGGGCGAGGAATACGGGGAAACGGCGCCCTTCCTCTATTTCATCAGCCACTCCGACCCGGACTTGGTCGAAGCGGTGCGGCGCGGCCGCCAGATGGAGTTTGCGGCGTTTGCAGGGCAGGGCGAAACACCCGATCCACAGGGCGAGACCACGTTTCAGCGGGCCAAGCTCAATCGCGGATTGCTGCAAGAACCAAAACATCGCCTGCTAAGGAAGTTTTACCGGGAGCTGGTGCATCTCCGCAAAACGCTGCCTCCCCTGAGCGTCCTTTGCAAAGAGAACCTGGAGGTTGTTGGTTTCGAGGAAGAAAAGGTACTGTTTCTCCGACGCTGGCAAGAAGCCAGCCAGGTCTTTGCGATCTTCAGTTTCGGAACTCGCGACTCCGAACTGAGCTTACCGCTTGGAACAGGGCTATGGACCAAGGTATTGGACTCTGAAGATCCAAGATGGAAGTTGAAAGCGCCTGTCCTCGATTCGCCGTCTGCAAACACCTTGCCTCGTACCATCCGCTCCAATGGCACGGTCACACTCGTTCTCCAAGGCAAGGCGCTAGCCCTTTTTGCTTTGAAGGAGGATCAGTAGGCATAGGACCCATTTCGAATCCCAAGGTCACTCCCTTTAAACTGGGACCCAAAGTGGGAGCCGCTGTCCCCAGCGGCGATCTTGGGTTCTCGGTTGAGGCGACCAATCGCCGTTCGGGCGTCAGCGGACGCACGAGCGGCTCCCACATGTTCATGTGTCATGGCGCCGCGCCGCGGAATGGGGAACTCCTTTCAAGGAGGTCTGCGGCTTTGCGCCCCATTCGAAGACGAAAAACCACAGACCGTTGAAAGCACGGTCTGCGCTACATGGTCTTCATCCCACAACCAGATGAACACGGGAATGGTAAGACAGATACATCAACTGGTTTGGGGAACCCGGGACTGTAAACATCGCTATGGACAACATACTTCGGTGCCGGAGAAGCAGCGAGTGCGAACCTTAAAAACTCAGAGGACCGTAAGTTGAAAGTAGACAATCTCGAAGAAACCACAGTCGCGGAACTAATTGCAGAGGTGTTAGCTCGACAGCGGATTCCTTGTGCCACCTATCGCTTACAATTCAACGCCGGGTTTACACTCCGCCAGGCAGAGGCGCTCATCTCGTACTTCAATGAGTTGGGAATCACGGATTGCTATGCCTCTCCGCTCTTCAAAGCTCGTGCTGGCAGCAGCCATGGCTATGACATCTGTGATCACAGCCAGTTGAACCCAGAGATTGGCGGCGAGACGGAGTTTGAAGCGTTCACAGACGCCCTCCGGGATCGCGGCATAGGCCTCATCCTGGATGTGGTGCCCAACCACATGAGCATTAGCAGTGCCAACGCCTGGTGGCTGGACGTGCTGGAGACTGGCCCCAGTTCTCCGTTTGCTGGTTATTTCGACATCGACTGGCACTCTGTGCGGCCCGATCTGGAGAACAAGGTTCTACTGCCGATTCTGGAAGACCAGTATGGCAAAGTCCTTGAAAGCGGCAAGCTACGGCTGATTTATGAGGAGGGCGCGTTTTCAATCTGTTACTACGACACCAAACTGCCGCTGGCACCTCGTACCTACAGCAGAATTCTGGAGAAAGCAATGGAGAAGCTCGATGAGGTGCTGGGCCGGCAAAACGCGCATTTTCAAGAGCTGCTCAGTATCCTGACTGCGCTCAGTTATCTGCCGCCGCGCACCGAGGTAGCTCCGGAAAGGATTGAAGAAAGGTTCCGTGAAAAAGAGATCATTAAGAGGCGAATTGCCGCTCTGTATGGCAGCTGTTCCAGTGTGCGATTGGTCGTCGAAGAAACCATTCAGACCTTTAATGGCGTTGCCGGTGAGCCGCACAGTTTCGACCTGTTGGATGCTCTGATCGACGCGCAACCTTACCGTCCGGCATTCTGGAGAGTGGCCACGGAGGAAATCAACTACCGCCGTTTTTTTGACATCAATGACCTGGCCGCTATCCGGGTCGAACTCCCTGAAGTCTTTGAGGATACGCATCGGCTCTTGTTTCGCCTCTTGGCCGACGGAAGGATTTCCGGACTGCGCATTGATCATCCGGATGGTCTCTGGGATCCACCAAACTACTTTCGGAGGCTTCAGGAGAATTATCTGCTGCATCACCTCCGAGTGGCCCCAACGCTCGGACAGGAACCCAATCAACAGCAGGAGCAGTTGCGGGAAGCTTTATCGACGTGGCTGGAACAGGAGACAAGCCGGGCAGGTACCCGTCGTTGGCCGCTTTACGTTGTGGCTGAGAAAGTCCTGTCTGAGGGAGAAATGTTACCCTTTGACTGGGCCGTTCACGGAACCACGGGCTACGATTTCCTGAACGACGTTAACGGTCTCTTCGTAGACGGCAACAACCGCGGAGCTTTCGACAAGGTCTATCGCGACTTCGTCGGCTCTTCTGTCGACTTCAACAGCTTAATCAACTCGACCAAGAAAATGATTATGCTGGTCTCAATGGCCGGCGAAATGAATGCCCTGGCTCATCAACTGGACCGCATCTCAGAAAAGAATCGCTGGTACCGCGACTTCACCCTGAACGGTCTCACGTTTGCGCTCCGCGAAGTGATCGCTTGTCTGCCGATCTATCGCACTTACATTTCGCCACAACGGCTCCCGTCCGAACAGGAAATTGCCTGTATCAGGCGAGCTATCGCGGAGGCTGGAAGGAGAAATCCCAGAACGGCGAGGGCGATCTTTG
>Ga0187892_10009149_pt1 | contig 13174 bp, 7 predicted proteins | sample MA1701073metaG_FD_139345 | JGI IMG/M metagenome (GOLD analysis project Ga0187892, IMG submission 139345) | Bio-ooze microbial communities from a basaltic lava cave in the Kipuka Kanohina Cave System on the Island of Hawaii, USA - MA170107-3 metaG ...
AGCAGGCCGGGTCCTCCTACATTGCGGAGCTGCGATCGCTCTGGACCGGCCTCGAATGGACGGGCCCGCTCTTCGCGCGCGCGGTTCGCGCCACCCGCTGGTACCTCTCTACCGCGCTGCCGTGGAACCTGGCAATGCCCACGGTTCCCGGCACTGCTATCGACAATTTCGCGGGGCTCGGCCTCATTCTCGGGCTGGGCGGGATGGGCGGCGTGGTCTGGCTCCGGCGCTGGCGAGCGGCCACGCTCTACCTTCTCGCCTACGCGCTCCTGCTCCTCGTATGGCTGTGGGCGCTCGATCGATTCGTGCTGCCGCTCGTGCCGCTGATCGTCGGCGCGATGCTCGCCGGCGCGGCCGCTGTGGCGAACCGGTTCCACCGGGCGCGCTGGCTGCCAGGCGCACTGGTGTTGGTCCTTGCGCTCGGTGCGGTTCCGCGCACGGCAACACTCGTGCGGGAGCGCATGTCCTGTCCGCGCGCCGCGGACTGGCCGCCCGCCGAGTGTCTCTCGCCCGAAGTCGCGAGCTACTTCGACGCGATGCGCTGGATCGAGCAGAACACTGCGCGCGATGCAGTGTTCCTCACGGCCAAAACCGGAGCGCTCTGGTACTACACGGGCCGCAAATCGGTCTCGTACGAGCAGGGGACGACGCGTGAGCCGCAGGAATTCGTACCCTGGCTCGAACGGCAGGGCGCAGGCTGGGTGATCCTCGCAACGCTCTGGCACCAGGACCCGGGCCGCCTCGCGCCACTGATCCAGGCCAACTGCAGCGATCTCACGCTCGAAGCCGCGTTCGGCCGTACGACCTGGGTGTTCCGCATCCAGCCGGCCACGCCGGAAGAGGCTGGCGCCACGTGCGCGGCAGCCGGAGAAAGCAGGCGCGCCAACGAGTCACGCATCTGGAGCGATCCGCCGTAGGCTGCTTCTGTTGGGGAACCCGCGGCGCCCGCGGCACCCGCGGCGTGCGCGGCGTCAGCGGACTGGAACGGCGTTGCCCGCGGCTTCGGCTGCGATGCGATCGTACACGGCCCTTGCCTGCTCGACCGCGGCCAGGAACCGCTGGCGCTCCGCGGCCGAGCGCCAGCGCGAATCCTGCACACGCTCCCAGAGCGCGGCCACAGATTCACTGAGGAAGCGCGCGTCAGCCGCTGAGCGCCAGGGCCGGCCGCCGCGCACGATGTACACCGGGCTGGTCTGCGCGAACGCGTAGCTGTCCGTGACGTAGCGCGATGACGGCCCGCTCGCGCGCGCCGCAATCCAGCCGCCTTGCGGTATCGGCACGTCGCCATCGAACACGATGCGGAACGAATCGCGCGCGGCGGTGACACTGCGCGCGACCGCGCCGTTCACGATGATCGCCAGGCTGTCCAGTGGTGTGATGGAAACCGCTTCCGCGCGCACGCGAACGGCCGCGGGTGCGCTCGCCTCGAGCTGGATCTCCGCGCCCGGTTCGCGGCCCGCCACGCTCAGCAGGAGGATGGGGCCCGTCGAGCCGAACGTCCGCTGCGCGCGGATCCCCGCAAGCCAGCTGCTCACGGTGAGCGGACCCTCGACCCGAACGTACGTGCGGTCCGCGCCCGGCGGCGGGTCGCGGAACACATCCGAGAAGTTGTCCGTGCCCGAGGTCGCCGCCAGGCGGAATCCCGCGTTCAGAAGGCGATAATACATTTCGGCGGAGCCGCGCTCGTCGGAGACGAGGGCGCCGATGTCGAAGAAGTCGCCGCGCCCGAGCGCCACATCGAGCGGGATCAGCGAGCCCGCCGCGCCTGCCGGTCGTGTCACGGGATTGTTGAAGGGGTGCATGAAGCCGCCGATTCCGCCCTGCGCACGCGCCGAGTCGAAGTAGACGAGATCCAGCTCGTGCTGCGCGTACGCCGTGTTGTTCACGCCACCCGTGAACGGCAGCACGTAACGTTGCACGCCCAGCAGCCCGACGTGACCCAGCGAGCCGCGATACTCCTCGCCGTATTGCAGGATGTGCGTGGGCGTGGACAGCGGATGCGGCCGGCCCGTCAGGTCGGCCCACCGGCCCATCAGCCGAGTGCCATCCATGTGCACGAGCGCGTTCGTCACGTGCAGGTCTTCTGCGCGCAATTGCAGGAAGAACGTCTCGTGCGTGAGGCCGTACCGCCCCTGGTGCAGATCGTGGACGTGCGTGTCGCCGGAGAACCAGCCGCGGGCCGGCAGATCGATCAGCCGCTCCAGCCGCAATGACGCTTCCATTACGCGGCCTTCCGCGATTTCCACGTTCAGCAGCGCCGGCCGGTACTCGTGGCCGTGCATCGCTTCGAGCGTCGCGGCGCCGGCCGGCATCTCGACTTCGTCCGTGCCATCGGTATGGAAGTAGTGTGTCTCCGTCGCCGCGATCACGCGGTGGAACCCGCCGTCCGGCGTGTAGCCGCGACCGTCGCTTGCCCGAACGTAGACACGCGCCGGCAGCGGTTGTCCGTCCGGTCCGCGCACCGTGAGCCGCACACGGCCAACCGGCCCGCGTGAGCGCCGCCCCGTAATGATCACCTCGCGCCAGGACGCCACGGGCCCGCCACCCATCAGCGATGTGTACAGGCGCATTGGACCGCTGCGATTGGAGATGAAGGCGAAACGCTGGCCGTCGGGACCGGGCGTTGGTGAGTACTCGTCGCGCGCGTCCGCCGTGAGGATCACGGGATTGCCGCCAGTCACCGGCACGATCGCAACATCGTTCGAGCCGGCTTCGTCCGACACGTAGAGCAGCGAGGTACCGTCCGGCGTCCAGGCCGGACGCATGCGGTACTCCGTCTCCTCGTAGTGCACGAGGCGTGGCTCCCCGTCCGGCAGTGCCTTGACCCAGAGGCCGCCCGTTCCCAGCCGGCCGCTGACCGTCGCCACAAAGGCCAGCTGCTTCCCATCGGGAGATACCGCCGGCTGGAACCCGTTCACCACAGCTGTGTCCGTCCCGTCCGCCAGACGATGCCGGTGGATCCGGAAGCCGCCCCCACCGCCGCCGCTCCGCGCGGCGACGTAGTACAGCTCCTCGCCGTCGCGGCTCCACGTGGGCTCCACATCGACCCGTGGATCCGTCGTGATGCGCGTGACCGCGCCGCCGTTCGCGCTGACCACGCCGACATCAAGATTCCCGTCCATGTCCCGCGTGAGCGCCAGCCGAGTACCGTCCGGACTCCACGCCGGCTCGAAATGCCACGCGGGACCCGACGTGAGCTGCACCGCTTCGCCACCCTCGGCCGGCACTTTCCAGATGTCACCGCGCATCGAGAACGCGATCCACCGCCCGTCCGGACTCCAGGCTGGCTCGGACGGGCCCGTCGTCACTTCCGGCAGCATGTGCCGCTCGACGCGGTCCGAGTGGCCGAACCGGTTCGGACCCGCTTCCGCAATGGCCACCACCAGCGCGATGGCCACCACCAGCGCACTGGCCGCGACCGGCGCGGCCCGCGGGATTCGCCGATTCCTGCGCACTGCGATCCGCCCCGGCCTCACGCTAACCGCTCAGTTACGCGGCCCGGGCTGCGGCAGGTTCGTGATCCCGCGCTGCGCCTTCTGCTGCTCCACCATGCGGGCCACATCCGCAAGCAGCTTCTTCGCATCGTACACAATGCCATCCTTCACGGTGTACACGATGCCGCCCACGCGCTCGGAACGGCCCGACTGGTCGTTCAGCCGAACGGCCCCAGTACCGTACAGCACCTTGATGTTCGCGATCGGGTTCTCACCCACGACCACCAGGTCCGCCAGCATGCCCTCCCGCACGATTCCGAACTCCGGCTCCCTGCCCTTCGGCTCGTAGAGCGCCTGCGCCGCGTGCAGGGTAGCGCCACGGATGATCTCCAGCGGATGGAAGCCCGCCTCCTGCAGCAGCTCCATTTCCTGGATCGTGCCGAACCCGAACAGATTGTAGATGAAGCCAGCGTCGGAACTGACCGTCACGCGGCCACCCATGTTCTTGTAATCGTTCAGGAACGCCATCCACACGCGGTAGAAGTTCTTCCACGCGATCTCATCCCACGGCGTCCAGTCATAGTAGTACGATCCGTGATTGTCGCGGCTCGGCGTGTAGAAGTCCCAGAGCGATGGCAGCGTGTACTTCGCGTGCCAGTCCGCGTTGCGCATCCGCATCACGTCGCGGCTCGCCAGATACGCCACCATCGTCGGGTCCAGCACCGTGCCCAGCTGCTTGAACTCCTGCAGCAGCGCCTTCCACTCCGGACTGCCCTGCGGATGGATCATGTTCCACTGCCGCGCCACCTGGCCGAAGCGGTGCTGCTCGTTGTTGTAATTCATGTCGACCGGCCACGGCTGCACATCGTTCGCCGCGTAGAGCGCCTCGAAGATGCCGTAGAAATGCGTGACCGAGCCCAGACCCAGACGCGCCGCATCGATCGCGTTCATCTGCGCTACGCCCGTCTGCGCCAGATGCGCCGTGCTGCCCAGCCCGTGCACCTTCGCTTCCTCCAGCAGCGCCTTCATGATCGCCGGCGGATGCGCGCCCAGCTTCATCCCATCGACGCCCTGCGCCGCTATCCACTTCACCCACTCCCGCGCCTGCTCCGGCGTCCGCACCGGCCCCCTGTCCCAACCCTGGCCCGGCCGCAGGTACACGAACATCCGCGGCGCCGTGATCTGGTTCCGCGCGCTCCTGTCCCGCTCGCTCACCGACATCGCGTACGGACCGTACTCGACGCCCCGGCCCGCCGTGATCCCGTGCGCCATCCACAGCTTGTAGATGTACTCCGCCTCCGGCGTCTTGACCGGGTCGCCCGTGTGCAGGTGGTTGTCCACGAAGCCCGGCATCACGTACATGCCGTTCGCCTCGATCACACGGTTCCCCGTCGGCCGGTTCTCCGTGCGCATCGGCCGGCCCGGTGTGCCCGCACTCACAATCTGCGCAATGCGGTTCCGCTCGATCACGATGTCCACCGGACCCACCGGCGGGGAGCCCGTCCCGTCGATGACCGTCACACCCCGGATCACCAGCCGGTCGAACGGCCCTTCACCTTCGCCGGCCGGCCGATTCGGTGCGGGCCTTACCTGCGCCGCGCCCGGCTGCTGGCCAGCGCCAGCCTGCGCAAATGCCAGCCATAGCAGCGCGACAGTCGAACGCTTCAGCGTGGAACTCTGCATGCTGGGCATCCTGTGGTTACGGGGTTGCGACGAGGCCGGAACATTGGATAAACTATGCGAACTGTCCGCCTCGCGCGAACAGTTCGGCCCTTCCGCCTGCCATCGAACCGGGAGAACCCATGCAGCGACTGATCCGCAGGACTCTGCCCATCGCACTGCTCGCGACCCTGGGTGCGCCCGCCGCGGCGCAGGTCAGCTTCGGCCGCGCGGTGGTCGTGGGCGATGGCGAAGTGATCGTGGGTGAACAGGCGAGCAACAACGCGTTCCGGTCAGGCATCGTGTACGTCTTCCGGAAGAGCGGCAACACGTGGCGCGAGGCGAGCCGGCTGACGGCGCCGAACGCGGATCGCGCCGACGGCTTTGGTGCGCCGCTGGCGCTGAGCGGACCGACGCTGTTCGTGGGCCAGACGACGCAGGTCCACACGTTCCGCCGGGCCGCGAACGGCGCGTGGTCGGCCGCAGGCTCGATCACGCCGTCTGCGCCGCCGGAGACGTTTGGCGCGGCGATGGCGTCATCGGGGGACTGGCTGCTGGTGGGCGCACCGGGCCGCGGTCCGGGCGGCCGTCGTGGCGGCGGTGGTGGCGGTGGCGGCGGTGGCGGCGGTGGTGGCGCAGCGGTCGAACCGGTTCTGGCACCGGGCGAGGTGCTGGTGTTCCGGCGCGGCGGCGACGGCCGGTGGAGCGAGCATGGGCGGCTGCATGCACCGGATGCGAGCGGCGGCGATGCGTTTGGCGCGTCGATCGCGATCGCGGACGGGCTGGCGCTGATCGGCGCCCCGGGCAGGAACGAGCGACAGGGCGCTGTCTATGCGTTCCGCGTGGACGCGGCGGGCACGTGGCAGTCGCAGGGTTCGTTGCAGGCGCGGGAGCCGCAGGCGAACGATGCGTTCGGCGGCAGTGTTGCGCTTCAGGGCGACATGGCGGTGATCGGCGCGCCGGGCGCGGCGGGCACGTACGGCGCGGCGTTCGTATTCCGTCGCGATGCGCAGACGGGCGAGTGGGCCGAGCAGTCGCGTCTGGTTGCGTTCACGGGCGGCCGGCAGGAAGCGTTTGCTGCGGCGATCGCGGCGGCCGGCAATGACATCTGGGTGGCGGCGCCGTCCCGATCCCAGCGGAGCGGTGGCGCGCAGCGGAGTCCGGGCGGCGTGTTCGTCTACCAGGCGCCGAATCCGGCGTCCGATTTTGCGGCCGCGCGGCTGATCACACCGTCGAAGCTCGAGCCGGATGACCGTTTCGGATCGGCGCTCGCGATGCGCGGCAGCATTGCGGCCGTGGCCTCGAGCGGCGCGGATCACAATGCGGGCGCGGTCACGATCTTCGAGCGTGATGGGTCCGGGCAATGGCGCGAGAGTACGGAAGTCGTGAGTGCGCCGGATGCGATGGAGCCGCTGACCGGCCAGGAGCGGAAGTGCTCGACGGAAGGCAAGGTTGGCGTGTTCGCGTGCGGCGATGCGGAGCTGATGTCGTACCTGCCGGTGAGCAAGATCTCGATTGACGGGCGCGGCGTTCGGCTGAACGACATCTGGGGCTGGACAGACCCGCAGACGGAGCGCGAGTACGCGCTGGTCGGCCGCATCGAGGGCACAGCCTTTGTCGACGTGACGGATCCGGCGAACCCGATCTTCGTGGGCGAGCTGCTGAAGACGCCCGGCGTACCCGATGGCACGTGGCGCGACATCAAGGTCTACAAGGACCACGCCTACATTGTGGCCGATGGCTCCGGCGCCCACGGCATGCAGGTCTTCGATCTCGCACAGCTGCGCGGGTTGCGCGGCAATCCGCCGAAACGGTTCGAGCCGACCGCGCATTACACGCGGATCAACAGTTCGCACAACATCGTGATCAACGAGGAATCCGGATTTGCTTACGCCGTGGGTGCGAGTGCGGGCGGCGAGACGTGCGGCGGCGGCCTGCACATGATCGACATCCGCGAACCGAAGAACCCGAAGTTTGCGGGTTGCTTCGCGGACTCGCAGACGGGCCGGCGCGGCACCGGCTACTCGCATGACGCACAGTGCGTGACCTACAAGGGACCGGACCAGCGGTATCGCGGCCGCGAGATCTGTCTCGGCTCGAACGAGAACGCGCTCAGCATCGCGGATGTCACGGACAAGTCGAACCCGCGGGCTGTCTCGCGCGCGTCCTATCCCAATCCGGCGTACACGCACCAGGGCTGGCTCACCGACGACCACCGCTACTTCTACATGGATGATGAAGCGGACGAGATTGCCGGCACGGTCGACCGCACGCGCACGATGGTGTGGGACCTGACGGATCTCGAGGACCCGAAGCTCGCGCACGAGTTCATGGGCACCAGCGGCGCCAGCGATCACAACCTCTACATCAGGGGCACCCTGATGTACCAGTCGAACTACCGCGCCGGGCTCCGCATCATCGACATTTCCGATCCGCTCAAGCCCGTGGAAGTCGGTTATTTCGATACGGCGCCCTACCTCGCGGATGCGCCCGGCTTCTCCGGCACGTGGAGCAACTATCCGTTCTTCAAGAGCGGCGCCGTTGCGGTCACGAGTGTGCACGAAGGCCTGTTCCTCGTGAAGAAGCGTCCGGCGAGGACCGTGTTCTGATCGGTTCGACCGGGCGCCGGCGCATGCGCACGGGCGGCCGAGGCGGGACCCGGTTCGCGGTCCTCGTCTCGGCCGCCGCCGCATTCGTTGTGCTCGCTGCGCGACACAGCCCTACCGCGCAGCCTGCGCGGGAGGCACAGGCTACGGCCCACGCGTTCGAGCGCGATGTCACGCCGTTCGCCGTGCTCGATGAGCACGGCCGTCCATACACGCTGCCGTTCCTGGGCGGGATGAACGTGCCGCGGCCGCAGTTCGTCGACATCGATGCGGACGGCGATCTCGACCTGTTCATACACGAGTACTCGAGCGCGCTCTGGTTCCTCGAGAACGTCGGCTCGGCGGCCGCGCCCCGCTTCGCGTGGCGAACCGACCGGTACCACGATCTCGATATCGCCGAGTGGAACCGGTTTGTCGACCTCGACCGCGATGGCGACTTCGATCTGCTGGCCGAGCTGCGCTACAGCTACGTTCGCGTCTTTCGCAATACGGGCACGGCCCGCGCCGCCGCGTTCCGCGCGGATCCGGATACGCTGCGCACGGCGCGCGGCGAAGCGCTGTTCGCGGATCGGCAGAACATTCCCGCACTGGTCGACCTCGACTGCAACGGCCGGCTGGACCTGTTCATCGGCCGGGTCGATGGTACGGTCGCCCGGTACGAGGCGACGGGCGCGAGCGCCGAGCGTTTTGCGCTGCTCACCGAACGGTTCGAGAACATCGAGATCATTGGCGATGTCGATTCGACCGGCACACGTCACGGCGCCAACACCATGGCGTTTGCGGACGCAGACCAGGACGGCGACCTCGATCTCTACTGGGGCGACTTCTTCGAGCGCGGCGTGCTCTACATCGAGAACCGCGGCACGGCCTGCGCCACGCCCGCACTGCGCACGGAACCCGTGCCCGTGCCCGGCGCCGACTCGCTCAACACCAGCGGCTTCAATGTGCCCATCCTTGTCGACCTCGATGCGGATGGCGATCTCGACTTCCTGATGGGCGTGCTTGGCGGCGCGTTCAATCCGATCCGCTCGGCTTCGGACAACTTCTACTACTGGGAGCGTGTCAATGGCGGCCGCCTGATCCTGCGAACGCGTCGATTCCTGAACGGCATCGATCTGGGCAGTGAAAGCGCGCCCGCGTTCGTCGATCTCGACGGCGATGGCGATCTGGACATGGTTGCCGGCAGCAAGATCGATCCGCACCGCTCCGAGACGGCCCGCCTGCACGTGTTCCATAATGAGGGCACGGCAGCCGCGCCGGCGTTCCGACTGGCCGATACGCTCGACCTCGCGATCGCGTACCATCAGTCGCCCGCCTTCGGCGACCTCGACGGCGATGGCGATCCCGATCTCCTGCTCGGGACCTGGAACCAGGACGTGCTCTTCTTCCGCAATGCCGGGTCGCGCCGCGAGCCGCGCTTCGTGCAGGACACGGCCGCCACGATCCGGCTGCCACGCGCCGGCAATGCCATGCCCGCACTGGCCGACATCGACGGCGATGGCGATCTCGATCTGTTCGTGGGCGAAGCTTCCGGCGATGTGAACTACCTGCGCAATGACGGCACGCGGCACGAACCGCGCTTCGTGCTCGTGTCCGAACGTGTGGATGACATCGATGCCGGCCGGCGCAGCGCACCCGCGCTCATCGATCTCGATGGCGATGGCCTCCTCGACCTCGTGCTCGGCCGCGAGGATGCCGGCCTGATCGCGTTCCGGAACGCCGGGACGCGTACCGGCCCCCGTTTCGTGCCCATGCCCGAGTTCACGATCGCGACGGCCCCGTTCTCGGCGCCTGCCTTTGCCGATCTCGATCGCGATGGCCGGATCGACCTGGTCAATGGAACGCTGGGCGGCGGCCTCCAGTTTTTCCGCGGCCGGGCACGCCACTGAAGCAGCGCCCGTGGCCGGCGCAGGGGTCCGCCGACGCCTTTACTTTCAAGGACCCACGTTTTTCGGCACCAGGGAGATGGGGGGCATGGCATATACCGGCGAAGTCCTCGACCAGTGCGGCGTTCTCAATATTGACCTCTCGCGCGTCGAAGTCGTTGTCGTGAGCGGGGATGGTCCGAACGTGTGCGGGCACATGCTGCTCCGGGGCGGCTCCTCGAGCGGCGGCACGTACTACCACGTCTCGGAGTTCCGCGATCAGCCTCGCTACATGAGCGAGACCGGCTATCGGCGCTACTTGCGGGAAAGCGGCAAGCGCGAGCTGCGCCGCATCGCCCTGACGCTGCCGGATCCGCGCGCGGCCGAGGCCTACCTCGAGGACCTGCTCGCCAACACGTGGCAATGGGGCGTACTGCCGAACAACTGCGTTGCCTTCGTCGAAGAGGTCATCCACGCGGGCGGCGGCACCTGGGGCTCCTACAGCAACTGTCCGGACCTGGCCACGCAGGACACGATTTCCACTCGCATCCAGCGGTTCCTCGGCCAGCTCGAAAACGAAATCTACGGCCTGTACGGCGTGCCTCGCTGAGCCCGCATCGCATCGCGCGCCGCGTCAGTCCGTGCGTAGTGTGCGGACCGGATCCGTCGCGGCAGCACGGCGCGCCGGGACCCAGCAGGCCAGCAGCGCCACCAGCGCCATGCCGGCCGCGACCAATGTGAACGTGACCGTGTCCGTCGTGCTCACGCCGAACACCATGGTGGAGAGCGTGCGGGAGACGGCAGCCGCGGCGGCCGCGCCCAGCGCGATGCCCAGCCCGGCCAGCACCATGCCCCGCCGGATCACCATGCGTTGAACGTCCGTGCGCTTCGCGCCAAGCGCCATGCGGATGCCCAGCTCGCGCCGGCGCGCACGCACGACCCACGCGAGCGTGGCGTAAAGGCCGACAAACGCGAAGACCGTGGCGATCCCGCTGAACATGGAAAGCGTGGCGGCCCGAAACCGCGGTTCGCCGATCGATGCGCGAACGTGGTCGCGCATGGTGCCGAATTCGTCGAGCGGCAGCGTTGGATCGAGGCTCCAGACGGTGTTGCGCAGCTCGCGCACCAGGCCGCCGGCATCCCGGCCATCGTGGCGTGCCACCAGACCGAGCCAGCCGCGCGGCGCTTGCCCCACGGGTCGATACACCATCGGTTCGGCCTGAACGCCGAGACCATAGTGCAGCACGTCCTCGACGACACCCACCACGGTGACCGTCGGCGCAGCACTCGCAACGTTGCCCATCCAGAAGCGCTTGCCGACCGCTCGCTCGCCCGGCCAGAACCGCTCCGCAAACGCGCGGCTCACCACGGCTGCACGCATGGCTCCGGTAACATCCGTCTCGCGCACGTCACGCCCGTCCAGGAGCGTGATGCCGAGCGTGCCAAAATAGCCCGGTGTCACCGAATGCCAGGACACGCGCGGCACCTGCTGCGGATCCGCGGGAACCGGACCCTCCGCCAGCATCGACATGATGGAGTTGTTGCGATCCAGCGGCCGGCCGTGGATCGCGCCCGCAGAGCGCACGCCATTCTGCGCGCGAACGCGGCGCAGCATCTCATCATAGAACGCGAGCTTCGATTCCGGCGTCTCGTAGCTGCGATCCGGCAGCGTGACGTTCAACCAGACCAGATTGTCCGGATCGAATCCCGGGTTCACGCGCGACAGTCGCAAGAGACTGTTGGCCAGCAGGCCGGCGCCGATCAGGAGCACCAGCGCCAGCGTTGTCTGCGCCACGACCAGCGCGTCACGCAGCCGCATCCGGCTGCGCCCGCCCGTCAGGTTGACTGCCGCATCGCGAAGTGCGCCGGACAGACCCGAGCGCATCGCATCGATTGCCGGCACCATGCCGAACAGCAGACCGGTCACGACCGAGACGCCGAGTGCGAACAACAGGATTCGCGTGTCCAGCACGACTTCGCCAATGCGGGGCAGATCGCTCGGACCCCAGGCGCGGAACATGCCCACACCCGCCCACGCCAGCACCGCACCCAGCGCACCGCCCGCCAGCGCGATCATCGTGCTCTCGGTCAGCAGCTGCCGTACGATGCGGCCACGCCCCGCGCCGATCGCCGCCCGCAACGCCATCTCCCGCGTCCGCTCCGTGGCCCTGACCAGAAACAGATTCGCCACGTTCGCGCACGCGATCAGCAGCAACAGCGTGACTGCGCCGAGCAGCAGCCAGAGCAGCCGCCCCGACTCACCCACCGTGCGATCCCGGAGTGAAGCGATCCAGTATTCGCGAACGCCTTCCGCCGGATACTCCCGACCCAGCTGCTCGCCGATCGACTTCAGCTCCGCGCGCGCCGCCTCGATCCGCACACCCGACTTCAACCGGCCGACCAGCTGCACGAACGCATGGCCCCGGTCGTCCAGCTCATCCTCGATCTGGCCCAGCGGAAACCAGAGCGATGTCTCCGTGTGATAGATCGCGTCCGGGCCGCGGAACCGGGCCGGCATCACACCGATGATCGCGAATGCCTTCCCGTTCAACCGTATCGTCCGGCCCAGCACCGAAGGATCCCCGCCAAATCGCCGCTGCCATACGCCGTGCGAAAGCACCACCACGGCCTCACCGCCGCGCCGGTCCGAGTCCGCGCCGAACGCCCGGCCCAGCGCAGGCCGTACACGCAACACATCGAAATAGGATGACGATACGCCCGCGCCAAGAAAGCGCTCCGGCTCGCCGTCACCCGCCGCATCCATGGACTGCGAGCGCGAGGCTGCCAGCCCATCGAACGTGCGGTTCCGTTCAACCAGATCGAAAAACTCCGGCACCGAAGCCGAGCCTACTTCCACCTAGCCGAACATCAGACCGACCTGCACCAGCCGCTCCGACTCCGGATACGCCAGCGACCGAAGCACGATCCCGTCGACAACCCCGTACATCGTCGTCGTCGCGCCCATGCCCAGTCCCAGCGTGACTACCGTGGCCGCCACGAATCCCGGCGACCGCGCCAGCGTCCGCACCGCCTGCCGCACATCATCGCTCAGCCACGTCATCGCGCCAGACCTCCGCGGTTCGCCACGCGCTCGACGCTCTTCTCGACGAATCCCGATCGACTTCGCGTGCTCGCGTGGCAGCGTGCGCACAAGATCCAACCCCAAGTCGCGCCAGAACCGCAGCCGCCCCCGAAAGCCGTGATGCCGCGGCTCCGCCGAACGGCCACGAAAGAAACGCATGAGCTCGTCTCGGTAGCGCTCCCGAAAACCCGTGGGATACAACCCCAGCAGCACCGCGTACCACCGCTCGCCCGAACCCGCGGCTCGCGCATCCGCTGGATCACTCCCCTGCCCGCCGGCGCCGCCCCGCTCAGCCCGCCGCATCGCTCAACCGCGACCGCGCCAGCCGCACCCCCCGCGACAGCCGCTCCGTGTCCGCGCGCAACGCGCGCCGCCCCAACGCCGTCAGCTCGTAGTACCGCCGCCGCTCCGCACGTCCATCCCCTCCCTCATCCTCGCCCGTCGTCTCCCGGATCAGCTCCGCTTCCAGCATCCGCTGCAGCGATCCATACAACGTGCCCGGACCCAGCCGCACCACGCCCTCCGTCG
>Ga0187892_10009150_pt1 | contig 13173 bp, 8 predicted proteins | sample MA1701073metaG_FD_139345 | JGI IMG/M metagenome (GOLD analysis project Ga0187892, IMG submission 139345) | Bio-ooze microbial communities from a basaltic lava cave in the Kipuka Kanohina Cave System on the Island of Hawaii, USA - MA170107-3 metaG ...
CCCTGCTACGGATCGCCGCCGGCCGCTACCGCAACCTGGCCGTCGAGCAGTGGCCACTGGTGCCCGCGCTGCTCGACGCCGCCACCTCCCTCGTCCAGGACCGAGTGAGGGCGGTGCCGTGAGCCCGGCCGCCCTGTTGCCGGGCCGCTTCGAGGTGGCTGCCGATCCCGCCCGCATCGGTCCACTCCTGGCCGACCTGCTCGGAGGAGCGCGGCTCGACGCCGCCGAGCTCGTCGACCAGAAGGAGGGGCGGGCCCTGTTCCGTTACCGGCTCGGACCCGGGTCGGCCGGCGACAACATGGCCATGGCCAAGCTCTACGCCGACGAGGCCCGGGCGGCACGGGTCTGCGCCACCATGCAGGCGCTCCACGACGACGTCTTCGCCGACGAGCCGGGCCTCGACGTGCCCCGGCCCCTCGGATGGCTTCCGTCGCTCGGCCTCGTCCTCTACCAACCCCTCGCCGGCACCCCCCTCCCCGAGGTGGTACCGAGCGAGCGACGGCTGGCTGCCGCCCGCCGGGCGGCGGAGTGGCTGGCCGTGCTGCACGGCTGTGGCCTCCCCCAGGACCGTCGCCTCGACCTCGATCGGGAGGTGGCCAACGCCGCCCTGTGGGCCGCCCTCGTCGACGACCGGCTGGGCGCCACGACCACCAGGGCGTCGGTGCTGGCCGCCGCAGTCGGCCCGATCGCGGGGCGCCTGGCGCTCGACGACGCCGCCGTACTGCACAAGGACTTCCACCACGAGCACGTGCTGGTCTCCTCGTCGGGCGAACCCTCGGGGGACGGGCGACCGGCCGTGGGCGTCATCGACCTGGACGAGGCGCGCCACGGCGACCCCGCCTACGACCTGGCCCACTTCTGCGCCAACCTCGCCCTGCTCGCCCGGCGCGGCGGCCTGGACGGCGCCGAGCACGACCGCCTGCGGGGCGCCTTCCTGGGGGAGTACGCCGACCGCACGGGCTGGCGGCCCGACGAGCGCTTCTCCTTCTTCCGGGCGCTGCACGGCGTGAAGCTGGCCAAGCAGATCGCCACCGGCCGGGGGCCCGGCCCTCGGCCGGCCGGCGAGCACCGGGCGCAAGAGGCTACGGCGGCCGTCGAGGACGCACTGGCGTGGATGCCCTAGGCGGCGAGGGTGCCCTCCGGGTGGCGTACGTCGTGCGCAGCTGGCCCCGCCTTTCGCAGACGTTCGTGCTCAACGAGGTCCTCGCCCTCGAGCGGTCGGGGCTCGAGCTCGACGTGTTCGCCATGGTGCCGGCGGGCGAGGACCTGGTGCAGCCCGGCGCGGCCACCGTGGCCAAGCCCGTCCGCTACCTCGACGCCGCCGCCCGACGCCCCCTCGTCACCCGCCTGGCCGAGCACCAAGGGGTCCTGACCTCGGCGCCCGGGGCCTACCTGCGCACCCGGCTGCTGGCCACGACCCGGCCCGACCTGGCCGACGGCTACGCCAACGCCACGACGCGCGAGTGCTTCGACGCCGCCGTCCACCTGGCCGCCGTGTTCGCCGACGAAGCCCGCCAGGGGCGGCCCGTCGCCCACCTCCACGCCCACTTCGCCCACGACCCGGCCCTCGTGGCCTTCCTGGTGCACCGCCTGACGGGGATGCCGTTCAGCTTCACCGCCCACGCCCGGGACCTCTACGGCGTGCCCCCGGCAGCGCTGGCCGAGCGGGCCGTCGAGGCCGCCGCCGTCGTGACCTGCTGCTCGCCCAACGCCGCCTACCTGCGAGGTGCGCTGCCCGAGGCGCTCCACGAGCGCGTCCACGTGATCCACCACGGGGTGGACGTCGAGACGTTCTCGCCACCTGCGGACCGCCCGCCGACGACCGTGCCCCGCGTCGTGTCGGTGGGCCGGCTGGTCGAGAAGAAGGGCTTCGCCGACCTGCTCGACGCCTGCGCCCGGGTCGCCGGCGACGGCCGGGCGTTCACCCTCGACGTCTACGGCGAGGGACCGCTGCTCGGCGTGCTCGAGGCCCGCCGCGACGAGCTCGGGCTGACCGAGCGGGTCACCTTCGCCGGCGCCCGCGTGCAGGCCGACCTGCTCGCCGAGCTCGGGGCCGCCGACCTGTTCGCCCTCACTCCGTTCGTGACCGACGACGGCGACCGCGACGGCGTGCCCAACGTCCTGGTCGAGGCCATGGCCTGCGGGCTGCCCGTCGTCACGACCGACGCCGGCGGGATCACCGACCTGGTGGCCGACGGCGAGAACGGCATCGTCGCCACGCCCCACGACGTCGAGAACATCGCCTCGGCCCTCGCCCGGCTCGTCGACTCGGCCGACGAGCGCCGGCGGCTCGGCGCCGCCGCCCGGCAGACGGTCGAGGACCGCTTCGACCTGCGGGGCGCCGCCGCCCGCCTCGAGCGTCTCTTCGCGGGGGCGGGATGAGCGCGGTGGCCGCGCCCGAGCTCGACGTGGCCGAGGAGCGGCGGCTGGTGGACGAGCTGTCCCGGCCGGCGGCCATGGCCTCCCGGCTGGCAACGGTCGCCGGGGTGGAGGCCACCTCGCCCTGCCGCGTCCTCGACATGAAGTACGAGGCCCGCCGCTCGTGCACCGTGCTGTACCTCGTGGGCACGGTCCCGGTCACGGTCGTGGCCGCCCTGGCGGGTCCGCCACCGGGCGGGGCCGAGGTCACGGGCGGGATGGCCATCGGACCGGCGACGACGGCCCATGCCTATCCCGCCGACCCGGTGCTCACGTCGCTTCCGGGCCTCCTGGCCCCCGGAGCCATGGCCGCCGCCCTCGGCCAGGCCCTGGGCGGGACGGTGGTGACGTGCCGCACCGAGGTGCTGCGCTACCGACCGGCGCGCCGGGCCACCTTCGACGTGCGGGCCCACGTCCGGCACGGCGGCGCGACCGTCCCTCGCCACCTGATCGCCAAGGTGTACTCGAACCCCGCGAAGGCAGCCGCCGTCTACGACGAGTCGCTCCTCCTCGCTCCCCTGCTCGCCGGCGCCGGCTCCACGGGCCGAGCCGGAGACGACGGGCCCGGCCCGGATCTGCTGGTGGCGTCCCCCGTGGCCTTCCTCCCCGAGGTGCCGATGATCCTCCAGTCGCCGGTCGGCGGCGTCGACCTCGAGAGCCTCCTGACCCGGCCGCCGTCGGGCCGTCCCGATCGGCGGGCTCCGGCTGGCGTGGCCGCCGCCGCCGGGGCCCTGGCTGCCCTCCACCGGTTGGCGCCGGTGAGCCACCGCGTGCGCTCGGCCGGCAAGGAGCTCGATCGCTTCGAGCGGCGGGCGACCCGCATCGCGGCTGTGGCCCCGGCCGTCGGCGCCCGCCTGCTCGCCGTGCGGGACGCCCTGGCCGATGCCCGGGAACGGCTCCCGGCCGGGCCCGAGGGGCTCGTCCATGGTGACTGTAAGCCGAGCCAGTTCCTGGTCGCCGACTCGACCATCGCCCTGCTCGACTTCGACCACTGCGGGCTGGCCGACCCGGCGTCGGACGTGGGAGCCTTTCTGGCCGCGCTGCGCAAGAGCAGCGTGATTCAATCGCGCCACGGGCCTCCGCCGCCCCGGCCCGCCGAGGGCAGCTCGAGCCGGCGGCTCGAACAGGCGTTTCTGGAGACGTATGGGCGATGCGCCGATGACCATTTGGCCCTCGAGGGCGCCGGCCTCCTGGAATCTCGGGTGCGCTGGCACCAGGCCGCGTCGCTCGTCCGCAAGGCCCTCCGGGCGTTCGCCCGGGCTCCCCGCTCGCCCCTGGCCGTCGCCCTGGCTGACGAGGCCGAACGATGCCTGAGACCGGCGTGAAGGCGAGTCGGCGCCGCCGGTCCGACACGTCCGAAAAGCGACCGGCCCGGCGCGGGAAGGACCTTGCCGGCGGCGAGCCGGCCGCGAGTGAGGCCGAGCGGGCCGAGAAGGCACCGCGGGCCAAGGCCTCCAAGCCGCCCAGCGAGCTGCGCCGCGTCGTCCGGCTCCTGACGACGTACTCCGGCGGGCGCCGGGTCTACATGGCCGCGCTGTTCCTCCTCGTCATCGAAGCGGTCAGCGCCATCTACCAACCCTGGCCGATCGCCTACCTCATCGACTTCTTCCGGCAGGACCGGCCACCGATCGACCTCTTCAACCACCCGTGGCTCCGGTCGCCGGAGGTCCAGACCCTCACCGTGCTCACGGTGGGCCTCGTGGCCCTCACCATGCTCAACAGCCTGGCCGACTCGCTGGCCGAGATACGCCTGGCCAAGGGTGGGCGAACGCTCGGGTTCAACACCCGCCAGGCCCTCTACGAGCGGCTCCACCGCCTGTCGCTCGCCTTCCACGGCCACCGCCGGACAGGCGACATGCTCACCCGTGTCACCAGCGACGTGACCGCGGTCGAGGACTTCGTCATCGACTCGGTGAGCGACCTCGCCGGCAGCTTCCTCGTGCTGATCGGCACGCTGACGTTCCTCTTCTACAAGTCGTGGCAGGTCGCGGTGGTCGCGCTGCTCATCGTGCCGCTCCTCTCGGTCATCTCCAACTACTTCTCGCAGCGCATCAAGACGGCCAGCAAGCGGTTGCGGGCCCGGGAGGGCGACCTGGCGTCGGTCGCCCAGGAGATGCTGTCGTCGATCCGGGTCGTCCAGACCTACGGGCGCAGCAGCTACGAGGAGCGCCGGTTCGCCGAGCAGAGCCGCAGCGCCATGGGGGCGGCGCTCGAGGCCGCCAGCCTCAAGGCCAAGTTCAGCTGGGTCGTGGCGGTCATGGAGGCGGTGGCCATCAGCGCCGTCGCCTGGCTGGGGCTGCGACTCACGCTGCGGCCCAACGCCCCGGTGTCAGTCGGCACGCTCGTCCTGTTCATCATCCTGATCCAGAACATGTTCAAGCCGACCCGCAAGATCATCCGGGAGTGGACGGTGATCGGCAAGATCTTCGCCGCCGTCGAGCGCATCGCCGAGGTGCTCGACCGGGAGGCGACCGTACGCGACGAGCCGGGTGCGGTCGACGCGCCGCCGTTCGACGGGCGGGTCGCCTTCCGCCACGTCGACTTCAGCTACCAGCTCGACGCCGAGGACGCCGAGGACGGCGACGCCGAGACCCGGGTGGCGCTGCGCAACGTGAGCTTCGAGATCGCCGCCGGCCAGGTCGTGGCCCTCGTGGGCGCCAGCGGAGCGGGCAAGTCGACGGTCGCCCAGCTGATCCCCCGCCTGTACGACCCCGACTCGGGCACCGTCCTCGTCGACGGCACCGACATCCGCCAGTTCACGCTCGACTCGCTGCGGGCCCAGATCAGCGTCGTCCTGCAGGAGACCGTCCTGTTCAGCGGCACCGTGGCCGAGAACATCGCCTACGGCCGGGAGGACGCGACCCACGAGGAGGTAGTCGAGGCGGCGCGCAAGGCCAACGCCGACCCCTTCGTCATCGAGCTGCCCGACGCCTACGACACCGTGCTCGGCGAGCGGGGCGCCAACCTCTCGGGTGGCCAGCGCCAGCGGATCGCCATCGCCCGGGCCTTCGTGCGCGACGCGCCGATCCTCATCCTCGACGAGCCCACGACCGGACTCGACGCCGCGGCCGCCGACCAGGTCGTGAGGGGCCTCGAGACGCTGATGGAGGGCAAGACCACGATCATCATCAGCCACGACCTCCACCTCGTGCGTGACGCCGACCTGATCCTGGTCCTCGAGGAGGGCCAGGTCGTGCAGTCGGGCTCCCACGCCGACCTGGTGGCCCGGAAGGGCCCCTACGCCGACTTCTGTGCCCGCCAGGGCCTGGTGCCGGTGGCCGGCACGGCGGGGACGTCGACCACCGCCGACTCCGCCACCGACGACGCTGCGCCCGGTGCCAACGGCGAGCGGACCGAGGGCCCCGAGCCCAGCTTCGTGAGCCGCGGCCGGCGCCGGCGAAAGCAGCCGGGCCGGGTGCTGTCGGGCCGCATGCTCGACCTCTCGGGGCCCGTGCCGGTGGTCCGGCCGGCCGCGCCGACGCAGGGCGAGCGCCCGCAGGCCCCGCCGGCGGTCGCCCGCGCCGGGAGCACGGGGGCCGGTGGCGACGGTGCCGACGCCGGGAGCGACGGCAACGGACGCGGCAAGGACGGACGCGGCAAGGACGGACGCGGCAAGGACGCCGGCGGCGGCGGGCCGAAGCGCGTGCCCGCCCTCACCCCCGAGTTCGACCCGCTGACCAGCCCCCGGCTTCACGAGGTGTTCCCCGGGCTCACCGCCGCCCTCGACCCGGCCGGCATGACCGAGGCCCTCCAGCGGAGCCTCTTCGCCAACGGCTCGTCGGCCACGGTGGTGACGTGCTCCCCCGGCAAGGCGATGCTCCAGGGCGACGACGGCATCGGAGTGCGCTACGCCCTGACCGTCCGTGACCAGGCCACGGGCTCGGAGCGTGAGCAGCTCGTGCTCGGTCGCGTGTTCCCCGACGAGCAGCGAGCCCGCAACTACCTGCACCGCCTCGGACCGCTCGTGGCCGCGCTCGAGGGTCGCGTCGAGCAACGGCACGCGACGACGCTGACCGGCGCTCCCGAGGCGGTGCCCGGCCTGGTCGTGCACACCTTCCCGATCGACGGGGAGCTGCCCACCCTCGTCGGCGCCACCGACGAGGGCCGGATGCTCGGCATCTTCGGCAAGGCGCTCGGGCGCTCCGGCCTCGAGGTGAACGGCTGCTCGGTCGAGCTCGGCGCCTACGGCCGCCGCCACCGCTGCGTCCTCCGCTACAGCATCGACGTCGCCGCCCAGCGCTCGGGGCGGAAGGGGCGTGCTGTCGTGTTCGGCAAGGTCTACTCGGGCGACACCGGCGCCCGGGTGGCCGAGGTCGTGCCCGCGGTGTCCGCCCACCTGGCCGAGCTGGGACAGGACCGCCTCAGCGTGCCGTCCCACCTGACCTACCTGTCCGACCTGCGCCTGAGCCTGCTCAACCGGGTGCCTGGCCGCACGGTCATCGCCAGCATCCTCAAGGCCACGTGCCTCGGTCAGGAGCTCGAGCCGGGGCTGCCCACGGCCCTGGAGGCGGTGGACGACGCCGCCCGGGTGGCGGCGTCGATGCACAACTGGCCGACCACCGCGACCACGCCACGCATGCTCGCCGACGACATGCGGGAGATGCGCGGCGAGCTGCGGGCGATGCGGACCATCTCCCCGGAGCTGGCCAGCCACCTGCGGGACCTGCTCGACGAGATCGAGAGAGCCGGCATGGGCACCCGGCCCGGGCGGCTGCGGTTCGGCCATGGCGACTACTCGCTGGCCCAGCTCCTCCACGACGGGCGGTCGGTGGCGCTCGTCGACTTCGACTCCGCCTGCCAGGCCGAGTCGGCCCTCGACCTCGGCCACTTCCTCGCCTACCTCCGGCTCAGCATCGCCAAGTCGCAGACGTCGGCCACCGCCGGCGAGGAGCTCGCCCAGCGCCTCAGCTGGCGGTTCCTGGACTCCTACTCCGCCGAGCGTGGGGAGGCGTCGATCGACCCCGCCTTCGAGGCCCGGGTAGCCGTCTACAAGGCGCTGAGCCTCATGCGCATCACCGTCCACGCCTGGCAGAAGCTCAAGCCAGCGCGCATCGCCCTCTCGCTCCCACTCCTCGAGGAAGAGGTCAACCGATTGTGACCGACGCCGTCGCCGTCCTCTCCCGGATCCCCGACTGGCTCACGGCACCCGCCGACGGCGAGCACGTGGCCGCCGCGCTGCGCGCCGGCGTGCCGGAGCTGGCGTCGGGCGAGCTGGCCCTGGTGTCCTGCGACCCGAAGCTGCGGATGAAGACCGACCGCGTCGGCTGGTCCGCGGCCTACGAGCTCGAGCTGGCTCGCAACGGGGACACCGACGACGTCCGCGTCGTCGGCTCGTTCGTGCGCCCCGATCCGGAGCAGGCCGGTGCACCGTCGTCGCGGGGCCGCTTCCCGAGCCTCGAGTGGCGGGGCCGATTCCCCGGCGAGGGGCTCGAGCTGGCCACCGAGGAGGCGGACACGGCGCTGCCCGCGCTCGGCGCCCTGACCGAGCCGGTCCACGCTCGGGCCTTGCTCGAGGACGCCATCCGGGCCGGGTCCCGTCCCGACATCGCCATCCGGTCGGTCACGGTCGACGTCCGCCGCTACAAGCCGGGCAGCCGCTGCACGATCCTCTACCACCTCGACCTCGAGCCGGGCACCGACGGCCCCACGTCCGTCGTGGCCAAGACCTACCGCGGCAACAAGGGCGGGAACGCCTTTGCCGGCATGCAGGCGCTGTGGGAAGCCGGCATCGTCGAGCGCGGCGCGGTGGCGCTGGCCGAACCCCTCGCCTACCTGGCCGACGAGCGGGTGCTGGTGCAGGCCTGCGTCCCCGAGGACACGACGCTCAAGACGCTGGCCCGCGACGCCATGGCCGACGGCTCGCCCGGCGCCGTCGAAGCGCTGCGGCGGGCGGTGGTCAAGACCGCCCTCGGCCTGGCCCACCTGCACGGCAGCGGCGTGGTGTCGGGCGAGGCGGTCACCTGGGCCGACGAGCGCGACGACGTGGCCGAGCTGCTCGACCGGCTGCGGCCGGCCCTGCCGGAGGTGGCCGCCGCCGCCGGGCGCATCGTGGATGGCCTGGGACCCGTGGAGCGGACCGTCGAGGCCGAGGCCCTCGCGCCGAGCCACCGCTCCTTCCGCCCCGCCCAGGTGCTGCTCGCCGGCGACGACATCGCCTTCATCGACTTCGACGGCCTGTGCATGGCCGAGCCCGCCCTCGACGTGGCCCTGTTCCGCTCGGCGCTGCGCGACGCCGGCACCCGCGGGTACGCCGAGAGGGGCGCATCGGGCATCGGCGACCTCGGCGCCACCCTCGAGGTGCTCGACGGCCTGTGCGACGACTTCCTCGACGCCTACGGCGACGCCGCCTCCGTCTCGCCCGCCCGGATCGCGCTGTGGGAGACCCTCGACGTGCTCACGTCGGTGCTGCACTGCTGGACCAAGGTCAAGGCCGAGCGGCTCCCCGTGCGCATCGCTCTGCTCGAGCGCCAGCTCGAGCGCTCCGCCTCCGCCCTCGCCGGCTCCTGACTTCGCCGTCGATCAGCTCAGCGGTCCCAGATCCGGCGGCGGCGGAGGACGAGGGCGGTCTGGGCGGCAAGGGCCATGCCCAGTGCGGTGACCGCGATCACCGTGCGGTTGTCGCCCGGGACGGCCGTCGGCTCGGTGGCGGCGGTGCCTGCGGTCTGGGCGAAGAGGGCCATGTCGGACAACGAGGCATCGGCACCGGGATCGCTCGACGAGGGAGCCGCGGTGGTCGATCCGGTGCCAGCGTTGGAGGCCTGCGTCACCGGCGTGGTGGCCGCCTTCGCCACCGAGGTCGCGGTGCTCTTGGCCACCGAGGTGGACGACGCGCCAGCCCCGGGCGACACGGGCGTCGACGCCGGGGGCACCAGGGAGATGCCCGCCGGCAGGCTCGTCGGCGGCACGGCGGCGACGGTCGTCGGCGCCACCACGGTGGTCGTCGGCGCGACGGTGGTCGGCGGCACGGTGGTCGGCGGCACGGTGGTCGGCAGGGTCACGACGGGTGCGATGGGCGCCGTGGTCGTCGGGGGGGCCGCGGTGGTCGGAGGGGTCGGGAAGCGGTCGGCGAAGACCTGGGTGACCCATACGAGCCCGCCGGCGGTGGCCGCGCCGATGCCGACGTCGTCGAACTCGGGGTCGAGGATGTTGGCCCGGTGGGTGCTCGAGTCCATCAGCGCCTTCTGCGCCTCCTGCACCGACGACCCGGCGGCCACGTTCTCGGCATAGGCCGCCCAGGCCACGGTGCGCTGGCCGACGTCGGAGCTGTGGAACAGGGCACGGGCCCCGGCCATGCGCTCGGCGTGCGCCCGGGCGAGGCTCGTGAGGTAGGCGTCGACCGTGAGCGGGCGCAGGTTCCGGCGGTACCGCTCGCTGTGCAGCGCGGAGAGGAACTGCGACTCGGCGTCCAGGGAGGCGTTGGGCCCGGCACCCATCAGGACACCGGCAGCCAGGATGATCCCCAGGATTCGCACAACCCGCACGGGGCCGATACTCCCACCTTGACCCACGTCCCGCCAGGGGCACGTTCGTTGCGCTGGGCGGCGGCCGCCGCGGTCGCACCGGAGGCAACCATCGGCGACCTACCTTGGCGTCGTGGTGACACCGGTCCTCCCCCTCGACGGGCGGCGCATCGGCGTCACCGCCGACCGCCGCTGGCAGGAGCAGGCCGACCTGCTCACCAAGCGGGGCGCCGAGGTCGTCCACGGACCGACGCTGCGCACGATCGACCTGTCGTCCAGCGACGCCCTGCGCGCCGCCACCGAATCGGTGGTGGAGCGTCCGCCCGACGTGCTGGTCGCCACGACCGGGATGGGCCTGCGGATGTGGCTCGAGGCCGCCGGCGCATGGGGCTGTCGTGCCGAGCTCGACCGAGCCCTCGCCGGCGCGACCGTCGTGGCCCGCGGGGCCAAGGCGGCGTCGGCGGCCCGTGCCGCCGGGCTGGTACCGGCCTGGCAGGCGCCCCACGAGACCATGGACGAGATCGTGGAGCACCTGGACACCGAGGGCGTCTCGTCGCAGCGGGTCGCGCTCCAACTGTTCGATCCGGCCGCGCACTCGTCCACCGAGGCCCTCCGGGGCCTGGCCGAGGAGCTCGTCGAGCTGCCCGTGTACCAGTGGGAGCTCCCCGCCGACACCGGGCCCGCCCGGCGGCTCATCGCGGCCACGGTGGCGGGCGAGCTCGACGCAGTCACCTTCACCAGCCAGCCCGCCGTCCGCCAGCTCTTCGCCATCGCCGAGGACCAGCCCGGTGGCAGCACATCCCTCCGGGCGGCGTTCAACGGATCCGTCACGGCATCCTGCGTCGGGTCGGTGTGCGCGGCGGCGGCCCGCGAGATGGGGATCGAGCGGATCCTCTGGCCCGAGCCACCCCGCCTGGTCGCCATGGTCCGTCAGCTCGAGGCCGCCCTCGCCCCGCCGACCGGCGAGAGCCCGGGCGAAAGTTGATCTGATAGGTCGGATTTTCCTCTAGACTGCCGGTGTGACTTCCGCGTCGCCGTTCGCCAGGTCGCTCCTGCGGCGCCACGGCGCCCCGTCGGTCACCACCGGGATCACGCCCCACCACGTGGGCGACGAGCGCTGTCGTCCGGGTCGCACGCTGCCGGTTCACTGAGAACCGCGCCCTTCCGACCCGCCCACCCTCGTCCCGGAGAAGTCCCGCCATGAGCAGCACGCTGACCGTCGAGATCGGTCCCGAGGCCATCCCCCCCGAGGCACTGGCCGACATCACCAAGTTCGAGCGGATGCTCGCCCGGTACCTGGCCGGGGAGGTAGAGGAGGACGTCTTCCGCATCTTCCGCCTCAACAACGGCATCTACGGCCAGCGCCAGGGTGGTCACAACCAGATGGTGCGGGTCAAGGTGCCCTACGGCAGCCTGACCCCCGAGCAGCTGGAGCTGCTCGCCGACCTGGCCGATGAGTACTCCCGGGGGTGGGGCCACATCACGACCCGGCAGAACATCCAGTTCCACTTCATCGCCCTCGAGCGGGTGCCGGAGCTCCTGCGCCGCCTGGCCGCCGGGGGCCTCACCAGCCGGGAGGCGTGCGGCGACACGGTGCGCAACGTCACCGGCTGCCACCTGGCGGGCGCCTGCCCCTTCGAGGTGCTCGACATCAGCCCCTGGGCCGACGCCACCTTCCAGCACTTCCTGCGCCACCCCTACGCCCAGCGCCTGCCCCGCAAGTTCAAGATCAACTTCTCGGGCTGCGTCACCGACTGCGGCCAGGCCATGTTCAACGACGTGGGTGTGGTGGCGGTGGCCCGGCCCCGCGACGACGGCAGCGTCGAGGCCGGGTTCCGGGTGTACGTGGCCGGGGGGCTCGGCGCCAACCCGCACGCCGCCATCGCCCTCGAGGACTTCACGCCCCGCGAGGAGCTGCTGGCCACCATCGAGTCCGTGCTGCGGGTGTTCGACCACGACGGCAACCGCGACAACAAGCTCCGGGCCCGCCTGAAGTGGCTGCTCGACACCGTCGGCCCCGACGAGGTCCGCCGGCGGATCCTGCGCGAGCGCCGTGCGCTTCCCGCCTCGGCCACCTGGCCCGGCGGCGTGCCGGCCATCGTGGCCGCCCGGGGCGACGAGCCCGCCGGCGTGGGCACCGCGGCGGCCCCGACTCCGATGGGTTGGGGCACGCCGGTCACCCTCACCCGCCGCGACTCCTACGGCCGCTGGGACGACGCCAACGTCGTGCGAGGCGTGGCCAAGGGCACGGTCTCGGCCTACGCCTGGGCCCGCCTCGGCGACATCACGTCGGCCCAGTTCCGCGAGCTGGCCGCCCTCCAGCGCGACCTGGGCGCCGACGTGCGCGTCACCAACCGTCAGAACGTCGTCTTCCGGGGCCTCACCGAGGAACAGCTGCCCGAGCTCCACCGCCGCCTCGACGCCATGGGCATGGCCGAGCCGGGCGCCGAGCTGGCCCGTGACGTCGTCGCATGCCCGGGCGCCGACACCTGCAACCTGGCCGTCACGCAGTCCCGCGGCCTGGCGTCCGACATCGGCATCGCCCTCGAGATGGCGGGGTTGGCCGACGTCGGCGGCGTACGCATCAACATCTCGGGCTGCACCAACTCCTGCGGCCAGCACCACGTGGCCGACATCGGCTTCGTCGGCGTGGAACGCCGGGCCCACGGCAAGTCGGCACCCGGCTACCAGATGCTGCTGGGCGGGCACCTGGGCCAGGCCCAGGTGGAGTTCGGGGCCAAGGCCCTGCGCCTTCCGGCCAAGGCGGTGGGCGCGGCCACCGTGCGGGTGATCGGCCGCTTCGTCGACGAGCGCGACGCGGGCGAGACCTTCACCCAGTGGCTCGAGCGCTCGGGCGGGGCCAAGGCGGTGGGCGCCACGCTGGCCGACCTCGACGCGTTCCCCACTCCCGAGGCGCGCCCCGACTACTACGTCGACTTCGACGAGACGGGCCCGTTCGACGCCACCATCGGCGTCGGGGAGTGCGCGGGGACGTGAGCGAGACCACGATCACCGCCGCCGCCGTCCCCGTCAGCGGCAACGGCCACCGCCTGGCACCGCCGGTGCACGTGCACACCGACGCCGAGCTCGCGGCGCGCAACGCCGCCTTTAAGGACGCCCCGGCCTCCGACGTCATCGGCTGGGCCGTCGAGCACTTCCATCCCAACCTTTGCCTCACCTCGTCGATGACCGACGCCGTGCTCATCGACCTGGCCGTGCGGGTCGAGCCGGCCATCGAGGTCGTCTTCATCGACACCGGCTACTACTTCCCCGAGACGCTCGAGACGGTCGAGAC
>Ga0187892_10009152_pt1 | contig 13172 bp, 12 predicted proteins | sample MA1701073metaG_FD_139345 | JGI IMG/M metagenome (GOLD analysis project Ga0187892, IMG submission 139345) | Bio-ooze microbial communities from a basaltic lava cave in the Kipuka Kanohina Cave System on the Island of Hawaii, USA - MA170107-3 metaG ...
TGTCCATTGACCACCAGCAAACACTACGGTCTTGGTCGTATTAACTGGATTGATATTTACAGCCATCGTAGTCCCTGACGTCATGTTAACTACAACTTGTTGAACTGTAGTTCCATCATTGAATTCTACACGTTCCCAAGATATGTCATCTATGGCCGTCAAATCTTGATCCTCACAACCTCTTGTAAACTTGATAGATGTGGGAGAAAGCATCTCTCCTCTTACCGTTCTTGCACATATGTCCTCATCAAGCTGAGGAGGATCGGTTCTCCACGACCATACCAGCACCGTTCTGCTCATATTTACTGAAGGCAGTCCTGAGAGAGTGAGACTTGTTCCATCCATCACGCCAGCCAGCCCCCTCGTCACTGACGCTCCGTTATGCTGTACTACCTGCAGAGCATTCTGAACAGGAGCAGACGCTTCACATGAATCTTCTGGAGAAAATCTGATCTCTGCATTAGTTGAACTTGTTAAACGAACCAGTCTGATATCGTCACCATCAAGAATGTTGGCATGTCGAAGACTACTTAGAAGGGTAAACGTATTTGGTGTAGAAACTGATTGTATTGATACATTTGTAATTTTATGATCTGCATCTCCGTCAGCATTGCATGCGGGCAATAGATGCTGAACAAATACGCCGTAAGAGTATTCAAGTGCATTCCATTGTATGTTTATGGGGCTTGTGCTTGCTCCATATTGTGTTCTACGTTGACATGTTATCGTAGTTGTGCTTGCTATAAAGCATCGAACTTGCTGCTCATCAGGTCTTTCATCATTTGATGTTGCTTGAAAGATTAGAATAGTCTTTGATGTATCATTAAGTGCTGGGGATATAGTGCAATTAGTAGTATTAGAGTTGTTAGGCATTGCACAGCTGTTCTTAGCAAGGGTTGAAAAGATTACTGGTCCTGTACTTTGTGAACCAAAAGTTATGTCCCAGACAATATGTTTTGTAGAACCTCTTTCAGTAGTAATTGTTACATCTATCATTTTACTTTGCACATGATCCCAATCTATCTTGTCCACGTCAATTCTGAGTGTTTGTCCACCGTCTATGAGGCCTATACTGCTGGCAGAAATAAATGGAGCGGTTACAGTTCTAGTGCAATTTGCTTGCGTACTAACACAGCCTACTCCTACGCCAAGAGGATTAAGGACGGTAAGCTTAACTTCTTTAATAGTAAGTGATATGTCCCCAATGTTTCTTAATGTGATGTTGACGTAGTTTGCTGGAGTTTTGCTAAACCATACATCCTCTACTATCAGAGTTTCTTTTAGGAGATTGCTATTGGTTTCAAAAATATTCGCAGCTTGTTTGCGCTGTGCATCAAAAGTGGTGTTCCCCCAAATAATAACAACCGAGCCTAATGTGGATACAGCTGCAAGCATTATTACAGCAGATATGGTATTGCCCAACCCGAGCTTTTTTCTTGTCGTTCCTGCAAATCGTTTATGCTCAGTGATCGAAAGAATATAGTTCACCAGAAAAACTTGCCTTCACACATTATTATCGACCTGTATGTCAAAGCAAGAACTTACAAAACTAAAATGTATGTACTTATATCAACATAATGAGTCCAGTCATGTAATGTCATTTTGAAGAAGGAAATCGTGTAAATATGCACCATAAATTATTGCCTGAATTAGAATAATATTATTATATCTTGATCCGTGTATTATGACGACTCATGTTTCCATTGTATGACGAGAATCCTAGGAGTACGAGACCTTATGTAAATTATGCGTTGATAATCATTAACTTCATCGTGTTCATCTGGGAGGTAATTGTATCCGGATTCTTCAGCAACCAGCGAGCAACGATGGAAATGTTACTTGAGCACGGCTTTGTCCCTGCAAGATTCCTCGATGCTCCTCTTAGCATGGATGGCATACTGCCAATATTCAGCTCAATGTTCATGCACGGCGGCATAATGCACATACTTGGAAACATGCTCTTTCTATGGATCTTTGGAGACAATATCGAAGATAGATTTGGTCACGCAAAGTATCTCTTATCTTACTTGTTGTGGGGGATCGCTGCTACCATGGCGCATACAGCTTGGGCACTGAGTGTTGGAGGAGATCAGCTTCTGATACCAGCAGTTGGTGCATCTGGAGCTATATCGGGAGTATTGGGAACATACTTGCTCCTATTTCCTAGGGCAAGGATCGTTACTTTAGTGTTCATAGGCTTCTTTGGAATGAGGCACAGAATACCAGTCTTTGTATACTTGCCTGTGTGGTTCATATTCCAACTGATCCCTGCAACCTTTGGAGCTGTGGCAGGTGTGGCTTATGTTGCTCACATAGGCGGTTTCGTAGCTGGAGCGATTTTTGGTCTGGGCTACAGATCTGTATTGAAGTTAAGAAAGAGCATGATCTTGCCAAGAGAAATCAAGGCGAGCTTTGACAGCCTGGAAGAAAAGCGGACCGAGAAGCCACACGAAATCAAGCCATTGAGGATGGAGGGCATAACGGCTAATGATTACATCGAGCTCCTGATAGAGATGCCTGGAGTGAATGAGAAAGACGTGGAATTGAACGTTCAGGATAATACTGTCTTCATAAATGCTGTTACAGTAGATGGCCGAAGAAAGTATCACGGCAAGGCGATGCTTCACGCAAAGATAGCGTCAAAACCGGATTTCATGCAGTATCTGAATGGTATATTGCGTGTTAGGTTCAAGAGAGCGTAGTTCGGATTATGCGCTGCTCTCTATCGCCATATCTACATTATCAGTAACGAAATCTGCCTTGAACTCGAATTTGCCCTGATCTTTCTTTGCCCTTGGGAGAAGCACTAATTTTTCCGGCAGGCCATTTTTTATGTAGGCAAGATAAAACGCATCACTGATACCGGTATTCATCAAGTGCGCAAGTGCTTCCTGTATCCGTTTGAGTTTGTCAATCTGCACCTTGAGTTCGTTTATTGCTAGGAAGTAAATTTCGGTCTTTCCCTGAACGGAATTTCCTGAAAATATGTGCAAATCATTATAGTTTCTCCAGTTCGCTGAAGCTTTCTTGTCATCTTTCTTCTTTTTCTCCTCCTTCTCTTTCATATGTTTCTCCTCCTTCTTCTTGTCCTTGTCCTTCTCTTTGTCCTTGGCTTCCTTCTTATCATCACTCTTTTCGCCCTCTTTCTTCGCTTCGTCATGTTGTTCTACTTTCTTTGAAGCTGCAAGCTTGTCCTGCATATCCTTAATCCACTGCGATTCAGCGCCGTCCTGCCCGTCCTGCCTAAGCATCAAGCCAAGCTCTTCCTCGTATTTTGTAAGCTCGGATTTGTGCAAATGTACTGCATTATCCACGAACCTTGTAAATTCATGTAGCGTTTCAAAGATGAAGATTTGTGACGATGTTATATTTTGTTCCATTTTCTCTACCTCAACTTCTTTGCCAAGTCTGGCTCCAAGCTCTCCTGCATCGCATCGTCCGCGCTTACTTTCTCTTCCGCTTTCAACACTTGATCTATCTTCTTCAACTTCTTGTTGGCTGCTCTATAAACCGATAATCTGTCTTCAAGTGTCTTCCTGTACTCAGTTGATGCGTTTCTGAGTTTCATGAAAACATCATTAAGTATCTCCAATATCATACTTGAGTGAAAGTCTGTAAGTTTCTTGTATGCTACCTGATCATCGTTGTATGTGATCATTATCTGCCCGTCCTGTCCCAGCACTGCACGCTTTATGCTATCTCCAGGACCCAATAGAGTAGGAGTGATCTTTACATATGTTTTCAGTTGCATGAGCATCATGCCTATAGTCTCGGAGATCTCTACAACCGTATTTTCTTCCTCGTTGTTAAACTCGCAGATCTGTAAAGCTTCATCGACCAAGCCATCGAGTGATTTCAGCATGTCGGAAGATTGTTCTTTAGAAACTTTGGATTCAGACGATTGTCCTTTAGAAACCTTAGCTTCAGAAGAGTGCCCTTTATTTGAAACTTTGATTTCAGATTCGTCTGGCATATATGTAATGTTGGTTCAATACAGGATAAAGAAGATTTGTATGTGTGGATATGCTACATACTCATAAAGTGAAATATGTGCGATGGTAAACACAGAACAACTTCAATTCTTACCTTTCTACGTAGTAATCACTGCTTGGAACGGTATAGTTTGAGAATAAGGATCGTTATCAGTACCTGATTGATAAGTATGGTTATCGTTTTCATCAAAAAATCCAAAGAACATTACTAATACAGGATGCAATCCTACATCCCCTATTTTCTGTGTAGCTGCAGCAGCACGATCAGACCCACCAAAGTAGAGTGTAGTCCATTGTCCATTTGCTGGAATGCTTTTACTAAAATTGCTGGTATATGCAGCAGGTTCAGTTGTAGTTGTTGCATCAGCCATAAGGTATAGATCAGTTGCTATGTTGCCAGCACCACCATCTGATACTTGCAGAAGGAATAAATCTGTATCATCATCTAGAAATATATCTCTCACACCATTATTGGTAACATCTACCCGCCAATAGTATTTTGTATCATCATCAGCATTCCATCCACCTTGCCAATTGGCAGAGTTTGATTGGCATGTGATAGGGCTACCCGTATCGCCCGCACAGAACTGGAAAGAAGTGAAATTCATAGTTATTAATCCTGAATTCGTGGTTATCTGTCCTATAACACTCTGTTGAGTTGCAACAGCAGATATCTCTACGCTTTCACTAATGGAGTTACCCAGTTTCGCGTTTTGTATAGTAAAACTGAAAGTGATCTTATCCTTCGGATCTCCATTTACTTTGTATACATACTTGAAGAATATGGTTTCTGCCATCATTAAACTTCTTTCCGTCACTGGTGTTGGACCTTCAATAAGTGTTGCACTTGCTGCTACAGTTCCTCCCGGTGTGTTGGTATACGATATTGTAGGTGTTGTTGGTGTGATCGATTGTATCATACTCCCGTCTGTACGGTTGTTTGCAACACCGAACATTAGGGTAACATTGCCTAAAGGAGGTGAAGAACGCGGGCTTGAAAACACACTCATTTTTAGTGCCGTGTCCTTCGGAGACATGATCTTGAAACTAGCTGTCGAACCTCTTTCAGTTACTACGTTCAAATCATATGACGCGTCTGGCTTTGCTACTAGAGACAAGGCCTGTCCAAGCTTTGGCAACGAATCTCCGGGGTTGATGACATCGTTCAAAGTGTAGTTTTTGTGCCAACCAGTTGTTGCTGTGGTGTTAGTAACCCACATCCTGATCAGCTTAGTGGGAAGAGGACCAGTATTCACTACTGTCAGGTTGAACTTGTTGCTATCTATCCCAACATCTCTAAGCTCGATTCTCTCCGTACCCTGCTCCGTCTCCTCGGTATTCCTCTGCGTTACGACCTGACCAAGATTATTTTGGAAACTAAGGCCGGAAGTTATTGCACTTAGCCCTATGATGATTACAGCTATCATGAAAACTGCAGCTATTATGGTGCTTATGCCTTTCTTCGCTCTATTCCTTTGCACTACTATCTCACCCTCCATAGCATCTTCTCTACCGTACCTCGACTCGTTGTAATGGTAATATCCAAGGACTGGGCGGCAGGACTACAGCAATCCCAATCGATAGTGCCTACTCCAATTGTTCGGGTTTGCTTGATATCTATTACAGCATTGAGAGGCAGATTAATTGTACAGGCTGAACTAGGTGAACCGCAAGCGTTAGCGCCAGCAGAGTTAATAGCTGTAACGTTGATCGATGTTACGTTTAGAGCAATATCTCCAATATTTCTCAATGTTATGTTAACGTAATCTGCTGGCGTTTTGCTTAACCATATATCTTCAACAATGAAAGTCTCCCGCAAAAGGTTACTATTCTTTGCAAAATCATCACTTATTTTCGTCTTTTCTACATGGAGACTGCTATTGGCCCAGATGAGAACGACCGAGCCCAATATAGCTACTGCAGCTACCATTATCAAGGACGATATTACTGTACCGATACCCGCCCTTCTCTTACTTGACTTCCTATGAGTGCATTTAGCATTTAATCTAGCTAGCAACTCTCAGTTCACCATTATTTGTCGATCTTCCCAGTTATTATGGATCAGTAAGTTATGCGAAGAACTTACTAAAACGGACCTAGTCCTGAATAGACAGAAAAATTCTCACTCGATTATAGTAAGAAATATTTCAGAACCATGTTGACTATGTAGATAATACGACAAGCGGAATGTTCTGGGCATATGGAGTTCCTGTGCAATCCTTAGACTCGGTTGGATCGCAATACTTTCCGTAGATCTGTAGATTAGTTGAGAATTTCTCTTGAAGGAGCAGAACTCCGAGAGCGCTAACTGTATTTCCTTGCGGAGCCGAGGCTGCAAGATACAGCGTCACCTTCTGGTTTGGAGCTACCTTCAAGCAATAGTCATTAGGCGATGGATTTGAGCATGTGTAAGTTTGGCTGATAGACGGTTGAACTCCGCCTGGAATTGTTTGATTCGTAATGTAAAACGGTACGTTAAGAGTGGCAAGCCATGCCTCTAAAGTTATCATGGTGTTCTTTGACAGCCAGAGGGTGCTTGTGGAGTTGTTGTTAGTGAAATCTACTTTCAATGCAGTCTCCTTCGCGTCTAGTATAGTTCCTCCTGCTATTGTCCATCCAGTATTCCATTGGCTACCTTGAGTCCAGCGAAAACTAGCATAATCAAGAGTTAACATTTGTGAATTCACGGTAGGTAAAAGCTCAATCGTTTCTGCTATAGTGTTTCCGGGCTTTGCGTTCTGAATGGTAGCACTGAACGTTATCTTGTCTTTAGGATCTCCAGTTATTTTGTATACATACTTGAAGAATACAGTTTCAGAAAGCGTCAAGCTTGGTTCAGTTGTTGGTATGGGACTTTGAATGAGTGTTGCAGTTGCGTTTGTAGGACTTCCCGGAAATTCAGTAGGAACCCAACTAATTTCTGGCTTGATTGATTGCACAATGCTCCCGTCTGTAAGGTTATTTGAAACACCAAATAACACGGTAACATTCTGTCCTGTAGGTATTGAGAGCGGTGCCGCGTACAAGCTCAACTTGAGTGCATGATCCCTAGGAGATACCATCTTAAAACTAGCGATACTGCCTCTCTCAGTTATAACATTGATAGTGTATGAGGAGGAGTTCTTCGCCGTCAGAGCTAGATTCTGGCCAAGTTTTGCTAATGAATCTCCAGGATTGATAACATCGTTTAAGGTGTAGTTCTTGTGCCACCCAGTAGTCGCTGTGGTGTTGGTAACCCACATTCTGACTAGTTTGGTGGGAAGACCTCCCGTATTTACTACCGTCATGTTGAACTTGTCGTTGTCTATCTTACCATCTCGCAGTTCTATTACCTCCTTGCCCTGTTCAGTGTCCACCGTACTTAGTTCTGTAATAACTTGTCCGTACTGAGTCTGAAAGTTTAGCCCTGACGTTAATACATTGAGGCCAAGGTACATTACTATTACAGCAAAGACAGCACCTATCACAGTGCTCAGGCCTTTCTTCTGTCGGTTTCTATGCAATTGCTATTCGCCCCTCCAGAGAATTCTTTCGATCGAACTAGATCTTATGGAAACGTCTTCCACTACCATAGCCAGCTTCGTCAGTATCTCATTTTACAAGTTATTATAGATCAGTAAGTTAGGTCAAGATGTTACCGCACCGATTTGATGTACAGTTCCAAGCTCCATAAGCAGAAAAAAATTAATTGATAGCTCCATAAAGAGTGAAAATATAGAGCGCTTATTCTTGGCTTACTGGTACTTCAACATCAGTTTTTTCTGACTGATCATCTTCAGATGTGGATTCTGACTTGGAGTGAGATCGTTTGGCGCTTTTCTTTCTGGGCTGTTCTATTTCTTCTGGCAAAGGCTCCGATACTTCATCTACAACTGCAGATTCTTCGGGTATTTCTGGCACCACTTCTCTTTCCTTGCTTACAGTGGGCTGGCTCGATGACAGCAGATCCGGTGGTGGACAAGGAGCATCTATCATCTTCGAGAGCACGAATATCTGTGAATAAACCTGCTGGTACACATCTTTCAGAATAACCGGTACCCTGGTCGTCGGGTGCGGTGCCAAAACCTTCTTGATCTGGTCTGCCTGTCCCTGTATCTCGGTTCTGCCCTCGACCTGATACTTCACAACTTTAGGTTCCGTTATAATCGTGAAGATAAATCCCAACGCTACCCTGTTCATGCCGTGCTCCAGCTCCTCGAGGTTGGCGCTGACGTTGAACTTGACAGCCTTGTAAAAGTCTGCCTTGCCGTCCATCTTCGTGCCTAATATACTGAGTATTTTAGCCTGAATTCTAGTCTGTGATATGGTTTCCAATTATACCTAACATTCAATATGAAATGGATATATGATCTAGTGTGTAGTTAGATGTTACACATTCATTCAATTATGCTACGAAGAACGCTATTTCCACACATTGGATTTCAAGAAGGCACACCTCGCGGTTAGTGACGAACAGCGAGCAAGAGAGGTTCAACAGGTAAAGATTCTGGACGGTAATGCAAGCATAAGAGTCACTACAATAAAGCCAAAAGTCTACGATTCTGAACTCATAAGCAAGTATTCAGTATCAAAATACAAACTTTGTCCGAACTATTCCTTCCCTGATGAGCTTTACGATCTAATACCAAAGAATACTCCGGCGTATATTGATAATGGCGAGCGTTATGTTGAACGCATGATGCGAGCGCTGTTCTTCTTCAAGCAGTGCGCGTTGATCGGTCCAAGTGGTACCGGCAAAACCCACATAGCTTACTTGGTTTCCGAAATTGCTGGTTTACCAATGTGGGAGATAAACTGCAGTCTTCAAACATCTGTTTACGATTTATTTGGAAGATATATTGGGTTAGGAAAGGAGAACTGGGTTGATGGTCAGATCGTATCATGGGCAAGGCACGGTGGCATATTATATCTTGATGAGGCCAATATGATGAAGCAAGACATTGCAACAAGATTGAACCCGCTCCTCGATACGAGAGGGCATATGGTCTTGACAGAAAAGGACAACGAGATTATACCACGTCACAAATATTCATACGTCATAATAAGCATGAATCCTTATTCAACAGAATTTGCCGGTACAAAGCCCTTGAACGCTGCCTTCAGGAGAAGAATGAGTGTCTGGGTCAACTTTGATTATCTCAGTGTTGGCAAGTCTATAAGTGATCAGGAAGTAAAAATTATTCAGGAAAAGGCAAAAATAAACAAGAAGGTTGCCAAGGGAATTGTTCAGGTGGGCGCAGAGCTTAGAAGACAGTACAAGGCTGGAGACATTCCATATGCTCCTTCCGTTGGCGACTTGATCAACTGGGGCCAGCTCGTTTGCGACGGTGTTGATCCGCAAGCAGCTGCCGAAGAAACAGTAGTAACGGTGACAAGCGACAATATGGAGGTGCAGGACATGACGCGAAGAGTGGTAAAGATGTTTTTTGGTGAAAACGAAGTACCTGATCCTGTAGGTGAATAGTTGCGATTCTACAACCATGTTTTATCCAGATCGTTGGAGATAACGCAGAAGACTGCCAGCGAACTCAAGGTATTAGTTTCTGACAAGTACAACTTTCCTTCCATAGACAAGGATTCATGCGGACCAGTGCTGCGCATTCCAAAACCAATAAAAAAGAAGAAGGGATTCATTCTAAACGGCGTCACTTTCCAGAACGATGCCCTTGGGCGCTCAATGTTGATGCGCATGATCATGTCATCTGTAGAACATCTGAGCATACATGCCATGATAAGCAACTTTTCCTTGTACAAGGATTGGGTAAAGGGAAAGGATCAGAAGCTTGCAGTCTTCGTAATTGATCTTATCGAGGACGTATGTGTCAACTGGTATGCGAAATCCGGTCCGCGGGGTTTGCTGCCTGACTTTGCATTTTCCAATGCCGTATCATATGCCACGCTTACAAACCCAGAGAAAATCAGATCAAAACAGATTTTGATGCAATCTGCGTTGCTATCATACTTTGTAGCTGGACGTTACAGATATCTGTTACCCTCATCCGTCAAAAGGGACGTATTTCTAATTCTTGGCGAGCTTCAGAAGTTCGAAAAGTTTCTTTCTGAAAAGAACAGCAAATCCATTTCAGGCAAACTGTGGAGCGATGATGATATCAATAAAATGAAAATGGAATTAGCGGATTCAATATACAAACGCCTAAAGAAATACGGTGCGCCAAAACAGATGCTTTTTCTTCCCTATACAGAAAGTGGAACATCTGCAGAACGGTTTGGCCAAGAACAGGTTTTTGATATGGAAAAAAGTGTAGGCATTTTGGCAGATACATACAAGACGCTTGGGCTCAAGTTCACTAACAATAGATCTCTCAAGGAAATACTAAGAATGTCGCAGAGCGAGGACACGGCAGGTATACTGTACGAAATTGCACATGAACAGTTATGGAAGGACAGGCTTGTCAAGCAGTACATGAAACTCGTGAATAGCACAGAATTTGATGATTTTGTATTTCCAGAAGAAGATTATGCCGAATATTACAGGATGTACAGAAAGTATGCTGGCGCGATCAGGAAGGTAATTGATCAGATACGCCAACTAAAGAACGACTTGGATTCGAATCCAAACCAAGAGATCGGGCAGACCGATCTTCAGGAAGTAATTCAGGCAATATCAGGGGATAAGGCAAATTACAATATGTTCATTCGCGACGACTATCTCACAAAAAACGAAGCATGGGGCATCCTGCTTGACATGAGCAGCAGCCTGAAACCGTTTTCTGTTACAACGAAAGAGATGGCATTGTGCTTGGGAGAAGTTGCAAAGGAGCTTATGGCTGGCGAAGGAAATTGGGGTCTCTATGCATTCAGCAACAAGTTTACTGTCGTCAAGGATATTGGCGAGGAATATAATGCAAATGTAAAGGCAAGGATCGGAGGGCTAACTAAGGGAGGTCTTTCATACATTCCCGATGCCTTGCAGTTAGGAGCGCAGATCGTCACAAGCGCTGGCAAGGAGCACAACTACCTTTTTGTGATCTCAGACGGTCTTCCTTCAGGTTATCCAGGAATTGAGGCAAAGCTTGAGACAACGATCAAGAAGTTAGCGCAAGGCGGTCTGATCATTATTCCAGTTGGAATTGGATCAAACGGTCTTCAGAAGTACCTGCGCAGTACATACCTCAAGGCGGACAATGTCCATGACCTTATGGGCAAGTTTACGAAGATGTATTTCTCGCTATCAACGAATTGATTGTTGCTCCTTTCTAATTACATCATGGTAAGTGTTTAATACTACTTCGTTGTAGTCATACCAGAGAAAAGTTGTACAGAGTACGAGTCAAACGCAAGGGACAGGTGACAGTTCCAGCAGATCTTAGAGAAAAGATGAATATAGATGAAGGTTCTGTACTCGAGGTAAAGGAACACCCAGAAGGGATTCTACTGAAACCACTCTCGAAGATCAAGATTGGAAAGGTCGTAGGTAAGAAAAAGTATAAGAAGATAATAAGCGAGTTAGACCAACTTCGCAAGGGATGGCGATGACATCAGTAGCTGATACAAGGCTACTTCTTACCCTGCAGTTTCCACCTGATGATGCCGACAAGACGAATATCCAAGCCCTAGTTCAGAAAGAGCTGGTACACGGTATTATATTGCCTAGTATAGTTCTGAGCGAATTTTTCAAGATAGCAGGTCCGAGAATTGGTATACAAGCTACAGCCAGAATTATAAACGTCCTCAAGGACAGAGGGATGAAGGTCAAATCTATAGACGAGGAGCATGCCATAGAGACAGGAAAGCTACTCATACGGCACACCAATGTACCGTTTGCGGACGCCCTCATAGCCTCGTTTGTATCTCTCAAGATTGCGGAGTACGTTTTAACCGATGATCCACACTTCAATATTCTGGGAACGAGGACAAAGTGGTTCTCATAAGTGTTAGCAGCTGTAAGCCAAAGAGAATCTTACTCATTCTTACGCATCGTTACAGGTAATTGTCGGCTAACGTTTTGCATTTTATCTCATCTAATAACACTGGTTGAACGAGAGAATTTGTGTATGTATTACATGATACACGCTATCGTTGATAATTCGCTGAAAGTGTCTAGATTCAGGGAAAAAAATGACTAACATAACTATGAGCAGAAAACACAAGAAAGGTATTAGCACAGTACTAACAACACTGATCATCGTCGTCGCTTCAGTAGTTCTAGGAACAGCAGTGACATTGTTCGGAACTTCGTTGTTCCAGACAGGTGCACAGGCGCAAGGGATGAGTGTATCAAACGCTCACATATGGCAGGGACTCAATGGAACTGACACCACAGTCGAAGGTGCCGTAGTCGTAAGAAATACTGGTGACAAGCTAATAGCAGTTGATGGTATTGAAGTACGTGGAGCATCAGTAGTTTTCAGTAATTGGTTTGCTTCAACTATATCAGAAACAACTCCTGCAGTGCAACAGCTACAATTAGCATACTGTACGCCACTGGCTACCGCGGTAGACTTGGATAACGCAGACGGCAATAATAACTGTACAAACGGTGGTGATATTACTACTGCGCTTGCTAAGCAAAGTAGCCCAGTAAGTCTTGAGCCGGGTAAGGCAGTCATTATCTACTTCATAATGCCGAGATCGAATGACCTTACCCTCAATAACGAAGCGGTCACGTCATCTGATGTTGGAGCAGCTGCAACAATGAAAATAACGGCAGGCCAGATCACGGCGGTACAGAGTGTCAGTGTAGCGAAGAACATCTAATGATAGTTGATGGTGATGCATGATGGCGCGCCATCACACCCTTCATTTTTCCCAAAATGGTGATAAAATTTGAATCTGTTTGGATCAAAAAAACAAAAGGAATCTGGCAATGGGTTGGATCATGCCAATCCTCAGACCAGTGATTTAGTTTCCATACTAAACATAACACATTTCAGCATTCCTGAAGGTTTTCAGGAACTCACAAGATATCCGTTAGATCCTCCGTTCAGCTACGCGGTAATAGCGCAGAATCCTTCAACGTCAGAAACCATGTACCTTGTAGACGAGCTTCCACTGAATGCAGACGAGAAGGTCCTGTATAATTTGATGCGAGACCTACTGGAACGCAGGCTTACGAAAACAGAAGAAGGAACAGAACAGGAGACATTTCACAGGCAACTCAACCAGTTACTTTCAGACACTAAAGAACAGTTCACAAGCTTCCCCAACACAAGTATGGAA
>Ga0187892_10009153_pt1 | contig 13171 bp, 9 predicted proteins | sample MA1701073metaG_FD_139345 | JGI IMG/M metagenome (GOLD analysis project Ga0187892, IMG submission 139345) | Bio-ooze microbial communities from a basaltic lava cave in the Kipuka Kanohina Cave System on the Island of Hawaii, USA - MA170107-3 metaG ...
GACCCGTAGCCCCAGATCAACGCCTTGGAAAGTTCCAAACGGCGCCGCCAGGACGACCGCAACGCCCCAAACGATGGATAGGCGCCAACGACCAGACATGCCGCATCTCCTTTTTTCCGAAGTTCGACAGGTTGCCCGAAAAGGCGTCCGGGCTCTCGCGGCACGCCCACGGCGTCTCTACTGTGCCTACTACGGCATCCGTGTCAACGGGTTCACCAGAATTATCCGTCTTTCGATTTTTATCAGGGCCGGCCCCGGCAATGGTTCATCTATCTCGGCGTGCGTTGAAGGTAGTCAAGGGCCATCCGCTCCGTCCCGATTTGTCCACATCCGGTCCGGCGGTGTCCTAACCCGCGAGGACACCGCCTCCGGTCCTGCCATCCTGGAAGGCTCGCCGATTCCGGGGTACGATAATTGCCGGAGCGGAAACTCACAGAGCGACTCCGCCTCTCGCTGTCGCCTCGTCCAGCCGATAGCTTAGGGGGCAAATTAGCGGTCGCAGCCTTACTTCTAGAAGCGCTCTCCCCGGTGTATCAATGAATCCTCATGATTGCCTGAGAAAGGACGATACCCGATTGCGAGCTTGCTCGCACCGCTGGTTCAAGGGCTGGCCGACGTACACGAAGGCTGCGGCTGCGGTCGTACTCTTAGCAGGAAGCCTCACCGCGCAGCCGCCGGACGGTCAGGATGAACCGGAGCCGCCGGGGCCGGTGCTGGATCTTCCTCTTCTCCGCGGTGCGCGCATCGAACTTCAGGTCGACCCGCCGGATGCCCCGCGTCGCTCCTCCTCCAACAGCCAGCCTGAGCTCGATCTGTCCGCCCCGCTGGCCAATCTGTTCGCGAAGGCTGAGGAGGCCGTCGGTCGTAACGATTGGAAACTGGCCGTAGACTCCCTCCAACGGATCGTTGAGGATCCCGAAGGCGCCTGGATACTGCGCCCGAACGGCCGGGCGGACGGAGACTTGATTTACGACTCGGCGGCCAAGGAGGCCGTTCGGCGTATCGCTCAGCTTCCACCCGACGGGTTGCGAGCCTATCGAACGCTTCACGACGGTGTGGCCAAGGGCCTCTTCGAGCGGGCCCGCGCCGCCCATGATGTCCCCGCCATGCGTTTGTTCGTTGACCGCTACCTTCTGACCGGCAGCGGCGACGACGCTTCGGACCTGCTGGCCTCCTGGGCCTTGGATGCAGGGCGGCCCGTCGAAGCGCTTGCAGTCTTAACCAACCTGTCGGAGCTGGTCACGGATCAAGACGTCTCGCCGGGTTTGATCGCCGGCAAACTGGCTGCTGCATATGCCTGGCTCGGCCGCAATGACGATGCCAGGGCTGTACTTGCCGCGTACCGGCAGTCTCACACGGCGGAAGCGGCCGCGTGGCTCTTGGGGGCGCCGATCGATGATCCATCGTCCGTTCTCGGCCGCCGATCCGCAACCGCGACCGGCGCGTCGACCGCGCTACTACTGAAGCCGGCCCTGCTCGATCCAGCGCCTTGGCAGTTTCAGCTTCCCGGTGTTACCGAGAACTTCTGGCCTGCGGCGCCGGACGCCGCCGATCCCGATGTGCCGGCCGAGTTTCCCAAGAATCAGTTGATCCTCGAGTCCGGCCGGCTTTTCGTCCGCACGCAGCGCGGCTGCGTCGCTTTGGATGCAGAAGACTTGGCGTTGGTGTGGCAAGCCTCATCCGGCAGCATCGCTAGCCGCCGCTCGACGCAACCTGTCGAAAACACAGTCGTGGTGCGTCAGCGTCGAAACGCGCAGGGACAAAACTCCAGGCCGGTGCCGCAGATCGAGCCGATTTTCGCTTCACTCTCTGCGGCCTGCGGTCTTGTCTTCACGATTGACCCCGCCGCGCGCCGAAATGAACAGTCCGCCGGAGTCTTCGGCGGGATACTTCCGCAAACCAGCTCACCGGACGCCGCTCACCGTCTGACGGCTTTCGATGCCGCAACCGGCCTCACTCTATGGCAACAGCCGGGAACCGACCCGGATGATGCGCTGCGCGACGTGCGCTTTCGCGCCATGCCGATCGAAGTGAATGGCAACCTGTGGACCGTCTTCCTTCGCCGAGACGGGTTGTTCGTCGCCGTCATCGACCCCAAGGATGGCGCCTTGCTTCGCACCGTTCCACTCTGTCCATCCGTGTTGGAGTTGTGGGAGAGTCGCCGCCTCCTTCAGGGCGTTGCTTCCGACGGGATGGTGTATATCCCGTCCGGTCACGGCATGTTGTTCGCCCTGGACGCCGCCAGGATCACTCCGCGTTGGGCCGTTGGTTGGTTCGACTATGACGAGGGCGGCCGTGGATCATGTGCGCCAATCGCGCGATGTGGGCTCGTCATTGATCCCGCCGAACACAGTGAACTTGCGGCGTTCTCGGCAATCAATGGATCGCGGGTTTGGAGTCTCCCGGTTTCCCTCAAAGCTCATATCATCGGCGCCGACGATCGCAACATGTGGTTGCAAGACGGCGACGGCGTGGCCCGCGTGTCCTTGTCGGATGGTGTCGTGAGCTGGCACCGTAAGCTGGATGCACCTTCGACGGGGCGAGCGGCGCTTTTTGGCGGTGTCATCTATGTCCCCACGCTCTACAGCCTACTGTGCCTTTCTGCAGACGGCGGCGAGGAGCTTGCTCGCGAGGTCATGCCGCAGTCGCAGGCGCCCCTCGGTAATCTGCTCTGTACAGAAGAGGGCCTTTTCAGTGTCGATCCTGTCCTCGTCCGCAAGTTTCCCGACATCGAGCGAGCTTATCCGCGGACCCTCGCCCAATATGAAACCAACCCGCGGGACGCATCCGCCGCCGTCCGCCTCGCACAACTGGAACTCCTGCGCCGACAGCCGGACCGCGCGTATGAAGTTCTAAAACCTGTTCCGCATCCTACGGACGAGCGATGGGCCGGACGGCTCGCCCATGCCCGCGTCGAGGCCCTATTGGCGATGGCCAGTGACTCAACTCCGCTCGACCGCCGGATTGCGGTGCTTCAGGACGCAGTCCGGACGGCCGCGACATCGTCCGACCGCATCCGCTGTGGGCTCGCGCTCTCCGACCATCTGGCGACCACGGGCAACGCCTCCGCCGCATTTGAGACCTTGTCCGCTCTGGGAGTCAGCTCCGACGCCGATGAACCGATGATCACGATGGAGCGCGTTCGCGCACCTGCCCGTTTTGAGCTCGCCCGGCGCCTCCGCGCACTGTCAAACGAGCTTTCCCCGGCCGATGTCGCGAGGTTGGGTGACGCAGTATTGGCCGCCATTCGCCAGGCCGCCGACAAGCTCGCCGGGGGCGTTGGCGTTCCAGAGGCTCGGACGCGACTTCGGGCCATTGCCGACCTGCACACCATCGGCGCCGCCAACCAGCACGCGCTTGCGGCGCTCGCGGACTGGGAGCTTGAGCGAGCACGATACGAGCAGGCCGAACAGTTGTTGCTCGAATGTGCACGCGCCCCAGGCGGCTCGATCGTTTCTACAACCGCCTTGGCATCCTTACACGAGTTGTACGCGCTTCCGGCGGTCAACCTCGCCGGAGGGACGGCCTCGCCTGCGGGTGCCGGCCTGTCAGGCAAAACTGCCTGGACGATCGAAAGCGGCGCCGAGGCCCGCCTGCCGCGGATCGTCCGGTTTCTAGAAAGCGATTCGGCCGCATTGACCGACCGCGTGGTCCTTTATGGACAGGAAGATCTGGTCTCTTGCCGCAGCTCCACGGATGGAAGGCTCCTTTGGCAGGCACAGCTTCGATTGCCGGAAGGCGTTTCGGACGAGGATCGGCGGGCGAGAAATACGACCTCAACCCCTCGATACGCCGTGGCCGATGGGCAGGTCGCGGTATTTAGCGGGGTCGACGGTCTCTTCGCCGTCGGGCTCGTCACCGGCCGGCGACTCTGGGCCGTGCCGCGTGAGGGCCTTAGTTCAGCGGATGAGGCGTCTGTAGGCTACCAGGCCATTGCGGCTCACGAAGGCATGCTTGCAGCCATGCCCCGTCCTGGGCGACTGACATTGATGAAAATGCTCGATGGGAGCACGGTCTGGGAGCACGACTTGCGCGGCGAATCCATCGCCCGCGTTTGGATGCATGACCGCACGATCGTCACGGCTGACGCCGCTGGATGCCGCATACACTTCTTCGATCGCGCCGACGGCCGGCTTCTGAAACGAGCTCTCTTCCAACAGGGGCCGCAACCGCCGTACACGCCTCCGGTTATCTCCGGGGGCCTCATTGTTGGGTCGAACATGGTCGGACAACCAGACGGATTGACCGGCCTCGACCTGGCAAGCGGTGAGGCGGTGTGGACTAGTGCTCTTGAGAAGCCCGCCGCGCATCTTTTTCCGGTGAAGGAAGGATTCGTCGGGATGGCCATGCTGGGGGGCGACGTTCGCGTGATTGAGGCCGCGACGGGACGTGTCATACTCGACTCCCGAGTTCCTGGGGCGACCGTTGTAACCGATGGCGCGATGAACGATGCCGTCTTGATCGTTCGCTATACTGAGGTCGAGCGGGGAGTACGACATCCAACGGTGGTCGGGTTGGATGTAGTCACGGGTCAGGTACTCTGGCATCGCAGCGGCTTCGCAGCGGTGGAACGATGGGATCAGCCGGTGCGCATGATCGATGGTCTATTGCTGGCAGTCATGCAGGGCGATGAATCCGAAGGACGGCACGACCAACCGCCCCTGAGCGTCGTAATGATCGATGCGAAAAGCGGCGAGAACCGAGGGGCCGAGGTTAAGTTCCCGCCGGTGCCCGCTCGGCAGGTAATCTACGACGATTGGGGCGCCTGGCCCGGCATCGTGCTCATGGGCGGTCCCGACCACATCCGCGCCCTGGCGACCGATTCATACCCGACTCCCGGAGGTGGCTTTTGATGCCATACGCACCTTTCCTGTGGACGTGGGGGAGCGATGATTGAACGCGTGGCCCATCGCGCTAGCGGTCGGGGTCGGCGGGCCCATTGCCTTAGCGGTGGGAGACTCGATTTCAGGAAGCGATCGTGGATGTTTGCCGCGGCACTGCTCTTGCTCGGTGTGAATCCGGGGCGGCTAAAGGCGCAGCCCGCCGCGACTCGGCCGCCGGTCGAGACCAAGCTACCCGCCGGAATCACGCCGGAAGCGAAGGCGGCCATCGAACGAGGCCTGGCGTACCTGGCCCGAACGCAGGACCGACAGGGATCGTGGGCCAATCGTGGCAATTACGGCGAGTTCCCAGTGGCGATGACCGCGCTGGCCGGGCTGGCCCTGCTCATGGACGGCAACACGACGACGCAAGGCCGCTACGCTCCGCACGTCGATCGGGCCACGACGTTCCTGATCCGATCGTCCGAGCAAAACGGCCTGCTGGCTCGCGGCGAACTCGACTCTCGTCCGATGCACGGGCACGGGTTCGCCATGTTGTTTTTGAGTCAGGTGTACGGCGCTACCGAAGACGTCGGACGTGCGGAACAGATCCATGACGTTCTCACCCGCGCCGTGGCTCTGACCGGCAGGGCACAGAGCGACCTGGGCGGTTGGCTTTATACGCCGGACGCGCAGGCGGACGAGGGCTCGGTCACCGTCACACAGGTCCAGGGGCTTCGCTCGTGCCGCAACGTGGGGGTCGCCGTGCCCAAGGCGGTGATCGATCAAGCGATGGAGTATCTCGAGCGGTCGCAAAACACCGACGGCGGGATTCGTTACACGGCCCAACGCCCGGGGCCGTCGCGCCCGGCGATCAGTGCCGCCGCCGTGTGCTGCTGGTACAACGCCGGGCAATACACCAGCCCCCTGGCCAAGCGGGCCCTGGAGTACTGCAAGCAGCGCATTCGGCCACACAACACGCAAGGTGGGCATGACTATTACGCACATTTGTATCTGGCGCAAGCAATGTACGTTTCATCCGATCCGGACTGGGAAGCGTATTTCGCCAAGCGGCGTGATTTTCTGCTGCAGGACCAGTTGCCCGATGGGTCATGGAACGGCGACCTTGTCGGCGACATCTACGGCACGGCCGTGGCCCTGGTTATCCTCCAACTGCCGTACAATCAGCTTCCGATCATGCAGCGATAACGCCGCGGCCGGGCTGTCGTCGTTCGGCGAGCACGGCTTGACGCATCATTAACTCTTTGGCATCCATACTTCGTCAAGTAAAGTGTTTCATGCAAATGGGTTCGTTTGGTATCTTTTTTATTGCGGTTCTTCCGCAGAGGTCTGATCGGGGCGCTTAAGTTTGCGCCGGTGGTGGAGTTGGGAGAGGGCGCGGTGGAGCTGGCGGTCGAGCATGTTCTCGTAGCGCACGAGCTTGAGTACTTCCTCGGGGGCGGGCAAGGCGGCGACGAGAGCGCGGCGCTCTTGGCGGAGGCGGCGGTACTTTCCGGCCTCTTTGAGGGCGTGCTCGATGGCGGGAATCACTTGTTCGTCGAAGTCGCGAATCTTTGCGGGCAGATCGCGCAGGAGGACGTCGCGCAACTGCGGCGGCGGAAGCGTCCAGACGGCATTGGAATAGCGGGTCTTGAGCTTGTCGAGCATCGGGCGGGCGTCGTCCAGCGCCCCGGCATCGTCGAGGTTAAGGGCCTGGAGGAATTGCAAGTCGTTTGCGCGCTGGTCGCGTAGGCCGCGGGCGTTTTGGAGCTGTTCCTGAAGGCGGTCGACTTCGTCCTGGACGGGACCGTCATCGCGTCGACATTCATCGAGGGATTCGCGGAGGGCGCCGACCTCGAAGCGTTGAGCGCGTCGGAGTCGCCAGAAGCAGGCGGCGACGCGTTCGACGAGGGCGTGCTCGATCACGTTGTGGGGATTGAACTCTTCGAGGAGGCTCTCAAGTAGGGCCTGGAACTCTTCGGGCCGTTCAGCGCCGTCGCCGCCGAGGACAACGACGTGGGAAGAGAGGAGGCCGTGCCTGAGGGCGTTGCGGGCGGAGCGGGTCTTGCCGCCAGGGGTTTTGGGGCCGGTCGATTCTTGGGCGTTGCGGCGGTTGGCCAAAAGCTGGCGATCGGAGACGACATTGGGCATCGGAGGACCCTCCTTTCCGGCGCGGGGGCGCCTATACCTAATATATACCGAACTACGCCGGGAGTCAAGCCGAGGCCGCGGATTTGCGCGGATCAACGCGGATTAAAAGGAAGGGGGCGGCAAGGGGGAGCCACAAGCCACGTAGAAGGGCGCGGGCGGGGCGCGGCGCTTGCTTTCCGCAGACGGAACTGGCGATGGTGTTGCGTGGCTCGCGGGACACGACGCAACGCCCCGAGTCGCGCGCGGGAGCAAGGGGATTCAACGAATCGTGCGAGTAACCCCTGGAGCGCAAGCTCGGGGGGCGATAAAGTAACGCAATCACGGTTGTGGAGGCTTCTCAATGGACGCGAACATGGCAAGTACAACCCGCATGACGAATGGTGGGTCGGGGAACTTACAGATGAAAGGAACTGTACAGACGACCCTGAGCGCGAAGCGAGAGCAGTGGCTGCAATGCATTCATGGGGATGATGAGAATTCCATGCGCCGCCAGATCATGGACCTGCTTGGGGACCTGAGGGCATGGTGGACGATCAACTCCGCTCGCGGACTCACCCCCTGTGACGAGAACGGCGAACCGAAAGCATGGAGACTACTGCATGGGTTGCTCAATCGGTGCTTCGTGACGAAACAAATGGTGACCGTGCGGCGTCTGTGCGACGGGTATCCGTTTGAAGGCAATAACGAGGTCTGGTCGCTGGTTTCGGTGCTCGACGACATGAAGAAGCACGCTCATCTCCTCACAAGAAAGGCGATCTTCGACGAGGAGCAAGTCCCCTACGACCTCGAGGCAATCGAACGCGACGTCGAACGAGAGAGGCTTGCTTTGACGTCGGGAAACGGGGACAGAAATAGCTACTGCCGTTTGACCTCGGCTGTAATTGAACAAAGACGGGCCGTGCGACGACACGAAGAACTGGATCTGCTCGCCGGAGTGAAAAACGAGGACCGGTCGGCAAACGATCAAGTGCGCCCCGAGTTCTTCGACGCGATGATATTGCGCCTACGAACAACGTGCAACGATATCTGTAAGAAGGTCAACAAGTTCCTCGCGCACGCCGCAACACCGGAAGATCGCCCCGAAGGTGTTTCGTCTTCGCAGACACCGGCGGCTCTCTTTGACGCGGCCAGGGTGATCAAGGAGACATTCGATTTTGCTTCGAGCGTTATCTTGGGGAAGGGGTGCCTGTCGCTTCTCGCATCAGAGCTTGTCGATCACCTCGAATACATCGAGTGTCCTCTGGTCCGCAAGGAAGACGTGCCGAAAGTTCGGCGTGTTTGGGACGAGACGGCACAAAAGTTGTCGGCGTCTTTCGGAAACGCGGAGGAGTTCATAAAGGGGCTTGGAGTGTCCGTGTGATGCCGGCATCACCCGCTCGTTTCGGCGGGGGGCGACCCGCCTACCCAGTTGCATAGGGTACGCCGCATAACACGTCAGTTCAACGCCTTGCAACAGCGCGCTGAGTACGCTAGCATGAGCCCGGTCCGGCACTCCTCGGACCGGTTTGGATTGAGTCATGTTCCGATACCGCTGGCCTGCGATCGCCCTCGTTTCGGCAGCCGCTGGGGGCGCCTCATCGTCCGCTCAGGCGCCTTTGCCCGCGACACTTACCACGTCGGAGCTGTTCGAGAAAGTCTCTCCGTGCGTTGTCAAGATCGTGGCCAAAGACGAGGATGGCCGTCCAATTGGAACAGGATCAGGCTTCGCGATCTCCTGGATGCCCGGTTCCGACCTGATTCATTCCAGGCGGATTGTCACAAGCTACCACGTCATCAGCGCAGCAGCGATCTTGTCGATCGACCCGCCCTTCACTGACCCCAGATTGCCGCCAGTCGGGCGCGCGCCGACCCTCTCTGAGCTGGAAAGTAAAACCGGCTTTAAGATCAGCGAAGAACTACGTCGGAAATTGGAACGCTCCGGCGACATTAGATCGAGTCACAATCTTACCATCCAAGACGACCGCGACGACCGCGCGTCCGTCAGCGACATCGTTGCCGAGGACAAACGGAACGACCTTGCGGTGCTCGCCGGGTTCGGATTCGTTGATCCCCACCTCACGCTCGTGGAGGACACGGTTCCCTCGATTGGGACCAGGGTCTTTGTTATCAGCAGCCCGGAAGGGTTGAAGAATACGCTTAGCGAAGGCCTTGTCAGCGGAGTTCGTGAGAGGGAGAACGGCGAAAAATGGATTCAGATTACCGCGCCAATCGGACCCGGTTCGAGTGGCGGCCCGGTCCTGACCGCCGACGGAAAGGTCATCGGGATCGTCGTGGCGTCGCACGAGGCAGGTCAGAACCTCAACTTTGCCGTTCCCGCCAGCGCGTTACGGCGGCTTCTCGCCGCCCAGACGGAGCCCCGCCCAGTCTGGAAAACCGTCAGCATCCAGGAAGAGGAGAGCGATGCCTTCAGTTCGGCGCGGGTGAAACTGAGGATTTCAGTTTGCGGCAAAGAGATTGACAAACTCTTCGGTGCGGATTGCCGCGCCAAGGTACGCGCAAGCGAGGAATCCGGTGACCAACTGGCACTTCTCCTCAAAGCTCGCGACGAATCTCGAAGTGACGAGCGCGCCATCAAATGTGAGGCTCTTCAGACGCTGAAGCGCGCCGTGGAAGCGAAGCCGGACGAGTACGAATACCTCGCAAATTTTCTCCTTGGGAAGGAGCTTGCCTCTATATTTGTCTGCCCCCCATGCGTCATGCAACGGGACTCGGCGCTCATACTAATGAACTCAGCCACAATAGACGAAATGCGCGCGAAATGCTACGACCCGGCAATCCCGCTCCTCAAGAAAAGCACCCAGTTGAACCCGAAGTTCTCGCCTTCATTTGCACAGCTTTCTACTATCTATCTGGAGACCAAGCGTTACCCCGAGGCGCTGGTTGCCGCGGAGTTTCTCGTCGCCCTCGTCCCGAATTGCTGGGAGGCGTACATGATGCGAGGCAAGGCTTTCGCGCATCTTAAGCGAATCGGCGCCGCTGATGAGGACTTTGCCACCGCAGAGAGACTTCGACCGAACTGGTTCGATGTTCATAAACAGGTATACAATACATTTAAGGACCCTGACGTTGGAGAATACCGCAAAGCATTCGACGCTATGGCGAAGGCGCTTTCGCTACCGCTACCAACGGACGAAAAGGAGTTAGAGCGGCGAAAGATAGATCGGTCGCTTCTCTGGTACAACATGGGTATCACGTATGAACAGCTTGGCGATCTCGACAACGCCGCACGCGCCTTTGAGGAAGCCAATCGCAGATAGGGCCCGACCATTTCCGTCGGATATTGAAGAACGCATCGCCCGTTGCCGGGCGGCTCTGCGGGGACACGGAAAGTGAGCCGGGAAGTGCGCGCATCCGTTCCCGCGCCAGCCGTCTAGCCGTGGCGTTCCGAATGGAACCCAATGGGGGGTCGTTCTGGTGCGCTGGGTGGGGTCATCAACTCTCGGATGGCATCGAAGACCACCCTGAACTGGGAGTCGTACTTCTTTTCGAGGGCTGCCAGTTTGCGGGCCAGGCCGGCATTCGATGTCAAAAGGCGGCGGAGCCGAACGAAGGCTCGCATGCTTCGATGTTGACGAGAACCGCCCGCTTGCTCCGCAGGACGCTCGAGAGCATGGCCACGCCCTGTTCGGTGAAGGCGTAGGGCGCGTAGCGGCGCCCGCCGCGAATGCTGTTTGAGGTCACAAATTGTGACCTCAAACTCGAAAACTCTGTTTTGTTGAGTTGAAACATGAAATCGGCGGGGAAGCGGGCCAGGTTGCGTTTGACCGCCTGCAGCAGCGCCTTGGTGGGGACGTCGTAGAGTTCGCCAGGTCGGCGTCGAGCATGACCTTCTGCCCTCGGATCAAGAGGATGGCGCGGTCTATGCGCTCGATGGGAATGACGGCGGTCTTCGTGGCCTGACGAGCGGCGGGAGTCTTCATACGGTCAGGATTAGCAGATCGCGCGGACTCGCGGCAAGTTTGGCCTCGGTGATTGCTACCGGGTTTCAGCCAGGAGTTTCTCGATTTCCTCACGGATTTTCTCGAACAGCGCGATTTTCACCCGTCCGAAGCGCGTCAGGACGATGCCCTGGTCGATGCTGAAGACCTTGTCGGCGCGGACCACGCTGGAGTGCTTCATCACACCCTCTTCCAATTGGGGCGTATCCAACGGAACGATATACGAGCGCGACGACACGTTAGACGTCACGCCTGCGATGAGCAGATCCGCGTTTTCGCGGTTGTACCGATCGTTCGACAAGACGACCACGGGGCGGACCTTGCGACTGGACAGGTCGCTGAACGGGACCGGGACCAGGAGCAAATCACGCTGGCCGTACGGCATCGTTCCAAACCCGGTCGTCGGTGTCGTTTTCCCAGAAACCCAAAGACGACTCGCTCGCAAGAGCAAGGTCCGCCATCTCGTCGCCGGCGGGCAAGACGATGATCTCGACAGTCTGCCCATGACGAAAGGGAAGGGCCTGCAGCCGGATCATCCCGTCCGGTTCCACCGTCTTGATGATCCTTAGCGCGCGCATATGACACGTCTCCGGGAAAAACACCAAACCACTTACGCCAACCGCGTCCGTAAAGCATTCTATCAAGACGACAGCCCTCGGTCTATCGCCGCCCGAAACCAAGGGCGGAACCGGGTGAGCGTCAAGTTAGTAGGTAAACGGCTTTCTTGGGGGTGGCACGGGCAGCTTGTCTGCCCGTGGCCATTCGCGCTCCAAAACACTGGCGGGCAAGCCGCCAGTGGCACCCTGTTTGGGGCTTGTTTACCAACGCAAATGACGCTCACCCGCGGAACCTCGACAGGTCATCTTCAATGCGCTACAGTCACGCTAGCCGCAATGCGGACAGGCCCCCGGGCACGGAATCAGGAGTAAGGAATGAATCGAGACATAAGAGACCCAACAGCAAGCGGCCCTATTGCCGATTCGGATACGCAAGCAGCGGACCGTCTGCGGGCGGGTTATGCGAAAATCCGCGGCGAGCTTGGCAAAATGATCGTCGGCCAGGACGCCGTGGTGGATCAACTCCTGATTGCGTTGTTCGCCAACGGGCATTGCATCGTCGAGGGCGTGCCGGGATTGGCCAAGACCTTGATGATCTCCACGCTGGCCCGGTCGCTGGATTTGTCCTTCAGCCGGATTCAGTTTACGCCGGACCTGATGCCCTCCGACATCACCGGAACGGAGGTGATCCAGGAGGACAAGGGCACTGGCACGCGAGCGTTCAAGTTTCTGCCCGGCCCGATCTTCGCGAACGTCATCCTCGCGGATGAAATCAATCGCACGCCCCCCAAGACGCAAGCCGCGTTGCTGGAGGCCATGCAGGAGCGGCACGTGACCGTGGGGCGCGAGCGCCATGACCTGGCATTGCCGTTTTTCGTTCTGGCCACGCAGAACCCCATCGAACAGGAGGGAACCTACCCGCTGCCGGAAGCGCAGCAGGACCGCTTCATGTTCAAGATTCTCATTGGCTACCCTTCGTACGAGGAGGAGTACGCCGTGGCCGAGCGAACCACCAGCAAGGAACTTCCCGGCGCCCGGCCGGTCCTCTCGGCGGACGATATTTTGCAATTCCAGCAACTGGTGCGGCGGATTCCGGCCGCGCCGGACGTGGTCCATTACGCGTTGGATTTGGTGCGGGCGACTCGCCCGGTCGAACCGCAAAGCTCGGCGACGGTGAAGAAAATGCTCAGTTGGGGCGCCGGGCCTCGCGCGGTGCAGGCTTTGCTGCTGGGGGCCAAGGCCCGCGCCGCGATCCTCGGCCGCCACCACACGGGCGTGGACGATATTCGCGCCCTCGCCCATCCCGTTCTTCGTCATCGAATCGTGACCAACTTTTCCGCCGAGGCCGAAGGGTACACGCCGGATCGAATCGTCGACGAACTGCTGAATACCATCGACCCTCACGCGACGGATTTGGACCGCCATGAACGATTCCGCAAAGTACTTTCAGCCCGAGGTTCTTAGTCGGATTTCGCGGCTGGAGCTTCGGGCTCGTCATGTCGTGGAGGGGTTCGTCAGCGGCATGCACAAGAGCCCGTACCGCGGGTTCAGCGTGGAGTTTGCCAACCACCGGCCGTACGTCTCCGGCGACGATCTCCGACACCTCGACTGGCGTGTCTACGCGAAGGCCGATCGATACTTCGTCAAGGAATACGAGGAGGAGACAAATCTGCGGACGCATCTGCTGCTGGATTGCTCCGGGTCA
>Ga0187892_10009154_pt1 | contig 13170 bp, 13 predicted proteins | sample MA1701073metaG_FD_139345 | JGI IMG/M metagenome (GOLD analysis project Ga0187892, IMG submission 139345) | Bio-ooze microbial communities from a basaltic lava cave in the Kipuka Kanohina Cave System on the Island of Hawaii, USA - MA170107-3 metaG ...
AGCGGCCAGCCTGGAAGCAACCAACCGGCGCCTGCGGCTGCTGCGGTATGGCGATGTTTGCTGATACAAAGGGAACCGTCCGCGCGTTGTACCGCTCGGCCACTGAGAACGTCCATCGTGACATTTACCTGCTCACTTCACCCGATGATGCTCGCAGCTTCGAAGGCTGCAAGTTGCCCGTGGGAGATTAATGCGTGCCCCATGAGCAGTATGAGCTTCGCCGAAGCAGCCGGCAAGGTAGAAGGAGCTTGGGAGACCGGTGGACAGGTCTATTTCGCGGATCTGACCACAGCGAATGTTGTTCCCGTGAGTGCACCGGAGGAAAGCCAAGGTCGCAAGCACCCGCGTATCGCTATTGGATCAGGCGGGGAGACATTGATGGTTTGGACCGAGGGAACGGGTTGGGCGCGTGGCGGCTCGCTCGCGTGGCAGCTCTATGACCCGAGTGGCAAAGTGATCGGCGAGAAGCGTACCAAAGGGGGTGTACCTGCATGGAGCTTTGGCGCGGCAGTTACAAAGCCTGGTGGATTTGTCGTCCTCTACTAATCCATAGCAGTTCCCGTTAGCGCTGCTTGCATTAGGGTTCCCGACTGACCAATGACAAATGACTCTCGGGCCGCTGAATGAACCGGTAGTCGTTGACTCGACCTGGCAAGTCAGTGGATTGCCGTAAGTGTCCCACCAACCCGTGATCGGAACCAAGTCTCAACTACTCCTCCGAGTTGGGGCATCTGAATGTCGCATGGGCATTTCTTCTATGATCTCCATGGTGCCCAGCTTGGCAGTGGCTTCCAAGCTAAAGCGCCAGCTTCCGAAGTCGCAGCGCATTCATGATCACGGTCACGGAGCTGAAGGTCATGGCCGCAGCGGCAATCATGGGACTCAGCAGCAGACCGAGAATGGGATAAAGTACACCGGCTGCGATGGGCACTCCCAGAACATTGTAGATAAACGCGAAGAAGAGATTCTGGCGGATATTCCGCATGGTCGCGCGGCTGAGTTTGCGAGCACGCACGATGCCTTCGAGGTCTCCCTTCACCAATGTGATCCCGGCACTCTCGATGGCGACGTCGGTTCCAGTACCCATCGCAATGCCTACTTGAGCCTGAGCCAGCGCCGGGGCATCATTGATCCCATCGCCTGCCATCCCGACCACCTTCCCTGATTCTTGCAGACTGCGAATCGCCGCGTTCTTCTGGTCCGGCAGCACCTGGGCTTTAACTTCGTCAATTCCCAATTGTCGGGCCACCACTTGGGCTGTCGCTTCGGTATCTCCCGTCAGCATGATGATGTGGAGCCCTTCGTCGTGAAGTGACTGAATTGCTTGGCGAGAAGAGGGTTTAATCGGATCGGCCGTCGCCATTAAACCGGCTGGCTCGCCGTTGACACCCACGAACATCACCGTATGGCCTTCCTGACGCAACGCTTCGGCTCGGTCAAGCAAGGGCTGGACGTTCAGCCCGAGTTGTTCAAAGAGCTGTTGATTTCCGAGGGCTACTTCCTTACCCGCCACACTGCCCATCACTCCCTTGCCGGTCACGGAGCGGAAATTCTCCACCGCAGGAAGGTCAAGTCCTCTTTCCCGTGCAGCGGCCACAACAGCACCCGCCAGCGGATGCTCGCTGCCCAATTCCAGGCTGGCTGCCAGCGCCAGTACTTCTACGTCACTCCGCCCGGGCAGTGCGACCACCGACTGGACCTTAGGCTTTCCGGCAGTCAGTGTTCCAGTTTTATCTACAACTAGAGTATCCACTTTCTCCATCACTTCGAGCGCCTCCGCATCTCTGATGAGCACTCCCGATAGAGCGCCGTGGCCCGTGCCCACCATGATCGACATAGGGGTTGCGAGGCCTAAAGCACAGGGACAGGCAATGATTAGCACGGCGACAGCATTGATGAGCGCATGGGCCAGGCGCGGTTCGGGACCGACAAGACTCCAGACAATGAACGTTCCCATAGCCACCAATACCACCGCAGGGACAAACCAGGCGGAAACGACATCCGCCAGCCGCTGGATAGGCGCCCGGCTGCGCTGTGCTTGCGCCACCATTCGAACGATCTGGGCGAGCAGCGTGTCGCTTCCGACTCGTTCTGCTCTGATCACCAACCCTCCGGTCCCGTTCACAGTGCCTCCGGTGACCTTGCTTCCCTCGGCCTTCTCCACTGGGATAGGCTCCCCCGTAATCATGGATTCATCCACTGAGCTGGCCCCCTCCATGACCACGCCATCCACTGGGATCTTCTCACCGGGTCGCACACGCAAGATGTCGTTCGGCAACACCCGATCCAACGGGATATCCTCTTCCACTCCATTCGCTCGCAGGACACGAGCCGTCTTGGGTGCCAGGCCCAACAGAGCTTTGATCGAACTGCTAGTCTGACTGCGGGCGCGAAGCTCCAGAACTTGCCCCAGAAGAACCAGCGTAGTGATGACCGCAGCCGCTTCAAAGTAGACTGCCACCTCGCCGCCGTGACCACGAAGTGCTTCCGGGAAAAGGCTGGGAAAGAGTGCCCCGACCAGACTATAGAGGTACGCAGTGCCGGTCCCGATGGCAATCAAGGTAAACATGTTGAGGCTTCGATTGACGACGGAGGCCCAGCCACGCTGAAAAAAAGGCCAGCCACCCCAAAGCACCACTGGCGTCGCCAAGACCAGTTGGAACCAGATCAACAGGCGCGCCGAGATGGCATGCTGCAGTGGCTGTCCCGGAATCATCTCGGACATTGCTATCAGAAACACCGGCACCGTCAAGGCGACACTGAACCAAAACCGCCGTGTCATGTCTCTAAGCTCTGGATTGCTTTCCTCCTCCAGCGTCACGACGCGGGGTTCAAGGGCCATTCCACAAATGGGGCAAGATCCCGGTTCGCTTCGCACTACCTCGGGATGCATCGGGCAGACGTATTCCGTCTTGGAAGGAACGGCAGTGATGCTTGCCGGCTCCAGAGCCATGCCACACTTCGGACAATTCCCCGGGCCAATCTGGCGAACTTCCGGGTGCATGGGGCAGATGAATTCCCGTTGTTCTGCGGTCTGGCCTGATGCGTGCGAAGCGCGATCTCTCGTTTCACCATGCCCGCGATGATTCAGGTACTTTTCCGGCTGAGTCCGGAACTTCTCCAAACAAGCGGTGCTGCAGAAGAAGTAGGTTTGCCCTCCGTGTTCGTAAGATCCTGCCGCCTCCCCAGGCTCGACGTCCATGCTGCAAACGGGATCTTTCATTCTTCCATCTCCATGATCGGCGATTCCAACTCGAGAATCCTCGTGAGTCCTTGCTACCTGGTTCATAAACCCTCCGTCATTATACCCGTCGCTTAATCTCTGCCTACGTCACAATGTCGCAATGGCCTTAATTGATGAGTCGCTATGCCTGTCTTTTGCTTTGAAATTGTGGGCTCCCGGACCTCCTCTTTTGAAACGTCCCTTGCGCTCTTCACTCCTGCTGACGGACGGCACGGCAAAACATTACAGTTCCTTGGCAGCCACGAGATGGGCGTGCTAGCCTTCCTCTATGAATTGCGAAGATCCCCATTCAAAGTCTCTTTCCTCCGAAGCGATTGAGAGACTGCTGGGCAGCCGCCAGCAGTTTTTAAACTTTCTGGCGAGACGGATAGAGTCAAGAGCGGATGCCGAGGACATTCTTCAGGCAGCTTTTGTACGGGGTATCGAACGGGGTGGCAGCCTGCGCGATGACCAAACTGTGATCGCGTGGTTTTACCGGCTGCTGCGCAATACGGTTATAGACCACTACCGACACGAGGGCTCCGCCAGAAAGGTAGTGGAGGAATGGGGTGAGGATCTGGAAACGATGGCAGATCCGAACGACTCTCTGAAGGATGGCATCTGCCAGTGCATGGCTAGCCTGATGCAAGAGCTGAAATCCGAATACAAGCAGGCCCTTGAGATCGTCGATCTAGGTGAAGGCACCCTGAGCGAGTTAGCCGAGCAGGCGGCCATCACACCGACAAACGCAGCTGTGCGTATCCACCGCGCTCGCAGGGCGCTGAAGAAGCAAGTGGAACTGGCTTGCGGTGCCTGCGCGGAACACGGCTGCCTGGAATGCGGCTGCCGGTCCAGCAGCGTGCTCGGTTGAATTGCTATAGGACATGAAAACCTTGACAGCCACGCGCGCGAGGGGGAGTGCGCGCATATGACTGACGTGCCCCTCTACCTCGACTCCAACGACGACACCGGCGTGAGGTTCGGCCGCGGGTCGACCACCTGCACACCGCGCTCGGTGTACGTGTTTTGGATCATCGTCATCGTGCCGGTGTTTGTCATTGAGCATCTCACCGACGGTGGCCTTGGGGGCCACATACCGTGATGACCATGACACCCCGGCTCCGCAAGTTCGCGCTCACCGCGCATATCACTTCCTCGGTCGGCTGGCTAGGCGCGGTCGCTGGCTTCCTAGCTCTCGCCGTCGCCGGTCTGACCAGCCAGGATGCTCAGATGATGCGTGCCGCCTATCTCGCGATGGAGTTGACAGGCTGGTTCGTCATCGTCCCGTTGAGCCTCGCTTCTCCGCTAACCGGGCTTGTCCAGTCACTGGGCACCGCGTGGGGATTGTTCCGGCACTACTGGGTCCTGGTGAAGTTCCTGATAACCATCCCTGCCACCATCGTCTTGCTGTTGCACATGCAACCAATTGGTGCCATGGCAGGAGTAGCGGCAGAGACGCCATTGTCCAGTGCCGATCTCGGCGGGCTGAGGATACAACTCGTGGCCAACGCCGGTGCCGCCCTGCTGGTGTTGTTCGTGGCCACAACGCTGTCGGTGTACAAGCCGTGGGGCATGACCCGGTACGGGCGGCGTAAGCAGCATGAGCAGCGTACGGGTGTTGCAGCCGTCTGGCCCCCCTACCCCGAGAACGACGACGCCGTGGAGTCCGCTCGCGGATTGACCACCAGCACACCACGCTCGGTGTACGTGTTTTGGATCATCGTCATCGTCCTGGTCCTGCTGTTTGTCATCCTGCACCTCACCGGCCGTGGCCTTGGGGGTCACACAACGTGATGACCATGACGCCTCCGCCTCCGCAAGTTCGCTCTGACCGCGTAACTCACTTCCTCGGTCAGCTGGCGCGGCCCGGTTCGCTGGCTTCCTAGATCTCGGGGTCGCCGGTCTGACCAGCCAAGATGCGCAGATGGTGCGTGGCGCCTATCTCGCGATGGGGTTGACCGGCTGGTTCGTCACCCGTTGAGCCTCGGTTCGCCGGTAGCCGGGCTTTGTCACCATGTGGGACTTGTTCCGCTCAGATGTTGGGTAGTTTTGGGTAAAGATGCACAGTCGGAGTGTCAGCCTGGCTGAGGGGCGGGTTCACCTAGATTGTAGTAGCTGCACCCGCCCAGACCTCTAATAGGAACGGAAAATACTATCGCCAGTTCTAGTAACGATCCCTGCCGTATCGGCCACGATTCTGATCGTTGTAGTAGTAGTCGTCGCGGTCGTAATCGCGGTAACGGCCACGGCCACGATTCTGATCGTTGTAGTAGTAGTCGTCGCGCTGATTGAGCCTATCTTTCTCGTTGCGCTGGTGATACTTCAGCTCATCACGCTCCTGCCTCTGATGCTCGCGAATCGCACGGTCGTTACCGTAGTAGCGACTCTCCTCACGCTGATGTTCCTTAAGGGCCTGCTTCTCGTTCTTCTGGTGTCTCTTTTCGGCGCGCTTTTGGCTACCACGGTCGTAGTACTGGTCATGTGCCTCCACATACGTTACCGTGCCTGCCCCAAGCAATAACGCCGTGCCAAATGCGAGGGCGCCTGCAGTCCGCTTTAGTAAATCAATTTCTCGCCTCATGTCGTCTTGCCTCCTCTTAACTAAGTTCACTATCACCATGTTTAGGATGCAAAAAGTCCGCCAGTTGGGGCTTGGATTTGCAAAGATACCAGAACCTGTTTATTTTGAGGAGCATGCCCCTCCGTGGTCCAGCTCGCGAAGGGGGAAACGAACTGGAACGTCCGTAAAATCTCTACATTGTTTATGGAGCCTGCCACGCGTCCAGTGATAGTGTTTAATTGTTGTAGTTTTTTTTTAGTCATTTGTCTGATGATTTTTACCCCACGGGCCGTGTTTGCTATCTATCTGCTCAGAAGACCAACCTGCAGGTGTTGTCCAAGAACCTCAGAGACTGGCTTTCCTTGCCTGATAAAGCGACAGTGTCCCGAACGCTGTCACATAGCGGCAGGTCTCCCGGACATCTTTGAACCCGGCGTTTCGAAATGTCTCCAGTAGTTCTCCCCTAACATTCCCTGAGGTCGTCTCAAAACCATCCAGCATCTGAACCAAGAGAAAGGCCGCTCGCATTAAGGTATTCTGAGCTTTCCCCCAGTCGGCGACATGAGGCTCCCCCGTTGGCCGCAGAACTCGAAATATTTCCTCCAACGTACGACGTTTGTTCTCTGGCGTCAGGTGATGAAAGAACAAACTGGAAAGCACTCTGTGAAAGTAGCAGTCGGGATAACGCAGTTGCATGGACAAACCGAGATCCAAACCTACGTCCAGTCTGGACTGAGCCCGTTTGACTCTAGCAATCTCAAGAGCCTTGGGATCAGCATCGAGACCAACGACTTGCGTTTCTGGATGTAACTTCTTGGTGAGCAGGGTAAGGGTTGCCGTGCCGCAACCGAGATCGAGAATGCTATGACCTTGCTTCAGGCCTGCTTCCTCTATCAGCCTGAGCTTGAAAGTCTGCTCCCGCACGGTCACCCGAAGAACTGGATCATACAAAGCGGTCAACCAGCCGTACTTCAGTGCTGAGATGTATGGCGTCCGGTCTCGATTCATATCTTGAGGAGTCCACTACACGTCGGGTCGCCCACATCCTGGACGACTGCTAACCACTATTGTCGAATGCTCCTTTGCGTCCTTCCACTACGCCCGCCTGCGGTTGGAAACAGGTCGAGCTGGCCTCTGGCGATGCGTGGAACGTCGGTGTCTGGAATGCAGCGGGGGTCCCGCAATGCCGCCCCTTCGATTGCGACTGTCTTCTAGAATCTAGATCGCCAGACGATTGGCTCAGTGCTTTTGGGCAGATTTTCCCTTGTGGCCGTTCTGATGTTCTGCGACGCTCAGCAGGATTTCTCGCGCCACCAGTTCGCCACTCGCCAGCTTCGTGCCGAATACCGTGACTCCATCTCCCTTCTTCAGATCCGACTTCGTGACTTGAGCGCTGCCTCGTTCAAATTTCGTCTTTTCGTTAATCGTAACCGTCTTCGCACCGGCTGAGGTCTTCAGTTCAATGCGATCGTTGACAATGGAAACGATTTCACCTTGGACGCCTTTGCCCTTGTGCTTGCTCGGATCGTGGGCTCTGGCGGCAGAGGGGATAAGCAGTACGGCGAACAAAAGGGTCATAGACAATTTCTTATGCATGATTAATCTCCTTAATAAGGTAGATGCAGTTTCAGAGTTCTAGCCGCCAAATAATTGGATTTAGCGTTCCTTCATTTGACCTCAGTTTTGTCGGACATTTCTGTCCTCATCATGCCGGGAGCTTCTAATCCGCCTGCGAGGAGTAAGCCTTGAATCTCGACGGCACTGCGCCAGGTGTTCACTAGGGCCACAATGTAGTCTTCCTGCAACTGAAAAAGGTTTCGCTGGGCAATCAGCACCTGGGGATAGGCAGCGGCCATTTGCCGGAAGTTATTGAGGTAGAGGTCATAGGCCTTCTGGGCGCGAGGAAGCATTCGAGTTCGATACTTCTCAGCCGTAATCAGCGAGTCCTGGTACTCCTTGTAGGCTCGGGCCATCCGCATGCGCAGAGAGAGTTTCACGCGGTCCATCTCGCGTTGCGCTCGCTCCAGGTTCGCCCGCGCTGCAGCTACATTGCCTTGGTTTCGGTTAAAAAAAGGAACCTCAACGCCCACGTCGAAGAAGCCTTCCATCCCTACCGGTGTTCCACCCAGTTCAAGAAGCTCGCGGTTGTATCGCAGTCCGCCCCGAGCCACGATATTGGGCACCTTCTCCACCTTCGCTCGGCTGAGCGCCGCTTCCTCCCGAGCAATGGTTACTTCAGAGGTTCGAATCTCAGGGCTCTCGCTGAAGAGCTTTGCAATGGCGCTTTCCAGCTCCAGCCGAGGAACTTCTTCGAGATTCCCTTCCAGCGGCGCGGGTTGGAGTGAGGGACTGCCGACCATCGCTGCCAGTTCTCGCCAGACTCGCGCCTGGGCTGTCTTGGCCATGGCGAGATTAACCTCCGCCCGATCAGCTTCAATCTCCGATTCCAGAAGATCCGGCTGATCGGCTGCCCCTACGTTGGTCAGCTCCTTTGAAATCTTCACCGCCTGCTGGGAAAGGGTTGCCAACTGTGTTTGCACTTGAACCTGGCGCTCGGCACCCAACGCTTCGTAATAAAGGCTGCGGACGGCGTTGAGAACCCGTTGCTTCTGGGCTTGAGCCGTAGTTTCAGCCAGAAGCCGCTCTTGTTCGGCAATGCTCCGGCTTTTTCCTAGTTTGCCGGCAGTCACGAATTGCTGCTCGACGAAGAAACCAAATTCACCACCTCGAATGATTGGGCCTGGCGTGTTCTCGTCCCCAGTCGCCCCAATCGTCGGGTTAGGATAGAGTCCGGTCTGTCGCTTTCTCCCTTCCGCAGCCCGCACGCTAGCTGCGGCCTGTGCCAGCGTCGGATTGCTCTCCAGAGCAATCTTTTCCAGATCCTCAAGGCGCAGGCGCGTTTCTCCTTCTTGAGCTGGAGGCAGAGCGTGAGGCTTCGCCGTTTCGCCTTGAATCGGCGGTCCATGCTGGTGCTGGTGCGGAGGTTTCGCCTCCTTAGCTTTGCTGATGGATTGCCCTGTAAGGATTGATGGCAGACCCGGAATCACCATAAGTGCGAGGGCCGCCCCGATTGCTTGTCTTTGAAATCTCATCCTCACCTCCTCGTGAAATTGTCCTTGAACTTGCGAATGGCCAGCTTCTGGACGGCTCAAGGTTTGTGCTGATGCGGTGGCTTCGCCTCGGTAGGCTTTTTGCCTTCTTGAGGTTCTTGCTGTTTCATTTCCATGATTTTGTCGTAGATATCGGGAGGCAAAACTCGAACCAGCGTCATCATTCCCATCATGGCGCGGTCCCAGGTGGGGCGCAGACCATAGAACTCCGGCTTGTTCGGTACCAACTGCGACATGTCCATCCACATGTCCTGCGGGTAGCCAGGCACCTGCTTTTTCAACGGATCGTCCACCGGATACATGACATCGCCTGGCTGGCTTGGCATCTGATGACCTTCATGACCTTTCATCTGGGGGTCCTGCTTTTGCTGACCTTTAGACTGCGTGGGACTCTGAGGTTCTTTTGCGGCGGAAAATCCCACGAGATGAGTAACTGCCTTTTCCATCCGGGCGCTTTCGCCGATATCCCGGCCGAAAGATGGCCCAAAATCTTCGGATAGCGCATTCCCGTCTCGAAGCATTCCCATTCCGTTTTCCATGCTCATGCCCGTATGCATGCCGTGACCGCCGTGGGAGAGGGGACCGACCATCGAGACCATCTGATTCATCATGTGATGGGGCAGGTGGCAGTGCAGCATCCAGTCGCCCACATATTTGGCTTCAAACTCCATCGTGCGCGCCTGGGCCACGCCCACAATCTCCGTGTTGCCTGGAGTCCAGGCACCTTCCGGGACCCGGCCGCCTTCAGTTCCGGTGACAACCCAGGTATTGCCATGCAGGTGCATCGGATGATGATCCATTCCCAGGTTGACGATGCGCAGACGAATGCGCTCTCCAAGCCGCGCCAGCATGGGCGTGCAGGCCGGACCTGCCTTTCCGTTAATCGTGAGCCAGTTGAATTCCATGGCCAGAGTGTTGGGCACTGTGTTGTTCGGTAGCAGCGCCCATTCCTGAAGGATGAGACCAAAATCTCGGTGAACCTTGGGCTGGTAGGCTTGTTTCGGGTGGAGAATGAACAATCCGATCATTCCCATCATTTCCTGCATCGCAAAGTGAGAGTGATAGAAGAAAGTCCCGTGTTGATGGAGAGTGAACTCGTAGACATAGCGTCCGCCTGGCATGACCGGATCCTGTCCGAGACCCGGAACACCGTCCATTTCCATCGCCACCTCAAAGCCGTGCCAATGCACCGTTGTCATTTCGGGCAGGTGATTGTCGAAGATCACTCTCACGCGCTCACCTTCGTTAGCTTCAATGGTAGGCCCCGGCAGGCTTCCGTTGTAGCCCCAGACATCCACCACTTTTCCTGGAACAAACTCCGTCCTCACCGGCTCGGCTATGAGATGGAACTCTTTGACGCCCTCCACCATCTTCCACGGCAGCGTGGGAACATCCGGAGTCTCCACCGGCAGGTATTGGCCTTTGGGGGCCTCCGTTGGAATCTTGACGGCTTTCTTGGCGGGCCGGGCTTCAGAAGGTTGCATTTGCTTCATCTGCTGCATGTCATGCGGTTTCTCCTGGGCCATGGCCTTTTGGCCTACTACCAGTCCAGCGCTTAGCGAGCCAACTCGCTTGAAAAAATCTCGTCTGTTCTTGCTCATAGACTTCTCTCCTCAATTGCTTCTTCTTCGTGTTTCTCCTGGTCAATATTCAGCCAGAAACCCGGTTAATGTTCGGACCCCGGGCCTTCCAGTGCAACGTTCGCCGGTCACCACGGACGCCGACACCTTTTTCAAGAAGACAGTTTCTGACCCAAGCCGTCCGCCGTGTATTCAGTGCCCATGCGGCTTGCTCTGTTCGTGCTGGGGAGTCGAAGTCTTTTCGCTCCCGCCTTCCTTCTCCAGGGCATTGATCTCATTCATTAGCTCAATTTCCCGCGCCGTGAGACTGGGCAGATGCCGGATGAACAGAACCAGCTTCCAGTTCTCTTCATCTTCGCCACCCCACCCGGGCATGCCGGTAAAGCGAATGCCGTTTTTGATGATGTAGAAGATTTCTCCGTCCGCCAGATCTTGAGTCTGCCTTTCGCGCATGTCCGGGGCTGGCGGGTAGAGACCCGAATTGATCTGGGTCTTCCCGCTTCCGTTATTGGCATGGCAAATGGCACAGTGATCCGCAAAGTGGTCCCGCGCTTCGGCTATGTCTAGTTCCGTTGGGCTGAGGGGATTCTTCGACTCTCTGGCGCCCCGCGGTGTTGCAATCTGCCGGGCATGTCTCGCCAGGTAGGCCTCGAACACACTCGGCTTATCTCGTGCGCTGAAGCCATGCGAGCTGACAAACCAGTAGACCCAAACGCCCCCCAAAAGGACAGCAGCCAAAAAAAGCCCCCAGATAGTCCTTCTCCTATGCAAAGCCATGTTGACACTCCTACGCTCGGCAAATTGAGGTGTAAATCGGGAAAGGCAACTCCCTTGTGAACCGCTACAGCTGAGGTGTTAGCAGACGAGTTTGCCTTCCGAGAGACAATGGACAGCAGGCACAACTACTGTCCAGATTGCGAGGCTGTATATTTGGAGATCAAATACGAAGGTTGGAGTTCAGGAGGAAGGTGTTCTGTTCAGTCAGCCACAAGAACAAAGGGGGACTGTGCAGTCTGGCTTCCAAAAGACTGGAGACGGTCTTCGATGAAGAATCATAATCGGCGACCGAAAGTTTGGATATCTCGGTCCGAGAAAAATCTAACGTGACGACAGGTTCCTTTGCAGGGGATTGATGAGCCTGAATAGCGCAATCACATCCAGATTTCGCGTCCACTGCAAACCTGGGGGACGCTTTCGAATGGGGACAGGCCTGAGAGTTGGATTCTTGCTTTGCTTCACGATGGCAGCTTCGAGTCCGTGAGTGGCAATTTTGAACGCAGGCAATCAAAGGCGAGGGAACCTGCAAGGAGAAAGTAAGGAGACAAAGAATTACTGAGAACTTTTTCCGAATCATAGAAGAACGTCCGTCACACGTACGCCCTATCATAGCGTGGAAGACTTAGTGGGGGCTAATCCAATTTGCGACAGGCCAATCTTGACGGCATTCATAGTGTCGCCGGGTCGCTACGTTGTCGCTCGGTCTCATTTCCTTCGCGTTTGCTCTTCATGATCTCCTCGATGGAGATTTCACCGGCGACAAAGCAGCGTTGCAGCAGAGCCAGGGGTGTTGTGCCCGTCGTGCTTGTTTTTGCAGGACGTCAGAACCCCTAGAGCCAAACACAAGATGATTACCACAAGGTTAATAGTTCGTTTCATTTTGCCCTACGCTCGGCAGTTTGCGGAAGCACTTGCTGAGACAACTATGGAAGTCCGGACTCAGCTGGACTCGCGTACTGCTTCGGATTTTGCTCAAACTTACTTTTGCAGCTCTGGCTGCAAAAGTAGTAGGTTTTTCCTTTGCGGGTGGATTGGGCTGCGGCCTTCTGATCATCCACTTTCATTCCGCAGACGGGGTCAGTCTGGGTTGCCACTGCAATCTCCTTTTAATGTGATGGCGTCGCGTGAAAGCCATCTTCCCTTCGGTCGAACACTGTTTCGAATCTTATTGGTCCCTCCAAGAAAAGCTGTCCAAAACTGATCACAGGAACCACGCAGAGAGCGACCGCCCCGATCCCGCCCATGTCCGAAGATAGACTTTGTTCGGGTCGTCGCAAGCTGCTCAGTCGGTTATTAAGGACTTTGACTGAGCCGGTCCGCCTCCCATCGATGTCGCAGGTATCTTCCGAGGTATTGTGGGGCTCGGACTCGTCCTCGATTCCATACAAGGAACCCAACCGGTTCTAACTCCACCTTCACCAATGCGAGCGGAGACCTGCGTGATAACTAGCGGCGTGGGTGAAATCACCCATCCATTCCCAAAGCTGAATATTTGATGAGTTCCGCGAAGTAAGTCTAACACGATGAAAACGAACGTTTGGAAACCCACTGGCTAGTGCCTCTGAAGTTTGGAACGAAGGCTGCCTTTGACCGCTGTGACTGCCACAAGGGTCCATTGGGGCGCAGTCGAGGCAAGACCTTATGCCCAGACGAATGACTTCCATCCTCCTATTCGTTTTGATGGCGAGCGGGCACGCCGCAACCATTGCGACCGTTTGCGCTGCTTCTTTAGTCCAGAAAGTAGACGGCTCGCCTCAGCCCCATTGCAAGATAGCCGGAACGGCGACAGGCACTTATATAAGCTGCTGCCAGCAAGTGCCAGTTCCACATTCTGAACAAACCAGTAAGAAAGCCTCGGGCTGCTGCCAAATGTCAGCACCGCTCCCAGGCCAGCCGCGCCCAGCTCTGCCTGGCAATCCT
>Ga0187892_10009156_pt1 | contig 13164 bp, 9 predicted proteins | sample MA1701073metaG_FD_139345 | JGI IMG/M metagenome (GOLD analysis project Ga0187892, IMG submission 139345) | Bio-ooze microbial communities from a basaltic lava cave in the Kipuka Kanohina Cave System on the Island of Hawaii, USA - MA170107-3 metaG ...
GCACGTGAGTTCCCTGCGACAAAAGACGGCCGCGAAGGCTTGTCATTCAAGGGTGCGTGTCACGTGCGACTCGGCAAACACGCTGAGGCCGCGAAGACCTATGAGCAATACACAATTATGTATCCGAACGGCGAGCGGATCGACGGCGCGTATTTGAACACGATCGACGCGCTTCGCGAAGCCGGTAAATACGACGACGCTTCCGCTTGGGTCGATAAAGCGAGAGCAAGATTCGCAGGAACCGCGACCGAAGCAAGCGCATTGCACGCACGTCTGCGGATGGAGATGTATCGCGGGCGATGGCAAGACGCCGAGGCGACAGCGGCGTTGATGCAGGCACAGGCGAGATTCGCGGGTTCGATGACCAGCATCGATGAAGTCAAATTCTTACGCGGCTTTGCGCTCGAAAAGCAAAATAAACGCAGCGAAGCGACGGCGATCTGGTCGTCGTTTCCCGAAGGTTCGACATCGTATTTCAGCGGACTCGCGGCTGATAGGGTCAATGGCGGACGAGTTATCAAAACTGTTTCGACTTCCGCGAATGACTTCCCTGCACCGTATCGCACCGAGATTCTAAAATATGCGCGACCGCGTAAGATCGACCCGCGATTTTTGCTCGCGATAATGAAACAGGAAAGCTCGTTTCGCGCCGATGTTAAGTCGCCGTCCGCCGCACGCGGTTTGCTGCAGCTCGTTTACGACACCGCTCTCAAATACAACCGACAAGCCGGTTTCCCGACAATTCAACCCGACGATCTTTACAAACCTGCCGTCAACATCGCCATCGGCTGCGAATATGTCGCCGCCCTCAAAAAAAAATTCGGCGGTCTCGACGAAGCCGTCGCCGCGAGCTACAACGGCGGCGAAGACAACGCCGCTCGCTGGCTCAACCGCTCAAAACCGAAAGAAGCCGGCATCTTCACCGCCGAGATCGGTTTCGCCGAGACAAAAGACTACGTGCAAAAAGTCATGCGAAATTACCGTATCTACCGGTCGTTGTATGATGAGAATCTAAATCGGAAATAAATATTTTTTGCGTCTTTAGAGTGTTTCGCGGGCAACTCTTCATTCTTCCCAATCCACTTCGCCTTCGCGTTCGACGTGGTAGCCGGCGTCTTCGAGATGTTTGTGGACTTCGCGGGCGTGGCGTTCGTCGCGGACTTCGAGGAGCATTTCGATGCCGACGTAGCCGAGCGGCGCGAGCCACATTGCGCGGCGGTGAAAAACCTCGATGACATTTGCGCTCGTCGAGGCAACGCAATTTAGAAGACCGGCGAGCATTCCCGGACGATCGAGCACGAGCACGCGGAACATAACATAGCGCCCTTGCCGCACGAGCACTTGTTCGAGCACACGCGTGAGAAGATTGGCGTCGATGTTGCCGCCGCACAGCACCGCGCAAACGACGTCGTCGGACGTGGTTTTTATCTTTTTCGCCAGCAACGCAGCGAGGCCGGCGGCACCGGCGCCTTCGACGACGAGACGATTATTCTGCACGCAGAAAAAGATCGCGCGTGCGATCTCTTCTTCGCTGACCTCGACGATCTCATCAACGTGTTCGCGCAATATCGACAACGTCAATTCGCTCGGATGCTTTATAGCGATGCCGTCGGCGATCGTCGGTTTGATCTCGGCATCGACGACGCGACCGGCTTGCAAGCTCGGGTTTGCCCACGCCGCGTTCTCGGCCTGAACGCCGACGACGCGCGCATTCGGCTTTAAAATTTTTACGGCCGTCGCAATTCCCGAGATCAGCCCGCCGCCGCCGATCGGAACAACGACGGTCGTAACTTCCGGTAGAGATTCGACGATCTCGACGCCGATCGTGCCCTGACCGGCGATCACCTGTTCGTCATCGAACGCGTGAACATAAGTGTAGCCGTGCTTCTCCTGCAACTCGCGTGAGTGAGCGATCGCTTCGTCAAAAGTCGCGCCGTGCAGCACGACCTCGGCGCCGAAACCGCGCGTCGCGTTGACCTTTGTAAGCGGTGCAAATTCCGGCAGCACGATCGTCGCTTTAATGTCGTTGAGTCTCGCCGCGAGTGCGACGCCTTGCGCGTGATTGCCCGCGGACGCAGCGACCACGCCGCGACTTTTCTCTTCGTCAGTTAGCTGCGAGATCTTATTAAACGCCCCGCGAATCTTGAACGAACCGCCCTTTTGCAAACTCTCGGCCTTAAGATGCGCTTCGGCGCCGATCTCGCCCGTCAGACGTGAGTCGGCGATCATCGGCGTCGGCAGAATAATGCTCCTGAGCCGCTGGCGTGCGGCTTCGATGTCTTTTATTGTGACGCTCATCACGCGCGATTATAAGCGAAGCGCGTCGCTCGCCCCAAACGCGACATTGGGCGACGTGAAATGATATATTTGCCTTGAACAACATCGGAGGGATAAATGGAACTCTTTGGACTTGGCGCAATTTTTTTAATATTTCTCGGCATCGCCTTGCTCGTCGTCGCGTGGAAAACGATAAAGATCGTTCCGCAATCGACCGTTTTGCTGATCGAGCGGCTCGGCCGTTTCAACCGAATAGCAAACAGCGGACTCAATATCATCGTGCCGTTTTTTGAATCGCCGCGATCTGTGTTTTGGTCAGGCACGCGACCGGGCACGACTTCGATCGACCTGCGAGAGCAGTTCATCGACATGCCGCCGCAGCCTGTCATCACGCGCGACAACGTCACGATCAACGTCGATTCTGTCGTCTATTGGCAAATCACCGATCCGACAAAAGCCGTTTACGAGGTCGCCGATCTCGTCGGCGCGCTCGTGCAGCTCACCATTACCGGAATGCGTTCCGTCATGGGCGAGATGGACCTCGACCACACGCTTTCGTCGCGTGATTCGATCAATGCAAAATTGCGGCTCATCCTCGACGAGGCGACCGACAAATGGGGCGTTAAAGTTACACGCGTCGATGTAAAGAATATCAATCCGCCCGAGGACGTTCGCATCACGATGGAAAAACAGATGACCGCCGAACGCAATCGCCGAGCTCTCATCCTGCAAGCCGAGGGCGACAAACAGGCCGCGATCACGCGTGCCGAGGGCGAAAAACAAGCCGCCGTCACACGCAGCGAAGGCAACAAACAATCTGCAATTCTCGATGCCGAAGGCGCGTCGCAAGCTCGTCTGATAAATGCTTCTGCCGAAGCTCAAGCCATTGCCCAGATCGCCGGTGCGATCGGCGACCGTGGAAAGACGGCGCAATATCTGATCACCGCAAAGTATGTCGATTCGTTACGCGACATGGCGCGAACGCAGAACAGCAAGGTCATCTTTATGCCGACCGAAACGTCCGCCGTCCTCTCCAGCGTCGGTGCATTTAAAGAAGTTTTCAGCGAGACGGGCGAAACGTCACCAGAGCTGCCCAAACCGCGCAGCCCGCGAGAGTTGGACAAATAATCATTCACCGGACTTTTTACGAATGAAGCGTTTTGTCTCGTTTGTGTTTCTGCTCTTTGCTCTCGCCGTGATCGCCATCGCGGGCGTTTCGTATTGGATGTTTAGCGCAGTCAACAAACCGCACGGACACACGCGCACCGCCGATTACATCAAGATCGAAAAAGGCACAAGTCCCCGAGAGATAATTGCGAAACTCACAATTGAAGGAATCATCGTCAATCCGAGCGCGACTAATCTCTACCTTCGGGTATTCGGCGATGCGGGCAAGCTGCAGGCCGGCGAATATCAATTTGAATCGCCGATCTCGCCGCTACAGGTTTTAAAGGAACTCGAAAAAGGCGAGTCGCAAACGACGAAGCTGGTCATTCCCGAAGGCTTTACGCGGTTTGACATCGCAAAGCGCATCGTCGAAAAGTTTCCGCAAAACCCGCCCGTCGATGATAAAGCCATCGCAGCTCTAATGGACGACGTGTCGCCGATCCGCGACATCGCCCCGACGGCAAAAAATCTCGAAGGGTTTATGTATCCGAGCACATACAGCTTTGCAAAAGATGCGAAGCCGCCGGAGATCATCAAAGCAATGGTTGAGCAGTTTCGTAAATTTTGGAAGCCTGAATGGTCGGCTCAAGCACGCGCACTCGGCCGGACGCCGCTTGAGATCGTGACCATCGCATCGCTTATTGAAACCGAGACCAGCGTCGAAGCCGAACGCCCGATCGTCGCCGGTATTATCAATAACCGCCTCGCTAAAAACATTCCGCTCGGCATCGATCAGACAAATGTTTACATTGCAAAAATGATGGGCCGGTGGGACGGCACGATCAACCGCAGCGATCTTGACGTCGATTCGCCATACAACACCCGCATCAAAAACGGTATTCCGCCGGGGCCAATTTCGTCCGTCACCGAAAGCTCGATACGCGCCGCGCTGAATCCGCAGGCGAACGATTACATCTTCTACGTCCGCAACGTAGATGCAAACGACGGCTCGCACTGGTTTTACTCATCTGCCGCCGAATTTGAAAAAGGCAAAGCGAAGTATCAACAGTGGCTTGAAAAAGAACGGCAAGAAAAGCGAGAAAATTCTAATCAATGATAAAGCTCCTTGCTCTCGATCTCGACGGAACGACGCTTAATTCGAGCGGTGAGATTTCGCCTGCGAATCGCGACGCTATTCGAGCGGCTGAAAAGCTCGGCGTGCTCGTGACTATTGCAACTGGACGACGTTTTCGCGATGCGCAGCCGCTCGGTTTGGAACTGGCGTTGAATGCGCCGCTCGTAACTCACAATGGCGCGTTGCTGAAGTACGCCGAATCCGAGGAGACGGTGTCGTGTTCCCTGCTCTCAATAGAAGACAGTCTCGAAATCGTCCGGGTCGGTAAAGATTACGGCGGCGACGCGTTGGTCAGCACCGATCCGCACGGTCGCGGGACGCTGCTTTACGATCGCGTTTCGGAACACAATCTGCCGCTGAAAAAATATCTTCGCTGGTCTGAGACTTTACACGGCGGCGAGGTCGGCCGGCAAGGCGTCGAGCATGTTCCGCTGCTCGAAAACATTTTGCATGAGCACGAGATCGTTCATATTTCGTTCTCCGGCGGCTGCGATGCGATGAGCGCGATGCTCTCGGTGCTAAATCGCGAACTTGGCAACACGGTCACGATCTTACCGACCGTTTATCCGCATCTTGATTTTACATTGATCGACATATTGCCGCCTGACGCTTCGAAAGGTCACGGAGTCGAAAAGCTCGCTGAGATCAATGGTTTGACTGCTGAGAACGTCATGACGATCGGCGATAATTTCAACGATCTCGAAATGCTCGAATACGCCGGAACCGCCGTCGTGATGGGTAACGCCGACCCGCAGTTGCTCGAACGCGACGAATTTTATACAACATTAAGTAACGATGAGAGCGGCGTTGCAGCCGCGATCGAGAGATTTATTTTAAGAGTGCTTTGAAAAACCCTTAAAGTACGAATTTAATTCGAAATAGATAATAGATGACAGATTTTAGATGATATATCTATCAGTTGACATCTATTATCTGTAATCTATTCCGAATAAATCGATAGTTCTGTTAGGTTTGTCAAGGAACTCTTCAAGTTAGGAGAAATATTTAGTGGGAAACAAAATTGCAATCATCGAAACCAATAAAGGCACGATTAAGTTTGAACTTTTAGAACAAGACGCGCCAAAGACGACGGAGAATTTTCGTCTGCTGGCCGATAAGAATTATTACGACGGCGTGATCTTTCACCGCGTGATACCGAACTTTATGATCCAGGGCGGCGATCCGCTTGGTGAAGGCTACGGCGGCGAATCGGCGTGGGGCGGCAAGTTCGACGACGAGATAGATCGAGGCTCGATGCTCTACGCCGGCATGTATGAAAAAGGCACCGTCGCGATGGCGAATTCGGGCCCGAACACAAACGGCTCGCAGTTTTTTATCATGCACGTCGATTACCCGTTGCCGCCAAGCTATACAAAATTCGGCCGCGTTCTCGAAGGTCAAGAAGTCGTCGATGCGATCGCCGGCGTCGATAGAAATTCGAACGACAAGCCGCACGAAGCGGTTGTGATGAACAAAGTCACGATCGAAGAAGGCATGTGGTAAGAAAAGGGTAAGAGGGGAAAAGTTTAAAAGGGAAAAAGTAACGTCGCTTCTTGCAAAACTAACTTTTCCCCTTTTTAACTTTTTCCCTTTTAACCTTAGGGCAATTTCAGGCGATGATGGACGTCGAACTCGTCAACGATGGACCGGAGACGATAATTCTGGATAGTGAAAAAACGATTTAATTTATGAAGAAAATAGCTCTCGTGACAGCCACGCTTTTTGTTTTGCTTGTGATCTCGTGTGGAGATTCGAGCAACAAACCTTCAAATTCAAAAGCCACGCCCGAAGTCAAGAAAGGCGTCGCTCCGGTCGCCGATAGCGAGATCGCGGTGATCGAAATGGAAACACCTGCCTACGGCACGATCAAAATCGAGCTGTATTCGAATATCGCGCCTCAGATGGTTGCGAGATTTAAGGAACTCTCAAAGGAAGGCTATTACGAAGGCATCGCGTTTCACAGGATCAACGAGACGGTGATTCAGGCCGGAAACTCCGACACGAAAACGAGCAGAACCGCGAATCCGATGAAGGAGGGCGACTCGGGCAAGCCAAACATTCCGGCTGAGTTTTCCGACGTTCCGTACGACACCGGCGTTTTGGGTGCGGCGAGATTAAGTAACAACGTCAACTCGCAAAACTCACAGTTTTTTATCATGCTAAAACGCGAAGATGCCTTTGATAACAATTACACCGTCTTTGGAAAAGTTATCGAGGGAATGAATAATGTGAGAACGATCGCGGGCGTCCCGCGCCAAGGCGAGAGGCCGAGCGAGCCAGTGCGTATCAGGAAGGTCATGATCGTTCCGCGCTAATTCGACAGGTGAAGTTTAAGACGGCATCACGCGGCAATCTTGACCCGCGAAAAAGTAACCTTGGCGCTATATCCGAGCGAATAGAGAATCCGCAAAAGCAGATCGCTCGAAACGCTTGCCGTATTACCGTTAAGGATCGCGGTCATACGTGTTCGTGAAGTGCCGGACAGCTTTGCGGCTTGTTCGTGTGTCAACTTTTTTGCCTTGACCGTGTCGGTAATTTTTTTTGTCAGTTGGAAACGAAATTCTAATTCCGCCGCCCGTTCCGGTTCAATGCCAATAATGTCATAAAGCTCGCCTGCATCGCGGGCAATATAGACTTCTGTTTTCCCCATCTTCACGGGTTTAACATTTCCCATAACCTTTTCCTTCCTAATTCAATTTCCCTTTGTGGCGTAGCCTGCGTTTTCTTTCTGAAGGCGTGAATTACCAAAATCCCTTTTGCTGATTTCAGGTAGTAAAACACGCGATATATGCCGTCCGCGTCTCTAAAGCGCAATTCATACGCTCCGCGTTCTATATCCGGCATCGGCCTCGATTCAGGAAAAGCCAATGTTTCACCTTCCTGTAATCTACGCAAAAGAAAGCCAATATCATCTTTTGTAGATGAAGAAAATCCCCCTTACAGCTTCTCGTGCTTTTAGGTGAAATAAGACTTCCTTCATCCGCTTGTATCGTCTCACATTTGAGACAGATGTGAAAAGACTGTTCGATACTATCAGACCAAAGAGTAACGATTTCTCTTTTCGCTTTCTTCTTTGTGATTTCTTTGCGTTCTTTGCATCTTTGCGTGAGATAAAAGAATTTTTTTCCCGCAAATCCGCAAAGGACGCAAAGGAAGAAAGATATGATAAAAACTCCTTAGCGTAATCCGGGATAAACCGCTGCGCGGGCTTTAGAAGAAAACAGGTTGGGATTTACACGACGAATTTTTATCTAGTATTGCTTACTCCCGTAGGAAGAAGTCGCAGGTTCGATTCCTGCCGCGAGTATTCAAAATCAAAAAGGCGTCCGATTCGATTGAACGGACGCCTTTCATTTTAGTTAGCAATGTGGTCTTACGGTCTGACCTTCATCATCGGATCGCCGAACAATGTCCATGAGAAACGGACATCGGCGCCGAATGGTATTTGCGTCTTGGCATCACGTATAAGATCGCCCACACGCGTGATATTGCCGGCATTTATCTGCTCAAAAAAGCGCAGGCCCATGATCAATTGAACATCCGGCGTTGTGCTTCCAGACGATGCCCAGACTGCTGCGGCTCCTCCGTTAGTCTTTCTTACCAACGCCTCAGCCAATGATTCGTTCGGGCCAATGTAATAGCCATTAAGACATGTCAAAACTGTGACGAGCGTTGGGTCTGTGTTTGTAAGTTGATCCACGGCGCCGATCGTAAAGAGTTGAGGACTTGAACCCCAATTGCCTGTCGTGCCGTGACCGGCCCAATTAACAATAAAGCGGCCATTATTTTGATTGATCTCATTTATCAATGTCGTTGGAGCATTTGCATCGCCGCGACCGATCATCGGTGAAGGTATGCCAGCCGGCAATTCATCGCGAAGTAATTGGCTCATTGCCTGAAAATCAAATCCGATCGGCAAATCGTAAGCGAAAACTGCGCCTCGGTTTAAGTTTTGCATGGCAGGCGTTTCAAAAGCGATCGTCTTATTGTAAACAGTCGTGATCAGTGGAACGGTGCGCGCCGGCACGCGTCCAATCGCAAGTTCCGCAAGACCGTCGCCGTTAAAGTCAGCCAGAGCTTCGTCGCTCGGTGCCTCGCTATAGACAGCGTTTACAATTTTTGGCGGTATCATGTTCCAATAGCCGAGGCCCTCATAATTGCGCGAATCGTACGAGCCATCGCCGATCAGCAATACGAAATTCGGCGGTGTCGTCCAGTTATTTTTTGCGTAATTCAAGAAGCTATTGACCGCGTTCGAACTCAACACGCCGTATCCGAATTCATCAAAAACGTCAGCAATATCGACTACCTTGACGGTGAAACCCTGATTTCTGCGGTAGTTCGCCCAAACTTCGGCCGCCGCGATAAAGTCGGTCGCTCCATGCGAAATAATAATTAGCTGCCCTGAGTTGTTTGCCGTTGAGAGTGTTGACGGATTGTTTGCGGTCACAGTAGGAGATTGCAATAATCCCGAGTCCTCGATTGCGTAGAAAATACCGGCCTTCGCAGACGGCATCTTAGTCGTGAATGTTCCGCCGTTTTGGATGATCGGCAGGTTGGTAATCTGTGTTGGGTTACCGTCATAGGTTGTTTCGAAAACGCGAATGTTTGCCGAAGTAAAGTTGCCGACATCTGCCTTTCTCAAACCTTTTGTCGGGAAAGAGAGTTTGTTCTGATCGGCCTGAAACTTTCGTGGATATTCAAATGTCGCTGTGTCGAACAACGTCAGATCGCCGCCAGCAGCCGAGGCAAGCTGAAGCGAATTATTTCCTTCAACCAGAAAGCTGGTCGGAATCGTGTATGTCCGCGAATAATTTTCCCGCTGGTTGCCCGTTATGTTTGCAAGTGCGTTGCCATTGAGCACGACGGTAGTATTGTGAGCGGTTGTGGAAAAGCCGTTCATCCTCAGCGTAAATGTAACGGTTGGTAACGCCGCAAAATCAATTCCGGTAAGCGTGATCGGGACCGTCGTCGGCGTGCTGGTAACAATGCGTCCCCAATAATTTTCGAGATCGCCGTTTATTATGTCGAAAATGTAAGTCGTTCGCTCTTTTTTCTCAGCAGCGATCGGATAGTTGTTTGAAACGACATTGCCGCCAAAGTTTCGAAGAATGCGATTCGGAATACGCTTACCGGCGTTTCCATCGGCGATCAGGTAATACATGCGGGTGTCGCTCTCGACGGTGTCTATGGCGCGACCGTAGAATTCGATATATTGGTCGCCCGCACCGACGATGATCGCCTGCTCGTTGCCCTCCATAAAGAGACGCCAATTTGCCGAATCGCTGTTGACGTTAAAGCCCGCATTCTGTAGCTCTGTGCGCGTCACGCGATACATTCCCTCTTTGCGGACACCGATCTTTGCACCCGGTTGCGCGACGATCTGACGGTGGGTGTTCAGGTTCGGCGGCAGCAGCGATTGCTCGTAGGTGCTGTAAACTTCTTTTGAGAGACTCGGAGTTTCTTTTGAGAGAAGTGAGTTCGATTTGGGTGCGGGTACGACGTCCGCGCTGTATTTGGCTTCGGTTGTCGGGCTTAAGATCCGCAGTTCGCTGTTGAGCTTCCACGCCTGCACGACATAATTCGTGCCGACGGTGCCACGCTCGTCAAAGAGCTCGTAAACTTCACCGGCGGCAATTTCGTTGCGATATTTACCCAGTTTTAGCGAATCGTTAACCGGCTCGAGACCTTTCTCGCCCTGCCGGTAAACCATGAACCCTGCGTTTCCCTTCTCTACGGCCATTTGCCAACGAATGACAGCCCCGTTGAAATTTGCCGATGCCTCGACCCTTTCAAAGCGTGCAAAATCGTCCGGGATCGGCGAATTGAGAATCTGCTTGCTCCCCTTTTGCCCGATGATCGGTGTGAACGATGTAACGAGGACGCCCACAAACACAACGAATGTAATGATTTTTTTCATTTTAATACTCCAGATAGCCGGGAAGGGACGGCTCAAATTGTCTCAAAATTAATGTCACTGGCAAATTTATCACTAATCCGGCATGTTTACAAGAAATTTTACGCGATCAACTGACGCAAAACATACGGCAGAATGCCGCCGTTTTTGTAATATTCGATCTCGATCGGCGTGTCGATTCGCAAAACCAAAGAAATGTCGATTTTGTCGCCATTTTCACGAATAATTGTGAGCTTCACGTCCTGTCGCGGTTTTACCTCTTCGCCTTCAAAACCCTTAAGATCGTATGTTTCACTGCCATCGAGACCGAACGTCGTCGCCGACTGCCCTTCTTTGAATTGCAGCGGCAAAACGCCCATGCCGACAAGGTTCGAGCGGTGAATGCGTTCGTATGACTCGGCGATGACGGCTTTGACGCCCATCAGCGCGGTGCCCTTGGCCGCCCAATCGCGCGAACTGCCGGTGCCGTATTCTTTACCGGCAAAGATCACAAGCGGCGTTCCGTCGGCCTTGTATCGCATTGCCGCATCGTAGATCGTCACATCAGGCTCCCCTCCTGCCTGAGGAGGGGTGGCGGCCGCTTCGGCCGACGGGGTGGAGGGAGGGCCGTAATATTTTGTAAATCCGCCCTCGGTCGGCGTGACCATCAGATTTTTTATACGAACATTTGCAAACGAGCCGCGAAGCATCACGCGGTCGTTGCCGCGACGCGAGCCATACGAATTAAAATCCGCAGGTTCGACGCCGAGCCCCTGTAAATACTTGCCCGCAGGTGAATTTGCCTTGATCGCACCGGCCGGCGAAATGTGATCGGTCGTGACCGAATCGCCAAAGATCGCCAAGGCTCTCGCACCGGTGATATTCCCAATGCCGCCCGATTTATTCCCGATGTTCTCAAAAAAAGGCGGCTCCTGAATATATGTCGAATCCGCGTCCCACTCGTAGATCTGCCCGACGCTCGACGCGATGTCGTTCCACATCGGATTCTGCTCGGCAAACTCGGAATAAAGCTGTTTGTAAACCTCGGGGTCAAATGCCGCATCGAGCATCTCTTCGACCTCGTCGAGCGACGCCCAAATGTCTTTGAGAAAAATTTCGTTGCCGTCTTTGTCGGTACCGATCGGGTGGAGATAAACGTCCTTCACGACCGTGCCCGCGAGTGCGTAAGCGACGACGAGCGGCGGCGACATTAGAAAGTTCGCCTTTATATTCTGGTGAACGCGCGCCTCGAAGTTGCGATTACCTGACAACACGGACGCGGCGATGATGTCGTGATCGACGAGCTCGTCCTCGATCGACGGGTCGAGCGGCCCGCTGTTGCCGATGCACGTCGTGCAGCCGTAGCCGACAAGCTCGAAGCCGATCTCGTCGAGATATTTTTGCAAGCCGGTCTTTTCGAGATAGCTGGTGACGACGCGCGAACCCGGAGCGAGCGAAGTTTTTACATACGGCGGCGGTTTGAGGCCGCGTTCGACGGCTTTTTTCGCAACGATGCCGGCTGCGATCATCACGGCGGGATTCGAGGTGTTCGTGCACGAAGTTATCGCGGCGATCAGCACGTCGCCGCTGCCGATCGATGTGTTAACGGTCTCGACATCGACCGCCACGAATTCTACGCGATCCGGCGTCGGACGATTATTCATCATCTCGACTTCGGTATGAACATTTGTATTGTCGGGCGTGACACTGCTGTGAATCGACTCAGGAGCGCTGACGACGGCCTGTTCGCCGCCGCCGACGATCTCGCCGTTCGCACCTTCGCCCATAGTGACGGGATAACGTTTTTCAAGATCGGCAGCCTGTTTGCCGTAACCGCCGTCGGCGACGGATTTTGTATAAAGTTCGAGGAAACGATCGTCGAGATTCGATAATTCGATTCTGTCCTGCGGTCGCTTCGGCCCGGCAACCGACGGGTTGATCGTCGTCAGATCGAGATCGAGCGAGAGCGAGTAATCGACGTCTCCCATGCGAGGCACGCCGAACATCTGCTGCGCTTCGTAGTAATTGCGTATCGTCTTGACTGAAGCGTCGCTGCGGCCGGTGTTTGCAAAATAATCGAGCGTCTTTTCGTCCGTCGGGAAAAAGCCCATCGTCGCGCCATATTCCGGCGCCATGTTGGCGATCGTCGCGCGATCGGTCGCATTGAGCGCCGCCGTGCCCTCGCCGTAAAACTCGACAAACTTACCGACGACATTCGCCTTGCGCAGCATTTCGGTGATTCTTAAAACCAAATCCGTCGCGGTCGCGCCTTGCGGCAGATCGCCGTGCAGATTGACGCCGACGACATCGGGCGTCAGAAAGTAAACGGGCTGGCCGAGCATCCCGGCTTCGGCCTCGATGCCACCGACGCCCCAGCCGACAATGCCGAGACCGTTGATCATCGTCGTGTGCGAATCGGTACCGACGAGCGAATCGGGGAAATAAACACCGTTGCGTTCGAAAACGCCTTTCGCGAGATATTCGAGATTGACCTGATGCACGATGCCGATGCCCGGCGGTACGACGCTAAAACCGCTAAACGCCTGAGTTCCCCACTTCAAAAAGCGATAACGCTGCTCGTTACGCTTGAACTCCATCTCCATGTTTCGCTGATAAGCCGACTCGCTGCCCGCAAAATCGACCTGAACACTATGATCGATCACGAGATCGACCGGCACGAGCGGCTCGATGACCGACGGGTCCTTGCCCATTCGCTTCACCGCGCTGCGCATCGCCGCAAGATCGACGA